>Ga0224513_10000509_pt1 | contig 14689 bp, 11 predicted proteins | sample SF_May12_sed_USG_5_FD_169109 | JGI IMG/M metagenome (GOLD analysis project Ga0224513, IMG submission 169109) | Sediment microbial communities from San Francisco Bay, California, United States - SF_May12_sed_USGS_21 | ecosystem: Environmental > Aquatic > Marine > Sediment | place: USA... | reverse complement strand
GGTCGTGAGGAGGATTCGGAGCTCGCTGATTCTGTCACCGGCGAGCGCCTCGAAGTAGTCCGCATTGACTGCTCCCGCCACGACCTTTTGTTTGAGAACCCAGAACATGGTGTTCTCGGCGTCGTTAGAAAAGACATAGCCGACACGATCGCCCGGGATCGAGGCCGCGGGGTCTTCGTAGTTGACCAGCCGCAGACCGGCCGAAGCAAGCGCCGCTTTGGGCATCAGAAAGCCCGAGGTAGAGAAAGGCTCACCGAACGCGATGATCCTGCCTGCGAGGTCGACGACTGATTCGACGCCGCTGTCCGCTCGGGTGAATACGACGCTTCTGTAAACGTCTGACCCACGCTTCCAACGACGAAGAATCGGCTCGACATCGGTGCGCTGCCAGACGAATACTGCCGGGAATGGACTATCGATGAGAAGATCGACCCTTCCTTCCCGAAGCTCTTCGATCATCTGGCTCAAGGAACTGACAACCACCACCCGGCCCCTGCCAATCCCCACGTGGTGGAGGTTGGCAGCGATGAAGTCGACGAAGGGCCGAACCACCTCATACTCATGAGTCGGATTGAGCGACACTGAGCCAATGGTGAGAACACCCGCCGGTGCCGGCTGTGCCGCCGCCATACTGGACCGGGGCGGTTCAGAAGGCTGTCCGCACCCGATGGCTATCGTCAGCAATAAACCCAGATGAAGGCGTGAACCCACGACTCAATCCTCGTCACCAGCCAGGAGCACCCGGTTGCGTCCTCCCCGCTTGGCGCGATAAAGGGCTTCGTCCGCCGCAGCAATAAGCTCGTGACTTGTGAGGGCTGCAGGGTACTCGCCGACCCCACAGCTCAAAGTTACGGAGAACGACCCCTGACTCGTTTCGTGGTCAATGGCGGCGAAATTGCGCCTGATATCGTCCATCTTCTCCTTAGCCGCCGAGCCGTCCGTGTCAGGGAGTACCACGACGTACTCGTCTCCGCCGAAGCGGCCCAACACATCGCTCATGCGGAGGCGTTGGCGAAGGAGATAGGCCAGGGCCTTCAAGACCTGGTCTCCCATCAGATGTCCGTGCTCGTCGTTGACCCCCTTGAAGCCATCGATGTCCAGCATCGCGACAGCCAGCGTTCCATGCTGACGATCGGCCCTCCGAACCGCGACCTCAAGATGTTCGATGATGCGACTGTGCCTGAAGAGTCCGGTGAGACCATCTTTCTCCATGAACAGCCGCAGCGTGCGGCCCCGCTGGGCACGGGCCGACACTGCAGGCACCAATTGATCCGGCGCCACAGGTTTGGTAAAGAAATCGTCGCCACCCTCACCGAGCGCAGCGATCTGCTTCATACGGTCGGTTTCCCTCGACAAAAAGACGATCGGCACACCAACAAAAGCTTCTTCCTGGCGAATCACCGTCGCCAACTCGAGGCCTGTACAACCAGGCATATAGACATCCATCAGAATCACGTCTGGCTGGAACTCCACCAGCTGGGACATGACGTCGAGGGGATCAGTGACAGTCACGGTTTCGAGACCCGCCGACTCGAGACAGTTGGCGTGAAAGTCAGCCGTGTCGGATTCATCGTCGACGATGAGGATTCGATAGGGCTCCGGTTCGCTCCGAGTCAACCGATCGAGGGTTTCGAGAACATCCGAGTAATTGACCGGTTTTATGAAATAGCTGCTGCACCCGGCTCTGACCGCGTCGAGTCGTGCTTCGATATCGGATCGGTTGGAGACGAGCACCAGCGGTACGACCTCGCCGAGAGTATCCCGGACCTTGGTCGCCACCTCTTCACCCATCAACTCTCCGTCGGGGGAGGAGATGTCCAAGATTACGGCCGCAGGGCGCCGTTCGACGCTGCCGGAGACCATCTCATCGATCTCTTTGAACATCTGCAGCTCGAACCCGAAATGACCGAGCTGGTGTGCAAGCTCGCTTGCAAAGGGGCCCTCCTGCTCGACAACGACAATGAGGTTGCGAGCCTCGAAGAGGGATGTTCCCCATTCGGCCATTTTCTCGAACGAAGTGAGATTAAAACCCTCGTCGGTTTCGGAGGTGGCATCCTCTCCCATTCGCTCGAACCATTCGATGACCTCGGTGCTCACCTCCGGGGTCGGCGGTTGCGTGCCTTCCAGGAGGGCCACCAGCTTGCGTTCGAGACGGCGGGCGGTTTTGGCCATCTTGGCAAAACTGAGACTTCCTGCGGTGCCGATCAAACCGTGAACCGATCGGTGGAGAGCGCGTGCGCCATCCTGACTCCAGCCGTCACCCTGCAGCGCGTTCCATTCCTCCACCAGGGCCTGCATCCGTGCCGGTAGCTTTTCGAGAAAACCGCCACGAAGCCTCTCCAGCTCCTTCTCGAGCTGATCGGCGGCAACCGGGCTGCCCCGTTCACCTTCCATGGGATCCCTTCCACACGCCGTTGATTCGATCGGCGAGAGTCATCGGGTCGAAGGGCTTGAGGATAATGTCCGCGACACCGGTTTCGCGGAGGTCTTCGAGCTCCTCCTCTTGAATGACTCCGGTGAGATAGATCACCGGAACTTCGTCGTATTCTGGCCGCCGCCTGATCTCCTCAAAGACCTCGGGGCCCGTCATATCCGGCATCAACACATCGACGATGACCAGATCCGGTCCGAATTCGGGGAGTCGCTCAAGGAGCGTTTTGCCCGACGAACACACGGAAACCTCGAACCCGCCGACGGTTTCAAGCGCAATTCTCGAGATCTCGAGTATATCCGGCTCGTCGTCGGCAATGAGTATTCTTTGCAACGAGATAGGACCCATTGAAAGAGTCCTATCCGGGCATCGAACGGGCACCGTCGTTCAGGGATTCCGACGAAAGGTCAAATCTCATTCGTCTGCTTCAACTCGCGTCCATAGCGAGGTGCGACCAAGCATCGAAACACCAATATAGCCACGAACATTGAGCTTGCCATCGTCACCGATTCGGACCTTACACTTGTATGTTTTGCCGTTGTCCGGATCGTAAATCGTGCCTTTCTTCCAGGTACCCTTGCCATCGAACTTGAAGTCCTTCATGAGTTCGAGGCCCAGTATCGGTCTGGATTGCAGGGCGAGATCCGGGTTGTTTTTGTCGACCTTTGGTTCGCCCTCTTCGCCGTCCTCGTCTGCCGCTGTATAGAGAGGTTCTTCGAGCCACACGATCTTTCCAGAATAAAGACCTCCGACAGCGTAGATCTCGATGTGGGCCTGACCCCCGCCGCCGTCGGGATCCGTAGCCCAGAGGCCGAGAATGGTGTCACCATCACCCGCCAACAGTGGCGCCGCCGCGAAAAAGACGATGATTACAGCAGCTACAAATCGCTTCATCCCAAGACCCCTCCTTCAAGAGATTCGCTGGCCGATGATAACCCCCACCGCCACGAATCACCAACTCAGCCAAATCTCTTGAATGCATTGCGTAGTACATTTGTGGGGTGAAAAGGGCATCATTCCGTGTCCTTGCGGCGGCTTTCCAGTCGATCGCAACTGTCGCAATCGCTGCGGCCGTGGGTTGCGGCGCCCCGCCTCGCCCACCTGAACGACCGACTTTCGAACGTGTCGCTGTCAACCAGCGAGGAGTGGGCATCCCCTACGGCGCGGTCGCGCTCTTCAGGGTCGACCAGGAGCTGGTAGCCCTGCGAATCGTTGAGGCACCAATGTGGGGCTACCGCATTGAATACGAATGGAATGTAGCCAAGGTCACCGCAGGTGTTTTCGAGACCGAGAGCACCGGTTCCGGAAAAACCAGTGAACAGGAAAAACGGTGCGCGGTGCTCGCCGGGCCGCTGTATTTGCGATGGTCTCGCGGGTCAGAGGATTTCGGCTGGCTCTATTGGCCCGAAGAAAAGAAAAACATCAGCGTTTCCTCGATCACCTTTCGAAGCGTCAATAGAATCAATCTCCAGAATCCTGAGATCTTCTGGTACACGCAGGAGATGTTCGAGTAAGAACCCTGCGCGTCCCCGACGCCCATCTCCGAACCGGGAAGCCAAAGCAAGGATTTGATGCTCAAAACTCGATGCTCGATGCTCGATGCTCGATGCAACCAGAGCATCGATTCTCCTCCGACGCTGTCGAAGGATGGGCGGTCGGAACATTCGAAATCCGAAATCCGAAATCTCGGTTGAGCGGGCGCGCGGTATTTCCTCATTCCTAATTCCTCATTCCTAATTCCTCATTCCCCCTGTTATCCTCCCTCCCCATGATTGCGGTCACTAACCTCGTCAAGGCCTACGGCAGCCAGGTTCTTTTTTCAAATGTCAATTTCCAGCTCAACCCGGGCTGCCGCTACGGGCTGGTCGGCGCCAATGGTTCGGGCAAAAGCACTATCGCCCGGATTATCGCCGGTGATGAGGAACAGAGTGACGGTCTTGTCGCGGTGCCCAAACGGTTGCGGCTCGGCGTCCTCTCACAGGACCACTTTCGTTTTGAAGACACTCCGATTCTCGACGTGACCATGATGGGCCACCAGGAGCTGTGGCAGGCCCTTGCTGAAAAGGATCGAATCCTGGAGGCTTCGACCGAGCATTTCGACGGCGACCGGTACGCCGAAGTTGAGGATTTGATCGTCAGCCTCGACGGCTACAGTTTCGAGGCGCGCTCGGGTGAAATCCTCGAGGGCCTGGGGATCCCATCGGAACTTCACGGAAAACCGCTCTCCACGCTCTCCGGCGGTTTCAAACTCCGAGTTCTATTGGCCCAGGTTCTGGCCGCGGATCCCGGCTGTCTGATCCTCGACGAGCCAACCAACCACCTCGACATCCTATCGATCCGGTGGCTCGAAAAGTTCCTGGCCACCTACCAGGGGTGTGCGATCGTCATCTCGCATGACCACCGATTTCTCGACAACGTCTGTACCCACATCCTCGATATCGACTACGAGACTGTCACCCTTTACTCGGGGAACTACACGGCCTTCACTACCACCAAGGTCGAGGCTCGCAACCGAAAAGAGGGTGAAATCGCGCGCCAGGAAAAAAAGATCGCCGAGCACAAGGCATTCGCTGACCGCTTCAGAGCCAAGGCGACCAAGGCCAGGCAGGCACAAAGCAAGCTCAAACAGATGGAGCGCATTGTCATCGACAACCTCCCCCGGTCGTCGCGTCGCTATCCGGTCTTTCAATTTCGCCAGCAGCGCCCCAGTGGCAAGGAAGCGCTCAAGGTCGAAAGGGTCAACAAGGCTTTTGGCGACAACACGGTACTTTCCGACATCAACCTCAACGTACGCCGGGGAGACCGTCTGGCCATCATCGGACCCAACGGAATCGGTAAGTCGACCCTGCTCAAGATTGCGGTCGGCGAGCTGACCGCAGATTCCGGCGAAGTGCAATGGGGACACGAGGTTCGAACCGGATATTCTGCCCAGGATCACCGGCAGGCCTTCGCCGGAATCGACGCCACCGTCGAGAGCTGGCTCGGAGCCGCTTGCTCCGGCGAAACCGTAGGCACCGTCCGAAGCCGCCTCGGCAAAGTGTTGTTTTCGGGCGACGAGGTGGAGAAAAAGGTGTCGAGTCTTTCCGGCGGGGAGGCGGCACGGCTCATTTTCGCCCGTATAGCGGTTGACGAGCCAAACGTCCTGATCTTGGACGAACCGACCAATCATCTCGATCTCGAGGCCATCGAGGCGCTGGTTGCCGGTCTTGAGGCCTTTGACGGCACCCTGATTTTTGTCTCCCACGACCGCTGGTTCGTTTCGAAGCTCGCGACCAGGGTGTTAGAAATCACCGAGCACGGCGTCAATGACTACCCTGGAACCTACGACGAGTATTTGGCGAGCTGTGGTGACGACCACCTCGATGCTGACGCGGCGGTCCTGCGAATCCGGCGAGAGAAACGCGCCCGCAAGCGCGGCGGCTCGAAATCAGACACGAAGGATCCCAGTGCCGATAATGCGAAGAAAACCAAACAGTTCGAGCTTCGGCGGGATGTTGTCACCGCCGCCATCGAAAAGGCGGAGCAGCGCATCGAGGAGATTGACGAGGCGTTCTGCAAAGCCGGTTTTTTCGAGGAGACCTCCGAGTCGAAGGTCCGATCGCTGCAGGCAGAACGCGACAAGCTCTCCGCTGACCTCGAAAAGCTGATGGCCGAGTGGGAAGAATTGGAATCCGAACTCGCCAATCGATAGCCTGGGAGTTTGTTCGCCCTGCAACCAAAAGATCCTCGATGCTCGATGCTGGATACTCGATCCGCCCACCCACCCGAAGAATGCAGCGAGTATCGAGTATCGAGAATCGAGTATCAAATCCCGAGCATCCCCGCACCCGGGTCAACGCGTAGATGGGTCTCGGCGAATTGCATGCATGGTGAAGCCATCACCATCGGGATTGGGCAGAATGCGGAGGCCGCCCGCGGAGGTCGGGATCCACGGGACGCCGGCGGGCACGTGGGCATCAAGACTCTCAACCTCGAACCCATCCGGCAGGTCTGCCACGACGCCCTCGTTTTCTTCCGGCTCTACCGAACAAGTGGTGTAGAGAAGCGCTCCACCGGGCGCGACCAGCTCGAGTCCGGCCGCCAGCAGTTTTCGCTGTTTTTCCGCCAATTGAACGATGGACTCGGGGCCCAACCGCCACTTGAGCTCGGGATGACGGCGAAAAGTGCCGGTGCCGGTACAGGGTGCATCGAGTAGCACGAGATCCCATTCGTGGGAGACAAATGGTGGACTCGTGGAATCGGCGGCCACGATCGCGCATTTCCCCGCCCGCGCTACGGCCTGCCGAATCAGACGTACACGGTTCAATCGAAGATCAACCGCCGCCGCGCGCTCCCAAAATCCAAGGTGAAGCATGAGTGCTGCTTTACCACCCGGCGCGGCACAAAGATCGAGGTAGTTCTTTTCGGCGAAAGCCGGCGAACTCGCAATGTGTGCCACCAATTGAGAGCTCGGGTCCTGAGCGTAAGCAACGCCACCTTTGACCATCTCGATCAGGCTTTTGACGTCCTCGGGCGCCGACCAGGCGCCGGGGCACCAGGGGTGAGGTTTCAACTCGACTCCTTTTTGGGCCAGTGCCTGAGGGCCTTCTCCATCAAAAAACCACGCCCAGGTGACTGCCGGTTCCTGCGCTGACGCCATTGCGATCTCAGCCGCCTCATTGCCAAAGGACTCGGCCCAGCGTCTGTAAAGCCACTCCGGGTGCGAGAGGCGAACGTCAACCGGAAAGTGCCGCAGCACCTCGCGCCAGTCGGCAGTCGCTTTGCGCAGCACAGCGTTGACCATTGAGGATGCGGACGAACGACCGAGCCGCCGCACCAACCGCACCGCGCCGTCTGTCGCCAGCTCCGGTGGAAAATCCAGACAAACGGTCTCCACGAGACCTAAGCGCATCGCCGTCCTCACTTCGGGATCCAGCGTCCGGAGTTTCCGTCGGCATTGCGGTTGGAGAACCGCATCCAGCGCCCGCATCGAGCGCAGCACCTCGAGCACCCTGATACGAACAGCCGGTATCCCTCCGCCGGACAGGAGTCGCGACGAAAAGGCTCCCTCTTCGACGCGCATGAGCATGCGCGCCGCGGTCAGTCGATCAGCCGAAAGCCTCACCGCGGCTCACACGTTCGCCGATCAAAAAGGCGTCCACCGGCATCCGTCGTCTGCCCTCCCTTTGCACCTCAGTGATCTTCACGGCGGTGCCCTTCCCACAGCGTACGACGACACCGCCCGGGTCCGCCGTGACCACAGTCCCCGGCTTCTCCTGGCCTTTCGGAGGTGGCTTGACCTCATCGAGTCCGAAGATCTTGAGCCGGCCGCCGCGGAACTTCGTATAGAGCCCGGGCCACGGCGTAAAACCCCGAAGCCTGTTGACCAGCTGGCGAGCCGGCATCGACCAGTCGACCTTGGCAAAGTTCCTGCGCAACATGGGTGTTGTGTTGGAACCGTCCGATGGTTGCGGACGGGGTGTCAACGACTCTTCTTCAAGCTCATCGAGGGTCCGCACGACGAGTTCTGCACCGATTTCGGCAAGCCGCGGCGCCAACATTTCGGCTGTCTCGCCGGGCTCGACCGGCACTCGGTGCTGGAGCAGGAGGGGTCCAGTGTCCATGCCCTCGTCGATCCGCATGGTTGTGACTCCAGTGGCGCGGTCACCGCAGACCAATGCCCATTGGATTGGAGATGGTCCGCGATGGCGAGGCAAAAGGCTCGGATGCAGGTTGACGAAACCATGCCTCGGGATTTCGAGCAGGCGGCCGGGGATCATCTTGCCGTAGGCCACCACAACGGCGGCATCCACGCCGCTATTTCTGAGGCTCGCATCGATCTCTTCCGACTTGAGGCTGTTGGGCTGGATGCACTCGATCTGAAAGGAACGGGCGACCTCGACTACCGGCGGCGGGGTCAGGACCTGATGCCGTCCAACAGGCCGGTTTGGTCTGGAAACAACCAGCGTGACCTCGTGCCTGCTTTCCACCAACTTCTCGAGTGTGGGAACGGCAAAATCAGGGGTGCCGAAGAAGACAATCTTCATCCGCGTAGTGTACACGAAGTCTCGGTCTCATCACCGCTAGCGTCGGCGCCCGTGCTTCGAGGGATTCAGGTCACAGGTCACAGGATGCCGGATACCGGATGCCGGATGCCGGATGCATTCAAGGCTTGAAACTACCCCCAGAGGTTTCAAGGGGTGGCCGCGCGGATCTAGCATCAAGGATCTAGCATCCAGTATCGGGTGCGTGGGTGGAAATATCTGAGAACTCGTATACATTCACTCTCTTGAACGCCCGAAGCGGAGCGTGCTGATGAAACACTACTCGCCGGACGAGATTCGGACGGCGCTCGAAGAGATTCTGCCGGGGGTCCAGAAGCCGACCCGATACCTCGGCATCGAACGCAACCTGGTGCGCAAGCCCTGGGACGGAGCGGACGTGCGCGTTGCCCTCGCCTTTCCGGACGCCTACGAGATCGGAATGTCCCACCAGGGCACACGCATCCTTTACCACCTCGTCAATCGCCGCGACGATGCCCTGGCGGAACGGACATTTGCGCCGATGCCGGACATGGCGGAAGCATTGCGCGGCGCCGGGCTGCCCCTCTTTACGCTCGAGACCTACCGCGCGGTTGCCGAGTTCGACATTATCGGCATCTCGCTGCAGTCCGAGCTCAACTACATCAATATTCCCTACCTCCTCGACCTCGCCGGCATCGCGCGGCGCGCCGCAAAGCGAGGTCAGGACGAGCCTATCGTCATTGGTGGCGGGCCCTGTACCGCCAACCCGGAGCCAGTGGCCGACTTCTTTGACGCCATCCTCATCGGTGATGGCGAGGCGGCGCTCGACGAAATCCTCGACACTGTGCGCGACGGTCGCCGCGAGAAAGCCACCCGCGAGGAGATTCTGACGCGATTGGCCGCCGTTCCGGGCGTCTACGTCCCCACTCTCTACCGATGGCACGATGCGGCTGGCGACCAGAAGGCTCGATGGGAGACGGTTCACGATGGAGTCCCGTTCCCAGTGCAACGGGTTTGGGTCGATCGGCTCGATAGCAACGACCAGCCGGAATCGGTGATTGTTCCCTACGCCGACGTCATCCAGGATCGTCTCGGAATGGAGATCATGCGTGGCTGCACCCAGGGATGCCGATTCTGCCAGGCTGGCTACTGGTACCGGCCGGTGCGCGAGCATGACCCGAAGGTGGTTCTCGACCGTATGCAGCGGCAGGTTGCCGAGACCGGTTTCGAAGAAGTTGGACTGCTGAGCCTGTCCACTGCCGACTACTCGCAGGTCGAGCCGTTGGTCTACAATCTGGCCGAGTGCTTACAAGACCAACGGGTCTCCATCAGCCTGCCTTCGCTTCGCGCCGACGCATTTTCGGTCGGTCTCGCCGAGGCGGTGTCGCGGGTTCGAAAATCAGGCTTTACCTTCGCCCCGGAGACCGGCTCCGATCGCCTCCGCAGGGTCATCAACAAGACCTTCACCAACGCCGAAATGGTGCGCGCCGCCGAGGCTGCGTTCAGCAAGGGATGGGAGCTCATCAAGGTCTACGCCATGATCGGCCTTCCGACCGAGACCGATGAGGACCTCGAGGAACTGGCGCGCCTGGCCGAGGATATCCTCGCTGCCGGACGTCGGGCGACTGGCGGCCGCAAGATCCAAATCAAGGTATCCGCCGGGTGTTTCGTCCCAAAGGCCTGGACACCTTTCCAGTGGCAACCATACGCCGGCGTCAACGAGCTTCGCCGCCGCATCGGCTGGCTCAAACAACGTTTCCGCCGAATTCGCGGTGCCCGTCTGACGTGGTCGGACCCGGAAGAGGCGGCTCTCGAATCGCTTCTGTCGCGTGGCAATCGCGGCCTCGGCGCCGCCATCGAGCGAGCCCACGACCTGGGTGCGGTCTTCGACGGTTGGACGGATTACATCAATCTCGACGCCTGGCGCCGTGCTCTCGACGACATCGGTATCGACGTCGACCACGAACTCGGAGAACGCGCTCTGTCGGACACCCTGCCATGGGACCTCATAGATGCCGGTGTGCGAAAAGGGTTTCTGAAAGGTGAGTGGCGCCGCGCTGTGCGCGAAGCCGAGACCGAGGACTGCAAATGGGGACATTGCTATCGATGCGGCATACCCGGCGATGGCGATGACATCCAGCTCGCCTCGACCACGCTTCCGGTCCTCGGGGAGGCATTGCCCGACGCCGAACAGCCAAGGGCTGCCGCATACCACTTGCGGCCAGAACCACGCACCCCGCCGGCGGTCAGCGCCCGACCGCAGCAACCCGTTCACCGCCGGTACCGATTCGTCTTCTCCAAAATTGGCGATGCTCGCTGGCTTTCCCACCGTCAGCTCATGGATGCGCTCGAGAGGATGGTTCGTGCTGCAGGCCTCCCGGTACGCTACACCGAGGGATTCAACCCCCACATCCGCCTGTCGATGGGCCCGGCCCTGCCGGTCGGCTACGAAGGCCGTGCCGAGACCTTCGATGTCGACTGCACGGCACCACTGTGCAAACAGCACCTGGAACGGGCAAACGCGCTTCTGCCACGCGGGGTTGAAATTCTCGACGCCCGGCCGCTGCTCCCTGGCGCGCCCAAACTGGGTCGGCTGGTGGCAGCGGCACGCTACCGCATCGCCGGCGTCGAACCGTGGCCGGAGACGGAGACCCATCTATCCGAGGAGATCCGCGCAGGAATCCGCCGCTGGCAGCACCTCGATGACGGCGCATTGCTCGTCGAGCTCAACGCCCGCCAGGAGGACGGCCCTCAGCTCTCAGTCAAAAAGCTCTTGCTCGCCATCGGTATCGCTGAGGATCGCATTCCCAGAGTTCCGGTGACCCGCGAAATGCTGGTGTTGGAAGCACGCCAGAAGAGCCGAGGGTCGGCCGAGGAATCTTCGGAGGCGCTCGTCTCGTGAGCCGCTGGGTCATTCACGCTCAGGCGTCGTTCGATGCGCATCACGCCCTCACCAACTACCGGGGAAAGCGCGAACAGTCACACCGTCACCCGTGGAAAATCGCGGTGCGGGTGGGCGCCGACGAACTCAACGAAGAGAGCTACGCGCTCGACTTCCACCAGGTCCGGGACTTGCTCACCGCAGCGATCGCACCGCTCGACCGCAGCGACCTCAACGATCACCCTGAAATCGGCCAACCCTCCCCCACTGCGGAGCGGGTTGCCGAGGTTCTCTCGCAGAAGCTCGCACCGGGGTGCGAAAAGATCGGCGGGCACCTGATTTCCGTCAGCGTTTGGGAAGGGCCCGACAACCGGGTGGACCTCATCCTCGACACCAGTGATTTCTAGTCGCTCGTCTGTCGCCCCCTCCGGGGGCTCTTTCATTGGTTGTTCTCGAGGTACCTGGGGCTGACGCCCCAGGCTATGCATCTGTCGCGCCTCCGGCGCTTCGGTCGATACAGCATTCCGGGTGGGCACATCGAATATCGAGAATCGAGGATCTGGCGGGCTGGGGGAAATCCCTAATTCCTCATTCCTAATTCCTCATTCCTCATTCCTAATTCCTAATTCCTCTCTATACTGTCCCGCATGGATTGGCGCAGAGCGCTGCGATCGACGACCGAATCTCAATTCCGCCGGGGTTTGACTCCGGCGTTTTCTCTTGAGAGAGGGAGGCATGATGCTGCAACACGCGACAGCTGGATCGTTTCTCGGTATTTCCGGAGTCGCCTGGTTTTGGATTCTCACCATCGTCGGGGTCGGTGCGGTCGTCCTTTCCCTGAGCCGACGCTTCCAGCTCCTCCGCGCGGGGCGCCCCGACAATAGGTTCGACCGACTCGGCGAGCGTTTCAAGCACATGCTCGTCTACGCCTTCGGGCAGAAGAAGATGTTCGACGACCCGGTCGCCGGCTTCTACCATCTGCTGATTTTCTACGGCTTCCTGGTCGTCAGCCTGCGCACCGTGACAATGGTCATCGAGGGTCTCTTTGCGGGCTGGGAGCTGCCCCTCCTTCACTCATCCATCGGTCAGGCGTACCTCTTCTCGAAGGACATCTTCGAACTCCTGGTTCTGGTTGGTCTCTGTTTCGCCGTCTGGCGGCGTGGCATCCAGAAGAAGGAGCGCGTGATCCAGAGTTGGGGCGCCTGGCTGGTGATCGGAATGATCGCCATCCTGATGGCGACCGATCTCGCGTCGGAAGGCGCCCGCATCGCGGCCGGCGATCTCGACGGCACGTTCCTTCCAATTTCAAATCTGGCGGCACGCGCCTTCGCTGGCGTCGGGCCCGCAATCTTGCAGCTCATTTACGGTGTCAGCTGGTGGATCCACCTCGTCACCCTCTTTGTCTTTGCCAACGAGCTGCCCTATTCGAAGCACTTCCACGTCTACACCTCGATTTTCAACTCCTTCTTCGCCAACCTCGATGCTCCCGGCAAGCTGCCGAGCATGGACCTCGAGGAGATCGACGAAGACACGACCTTCGGGATCTCGACTATTACCGACTTCACCTGGAAGCAGATGCTCGATATGTACACCTGCACCGAGTGCGGTCGTTGCCGCGAGTTCTGCCCGACAACCCTCACCCACAAACCACTGCAGCCAGTGCTCTTCCTGAAATCGGTGCGCGATCAGCTTTACAACGAGCAGTCCGCGATCCTCGGTTCGCCCGGCGACAGCGGCAACCCCTCTGAGAATGGGCTGGTCCCGGCGGTTGTCGACCCCGAGGTGATCTGGGCCTGTACGACCTGCCGCTGGTGTGAGCGCGCCTGCCCACTCGACATCACCTACGTCGACAAGCTGGTCGAAATGCGACGCAACCTCGTGCTCGAGAAGGCCGAGTTCCCCGAAGAAGCGCAAGCCGCTTTCCGCGGATACGAGGTCAACGGCAATCCCTGGCAGCTACCGGCCGAAGAGCGGGCCAACTGGGCCTCCGACCTTGACGTGCCGTTGGCATCAGCTGCGGGGGGTGATTTCGAGTACCTGTTCTTTGTCGGCTCTCCCGGCAGCTACGACGACCATGGCAAAACGGTCTCCCGGGCATTGGTCAAGATCCTCAAGGCCGCTGGAATCAAAATCGCCATTCTCGGGCCCGAGGAGCTGTCGACCGGCGATGCGCCACGGCGACTCGGCAACGAGTACCTCTTCCAGATGCTGGCCCAACAGAATGTCGAGACCATGAACGGGTACGGGGTCAAAAAGATCGTCACCAATTGCCCCCATGCATACAACACCCTCGCCCACGAATATCCCGAGTTCGGCGGAGACTATGAGGTGGTGCACAGCACCCAACTGGTTGCTGAGTTGGTTCGAGCGGGGAAGGTCAAGCTGACCGGCAGCCTGAGTATGGATCTCGCCTATCACGATCCCTGCTACCTCGGGCGCACCAACGGCGAGTACGACGCGCCCCGTTTCCTGCTCAAAGCAATCCCGGGAGTCAGGGTGCGAGAGGCCGAGCTCCATCGCGAAACTTCGATGTGCTGCGGTGCTGGCGGCGGCCGCATGTGGCTCGAGGAGAAGATTGGTGAGCGCATCAACCAGACGCGTTTCTTACAGCTCGAAGCCAGCGGAACCAAGGACGTGGCGGTGGCATGCCCCTACTGTTTCTCAATGCTGTCCGACGCCCAGAATGAGCTTGGCCACGAGGATGCCTCTGCGTACGACGTCATCGAGCTGGTAGCGAGGAGCCTCGAGGGTTAGACCGCGCCAACCAGCTTTGCAAAGAGTGACGAGGTCGGGAGGCCCGGGTTCTTTGGATCCACCCATCGCCAGGCGTCGGAGGGCGGTTCGATCCGGTCGGCATCGACACGAACGGGAGTCACGTCGATCTTCCGGTGGGTAATGTTATGACGGACAGTGTCTCCGAGCTCAGGAGACGACATTGTACCGATCGGCAGGAGCCGCAAGACGGCCTTCGTCGGGTCGGCACCTTCCTCGATTTCTAAAAGGGGCGGTAACCACAGGCCACGAAGAATAGGGCCCTCGTCCACCCTCTGCAGGAGCCACTCGCCATCTTCTGTGACCACACACGCGGCGACCCATCTCAGGCTTTGGGTGGCCCGCCGTTTCCGGGGCGGTGGAAATTCCTCCTGTCGCCCCAGCCTCATGGCCTCGCATACGGACGCCAGGGGGCATCTGTCGCAATCGGGCCCTTTCGGAACGCACACAGTTGCTCCAAGCTCCATCAGCGCCTCGTTAATCTCTCCCGGTGGGTTCCCCTCCATGAGACCGGCAATCCAGGATTTCAGTCGGCGGCGACTCCGAGCGGAACGGGTGTCGTCCTGCATCGCCAACACCCTCGCTCCAACCCTCATCGCGTTT
>Ga0224513_10000507_pt1 | contig 14695 bp, 13 predicted proteins | sample SF_May12_sed_USG_5_FD_169109 | JGI IMG/M metagenome (GOLD analysis project Ga0224513, IMG submission 169109) | Sediment microbial communities from San Francisco Bay, California, United States - SF_May12_sed_USGS_21 | ecosystem: Environmental > Aquatic > Marine > Sediment | place: USA... | reverse complement strand
TGCAAATACCCTTCTTAACACCGTTCTATGAAATATGCTTTCTGTATGAGTTCTATAAAATAGCCCTAACTCTCTAGGGCTCATTCCACTAGCAAGGCCGCATGCGTTTATTGCTCCCGCGCTTGTACCAGCATAGAGTGTGGTATTACTTAGCAAGCCCTCGCATACCCGAGTAAGCATTTCAACTAAACGTATACCAGCATAACAACGACAACCGCCCCCATCGAAGGAGATTATTAATTTAATACTTCACCACTTTTTGAGGTACAACTAATCTATGTATCAAGTTACTTCCTGTTCTTAACCTGTAATCCAAACAAAAGATTAATTAGCATGTACAACGCAAGAGCTATACACACCACGCCTCCTACTTTTGAGGCTTGCTCCTCATCTATAAAAGCAATATAGGCAAACGTTGGCATAAATCCAATGATTACTAGATCTTGTGGGAATTTTCTGGCTCTAAGTAATAACCTCTGAGCTAATACACCTGTTTCGTATTTTAAGCCTGAGAAAAACCTAACACTCCAAACTATACCAATAGCGAACAGGCATACTCTAACTATTGGTATAAACGTTTCAATTATTACCATTCTTGCCTCCTGTGAGGTTCTTAACTCTCTGTAGCAAATTACTAGTAAACCTGCTTACTAGTAAAGCATACAACTCACCGCCGCCCCCCGCACCTAACATCATTAAAGCTATTAGAATATTTTCGGGAAGTTTATCATATGAGGAGGCAAACAAACCAGTGAGGGAGCTACCAACCGCTCCCATGATTATGCTAGAAAATTTTTTAGTCGTTGACATCTTTTGCCAATCGCCGTTTAGTCTGTACCCCATATAAGCGGCCTGTATTACCATTGCGATAGGCAACATAACTATTATTAATAATTTGTCGTTAATTCTACACCTCTCTCATGAGAGTACACCTATATTAAGATACATTTACCCACACTCTCTAAGATTAAAATTTTATAAGACACTCCATTTTTGTTCGAGGTACGCTTGCATGTAAAGTACTTCGAGGTTGGTGTGCTCTACGTCATACACTAGCACCTCAGCGATATAGCCTTCAAAGAATGCCGATTTGGACGCATCGTCCCTTATAACACAACCAAGTGCACCTTCTGTCCCCATTGATGGGGCCGCCGTTCCAGTGCTAGTGTTTTGAAAAACGCCATCTTGGTATGCGTTACCAACAAAGCTAGTTGTGTTATAAGTTGCTCCATAAACTGCCCATGAGTCAGTGGCTAATGGGCCAGTAGCCAAACAACCATCCCTACGTAACCACCTTGAATTACTTCCTACGGCTGAATGATAAGTCCACGCATTGGTGTTAGTTCCCGTTCCATCGCCCGCAGCAGACATTAACGCTCTAGAAGCGGCGGCGTCTGTAGACTTGGCCACTATATAAATTGATCTTACTTCTGAGATATACAAATGCCTTAACCAATCGTCAGTGCCATCAAATTGCACTGCCGTAATTGAGTCAATAGTTCTCAATATTGGCTTCTCTGAGGTAGTCGAGTTAATAGCATCATAGGAATTTTCTTGGTCGTGCCATTCTTCAACAGTGTCATCTGTAGCCGCAAAAGTTGTACCAGCGTCGTTATAAACACCCGAGTTAGCATCGTAACGTACTTGTAGACCTGTGGACAAAGGAGTAGTAAATGAGTCATATACCTCTATTACTCCCGAATAACGCGTCTTGAAGTCGCTAAGAATGTCTCCTTTTTCTACGTCGCTCATTCTTCTTGTGGTAGCCATAATCTCAGCAATGGCTCCGATATGGGGATCAGCCAAAGCAGTGCCGAAGTAACTCTTGCCTATAGAGGGGAGTTGAGCAAGACTGCTTGGTGGAGCAACTCTCGTCCCAGCAGCGCTAGTGTCAACAACTAACCCATTTAGCGATAATTCAACTCCGTCAGCATCACTCATCCTGACCCCTAGCAAGTAAAACTCATCGTAAACCTTATCTATACCTACAGAACTAAAACCATCTATGTCAGCCGTGATGTCACCACTTGTATTAGCGGGCCTAATGTAGACATTGGCGGGCGTGCTACCTGAACCGCCCCAATAGCCTAGTAAAGCTCTCTGAGAATCAGAGTTATTCGTTAACTTTGCGACTACAAAAACTGTCCCGAAGTCCTCCCAGTAATTGTGATAAAAGTGGTCGCCTCCGTCAAATTCCATTGCCTTAACTGTGTCTACCGTATTAAGCGAAGGTCTTTGGCTAGCTGTGTGAGTGGCCATTGCACTTCTATGGCTGCCCGATCTATCCAACCAAGCTAGGACATCATCTGTATCAGATGCAGGTGTTTCGCCAGCGTCTGAATACGCCGCGGTGTCAGCTCTCAACCACCAATCCACGCTAACGTCGGCAGGGTCATCGTAAGTTGTTAAGTCAGCAACTTTGTCCCTCAAATAAGCGACTAAATTAGCGATCTCTGTTGTATCTAGCACCTTATCGTATATCAAAAAATCAGTCATGTGACCTTGAAAGAAATCCGCCGCCGCTGCTGATACCCATCTGGCCCCTAAAAAGCCCGCATTGCCCGTGTCTACAGTTTTTATAGGATTGACTATTGATAACGAATCGACTTCCGTTTCATCTAAATAGAGTTTTAGCTCACTAGAGGTGTCGGATAATGTAGCTATTAATATGTGAAAATCTGCATTAACTCTATGTGCTCCAATTGTTTCAGAGTTTGACGCAGACCAATTTGATTTTGCGTCCGAGGATCGTGTAACCATAAGACGCCTTGATGAGCCTGTGTCGCCATCTTCTCTGTATCCAAAGATTGTTTTAGTAACTACGGGCAATTGATCCTGTGTTGCCTTGACTACCGCAACAACAGTCCCCTCATTACTACTCCACCAATAACCCAACTCCATATGGTCGTTTGTTCCATCAAAATGGACTGTGGGATGAGTAAAAGTAGTTGTGTCATAAGTTGGTTTTGTCAATGCGGCTGTCTGAGTAGCATCTTTGGTGTCGCTGTTAACGTCGCCCCAATTTTGAACCTCATCACCGTGCGTTGCGGGTATTGTGCCAGCAGCGTCAGAATAAACCTTTTGTGCGGCGTCATGATATAACTGTAAACCTTCCGAGGGAAAGGTGGTTGGTATCTGAATTTCAACAAACGTACTTGCGGTGTTGAATGTTAATACTAAATCTACAATATTAACACCCCACTCTCTAGGAAGGACATTGATATGATGATGAAACACGTCGGTAACTGGCGTTATGGCAATCACGTAAACAACTCCTGTCGCACTAGTAATCTCTATGACCTCAGCGGAGGTCATAGCTGTTTTTATGTCATTTATTTGAGTTCTAAGATTAGCTAAACTAGTACCTACAACAGAAGTCTCAACTAGATAAACTTCTGGCGTAAACAGGTTGTCTCCTACCCTGGTAAACTTTTCATCACTGTCAAACTCAGAGATCGATGAAGGGTCAACACCCCCAACTAGTATGTTTCCTGCTGGGTTGGCTGCATAAGCAAAATCATGATACGTAGTATCTTGATCGCTATTCATTAATTTGATATTAAAACCGAATGCTTTTTGAGCCATTAAATCACCGTCTTACTATCATCTGAGACTAGCCGCCAACTATTCTCCGCAGGCCAGAAGTGAAGAACAACCTTTATAGCCAAATGAGTAATAGGAAGGATAATAGGAGGTGAGGCCCCGTTTATATCAACATACGCATCATTAGCCCCCGCGCCATCCTCCGAATATAGTTTTGTTCCTGTGGTAAGCGCCTCCCTTAAATCCTCTACGTCGCTTTCTGCATCGCTTCCCCTAAAAAACCCTGCTAACTGAAAAGGTCTTGCTGTTATCCTAACCCGCCCCATGTGATACACGGCTTGGCCTGCAAATGGCCTATGTAGTTTATACTTAGGAACTTCACCAATTTGCAAAGCCGATGGTCTAAATGAATGATTAAGCGTATAAGTTCCTGCTGTGTAATCAAAATAATAAATAAACATTATGTCCTCGATTTCGGCAACGCACTAGTCATAATCACGCTACTGATAGTAGGAACCTTTCCACTGGTGCCCGCCGTTATCTCGACCCTACTAGCAACTACATGCTGTTCTCCCACCTGTGGAATGTTGGTTACTTTCGCAGGAGGCTTCACCAAACCCGCAACTTTAAACGTCCTACTTTGTTCTGCAAAATAAGGAGCGCTGGCCTTTGGTGGGATAATTACTGCGCTTGCGCCATCCAATGTAGTTTCGACAACTCTACGCACTGTAAGCAAATCTATGTCATCCCTTTCATCTATGCCCGCGGCGGTTTCCCACCAATGCGTGACAGCTTCGTTATCTGTTGATCTTTCAACCTGCATTGACATTCTATGCTTATTTGCAGCATAGTCAATACTAATTTCAGCGCCATCACCGACACGACCTTGCACATATTTCAAGTTACTAGTCACCCCAAAGAATACATCCCAAGTATCAAAACGTCTGCCTTGTAAAGTCCTCCATGATTGATATTCATCAACTGAGCTAGGTGTGATCGTAGGAAGTTTGCCTCTGAACAACTCTACCGTGTCCTCAAACACGCCCGTATGTGTAGGAGGATCGGTACTTGCTAGTGCTCCAACGGGCCCATCAAGAATCAAATTCATGAGATCAATAAGCTCAACCTTCCACACGCCCGCATCTCTTTTACTGTTAATAGCTAAGGCCGAATAGTAATAAGCAGGGGAGCTTAGGGTAGGCTCATCAATTAGGAATCTAAATACAGAGTTATGTGACCCAGCGGTTGGGTCGGATTGAAAATATGCCTCTCCTTTTTCGCACGATCCCATACCATCGTAGTAAAGTGTAGCCCCCAAACATTGTATAGTTGAATCACTATCAACTAGAATGGTTAAATCACCTGTATCATCATCCTCTGCCCACCGTTCCCACTCTAGTGCTTCTATGTCAGTACTTTCCCAAACCATGTAACCTGTGCCCGCCGAATCTGGGCCTGTGCCTACATCGGGCGTATCTGGGGGATCATGCGCAGCATCGGTTAGGACTAAAAGGGCTTGATATCCTTCTTCGAGTGCGTTCGCAGCCTCCCCAGTGTTGAACCTAACAACATAATTGTCCGCCGTAGCGGCTGCCATGTCTCCTGTTTCAAACTCCATCTTAAAATAACGCTGTTCTATAATATCGGCCGCCCCTCCCCCCGTCCATGTGGTTTGTTGTACTTGTACCAGCTCGGCAAGATACCCAAGCCTGTTATCCCTAGTAGTCATTCCCGAATCTAAGACGGTAACAGGGTTTACTCCCCCTGGCGAGATCGGATGCCATGCGCTAACTATTCCAAACTGCACTATTAAAGAGTCTGTTTTCGTAACTCGTGCAACTGTCCTGCCATGTTGCCCTAATGGGTTGTAAAAGTGGCGACTGTACTCTATGGGCGTTGCTTCTGAAACGCCTCTATAAACAAGCATCACGAAGTATCCTACTTTTGTGTCAAAACCATCCTCTGTTGTACTCCCGTCTTGAAACTCAATGTCTATATTGAAATCATAGTCAACGTCCGCAGTTCTAAATATCCTTTTAAAGACCTGTAAATGATTCCCTTGTAGCGCACTAGTAGATCCTGATATAACTTCATCAAACTGCCCATCGCTTGAGCTTGCCCTTACTACACCTGTTTGTATATTGGTTGGAACATAAGCAGGCGGAGGACTATCCGCAAGATGAAATATACTAGAGGTGCAAGCAAAACAAACTAACACCAAGTCGCCATCTAAGGCACTGCTGTGAGCATTAAAGGTTACGGTGTGCCCTTCGTCGTCACCTTCCCACACTATTACATCTTTGTCTATATAATTTACTGCCATTAAATAACCTTACCTACATCTGAAAAGGCTAGATTGTCAGCGGCCCTTTCTAATACTTCAATCGCATCTACAAACCTAGTCATAAGTTCACCCTTTTCAAGCAATTCATTATTAACCGTAGTTTCATAGGTGGTTACACTTGCACCAAACGTGCCAACATGCCTACCAAAAGCCCCAACGTGCTTGCTGAAATCTTCATTAATCACGGCAAGATCAGGAATGAAATCACCTACAAGTTGCTCCGTACTCAAACTAAATTGGTCAACCTTCTCCGCCCATCGGTCACCAAACACCGAGAGTTTCTCGACCCCAGCATTTAGCTCTTTTACGCCTTCATCATCCAAATTAACTGTAACGTTGGCTTCTGTATCTACGGGCGCTACATCTGGATCAACTGCCACCTTGACTCCAAGATCAAGTTCCTCTACTGCTTCGCCTACCGTATTAGCTAACTCGGTAAAGGCCTTATCAAGATCTCTGGTTAGGCTCTTAATGGCTGTCTTAGCTGGCTGCCATTCACCTGACTCAAAAGCCTCTGCTATAAGCATTGTTAAATCTGCCATTTTTGCAGCGATTAGAGTGTTAGCTAAGGCTGCCTTTATAGCCAAATCAAATATAGTTTGTAGTATGAATTTGTTGAAATTCTCTCTTAGAGACTTGCTAGCATTTTCTAGGCTATCACCTTCAATAAATACAGCAGATAGGGCGCTGTCAAATTCGTTACCCATTCCTGTTGTTGCTCTAGAGAACTCAGAGCCCCAGAACTCTAGGCTTTCAACCACACCCTCTAGTTCATTGGTGAGCCTACCTTGAAGCCCGCCGTCAACGCCATCTCTAAACGCCTCACTTAACTCACCCTCCAACTTAACCATTTCAGCGACTAGTTCACCAGCAAACTTTGATGCTTTACCAACCACAGAAGAGGAACGTTCACCAAATTCCGCTCCCGCGCCTCTCTCGATCTGACCAAATATTCCGAACTTTTCCCTTAAAACCCCACTAAGTTCATCAAGTGCAGTGCCCGCCCTTTTTCTGAAATCAAAGATTCCGTCTAAGAACGTCTTTTCAAAATCCCTAAGATCAGTAAGGACTTTATCTTCGCCTAAGATCTCCCTTACATTAAATTCGATCCCTGAGGCCCCAACATTGCCAAATATATCTAAACCGCTTAAGCTATCTGCGATTCCTTGCATAAACTTTTTCATTTTTGCCATTTGCTCTTGAAACTTTTTGGCTCGTTGTTTACCCCTATTAAATATCCCACTAATCGCTCCAACGACCGTACTTACGCCCGACACAACCGCACCGACAACGTTTCCGCTCGCGATGTTACTTATGGTAGAAGCTAGACCTCCAAGTGCCTTAACAGCAATACTACTACTGCCTTGGGCTGCCGAACCTATGGCTCCTAACGCATCAGCGGCGGTAATAGCGCTCGCCCCAAACTCCTCAGCTTTCTCAGTTAATTGCTCAAACACATTGCCAACAAAATTGACCACCCCCGAGGCTATAGGGGATATATCTTTTAGTGCGTTTGACACACTAAACAATTCTTTGTTTATTTCCTCAGTCGCCTCCGTCCAAACACTTTCAACCTTATCGGCAGTGTTTTGCGCTAAGTTGCCCGCCGCGCTAACAGCCTTGGCGCTATTCTTATTTATTCCAGAAACCAAACCGCCAACAATATCAGCGCCAGAATTCTCAAACTCCTTTGAGGGTGACTCTATTCTTAGTACACTTTTAAACCAACCACTCACATTATTTGCAAACTCGGTTACCGTTTGCCTGGCGTTGGCAAACATGCCTTGTATACCATTGACTAAACCTTGGACTACAAACTTACCAAAGTCAGCAAATACGGTTGAAGGTGAGGAAATACCCAAAACCCCTTTGAACCAACCAATAATATTGCTACCTAGATTTGTGATACTTTCACGAGCAACGCCAAAGGCTCTAGTCACCCCTTCACCAAAGCCCTTAACAACGTTTTCGCCTAAATTAACAAAAGTGATAGAAAGGTCTTGAAATAAATCGACCCAAAACGTAACTATGTTTGAAACTAACTCTCTGGCATGTTGCCAAGCGCTCGTAAAATCGCCCCTCAACAAAGAGCTAATGATACCCACTACATCGCCTACCGTTTTACTGAAGTTGACAAAGGCAGTAATCGCAGTTGCCACAACATCTATTACCAAATCCATGATAAGTTCAAACACCTGCTCAAAGGACTTCCAAAGCACCTCTAGAGCTATCTTGAAATCCTTAAACTCCCTTTCGCCATCATCAAACTTAGATAATATTTTATCCCACGCCTCTTTGACCTTATCTCTTATTCCTCCAAAATTAGTAGCAAAAGCGGCGGCTAAACCAACAATGGCAGCGGTAACCAAGGCAACGGGGCCAAGCAGCCCTGCTATTGCAGCGCCAATACCACCTGCGGCGGTTGTTGCGGGCACTATCGCACCAACTAGTGCTACTAAACCGCTAGTAAACCCAGCTACCAATGTAAGAAGGGGTCCCATTGTGGCGGATATAGCCACAGCTCCCACTACTAACTTCTGCATAGGTGCTGGCATCGCTGCGAAGGCTTCCATTAACGTAAAGAGCACGTCCCTTAGAACGGTTGCGCCTTGACTAATGCCTGAAAAGATAGAAGCTAATGTGTTTTTATTACTAAGTAGATTACCAACAAATCTAAGACTGCGCTCAGCGACCTCAGCAAATGACTCACCTATAGCGGTCAAAACAGGTATTACTTGAGGCTTCAACTGTGCAATGGCAGGAGCGACCTTGGTTGCTAGGCTAGAAAAGAAGTCGTCAATCGCTTCTTTGTTTTCGTTTACAAAGCTTGTGGCTTCTTCTACAAGGCTTGTGATGCCTTGTACTATTTGCCTTATCACTTCATTTAAACCCGCACTAGTTATCGCCTGTTTTAAGCCATCAAAAGCAGAGGTCAACAAACTCAAGTCGCCTGCGAGTGTGTCTGTTTTCATATGCTGCATTGCCGCACCAGCGCCCTCGGCTTCGCCAGCAAATTCTTTTACTACATCTGAAAGCTCCGAAAACCCATTAACCCCCTCCTTTGTCATTGCCTCTATAACCTTAGCGCCTTCTTCGCCAAAAGTTGCCACTATTTGCTCGGTGGACATGGCATCTACCCCCAACTCCCTTATTACTGTGCCGAAGTCGAGTAAAGTGCCATTAGTAGCAAATATATCTTTGTTTGCCTTGTTTGCCCCATCCGCTAATTGAGCTAGACCTTGGTTAACAACGTCAGCTGCTTGTGCCCCCTCAATACCAGCACTAGCAAGAGAAAGCAATAAGGCTGTGGTGTCTGTTGTGGTTACACCTAAAGCCTCCTGAGTTTTCGTGGTTCCCTCTAATGAACTTTGCAAAGATTCAACATTTACGCCCGCAGCCTCTGCTATCAGACCAACATTCTCAATTGTTACGCCAGAGCCTCTAAATTTAGCCTCAAACTTGGCGACTTCTTCTGATCCTGTTTGCATAAGCGCAATTAGAGTCCTCGAAGTAATAGCGCCAAATTCATTGATTATGTCATTTGTGCCCATACCTGAGGCCTCAACAGCTTCAAGTATTCCACTTAGATTCTTTAACTCACCGTTAGCCTTGAATACATTCAAACCTAACCCTTCACCCTTTTTGGCTAATTCAGAAAATAAACCTGATAGATTTCTACCCGCCCTTCCTGCTTGAATGCCCACGTTACCTAGCGCAGCTATACCAGCAGTCGTGCTTTCAAGTGATACGCCTAACCCCGTTGCGGTAGCAGCAACAAAAGACATGGCCGAACCTAAGCCTTTAACATCGGTGTTAGAGCTAGCCGCTGCGGTTGCTAAGGTGTCAACTATTCTTTGTAAAGACTCGGCACCAAGCCCAAAGCCCGACATAGCATTAGTTGCTATGTCAGCAGCCTTGCCCAAATCTAATCCGCCAGCACTAGCAAGCTGTAGAGTTGAAGGCAAAGCCTCAAGAGCTTGCGCCGCATTCAGGCCCGCCATAGCCAGAAATGTTGCAGCCTCGGCAGCCTCTACCGCTGTAAATGTTGTAGTTGCGCCCAGCTCTTGTATTTTTGCTTTTAGATCATCAAACGACTGGCCCACTTGATCGTTTTGAGGTAAGACTGCCCTCATGCTGGCGATAGCCGATTCAAATTCTTGCCCCGACTTAATTACATCGGCACCAAAACTTATAAGCTTTCTGCCAGCATTAACAACCGAATCCCCAACGCGAGCCATAGACCACACAGAAACCGCTCGCATATTAGAAAAGCCGCTTTGTACTTTTCTGTTTCCCTTAAGAAAGTCGTCAATCTCTGCTCTATAAACCGCAGTTAGCGTGTCTTCCATTTAATGATCCAATCTCACCTCTAACATGCCAGATGGCGTTATATGCTTATTTTTTAACGCCAACCCTATCCCCGACTTAGTGGCTTGAGTATATGTAGTCCTAAATTCTTCAGGTAAAGCATAATCTGGATAAAGTTCACTTATGGGTATTCTTTTAGTTACTTGCGCCTGTATCAACTGAGCATATGGGTAGAACCTTCTAAACTCCCAGTATGGAATTTTGTCTAAACAAGACTTGAATTGCTTCCATTTTAATTCGTCTTTGATATACTTTCGGCTGTAACCGTAATATCTTTCAACACTTGCGACCGCTCCGCCCCAGTCAGTCCGCTCTTGCCCATGAGCTTTAAAGTTTGCTCGTTTAAGAGTTCGGCCTTTTTTTCGTCAGCCTCTTCTCCTAGGATAATTCCCATTGTAAGGGCTTGCATGTCACCCATATTCATAAATCTAAGATGGCGTTTTACAATCGCTTCGAGTTGCTCTAGCTCATAATCGCCAATCACCATATCCACAATTAGCTCACCAAGTAATTCTTTGGTGTAGTTAAGTTGCCTAAAAGTTGCGTCTTGAATCAACAACTCTTTTTGTGCCTTTGATGTTCCAAGCGACGATTTTATTTTTTGTTTTTCAGCATCAAACTTACCATTTTCAGCAAGATATTCAGCTAATGCACCAACGGGCCTAGATTCTAAAGATACCCTCAAAGGTGGGGCGTGTTTTGCATAATCAACTAGTAGAATGTTTGTACTAGCGCCCTCCACTCCTAATTCTTCAGCTAAATCGGCTCCTTGGTTAATTTCTTCAAAATCAGATTCTATTTGTTTCAAGATATTTCCTTCCTGCGACTTATGGACTAATTCCAGTCGCACTCTATCTGAACCTCGTTCTGGATGCATACCGTGTGAGTATTGCATTTTTATAAAATACTCAAAATCTTCATAGTCGCCTTTGGCATAGACTATTTTAGCTCTACACCATCCCGTATAGGAGGCCCCTTGATTTAAAAGCTGACACGTTAATGTCAGCTTTTTATCGTATACCGTAACATCCCAGCAAAGGCCCTCTGGCTCGGCAATGGTGGGGTAAAACATAAGAGCATTCCTATTTATTTGATACAGTGCTAAATAGGGCTCAAACTCCAAATTACCAGAGGTTCTCTTGAGTGATTCCACCATTTAGGCGTATAGAAATCGCACTCATGATTGGATCAGTACTTGTGATAGTAAGAGGTAGGTCATCTTTAGTGAATCCTTCACCATTGATAACAGCACCATTACGAGCCACTATGCGCCAAAACAAACAACCTGCTTGATTTTGGTAGTGATTTGAACGTACAAGCTCTTGAGCAGCGTTACCTGCAATAACCTTGACAGTTCCTGAATTGATTTGCTGATCCATAAGCCCAGCGATGTATTCTTTAACTTCCCATGATGCAATAGTTGTAACTTCAATTTCCTCACGATTAGCACCGAAAGTAATCTCTTCAAGACCTGCATAGATAAGCATATCTCTAAAGTTAGCTGTTTCAGTACCCGCAAAAGCAGCGTCTAAAGGCTTACATGAAACAGTTTCAGGAGTAGCACTCAATGTGTGAGAGGCTGTTACTTTCACGACCGCATCATCGCCAAATGAAAGCAGGTCGCCCGCCTCCAAAGTTGCGGAGGTTCCTGTTAGGTCAATTGTAGTATCACCAACGGCGGCGGCGGCGTTAACGGTCACCACTTCAGCAGCAACGTCAGTTGCGGCAACATACAACACTGAGCCAACACCTAATTTAAATTGTGGACAAGCCATATTATTTTATTCCTTTCTTCTAGCAAAGCACCATTCTCCAATTGCATGCAAGAATCGCTCTATGGTTTTTGTCGTCTTCTATATGAAAGAAGTTAGACTGTAAAGGTTGTACTAATTGATATGCAGTATCTGCGGTTGAATAGCCATCATAAACGGCATCCATCGCATCCATTATTTGGTCACCCATAGACTCAGCGTCGGCGATTACATCGGATCTGATTAATACTTGCAATCGTCTTGCTTTCATATCAATACTAGCTAAAGTCCTCATAGGGGACTCGTTAACTAAATTTCTTAAAACAATCTTATCAATATCGCTTTGGTCAGACTCTTCTACAAGCCTGCTTGTGCCTAGAGTGAAGCTACCTAGTGTTAGGTTAGCGGTTAAATAATCTTTCCATTCAACTACAAATCGAGCCATTATTTGAACACCTTCAACTCTTTAAGGCTAAGTCTCTTTTTGTTTGCTTCCATGCGTTCGACGGTAGCAACTTCAAGGTACTTCTCGCGGCCTGTAACGTTTTTTTCATGTACTTTAAGTGCATAAGGAGTCCTAAAGGCTATTACTGCCTTAAGGGTGTTGCCTTCCATTCGTTGAACAGTTGCAACTTGTCCCGCTTGACCGTTACCACCATGCGATACCGTTCTCCCACCAACACGACCCTCGCTAGTTTCCTGTAACAAACCCGAGATTCTAGGGGCGTAGCTAACTGACAGGTCGTGAGTTTTGGCTATCACTTCAGACATAGCGATAGGAACTTCTCTTCTGATTCGGGCTTCTGCATTTCTAAGCCTATTCTCAAAAGCTCTGTCCCCACGCCATTCTTTTAGTAGGCTCACAGCCAAACCTTATAGTGGGAAAATGATCCATCTAAATCAAACAACTTGCTCGATTGTTTAACAGGAAACCTCTTAGACTCAAAAGTAATCTCGTCATTGATATCAATCGGTCTTTCTGTAAAAATCTGAGCACTAGAAACAATTTGCCTGCCTCGATCATCAAGTATAAGTTCGGCTCCCTCTTGATATCTACAAGAAAAAGCTTCACTGGTAGTCTGTGGCTCCCCATCATCATTAAAGCCAGAATTCGTGTGATGGGTCGCAGTTTGGTTTGTATAACCATCTAAGATTCCCATTAGACGGTTACTACTAGCCCATCGGGATCATCGCCCGAGTCAAGGTTTGCCAAAAGTCTGTCATACTTCTCTTTACAAGAGAGGTATCTATCTGAAAAAGCAGCGGAGCCAGAGCCGCCTTCAAAATATTCTTTTTCGGCGTTGCCAACCTTCACACGTTTCAAGGCTGCGTTACTAACAGAAGCGCCAGCTAACACTTCATTCGCTTTCCAACAGACATATAGACAAACCATTTCATCAGTAATATCGGTAACGGCAGCTTCTACTACGTCGATCCAAGTGGTTTGAATGTGGGTAGCCAAGTCATTATCAGTAGTAAAACCGAACTGACTTGGCTGAAATTGTCCTACGGGAAAAACGAAGTCAGCGCCAACTTTAGCCATTTAGCGCCAACCATTCAATAATCTCGCTAGCTTTTTGCTTTCCTATATTTGGTAGCTTGACAAGCCCTCTTAAATCGGTGGGTAGATCTTTGAGGGACCTAACGCCCGCATTATCTAGAGTTACCCTATGAGGTATATCTTCGGGTAACTCGCACTCTATTACAGGCTCAACAACCTCTTCTGCAATGGGTTCGGTTGTTTCGACCTGCTCGACTTTAGACAAGCCATCTAAATTAAGCCCGTTTTGTTTACAAACATTAGGCCATTCTTTAACATGCTGTCTAAATATTTTGGGGTTGGTAAAAACCCGCCCCGTGTAAGGACAAGTAAATCGCTCCATGTGAGCCTACTAACCTAGCAAACGGGCAGCTAATTCAGGCTGTGTTACCTTGATTCCGTAAAGAATATCGAATGAAATTGTGTGCATTTTTGTACTTGATGTGTAATCTTCTACAACTCGTATCGCTAGATTATCAAAGCTTGTTACATAACCATTGGCACCCTCAGGTAAAGCCATAGGACGCACAGCCAAAGTAATAGCATTACGATGAAAGGCTAAATTTGCAGTGTGACTAGCAACAAAAGTTGCCGCGTCAGCACTATATCCACCTGTAGGTATAGCAGGATATATAGCAGCGGTCACTACGCCAGCAACAGCAGCAGCGGTGTCAGCGGTTACAACGTGCTGATTGCCATCAATGGTCAACAAATCGCCTTCTAAAAGAGTAGCGGTTGAAGTACCAGCAGCACTTGTTAAGACAACGCTTGTAGCAGCAGCGGAACCTGTTCCTGTAACATCAAGCAAGGCAGCATAAACGCCAGCAGTATGGTCGTTAATGTGCTGACTCTCTGCTAACTCAAAGTTGTAAACGCGACCAATAAGCGCATTACGTAACGTTTCGTCCATGCCTGACTTGTCAACTTCAACCAATGAGTCAAGGGCTAACATTGATGCTGTAGAGGCGGTGTCGAGTACTAAGCGCCTTTGTGAGTTGGGAACTTTGTTATCTGCCAATACCTTACGTACGGCGGCAATATCAGCTAGTGTACTTGGAGTTGTACCTGCTGTGCCAGCAAAATAAGGAACATCCACATATTTTGCATTAATATCTTGATCTATCTTTTCAGCAAGAGCTACAACAGCGG
>Ga0224513_10000505_pt1 | contig 14714 bp, 18 predicted proteins | sample SF_May12_sed_USG_5_FD_169109 | JGI IMG/M metagenome (GOLD analysis project Ga0224513, IMG submission 169109) | Sediment microbial communities from San Francisco Bay, California, United States - SF_May12_sed_USGS_21 | ecosystem: Environmental > Aquatic > Marine > Sediment | place: USA... | reverse complement strand
ATCCTTTATCAATAGGAACAAGTTCTGATAAGGGAGATACAGTTGTCTGTGCTCCATTGAGAACAAACAATCCGTAAGCATACTGTATCTTTCCAGCCGTGTGTGATCCACCACCTAATACTTCAGATATTACTGGCTGTTTAAGTGTAAACGTACTGACTATGTCTAACAAGCTTGGAGATACATCCACCAGGTTTATTAAGTCACCATTATCTGTACTTTGTCTAAGGTTAAGATATCTTATTTGATGTATTCCATCAACAAAATATATCTTTTCTATAACTGAGTTCTCGTAGTTATATATTATCTGCATTAAGTTCTCGGTAGAAAATCCAAGTTTAGCTGCATATCTTAGCTCAAGATCAAAATCAGAATCATTTAATCCAGTTAACTCCCAAATACAATCCCAACCATTATTGTCAGTTGTCATTATAATAGCAGAGTCACGAAGTTCTTTTACACCAATAATAACTTGGTCGCCAGAAACTTGAGCATTGTTAGCATCAACCATAAATTGAGATTCAATCTCACATCTTGGATGTGAAGGTTCAGTAGCAATGTATTCTAGATACTTAGTCTTATTACCTGTGGTGTAAGCAAATCTTGTGTTCTGGAAATCTAACGAAGGGGTAGGAATATCAAAGATTAGTTCGTTACCAAGTTCATTTGTAATTGCCATTTGACTTTTCTTGTCTAAGGCTGTAATGCGAACATTCTGTGCGTCAAAATACTTTTGTGATTGTAGGTCACTAGCAGAATCTTTGCCCATTCCTACATAATTAAACTCGTGCTTTTTGATCATCTTATATTAGCTTTAAGTATTCTTGCTGTCCTAGGAATTCAAACCTTCTTGAGTGTGCAGTTCTACTTGGTATCAATTGAGTAATTTGATTTACTAATGACTCCATTTCATCTACATTTGGTATCTTAAGATTGCTGTCTGCTTGGCCAACATTAAACATGTAGTCTACCTCAGCTTTGTTTAGCTTTTTATCTGATATTACATCCATATCATTAAGTATGTCGTAATATTTCCACCTAATATAACTTTCAACACATCTAAGAAGTGTTGCATTGTTCAGTACTAAAGGATAACAATCTTCATCTACAGCAACAGCCTTGTATATAACTTCTATCATTCCAGATTCAAAGTTTAGATTTACATACTTACTATTTAAAGAGTAAGTCTCATCAGGTCTGTTTGGAAGATTGCTAGATTGGTGATAGAATTCTTGAGCAATATCTTCGCTAGCAGTAAGTGGTATTGGTAACCCACTATCAGTTCTTACAATGCTTTCAATCCTCATCAAGTCTAAAGGCTTTAATGCTCTATATCCTGACACATTCAGTGCTTCTCTTCTTGTTACGAAGATAGATGGAGCTTCTAGTATTCTCAATACTTGTATAGCATTATCAACTATGAATTCATAGTTCATATCCTTCATTATTGGATTTCTGTATAGCCTGTCAGCTACCATCTTTATACTTACTAAGTCATTTGTACTTGCCATTGGTTTATCTTTTTATCTTAGGAAAGCATCTATACGTCCTGCAAATATAGATTTAGAAAGCATACGCTTCATACCTCTATTAATTTTCATCTTGTAGATACTTTTGTTTTTGTAATTAGCTTTAGATGTTCTGTAAAATATTCTGAATGTATGACCATCAGTATGTTCGTTAGTGTATCTTATTTTTGTTCCTTTATCTTTTGCCTTTTTATTTTCAGCCCACAACTCTCTTGTAGCTTTCCAATTAATTGGCAGATTGTTTATTATGTTTCCATCTTCATCAATCTTTAATTCAGTTTTAATTTTTCTTAGTTCAAGCTTACCTACTCTGTTTGGCATTATGTATTCAACACCTTTAGTAGCTATTCTTTCTCTAACATGTTCGTTAAATTCTCTTAATACTTCTCCAAACTTTATTCCTGTAATATGTTTTTTATCAGTATTTTTTACAAAGTGTTTGTAATAATCTAAACTACCAAAATCAGACTTCACTCGATGAAGCCTTGTTTCTTTAATAGCTTCTTCTTCTTCCTCGTGGTTGTGCAACTTGTTGTCTATCATCTGTGGCGTCATTTTCTTCATCACTTGGCAACATTAGTGATCTTGTTAATTCTTGAACAACCATGTTGATTGCCATATCTGCCATACCTGCTTCCATTGGGTACTCTAAATCTAAGTAATCTTGATTCTTTATACCGTCAAGACAGGAAAGATCATAAGCTCCATCAGGACGCTCAAATACATCTGTTACTTTTACAGATTCTAAAAATTTTAATTTGTTGTCTGCCGAAATCAAAACAAGTTTGCCATCATAATCTACAGCACAATACGTAAGCATTGCAGTAAACTTATTAGCAAACAAGTATGGGATTCTTTCAACCGGAACTACATTTAATGATATAACTGTACTGTCAGGCTTTCTAACTAATAGCGGGCCTTCTTTACCTTTAATCTTAATTGTTTTAGGTAAGGAATCATGAGATTGTAATATTTTTCCAGCACATGAATAGCCACTTACCGTGTCTACAAGCTTTAAAGAAAGACATATTTCTTGTTTAACTTCTCTTGGTATATTCCATCCTTTTCCAGAGTACTGCTGTTTAAGCAACATCCCTCTCTTAGAATCTAACAAAGAGGACACTAACTCTGATGAGATATCAGTATCGTCTGATTGAATTTGAAGTTTTTCAAATACTGTAAATATTAATTCATTTTTTGTCATAACTTAGTATTGTTTCCCGCCGAACCAAAAGGATCCGTCAGGGTTTACATATATTGAAGTAACATTAGATCTTCCCATGCTATCTATCATATTAATTGCAAAACCATTTGCCCATTGAGCTTTCATTGGTCTTGTAGCATAATTAAACGCTTTGCTATTAAAGTCAGCACATGCTCCAATATTGTATGCAGCCATTTTGCCTTCTCTATAGGTTTGTTGTCTATGCGTATGCACATAAGCACAACTTGTTCTTAGCTTGTCTAAGTGGGCTTTACCATTGTGTATACTAAAATATATACCGTGGAATATTTCAAAGTCATTACCTAGTGTAAAGAAATCTTGAGACCATTTGTTTTTAACGTGGTACCCTCTATCCTCTAAGTACATTCCTTCCATTGGAGATAGCAGTGGGGTCTTTGCATTGTCCATGCTGCCCATCCATCTGTTGTGTCTATCCTCATGGTTACCATACAGGTAAGTCTTCCATGTACCTTCCGGCAAAACTTGGTCAAATAAATCTAACTCTATATTGCAAGCTTCGTACTCGTCATTTAGAGTCATTCCTTTTACTGCTGTAAACTTTCCTTTGTCATGTGAAGACAAAGCATTGATGTCAGCAAAGTCTCCCATTAAATGAAAACCTTTAATTTTGTCTTGGTTATCAGCAATTAAGTTTCTGATACCATCGTGTAACTTTTTATTATGAAAAGGTACGTGGTTACAACCTAATAGGATATGCATTCCAGTTTGATCCTGTACGCTTGGAGCTACCTTTTTTGTTGGAGTAGATAGTCTTGTATTTAAAGCCTTAGAGAACAATAGGTTTGACACCCCGAACTTCTCTTGATTTATTGTAGTTTGCTTTCTAAAGTCTTCTATGATACTTTTGTCTATTGCTCTACGGCTTTGCTTCAATTCTTTCTTAACCTCCTTCTTTGCTCTCTTAATAACGTCTCTTTCAAAGTAGTATCCTGGGTGAGATAAACTCAGTCCATGTTGACATGCTTCATTTCCTTTTTTTAAGTAGCCTCTTTTTTTTCTAAAAAAATCTAGCAATACTTTATAACCTTCCTCTATACCGTTATTCATTTTTATGCTTTTAATTAAACTAACTTAAAGCAAATATATAACAATAAACATTTTTAACCAAATATATATATCACAACTTTTTGATATATACAATAGAATAGATACTTAGTCATTAACATAAATTGTTTGTATGAACTCTACTAAACGACTTTGTATCTAGCAAATTTCCAAATTCAGACTCCCTAATCTCAACAACAACTTCTGATAAAGTTGTAGACGCAGGTACATTGAATCCTCTAAAACCTTCAATTACGACATCAAAAGAATTTAATCCGGTAGGAAGAACTTCTTTTGCTGCCCCTCCTTCAACTGTAATAAATGGACCAGTAAGAGTCCACTGTATGTAAACACTTGAGCTTACTTGAATATTTACTGTAAATTCTGTAGAGCAAACAGTTTCAGCAAAAGAACTTATTGTTATTTCATCTGCTATAGGCCCAACTAATTCTGGTTGAATATTTATTATTATGCTTCCCATTAAGTAGTAAATTGTTTTGACCCAAAGTCAGAGACTGCAAAATCAAAGTTTAATATTTGAGATCCTTTAACTGCAGGGTTTTGAGTATAAGTTAAGTATCCTGAATCAACAGAAGACAATAATATTTCTTGATTAATAAATACAGGAGAACCATTAAATGATAATGTACCATCTAAAGGAAGACTTAGTATCTTTACTTTATATGGTAAATCACCTTCTGGATCATTGTATGCAGGAACAGTATTAGTTGTAAAATCTGCAGAACTAAACACTATAGTATTATTGTAAGTTCCGTTAATAGTGTAATCTCCAATTACGTCTGGAGGTAAATTAACTTCAGCATTAACATTGATTGACATAATACCTGAAAGTAGTGAGCTAAGTGTGTTAGATCCTACATCTGCACAATCAAATCTAAATGTGTAGGCATCTTTTATAAAGGCTATTCCTGGATTTTCTGATACGTATTTAAAGTTTCCTGCCGCTATTACTCCGGCAGAAACTATTGTTTCTGCAGTTATAGCAACGCCATTAACCTGTAGCTCTCCTTTGCTTGGCAGAGTAAATACTTTGATGTAAGATAGAGCATTGCCCTCAGGATCCTCATAAGGAGGAGTCGTCTCTGTTGTAAAATTAGCCACGGTAAAAACATATTCACTTTCGTAGTCAACTGAAATACTATTTGATCCTATACTAGAGGGCCTAGCGTTTGTAGACCCCGTATTAGTTATTGTATATAACATTTTTTTTTATTTTAAATTATGATACCCAAGTCATGTTTACATCGTCACGAAGACTAGCGTTAAAGCTATCTGTTGATATAGCATTAGCGTCTGGCCCTACATGATAAAACGCACCTGCATTTAATTCATCTTTGGTAATTATTTGTCCCGGCACAACTTCTGCTCCAAAGTAGTAGTACGTACCATAATTAGCTGTTGAAATCTCGTCTATTCTGATTGCATCTAATTCATTCCCTTCCGGATCAAAGTATGGTGCAATTGTTAAAGTAGTAAAGTCAGATACAGTAAACACAGTCGTTGACCTGTTTCCTGAGTACTGAGCTCTATCTCCAACTGTTGGTGGTTGGTTTGTTTGTAATACCTCCACTGTCAAATTATAAGTTACAGTTGCAGATTCTACTGATGCGAAAGAACTGCTATTCCATGCAGACAATCCAAATGAATCACTGTAAGCAGCGTCTCCATCTCTAGTGTAAACTAAAAGGGTAGGATCTGATAGTTGTGAATTTAAAGAAACTGTTTCTCCATCATAAGCAAGAGTACCCGTTGTTGGCAAACTCTTTATGGAGAATGCGCTATAAGGCAATTGTTTTGGATCAGAGTATCCTGCAAATATATCAGCATTGCTAAATGTTTTCAGAATATTTCCTGAAGTAATAGTACTTCCTTCTGGTATTATAACTGGTGGTTCACTAGCTAAAACAGTTAAATCTACTGCTGGTGGAATCCAAACATAATCAGATCCTCTTTGAGCCATTATTTCAGAACATATAAGTGGGTCGTTAATCTGTAGCCAGTTAACCATCTCATCCAGTTTCATCAATTGCTTATGAGTTGTACAGTAATCACAATATTTATAAAGAAGCTTAAGTAGACTCAAGTTCTCTATGTTAGCATCTCCGTACATATCTAGCTTGTTAGATAAGTTCATCATCGAAGCAGTGTATACTCTTCCGTTCTTTATGTTCATATTATGTTGTTGTTAATGTACAGTCAATAACTCCTACGGAAACAATGTTTCCTGCACTAGAAATTAGTGGCTCTATGTTTAGACACTCAGCACAGTCTCCTGTCTCTGTTGTTATCTTTAATTTTTTTAATATCTGTATTGCATCCTTAAATCTTCCTATAGTAAGAGAACTTTTTATAGCCTCCATATATAGATCCATTAGTAATGCATTCTGAAAATTAGTGTTGCAGTTTAAGCAAGACAAATCTACATTAGCCAATAGCTTAGCTTCTACTATGTAGAACTGAGTTAAGTTTATTGTAGCTACAATGATAGCATCACCATTACTAGCGAATATTCTCATGAAGTACATTCCTGTAAGACTTCCGTTAAAGATTGTTGGGGAAAGATCTCCAGAATCAAGAACTATAGACTCAACATTGGATGTGCCCTCTAGTTTTGAACTGAAATCTACTATTACTTCTGGATCTGGATTGTTGTATGTATTCTGATCCCACATAGCTATGCTTGTTATGGTATGCCCAAGCTCTGCCGTCATATCTAATTCGATAGAGGCTAGGTCATTTGTAACCATAAATTTTGTTACGTTAATTGCCATTGTTGTTATTTGGTATTTAATTAATAAAAAAAAAGGGACTGGGAAAATAAACCCGGTCCCTTTTTGGTAATTTAATCTTAGCTACTGCCTAATAATTACGGCTTAATTGTAACTACAGATCCTGCACCTAAAATAGTATTTAAGTCAGCAATAACACTGTTTACTGCTGCGTTTGGCGAAGCTGCAGTTGGCATAGCAATAGTTAAACCTTTCTTAGATTTCTTAGCCTCATCTCTTCCTTCATCAAAGTAAGAAATTTCAATAAGGTCATAAGAACCTCCTGGTGTAGAAACTAATGCAGGTCCGTTAATATCGAATGGATAAGCATTCTTGCGAAGAGTATCTCCACGTTCGCCTAATAAGAAGTATTCCATTTCTACTACTTGGTATCCTGTTCCAACACCCTTGCTACCTGGAGTAGTAAGTGTTACTGTAGGGTAAGTAGTTGCAGATACATCAAGACTAAACTCAGTGTAAACATCTATCTTTTTGTCTCCGTCAAAACCAACTCCGTCAGCTTTAGCCTCAACAACTAATGCAGCAGTTGCTCCAGCTCCAGTCTTAGAAAAAGTAAAAGACTTGTTAGTAGATGCAGTTGCTCCCGGCTCTCTTGAGAAGTTACGGTTTAATGAAGCAATAAGTCCATCAACGATAGCCTCTTGATCATTACCAGTAACAGCCTTGTAGAATCCTTGCTTTAAATATTCATCCTCAGGAGATAGTGAACCATGTCCAGAGATTAAGATATTTACCGTGTAAAGAGTGTTTGCGTCTACAGTTAATGCAGATACAGTGTACTTTTTAAGTGTTGGTGCAGTGTATGCTACTGAGCTTACGTGCAATACATTATCTGTTTTGATGGTATCACTAGAGATAATGTTTCCTAGTGCATCCTTTTGAAATAACTTGAAGTCTTTCCCAGCAGCCACGGCAGAACCGTCAGCTCCTAATAATACTAAACTGTTAGCACTTCCTGCTTTTAATGCAGCAAAATCTGCTACATCTGCTGTACCTACGTACATGTGTCTTACCTGATTTTGTCCAGCTAATCCCATAATTTGAATTGTTTTTAATTAATAAATTTTGATACTTCTATGAAGATAAAGGATTCGTATCAATCATCCAATTTCTTTTGTTAACATTTATTATTTTTAAACCCTAGAGTCTAATTGCATTCTACTTTGTAATGTACTTTCTCTATAATCTAACACTGCATTTTCAACTGCTATGTTTATGATCTCTCTATGAGTAAACTCATTTAACCTACATGTTGCTTCATCTACCTTTCCGTTAATTGTTAAGTCTAATCCAGCAACATCATCTGCTGAATCAAGACCCTCTACAATTATTGGTTGTGGCCTAGATATATATCTTACATTGTATTCTTGTACATGTATATCATTACTAGGTATAATCTCTGTGACGAGCTTAGGGTGGGGAAAATTAGAATCTATTCTAAATGCTTTCCTTTTGCTAGGCTTTCTAAATGGATTGTTGTAAGACAACATAAACTCATCATGAGTTATTGGTACAACTGGAATTTTATTTCCTCCTATTATTCTGTCAGGTAGACTCGCTTCACCACCATGAGTGATAGTCTCTAGGACTATATACATTACATCTTCTGCAATTGCAAAAAATAAAGACTCGTCAGCCAACCCAACAAGAGGATTGTTTACAGATGTCGAAAGGACATTTGTTATAGGCTCACGAAGCCTAACATTTTTTACTAAACTATCTAATATTCTTCTAGATTTTTCATTTCCTTCAAAAGAAATACTAGGATCTTTTGATGCATCATAATGTGTCTTTACATATTGCTCTTGTGCAATTGTAAGGTAAGTGCTTATCTCGTAAGTATCTAAACCAGGGGCACCTTCCAGTGCATTGTTGTACCTTAAGTTAAACTCTTCTCTAAATTCTGATGCAGTCATATTCTATTTTAAGTTATTTAATCTAGCTTCTAAGCTTAATCTCATTTCTTGTCCAAGATTTGTAGATAAGTACTCCGCCGCTAATTGTAGCGTTGAAGATCCTCCATCACATATAGGCTCATCGTCTAATGTAAAGAATTGCTTATCAACCTTGTTTACTGCACCAAACTCGTAGCACTGCTCAAGCAATACTTTAGTTTTAAGGAACTCATCACCCATTACAGAACAAACTAGTCCTGGGTTCTTTTCTAGCTCTTTGTGTAGCTCTGACTGTAAGAAGTCCATCTTGTTACTTCTATTAGTATTTCTACCAAGGTTTCTTAATGCATATCTTAACACATCTTTATCTTCTTCGTACTTAACAAATAGTTTGTACGCCTGTACTTTGCTTCCAACTTTACTAATTTCTTTTGCCATTACTTCAGATGCTGAGGTAAGTACAAATCTATTAGTTGCTCTGTGTCTAACTTCATCTAAGCTATTAGCTACAATAGGGCAAGCTGTTAGTACTTTATATTTAATGTAGTCGTAAGGATCAGATAAATCTAACCTCATGTCATCCTTACTTAGATAGATTGGTAAAATACCCATTGAGTATGATTCACCACCTTCTTTCCAGAAGTCTCCATAGATAGAAAGATTTACACCATTTAACATGTGCTCTAACCCTTCCTTCTCTACACTTGTAAGAAGATTTTTCATCTTCCCATTATCCATTGTTGGTGCTGGTATTGCTACTTCTGCCCCATTTAATAATCCACCATGGGCCACGTGTTTAACATCTGTAATCCCATTGTTTTCTTTTGAAATGTATTTAACTGTTACAATCTTATTTTCTAAGAAATCAGTTCTAATTACATTTTCTTTTACTACCTCTACCCTTTCAGCTTTTGCTGGAGCAGACTTCTTTTTATCTGTTGCCATTTTATACTTATTTTATGATTCTTCCTTCCTTATGTGTGGGAGTGTTTACAGATCTCCCAACTGTTATTTTAAAATAATTACCCTCATCGAACAAACGAGGGTAATTAAGTCTTTATAAATTACGCTAGTACGTAAGGGATGATAGATGCAGTACGACTCGCATCGTATACTACTACTCCTACTTGACAGAACTTAGTGATAGTTCCGCTATCTTCTAGAGTTCCCATGTTCTCATTGTTTACAGCTCCTGTAAAAGGATTTCTGAAACCATATTGATATCCACGGTACTCTTCCTTACCTTTAACTGCTACCTTTTGAATGTTTGGCTCTTCTGGAGTTCCAACATAAAAGATATCGAATCTGTAAGATTCAGCTACACCATTAGATCCAGGGATCTTTATTGTGTTACGAACTTTGTCATCGTAGAAATCATCTACTTCTAGCTTTACAGTAACACCGTTTGGTGCCATATACTCTACAAACTGGAATCCAGCAGACATTGCATTCTTGTGTAACGGAGATGCAGTTTGCTTAACAGTCGCAGGATTAGTTCCTGGTGTAGACATGTTAGCTGACCAACCTGAAGTTGTTTGTAATACAGCTTTGTGAAATTCAGCAGCTCCTCTTTCTCCAGTACGAAGAATGAATACACGCTGATCAAATCCTAACTTACCTTCTGAAATTCCAAAAAGGATTTCTTCTAATAACTCAATTGAGAAATCATTGTAGAAGTAAGTGTTAGACTGCTCCATTTGCTCACGGATACCAGAACCTATCTTGATACTACGACCAGATACATCTTTGTTGTGGTATTGTCCATCAGCAGTACGGTTAGTTTTACCATACATAAGGAATTTGTTTTTGTAAAGAGAAAATTCTTGCTCTACTAACCAATCCTCATATAAAGATAAAGCTCCAAATACTTTTTTAGAACCATCTTTAGCGATAACAGGAATTCCCATTACAACTTGTTTTCCAGTAGCATCACCAGGAAGTTTGTGGTCAATACGAATTGTAGTTAACTCACCTCTCATAGATACAGGAGTTACTCTACGAATACCACCTACTTCTCTAGAAAGACCTTTTCCAACAGGAGCAAACTCCTCTGTGAATCTTTTTCCAGATGTTAATTCAGATCCAGGAATACCTGTTCTGTCAGATCCTGCAATTTCACATGTGTGAACCCACTGAGATCCTGATGGGTAACCATCATTAAGTATACGAATTGGGTATACTTCATTTTTCTCACCAACAATGATTTCTCCTTTAAAGAACCATTGCTCGTCAAATGTTAATTCAAATTCTTGTCCACCTTCTCCAATGTTGTTGTCACTATCAGTAACAGTCGCACCTTTAAATGTAGCCTCTACTAGAGGAATGTTTCTTCGAGATGATCCAATAAGTTCCCAATAGAACTCGTTGTCATTCTCTACTTGCTTAGTATCAAACATTGAAAGCATGTTTTCTAGAGACTTACCTCTATTGATTGCTAGCAATTTGATCATAGCTTCGTTAATCTTGGTAGGGTTAGTCCTCCAGATAGCACCTAATGTGTTCTCAGGATTAATCATCCCTGCAAATGCTTTCGCATCAGTAACTTGGAATTTTCCTAGTTGCATAGTTTAATTGTTTTAAAAAGTTGTTTTTATTCTATTTCAAAATCCTTAAGATCGGATAACTTAAAGTTAGATAAGCTGTCTTTCATTGAAGTTTCGACAGCGCCACTTTCTGTAAAGCTAGCTCCTCTTATTAAATTTTCTATGTTATTGGTAATCTTACTTTCATTCTTTGCACCAAAGATGCTGAAATCAGTAAAATCCTTCGTTAGGTATGCGACAGTTTCTATACGAATTCTTGATCCAATTGGATCAGCTTTTTGAGCTCGCATAAAAGCATTGTCTCTATCACCTAAGTCCGTAGTAATTCGGTTGTATAACTCATCCTTTTGGGTATCAGTTAAAACAACACCAGGTACAACCTCCTGTGTGTTTGCAATGTATTTCTTAACATCGTCAAGTTTACTTTGCTCTTCTTTTTTAGCATTATCTATTATAGAACTTAAAGACTCTTCTTCAAATTTAATAATACTAGCTACAGCAAACTCTGCATCCTCAATGTCAGTACCTGCATCGATACTTCTTTGAGTCATTTCATTTGCTCTTTTTTCAGAGTATCCTTTTAATAAGAAATCCTGCGCAATTGCAGTACGTCTAAACTCTAAACTTTCATCACTTGAGATAAACTCAGGAGAAACTCCTTTAAGTCTATCTATGGTATCCACCTTTTGTGCTACCTCACCAACAGGGATACCAGTCTTCTGTGCATCCTCTATTGCTTTTTGTCTCGCAGTTAAACCATTATCAATACGTCCTTGTATTGCGTTGTTTAAATCTTCTAAAGACTTTATTTTTGTGACATCATCAAGCTCAGGTAAAACTCCTTTGGCTTTGAATTGTGCAGCTAAGTTAGAATAAAGCTGTTCAGTCTCATTCAGTGTAGGAGAGGAAGAATCGCTGCCTTCTTTTCCATCAGCAGTTTTACCTGCCTGAACTTGATTGTCATCTTTACCTGTAGCTACGCTCTCTTGACCAGCAGTTGCTGCGTCATCACCATTGGTAATTGTATTATTTTCATCTCCCTCTTTAGTAGCGGCTGCTTGGCCATCTCCTGCTGGTGGGGTGTCACCATCTCCTTTAAGATTAATCGCTTTTTCTAGATCACTATCGTCATTAAATAACTGTAGGTTATCTGTATCAAAGTTTAAATCCTCTAAATTTAATCCTTCCATTTAATTGTTTATAAAATTAATTCTCCTTAAACAAAAATACCATAAACAGATAAAAAAAGCTAACAGGTATTATAGCTAAAATGTCACTTAGTTGTTTCTAAAACAATAATTCTATTCTCAAGATCATTTATAGATTCTTGCTGAGAGGATATTATTTTTATTTTTTTATTTAGTCTCTCTTCTACTTTTTGAAAGTCTTTTATTTCACCATAAATTATACCTATTGAAAAAACAATAGTTAGTATCCATTTAACATTATCCTTCAAAAAGTCATTCATAGAATTTATTATTCTTTCTTTTTAAAAGTTTTCATGACTTTTTCAATTCCTCTAGAACCAAAATAAAATATTGTCATCGTACCAAACAGTGATTGTATGACAGGAACGTATGCCTTGTCTATTGTAAACTCGCCTAGGTTACCATCAAACAATACCACACACATAAACAATACAAACATTGCTCCATAAGATACTGGCCTAATCATTCTGGTAATAACATGTTCATTGTCCATACCTAGACGCTTGGTAACTTCTACCATTTCAACCATATCATTCTCCATTTCTTGAAGAAGAATACTTTTGTCTGGCTCACTAAGTTTTTTGTCTCCACGTATAGCAGCTCCTAATGAGTTTAATTGCTTAATACCTGTAATACCTCCAGCAAGCTCCAGTAGTTCAGGAGCCACTTCTTTACCTTGCTTAACAAGGAACCTAAGTGCATTGCCCACATTAGTTCCGGATCCTCCGTTTTTTATTAACTTTGGGTTATCGTTATTTTGACTCATCTTTAAATTCATTTATGATACACAGCTCAAATTCATCTGGCAATAACTCATTAAGTTTTGCCATAGTTTTCTTACTGCTTGTAACATCCTTTAGTCCATCTCCATTTATATCTATAAGATTTTTTCCCGGAAGTAGACATCCTCTTGTATCAGTGTTATAATTCCCATGATGTATAAGTATGTAGCTTCTTTCCTCAACGTCTAGTACATGAAAATGATCACCATACTTTGGGGAATTTCTTTTTACACATGTATAAGATCCTTGCGGAATTCTTGAAATGCTAGTTTTATTATCTTTGTCTGGAAGTTCTAGTATATGTCCTGAAAATAATTCTAATTCACAATTGTCAAGAACAAAAAAATTTGCTAACGTTTGGTGCTTATCTTCTGAAAATCTTGATATTTCTAATCTATTTTTCATTTCTTTTCATTTTTGAGTGCAGACTTGAATGTTCTTGGTAAAAATTCAAGGATCTTTTTAAATAAATTGTTTCCGCTTACAGCTTCCATATTTTCATATACGCTATATACTTCAACTAAACAGGCAACAATTATCGATAGTTCTGCTAATGAGTAATTATTTCCTAACAATTCTACGCTAGATACCCCTAATACCATTGTGTCTAATATCGTAAAAACTATAATTCCTGTTATATATTCAACTGCCTTTCTCCAAGTTTTGCGAAGCTCTTTTGATTTTATTACTTTCCAAAATTCTTTTTTAAGTGGTCTAAACAAAACACCTTCTGTATAATGTGCTTTTCTTATCCCAGTAAACAAGTCAATAATTATGATTATAAATAACGCAAGCAATACTGTTTTCATGTTTAATATCATTATTAATATAGGGGTCAAAGACAATAATAGGCTTTTGCCCAATGTCATGTTTTTAAAAAATAGTATTGTTGAATTCATAACTTAATAAAAGTATTTCATTAGCAAATATAAGCAAATGTTAAGGTTATTTTTTTTATATATTATAGCTAAATTGTATATTAGAAATATACTAAACCCTAATAATCAGAGCCGCTAACATTATTGAAAAGGAAAAAGATCAATTACGATATTGTAATAATTTTTGTTTTTGGTTCTATCTGGTCGTTAATAGTTTTTAATATAGAATCCTCTATTCTTAAAACTTCTTCTTCTCCCATAGATGATTTTACCCACAATACAATATCATTGTTAGTAACATCTTCAATTTCCAAAAAGCTCTCACCTAAAGGTGACGATAGATTATGTGTTCCTATTAATGTGCTTGTAAAAAAATCACCTTTTTCATCTACACTTTCTGACACTCCAGTAACTCTGTAGTGAACAGTAAATATCACATTACTTCTTTCACCTTCTTTAACTTTAACTTCTACTGTTTTACAGTCCCAATTGTATTCCATTTTGTTTTTTTTTTGTTGTTTATAATTATAAATTAAACAGACCAACTTGTTAGCTCTGTTCTTTTCCATGTATTTGCAGCTACACATACGTATATGTAATTGGCGGTAAATCTTATTTCTCCTTCTTCTCCTGTGTCTGTAGGAAAAGTGAGCTCATTATTAATTGTCTTTACTTTAAATCTTTCAGACATAACAACACCTCTTACGTCTAGCATTTTTTCCGGAGCTGTAGTTCCGATTCCTACATTACCTGTATCTCTTGCAAGGGTGAGTATATCT
>Ga0224513_10000503_pt1 | contig 14731 bp, 13 predicted proteins | sample SF_May12_sed_USG_5_FD_169109 | JGI IMG/M metagenome (GOLD analysis project Ga0224513, IMG submission 169109) | Sediment microbial communities from San Francisco Bay, California, United States - SF_May12_sed_USGS_21 | ecosystem: Environmental > Aquatic > Marine > Sediment | place: USA... | reverse complement strand
TAATTTTTTTTACAGGTTGATTAAAATCAAAATTTTCTATTTCTGCAAAAGTCCTAAACTCGATAAGAAATTCTTTATCCTCCCAATTTACTTGTTTGACATTTTTTGGTTCGTTTATTGAGTATTCTAAATGTATCTGACACCCATGGCATACAAATCCCTTTTTATCGTCAAAATAAACAGGTAATTTATTTGCATATAATAGCTCCAATTCTTCTGGAACGATGAAGGTTGTTTTTTGAAGGTATCTAAAGTCTAATGTCCAGACATTATCCTTTAAAATTAATAAATCCTTAAGATCATACTGTACTAACAATTCTCCTTGATTAGGTAAAATTACCATGTTATCAGTTTCTTCACTGATTTCAACTAATTCTTCATTACCTGATTGGTCTATGAACTTTAAATTGGAAATAGTTCCCTTAACAAAATTTAACTGTCTAGGTTCATCTGAATCTCTAATTTGGTGTACTACACTTACATTTCCTTCATAATCAATTGTAACCGTAACAGATTCCTGAATAACTTCCTCAAAAGAATCTAATTGTGCGTTAACTTGTGGAAAAAGTGGTATTAGAGCCAGAATTAGAAAACTTGCAAAAATTTTTTGGTTCATTTATTCCACAGATACATGAAGCATTGATACTTTTTCTAAAGGACAATCGTTGCTATCTCTTTTAAGATTTACAATTTTATCAGCAACATCTATGCCTTCTGTCACTTCACCAAATACGGTATACTGTCTATCAAGGAACGTACTGTCAGTTGTAACAATGAAAAACTGTGAACCTGCACTATCTGGATCTTGCGATCTAGCCATGGAAACTATGCCTCGTAAATGGGATCTTGAATTAAATTCTGCCTTGATGTTATATCCCGGTCCTCCCATTCCCCATGAGCCTTTGTTATCTGTTTTTGTGTTTGGATCCCCTCCCTGAATCATAAATCCAGGAATAACTCTGTGAAAAAGAGTTCCATCATAGAATCCATCTTTGGCTAATTTTTCAAAATTTCTAACTGTCTCAGGAGCTAATTCAGGTAGAAGTTTAAAAGAAATCTTTCCGAAATTAGTTTCAATATTTACTGCAGACATCAAAATTTATCAGTCATCTTATCATAAGAGTCTTTTGTGAAAACATCTTTGAAATTTCATAAATACACTTTAAGTATATTGAAAAATTCATAACTATCTGTACGTTTTTCGTTGGGAAATTTATCGTTGTAGATAAAATTATTATTTTTTTCGAAGTCTAAATTTATTGGATATCATATTTTAGGAATTTGATAAGTTATAGTCTTATATAGAACAATTAAAATTTAGAGTTCGTTGAATCGTACAAACCAAAGCACGATAATTAAAGAAGCAATTAACTCTTATCTTGACAAAGGGGTAACTGACAAGCAGGATATCTACACCAAAGTAGTTGATGAGCTTGGTGTTCCAAGACCAACTGTAAGAAGAGTTGCAAGAGATCTGAGAACTGAACTATTGCAAAAGATCCAAATCTTACAATCAGATATGCCTAAAGCAACTGCTGCCCCTGAAGAAGACGAATAAACACGGCTCCCTTTTCTTTTTAATTATTTTCAATTTCTGGTTATGAGCATTACTGTTATAAATAATGAATTTTTCAAATAAGTTATGGGGTATTTGGGAAATCATCTAGCCACAATAGCAACTGGTAGTTTTGCTGCAATCCTGACTGGACTCTGGCCATATTTTGTTGATTTTGCACCAATACTCAATTTCGTATTCATAATGGCAGTTCCTATTACATGGTTTCTCACCTTTACATGCTGGATATCCCAGAAAAGTGCAGATTACATGCATAAACATGCACCAGCACATACTCATAGCGAAAAAAAAAGCTTGAGTAATATCCAAACTATTCAGACTACAACTACAGGTAGCCAAATCAATCTTTCAGATATAAAACAAGTCCAAAGTGAATTATCTGGAGAACTAAACAATCTAAAAGAATCTGTAAAGCTCAAAGATAGTGAAATTGAAAGATTAAATCAAGAAATCTCTAATTTACAAACTCTTGTCCAGATTGAATCATTAAAGACAGAACTAGCTAATCTGAAAATGCTAGCTTCTGAAAGAAAAAATAAGTAAATAGCTTTTAATCATTACAATGACAACATGTAATTCCGTGGTTACTCTTACAACTAGGGCAACTTACAGCTCCCCCATAATGACATTTACATGAACACAATTCAGTTGGATCTTTTTTCAAACTCAATAGTATTAATTCAACGGCATGTTAATATTTGACTTTTGCAGATTGAAGATACATAAATTGGAAGAAGTTTTTTATTCTAAATCTGGAGTTATACCATGATGTCTAAAAACATAATTTTTGCAAGTATTATTGCAACTAGTCTGTTAATCTCTGGATTTTCTTTTACAAACTCATTTGCAGAATCCATAGATTATCAAACTGAAATAATCCCAATCAATGATTCCATAGGAATTGAAAAATCTACTATCCAAATGAATATCCCAAAAGATAATCAGATTCCATGGGGATTTGTTGAAGGAAAAATTCAAAATCATGTTTCAGATTATCCTGTCATAATACAGATTTTTGATAATGATGAATCCTTTACAGGAAACAATCATGGAGCAGTACATTTTGCTCAAACTCCTGTTAATGATGATGGGTCATATGAATACAAATTCAGAGTACTAAATTCAAGCCAAGGTCAAACTGAGGCTATCTTTGATGGAAGCTATACTGTAAAAATATTCAAAGTAGTATATCTAGACTCTAATCTTGACGCAGTTTAGATGCCATTACCAAAGTTTCATCAACCATTTCTTTTAGTCTATCTTGTGCATCTTTATCTGACACAGCACTTTCTGTAATGGATTCTGTAGTTAGGAATACAGCCTTAGGATTTGTTACTACCCTAAAATATGATAACAATTGTGTGATTAATGTCTGAACATCAATAAAACCAATACTTCCAGAAGCTAAAATTGCTATTCCAGCTACCTTTCCTGCAGTTTTTTTATAATTGACATACTCAAATAAATTCTTTAATGCCGAACTAAAAAATGAATTGTAGATAGGAGATCCTATTAACCAAACATCAGCATCCATAATGTCATTTGTTGCTGTCTTTGTAGCTTCATTGTATTCTTCATCTGGTCCTCTATAACATTCAATCTGTCCGTCTGAAAGATTGATCAACTTTGTGTTTTGGTTTTTTGATTTAGTATAATCATATACATACTTCATTATCACTTGTGTATTGGCACTTTTTCTTGGACTACCTGAAATTACTATAACTTTCATATATTCAGCCATTTGGCTTCGTATTTAAATTTCCGTGATCTTTTAAAATTCAACGGGCTTGGAGGTTCTCGCCTTCTCCAGTATTCGAAACCTCTAATTTTACTGATTTTTTCAAGGCTTCAACAATACTATAGTCATCATATTTTATAATGTTTTAGCCTTACCAAAATTCAACAATATCTTAAAAACACAATTCACTTGGATATTGTTGCAATCATTATTGCAGTATCAGACAGTAAACAATCTGATCACACCGATTACAATTATTGCAATTGTTGTGTAGATGAAAAACCTGTTGTACTTTTTTACTTTGTTTTGATCTTCGTATATTTCTGATGCCCTTATCTGGACAACAAGAGATAATATGTTGTTTACAAAAAGTGCATAATACATCAACATAAGCCTGTCAAATGTAGTCATGTATCCCAGATTTGGTAATAACTGTAAATCTGTCTGGTGCCAAAACACTGTTGCCAACAATAATGGTGGAATGATTATAAGTCGTGGAATGAAATTCCCTGGAATAAAAAATAATGTTAGCGATATGCCTACAATTATTGTGACTGGAAGAACTGTCCTAAGTGTGGTTCCTACTGGTTCTGCCCCTACAACAAATGTAGAAATCATTCTTGAGAATTCCAATCCATCAAAATACGTATGAGTTACAGATTCGCTTGTAACATCAATCATCTTGAGATTAGAAGATATACCCAAGTCAGGATCGATGTGGGTTTCAGGTGTATTCCCAAAAACAAATCTAGTTTTATCATATGGTATTTTTGGTTCTATCTCCACCACCAGCATGTGTTTTTCATATGGATAGTCATAAAAATCCAACTGCGTAAAGAACTGTCCTTTTACTCTAATCTCATAGTAATTTTGTGTTATGTGTGGATCACCCAATTCTATGTCTCTTGCATTCATAAACACCAGTTCTGGAATATTTTGTGTAAAGTCAACCTTGTCAGATTTTATGTAAAAGAAAAAGTCCAACCAATACTGTCCGTCTATTTCGTTTAATTCGCCTATGTTCATCAGAATTATTCCTGAATCATATATGATTGGTTCAACTGTTTTCTGTTTGTCAGTTTCAGCCCATGATTCACTATTTAGAAACTGAAATGATGATAATGCTAGCAACAATATCAATAAAAGAGAACTGAATTGCATTAATGATCATCTTTTTGTCAACACTGATTATATTTTAAATAGACTTTTCTAGCAAATTCATTATTGTGAAATTGATTTCAATTCTATCTAGGAAAAACAAACAACAAAAGAATAATCAAAATAATAAACCAACAGATATCAAAATTGAATTATTTAGTGGTGATGATACGCTATTGCAAACATGGGACTAAATGATTGCCAAAGAAAAAACTATGAGTTGTATTTGGATGAGAGTCTTTTGACTTACAAATTTCATGAAAAATGACAATCAGAACTAAAGGACAGGATGATATTCTCATGTGAGTGACTATCTTTTGAAAATTAGTCTCTTGATACAAAATAATTGATCATGATTTACTAAAAATAAATGCAATAAAGATTCAGAAAGAGTATGAAATACCTTTGGTTTTTTGCATTATTTTTTTCGTCTTTACTGGTACTAAACCCTGCTTTTGGTTATACTGCAAGCAAGTTTTCAGCAGACTATGGTAGTGACTTATCACAGGGTCAAAAAATTACAGTTTTGGTTAAGGTATCAGGAGAACCTGAGAGTGAGAATCCTCAAAAACGAGCAAAGGAAATTCGTCATCTCCAGTCAGCGGTACTGAAATTTTGTAGCTTTGCAGGTGCAACAAATGTAAGATCAGATACGTGGAACAACGAGTTTACAGCAACTGTAACCGCATCACTGGCTAAAGTATTGGAGAATAGAAGTGATGTAATTTCTGTAACTATTCTAGAAGATATTCAAAAATCTATAAAAAATCTTGACAAACTGTCTCCAAAGAAACAACATTCTCATGGCAGAAGCATAGATGAAATTCAATGTAAATCAGATTACGTCTTGATGATAAAATCAAATAGAGGACTGGCTTGCGTAAAACCCTTAACTGTTGAAAAATTAACTGAGAGAGATTGGGTTGCAGCACACTCCTCTCCTCAGAGCATGAAGGTATCTTCAGACAAACTGTTTTTTACATTGCAAGGAGATAACCAGATCGGATCACCAAACAACGCAAACTTGGATGCAGGGCCTATGATGACTTATATCTCCTCAAACAATGATGGTTCTTTGGTATTGGCAACAAGCAGTGGTTCAAACATGGCATATGCATTTGATTCATCTCAAGAAAAGATGATTACATCTATACCTGTTGGCGAAACTCCAAAAGGAGTCAAAATTCATCCTGATGGAAACATTGCCTTTGTTGCAAACGAGGGTTCGGGCACAATTAGTGTAATTGATACAGAATCATGGATGGTAACAAAAGAGATTGAGGTTGGAAAAATCCCTCATAACATTAGATTTGATTCGCAAGGAAATACGGCATATGTAACACTGCAAGGTGAAGACAAGATTGCAATAATTGATGTAAACAGTCTTGAAATGAGAGATTCCATACCTGTTGAGAAACTACCTCATAATCTTGACTTGTCACCTGATGACAGATATCTTTACACTGCAAACATTGGAACAAATGATATTGCGGTAATTGATCTAGAGAGTAAAGAAATCATCAAGAGAATAAAGGTAAGTGCCGGTCACCATGGAATTGATGTGTCAAATGATGGAAAGAGAATCTATGTTTCAGGAATTGGTTCAGATAAAATCAACGTAATTGACGCAGAATCTTTGGAATTGATAAAACAGATTGAGGTTGGAGAAGGACCACACGGAATTAGAGCAAGTGTGGATGGTTCTAAGGTCTATGCAGGAGTAACAAAGACAAATGAAATTCTAGTCATTGATGCCAATACATTTGACATTGAAGATAAAATTCAGACAGGAAATATTCCATTTTGGTTAGAGATTCCAGGAAACCCATAATCTAAAACTAACACGTGGATACGAATTCCAGTCTAAAATATTTTCAAAGTAGTGATACATTAATCAAATTATCTCTGTGGTAAATCAGTCTGAATTTCTTACAATTGGAATAGTTATCTCAAAGTCGTGTATTCCATCAGTTGCAAAAATGTTATATGGTTTTCCTCCAACCGAATCAGGTATTGGCCAAGGCATGTTGAGATGTCCTCTATCATCTGTTTTTGTTCTGACGAATTCTACAAATGTTTCATCTGAAATTGTAATTTCGACATTATGTAATCTGTGCCAGCCATCTCCCTCAAACATCAAGTATCTCTGATTGTTTATTTGATCTATCTCAATGCTCAATCCCACATCAAAATCCTGTAATGTCTTGGATGATGTTAATCCTTTTTGCCTCTCTTGGATCATTCTATCAAACATCTCTTGTTGTTGAATTTCAGATATTGCCCAATTAGATTCTCTTATCTTTCCAACATTTTCTTTTTTGATACATGTGGGATTTAGATTAATTGATTTTATTACAAGCACTAATCCTTCTTTGCATTCTATCAGATCAATTAGAATTCCTATCTTTTGCTGTCCCAAAGGGCTAGATTTGTTTAATGGTTTTTCTGAATCTACTAAAATATCAAAACATGGCCTGTCACCACAAACTTTGATGTCTCTTGATGAGAGTCCTTTCTGTGCAAGCTTTTCATCAATTTCTGAGCACATCTTGTCTCCACAAACCTTGGGTGAGTTGATTACCTTGTATTTCTTAAATTCTACTAGTCCTTCTGCCTTTTCAAAACCAAATCCTATTAAAATACAAAAAATTGTCATTACAACAAGTAATCCTGTAATCATGTCCTAATTATGTCAAAATAGAATTTTAGGTTATATCATATCAGAATGTATATCAATTATGATGAAAATTCTTCTTGCTTTGATATTGTTGGTGGTACCGGTAAGCTATGCCTTTGGAAGCTCTTTTCAGGAAACTGATTTATCAGATGATGAATACAGACCAGGGTTTAGCAGTACGAGAACAATGAATCATGATTTCTCAAAGCTAGATTTTGAGGTACTAGATGTAAAAAAATTCTTTATTCCAAAGTTGATTGATGAACCAGGAGATTTTTCAGATATTTTGCAAGTAAAATTTAATGTAACAAATCATGGATTGGAGTATTTTGTAGTGTACAAAGACATGTTTCAAATAGACGTAATTGATCCAAGAGAACAATACCAAGAATTTCGCAGAACCAATCAGGACTATGTAGTTGACAATTACTACCCTCAATATATCGAAGATTTTAAACTACGATTCCAGGATGTTGCTCTACCTCAAAGTCTTTTTGAATGTGAACTGCTTAACCATTCTCTTAGGGTCAACCAGACACGAACCCTATCTGTATGTTTTGATGTCAAACAAAAATGGTCAAATGAATCACTTGATTTGAACGGTCCTAAATCATACTATCTAGTAATGATGGATAACAAGTTTACAACATCATGTCCTAATTGCAAATCTGCTCTACTAAACGAGTATTACAAAAATCCAATTGATGAATTAGAAATTTCAGATTATGACATACCTGAAGATCTCTTGTCATGGTTAGATACACTGGTGATTTGGCTTGAAAATTCTATCATTTCAGATCAAGAATTTTTAAATGCCATAGAATTTTTGGCAAAGCGAGGAATCATTGAAAAAAGTCCAAACGAAAACAAAGAAATTTTCTTAGAACCTGAAGTGAAAAATCCGACGATTCTTGCAATGGTTGATCTTAGACACCCTCGCTTTAATGAAGGTCAACCTATCGTATTTGAGGGAAAACTGACCGATTATTCTGGAAATCCAATATCATATGTACCTATTCTGATAAAAAGTGACGGTCCATGCCCTGCCAATCAAATAATTGCGCAGGGAATTACAGACAAACATGGAAGATACAAAATTCCTACAAAAGCCATTCTTTGGGACGAACACGACGGATTAATTACAACATTTGCAGAATTTCCTGGTTCTGAAAGTTTTCAACAATCGGTTTCGGATCCACAATTAGTTGTTGTTTATTCCGTAAAGGGTGAAAAATGCATTGGATAAAATATATTTATTTTTATTTACGTCCATTTTATCTCCTCAAAAAGATATCTTCATCCTTCAGATATGCCTTAAGTTATGATGCTTATATGTGAATTATAATTTTAAATTTATCCTATTTTATTGACATCCTTTTATACACCAAAAATTCCTTCCGTACAATGACTATGAAAATTACATCGATACTGTTTATGAGTGCTATTCTACTTACATCTGCTATTGCTGCATCAATTCCTATTGTGCAGGATGCAGAAGCAATCGCTCCAGGTAAAACTGGTTCCAAACAAGTTTGCGGTGATAGATTATGTTCTGAATGGGAAGATGGACGAGCAGGATATGAAGCAAAAAAAATATCTGCAACAGAAGCAATTGGTGAAAAGTTAGCAGAACTTGAAAAAGATGGAACTACTGAGAAAAATATTTCTACAGATAGTGATGTGTTGAAGTCCCAATTAGAAAACATTCTCAAAAAAATTGAAATGGGACAAAGTCTTTCTGCAAGTGAAATAACCATTGCAAAGAAAGCAATCCAAGAAGGTATTTCAACTGAAACTGCTACATCAACTTACAATGTAGAATCAGGAGAAGCAACAGGAACCCCTAGTGCAGGACAACATGCATTTGGTTTAACTTCATCAGGTACAATAACATCTGTACAAGATCCAGGTCAAGGTCATGAAGCACATCAATTAGCTGTGATTCTGCCACCAACTGACAAAATTTATGTTGGAAAAGTTACTTTCTCTGCATCAGAACCAGTTCAGTATGTTACAATACATGGACCATTAGCTGAGGGTGAATCTCATGGACAACCAATTTGGTCTCCAATGGGTGACACTACATATGCTTTGACGTTAATTGATAATGGTGAAAAATCAGGTGGATGGTACTTTGCAGGTAATGCACTAGCACTACATACAATGCATGATACACCATTTACTGCAACATACTCTGTAGTATATGCAGAACTTGATCCAGGAGTATATCCTAAAGGTACAGTTGCAACTGGAACTGTTCAATCAATTCAAGATCCAGGTCTTGGCCATGAACAGCATTCAATTGCATTGATTTTACCTCCAAGAGATGTTCCATATCAAGGTGGAGTGGTATCTTACTCTGCATCTGATAATGTTCAATTAGTAGCACTAATGGGACCATTAGAAGATGATGAAATCAACGGACAAGCAATTTGGACATCTGACGGTGAAACAAAATATGCTTTGACTTTGATTGAAGGTGGTAAGATGGGTGTTTGGAATACATTTAGCGGAAACGCACTTGCATTGCATTCATTCAATCCAGATGGATTTACTGCAACATACACTCTAGCAGGGCTTCACTAACCCCTATTTTCTTTTTATTTTTAGAAATTATGCATAATGAAAAACCTAGATACTCAGATACTGAAATTGTTACTGCATTTGATAAAATATTCTTATATATACAAAAGTAAATTATTCCAATTTACTGTGAAAAATCTGTCCTAGATTAAAAATATTGATTTTTTTCTTCCACGTGGGTCTTTTATTTTACTAGTAAACTATATCCCCAAACACGTTGTACTCCCAATGAAATTTGAACCAATCATTTACGTAACTATTGTCATCCTAATTTCAGGATTTGAAAATCAATCAGATCCTAATGTTATCTTTCTTCTAAATCAATAGCGTCTCTTAAATCTCAGTATCCACAAGTGTTCTGCTATGACAAAAATTCAGTACATAAAACCAAAAAATTTCAGAAAAGATACTGTTTCGTTACTTGAAGATATTGTGGAGGTAGTTGATGATTATCAAGAAAAAGGATATCGTATGACATTAAGACAGTTATTTTATCAGTTGGTGACTAAAAATATTTTAGAAAACAAGGAATCCCAATACAAAAAGCTCAGCACACTTCTCAAAGATGCCAGAATGTCGGGCCTGATTGACTGGGATGTAATTGAGGATCGTATCCGGGTACCTACCATGCCAAGCCAGTTTGATAATCTATCTCATCTGGTTCAGGCAGCAATCTCATCTTACAGACTTGACAGATGGGAGAATCAGGAATACTATGTAGAAGTCTGGGTCGAAAAAGATGCGTTATATGGTATCTTGGAGCCAATCACAAGAAAATATCATGTACATCTGTTGGTAAACAGAGGGTACTCTTCAACTAGCGCGTTACATGAATCAGTACTTCGAATCAAGAAACAGCAACGATACAAGGAATGTGTTATTTTGTACATGGGGGACCATGATCCCAGTGGAATGAACATGGTTCAAGATATCAGAGACAGATTTCGAGATTTTGGATGTCATGCTACCCTAGAGCCACTTGCTTTGACAATGGATCAAATACAACAGTATGGTCTTCCATCAAATCCTGCAAAAATGTCAGATCCACGTTCCAAGGAATATGTCAAAAAGTTTGGTAGAATATCCTGGGAGTTAGATGCCCTTAATCCTGATGTGTTATCTGAATTGATATCATCTAACATTGAACAGAGGTTAGATGCAGATGAGTATCAAATAGTGATTGACAGAGAAAAAGAAGAGAAATTGGAACTAGTACGAGTTTCACAGGCCATATGAGTATTGAATCCCGTATTGGCTAGAAGTACATGATGAAACAACGGTTCATCAGTTCACTTCAGAGCGGTTCAGAAAAAATGTCATATTCCATATATTATAATAAAAAGTGTGGGAACTATGCCGATGAACCGCGTTGGCGAACCGGCATAATTATTATTTTATTCCAGTATTCTGGATCTATGGAGTCCAGAATCTTCTGAATCTTGTCTTGTGTGTTTTCATGGCACCAGACCTCAACTTTTGAGAACCACTCCAGACTCTTTATCATGTTTGACTTGACCTGCTCTGGATGTGCTCGTATTTCCTGCGGTGACTCTATCTCTATTGCAACAGCATTTGCCACATCAAAGCTCTCATTGTCCAGTATTGGTATTGATATTGCATCTGGCTGCTCTATTGTGATGTCTTGCCTTAGAACCTCAAAATAGCATGCATAGTCCAGATGATGTCTTTTTGCCTCCTGAATCAGGAAAAATGATTCCATTCCTCCCTCACGTTGGTTCTCAAGGACAGGATTGAACAACTTTTCTAGCTTTTCTGCAAGATTGTGCCCGATTCTAGTGAATTTTTCAGACATGCTAATTGATACTAGTCCCATGTTTGCAAGATCCTGCAGCCTCTTTTTTGCATCAGACTTGTTAACACCTGACATTCCTGCAATATCAGACAGGCTTGGACGGTATGATTTGTCTTGGTTTTGGAGTAGCAGGTTGTACAGCACTATTGACATCTTGTGATGTTTTGGCTTGTATCTGAGTAGATCTATTGATGCCATATCAAGTATTTTCTTGCTTTTCTGGATTATCAATGGTGATTGTTCTTGACGAGGTGGTGGATTGGTCTTATGGAGTGATTGATCTACTTTCTTTGTGTTCTCATCAGAAGGATCCTCCGTAGAAGATACTACATCAGAGGAAGAAGATGTAGAAGGTAGTGCTGCTGATATTGGCGGATAATTAGGGATGTTCTCAAATATCTCTTGGAATTTGGCCTCAATCTTATCCAACAACTTGTTGTTTTCAATAATGCATGTGTTTTGTGTTTCAGTACAGATTTTCCATACCCTTGGAATATGTGTGTCCTCCATGTGTCTTTTGACGCTTTTTTGGAGAAACTCACTCATAGTCTCATCTAGTTTCAGAGAACCTGCAAAACTTCTGGTCATGTCTTGGATTTTATTTGCGTCATTTTTGCGGTCTTCTCTGAGTTGAGCAGATATCTCCTGAAGGCTTGCAGCTGTGGATTCTATCTCTTTTCTGGTAGAGTATAGGTCGTTTGAGAATAATTCATCTCCTCTTGATATGCCCCATGAGAATGCCTTCCAGGACACAAATCCACTGATTCCAACCAACATCGCTACCAAGATGATATCGATGATTTGCTGTTGTTGTTGTCCGATTCCGTCTACTGTAAGAATCTGCTGGATCCATGGGTATGTCACCAAATTGTTTGCAACAACAACTGTCAATACAGCAAGGAATCGAATCAGGTTCTCTTCTGGTCTTAGCCTTTGCATCATTCCTGACTGCATCATACCTCCTATGGCATACGGGAATCCCACCGTGCTGACAAGAGGCATTGCTAGAACTATTGCATCCCACCACTGGATCAAAAAAATGCGATCCTCCGTTGTGGAAATGTTTGTTTTGCTTGAAATATTTTGTATTTCATAAAAGAGGATAAATCATTTGTATATAAGCAAGAGATTTCTGCATTTTTGCTTTTATAGTATTCTTCATATCATAGCATGAAAGAAAATAAAGGATGTCATGGCAATAATAACAACAAAAGAAGACTTGCATCAGAGCTTGGCAGGCTGCAAAAAATTACCGGCAATAACGAAAAATTTGATCTCATATAGTCTCCTCAAAATGATTCGCAGATAGAAGGAAAAGTTGAGGGAAATACGATCACAATCTATTCTGAAAACATTGAAGACGCAATAGATACACTGCAACATGAGTTTGTTGACTACACCATTAGCCAAGCAATCAAACCATATGTCAAGCTAGTAAATTCATTGATGTTAATAATCACAAAAGACGCATATGAAACAAAAGAAGATGCAGTGGAATCTGTGTTAAGGCTGATGAATAATAATAGTTCTGCACAAAATTAAATATTTCATTTCTGTCTTCTCATAATAACACGATTCTGTGCCAATTCTTTTATTGGTTCCCATCCTTGACATATGTAATGTAACAGCTGTTCATCATTTTTTATTATCTTTCCATCATATTGTTTTTGTTGCGGCTGTTGTATTTCTTTAGTAGATGTTGTTGCAGACGATGATGATATTATCTTCATTATTTCTTGTCTTATCGCATCTGTCTCTTGTTCAATGTCAAAAATTATTTTGTTGTTTGTATCATTTGAATTTTTATTATCTTCTTTTCTTATTCTTTGTTTTTCAATTTTGATCTTTACAGGATCAATTCCGTAAAGTTTTGCCTGTTCACGCCACATATCAAGTAACATCTCTTTTTTGTTTTGAGATGAATTGTTGTTCTCGTTACTTATGGTACACAAAAACTCCTGGCTTTTAGAGTATGCTCTTCTCATATCTGAGATCATCTCATCAGTTAATCTTCCCTTGTTTGTTGTGTATCTTGCCTCAATGTCTCCCTTGTGTCCCATAAAAAACTGTCTGTATGCATGAGTCATCTTTCCATGGCTTTCAGCTAATAGTAATTGAGTGTCAAAGTATGCACGCAAAACATATGGTCTTGCCTTTGTTATGCTCCAGATTGCCTTTCTGATGTCTGCTGTGATTCGTGGTGTTGTGATTAATCCTGTGGATGATTCGAGAGTTTTGCATTTTCTTCCTCTTCTTGATTGATATCCTTGCTCCAAAGATATTACAGGTGAATCTATGACAAGTCTTTCTCCAGCTGAAATTCTTTTTCTCAAATAACCTAGAACATACTCGCATCCTTCGGCAGGCAAGAATGTAAAGTATTTGTTTTTGGTCTTGCTTAGTGATGCCCTGACAGTAACCATTGAGGGTATCTGTGAAAAACTAACTGTTTTGCCATTATTTGCAATTACCAGATCATTCAGGTCAGCTAGCTTGAGACCGTCAGTTGTATCATAATTTCCCATGACTTGCGGCCTAATGCCTGAAAATGCCATCAAGCTGATACTAGTTCGGGTTCTGGGGTTTACAACATTGAGAATTGATTGCAGTTGCTCTTTGGTTGGCACCTGTTCGTCTTGTATATTTACCGCAATCCCGGCATTTGCAATCCTTATCTTTCTTTTTGGCTCTATGTAGTTGAATACAAGCCATGACCTAATTGACTTTAGTATTCCATCGATGTAGTTTGGTGCATAATTTTGTGATTCAAGCCATGACACGTGATCAAGCAATATGTTCTCAAGCTTTATGACATCTTTTTTTCCAATTTTTACAAGAGAAGACGGAGTAGTGTTTGTTCTGTAACAAAACAGATTCAGTCTACGTAACCTAATGTCTGCGTTTAGCCTGCTGCCCCTGCTTGTGTTATCGTACCAACGTCGTATGTTTTCATCATAGAGTAGATCTTTTGTTGCAGGTTTTACCTTCTTTTCAGACATGATTTTTCCTCACAGCATCATATTTTATTTGCTTAAAAGCAGGTCTCGAATTCTGGAGGAAACGGGCTTGGAGGGCTTCGATCCCTCGACCTGTAACTTAGGAGGCTACCACGCTATCCATGTTTCGCGTCAAATTGACTCTGCGCCACAAGCCCAGCAAAAAAAACATTCTTAATTATTTAAGCGT
>Ga0224513_10000499_pt1 | contig 14760 bp, 11 predicted proteins | sample SF_May12_sed_USG_5_FD_169109 | JGI IMG/M metagenome (GOLD analysis project Ga0224513, IMG submission 169109) | Sediment microbial communities from San Francisco Bay, California, United States - SF_May12_sed_USGS_21 | ecosystem: Environmental > Aquatic > Marine > Sediment | place: USA... | reverse complement strand
TGGTCGGGCGCAAGGAAGAAGTGGGTACCCTGGTGGAGGCCCTGGACGCTGTTTGCGCCGATCATAAAGCCGCGATGGTCGTCGTGCGCGGCGTGCCCGGTATCGGCAAGAGCTGTGTGCTGCATTCCCTGCTCGAGTACGCAGAAGACGCGAATGCCTTCATATTGCAGGCGACGGCGTTCGAATCCGATGCGATAAGGCCGTTCGCCCTGTGGATCGATTCGCTGCGGGCGCTGGGCAGCGAGGTCTATGAGGATATTTTTGGCGCGACCGATGTCTCGAACCGGGATCGTCTGTTCGGCAAACTCTCCGACCTCATTGCGCGCGAAGCCGAGGCGGCGCCGGTGCTACTGCTATTCGACGACCTGCAATGGTCTGACGAATCCAGTGCATCTGCTCTGCATTACCTGATGAGAATGAACCGTGATCGGCCGATATTCGCCGTAGTTGCAGCAAGGAGCGGAGATATTCGGGACAACGCGCCTTTGCAGCAGGCACTGAGCGGGCTGCGTCATGATGGCTTACTCAGTGAAATCGAATTGGGGCCATTGCCGGAAGATGCACTGTCACAGCTGATAGCCGAACAGGCACCGGGTGCGGACTTCGAGCGTCTGAGCGGGGAGTGCGGCGGCAACCCACTGCTCGCGATCGAGCTTGCGAGGGCCGAAGTCGACGGCTCCGGCGGCGGGTCACTCAATGAACTGGTGCGGGAACGCCTTGGACGGTTCAGTACAACAGGGGTGGAAGTACTCGAATGGGCGGCCGTCCTGCTGCCCCCGGTCGATGCCGTCTCACTTTCTGTCGTAGCAGGGCTGGATGCCACCGAGATCGGCGAGGTGCTCGAAGTGGCGGAGCGCCAGGCGATGTTGGTACCCGCGGACAACGGCCTGCGCTACTCGCACGACTTGATTGCCAAGGCCGTGTATGCAGACATCTCGCCGCTGCGCCGGCAGGTCATGCATCGCCGTGCGGCAGAGATTCTTGAGCAGGAGTCGGCGCTCGACCTGGCCCGTGCCTCCTGGCTCGGGCACCATGCGACGCTGAGCGGCGACCCGGGACTGGCGGCCCGGGCGATGGTCTCCGTCGGGCAACTCTGCCTGAGGTTCTTTGCCAACGAAAAGGCCCGCTCGCTGGCCCGGCAGGGCCTGCAATTCGCGAAGGAGCTGGCTGATCCCTCGCGCGTGGGCGTCGAGATCGACCTGCACAACGTATTACTGTCCGCCGAACCCATCGACGACTGGGAGGCGGCCGCGGAGCTTTATGCGGCGCTTGCCGAACGCGCACTGGACCTCGGTGACCTTCCCCATGCGCGACTCGGTTATCACATGGCGGCGTATGTGCGGTGGAGCCAGGGAGAATGGGACGGCGCACGCGAGCAGTCCCTGCAATTCTCGCGCGTTATGCGCGGGGATGATAGCAAGGCAAACATCGTCGGCATGGCGGAGACTGCGAAGTGCCTGGTAATGCTCGAACGCGACCTTTCACAGGCGGATGCAATGCTGATGGAGGCCGACTCGCTCGCGCAACGCAGGCAATTCGCGCATCCGGCGATCGCGGCGGGAAATGGCATGTTGCGCCTTCATGAAAACCGACTCGATGAAGCTGAGGAGTTTTTCCAGCAGTCACGTACGCTCTGCAAGTCGGCGGGCGACAGGCTCAACGAATTCCTGGCCTCAGAGTATCTCGTCATTATCGAATTGCAGCGCGGTCGACATGAAGTGGCGCGCGATCGGGCGAAACAACTCGTATCGCTCGGCGAGAAGATTCGCGAAGGCAGCGAAAAGCCGTTCGCTGATGCACTGCTGGGGTTATGCAACTATGCGATCGACGACGACTTTGCGGAACTCGACACCGCGCTCGACGCACTGCGGGTTGCAGATGCGAAATACCGACTCGCATACATCCTGACGCGTACGGCAGTAATAGACTGTGAGCGTGGCCGCAAACAGAATGCCGTGGAGCGTGCTACCGAGGCACTCGAATATGCCACGATACTTGAACGCCCGACGGAGATGCTGATGGCTAATGCCGTGCTTGCGTGCGGATTCGGAGAGATCGGCGCCGAGGAAGCGGCCGGGCACGCCGGTGAAGTCGATCGTCTACTGCCGGCGGCAGCCAGTTGGGCGGCTGACATCGGCAGGCGGCTCGCCGAGGGCCATGAGGGCAAGGAATCGTGATAGAGCTAACGAGGAGTCAGTGATGAGCGAGGTGATCCTCCAAAGACAATTTGCGGAGCCACTGACGGACGACGCCCTCATAGAAATGTTACAGGGTACGTCGGGTTGCTTCGACCTGCACCGTGTCGAATGGCAGGAGAGTTTGCTGTCGAGTGACAGGCAGCACATGCTTTGTCATTTTCGCGGTCCCGATGCCGAATCGGTGCGCGCGGCGCTGCGTAGCGTCGACACGGATATGCGAGTCCATTGGCCGAGCACCGTGCACGATGCGCCGGACAGGTCATCGGACGAGATTTGCGCAGCCAATGTGCTCGTGCTCCGCAGCTTCGACGAGCCAGTGACGCTCGAGGACCTGCAGGCCATCGAGGACGACAATATTCACTGCCTCGAGACGCATCGGGTCCGGTTCATGCGCACCTTTTTCTCGACCGATCACATGCACATGGCCTGTCTTTATGAGGCGCCGGATTCTGAATCAGTGCGCATCGCCCAGCGCCAGGCAGGGATGCCGTTCAACTCGATCTGGGCATTCCAGCGCCTGGCGCCCGACATGTTCGGGTAAATAAATCGAAAATTCCACGGCCGATTCCACGCTGGCTTAAACGACGAACCAGCAGAGTTGCTCCTGCCCGGCACGAACCCGGGAAGCTGATTTCACAACTATTCAGGAGCAAAACACCATGGAAAACAATCAGATGAATGCCGACAACGGAGTAAACGTCGAGGCCCTCCTCGGTGCGCGCGAGGCACTGACACAGGCGCCCGAGGCTGCGCAGTTCCAGTGGCGCGCGACCAGTGAGTGGGTTAACGGTACGCATAGCCGCACCACGATCGACAAGTTCTTCGGGCTCGGCGAGGAACAGCAACATCGCAGCGCTTTCCAGTTTGACGCAGATCATCCCGAGGTTTTCGCTGCTGAGGACAACGGCGCGACTCCCGTCGAGTTTGTGCTCGTCGGCCTGGCGAGCTGCCTGACCGCGGGTATCGCCTCGGTTGCGCAGAACCGCAACATCCAGCTGCGATCGGTCAAGGCGACACTGGAAGCCGGTATGGACCTCCAGGGTATCCTGGGTATCGACGGCGACGTGCGCAACGGATTCGACGGCATCCGGGTCAACTTCGAGATCGATGCGGATGCCTCGGACGACGATATTGCCGCGATCGTTGCACAATCGCAGAAGCGCTCGGCCGTATTCGACGTCGTCACCAACCCGACCGACGTTGCCGTTACGGTCGAGAAGTCCTGATGCAAGATCGCCGATCACAGCGTGGGACCGGTGCTGTTGATGTTGTCATCATCGGCGCCGGTCACTCGGGCCTGGCAATGAGCCATTGCCTGAGTGCGCTCTCGATCGAGCATGTCCTGCTCGAGCGTGGGGCGGTGGCAAACTCCTGGCGCAGGGAGCGCTGGGATTCGCTGCGCCTGCTGACACCGAACTGGATGACCCGCCTGCCGGGGTGCGCGTACGACGGTGACGACCCCGATGGCTATATGGACATGACGCAGGTCATCGATTTCGTTTCGCGCTATGCCGAACGGATCGGCGCGCCGGTAGAAACGGGGACGGAGGTCCTGAGCGTGTCTCGCCAGGGGAGTGGCTACCGTGTAATCACCAACCGTGGTGACTGGCATTGTCGTGCCCTCGTGCTCGCGAGCGGCGCTTTCAACGAGGCGGCAATACCGGCGGTCGCCGAAGATGTGCCGGCAGCCGTGAAGCAAATTAACGCACACCAGTACAAGAATCCGGCACAGATTCCCGACGGTGGTGTACTCGTCGTGGGTGCGTCGGCTACAGGCCTGCAGATTGCCGAGGAAATTCATGCCAGCGGCAGGCCGGTGACCCTGGCTGTCGGGGAGCACGTACGCATGCCGCGACTGTATCGTGGCCGGGACGTTCAGTGGTGGATGCTGATGTCCGGCATTCTCGATGAATGCTTCGAGGAGGTTGACGACCCGGCGAGAGTGAGACGTCTGCCGTCACCGCAGCTTGCAGGTACGCCCGATCACTCAACTCTCGACCTGAACAAGCTGATCGATAACGGTGTTCGAACAGGTGGCCGGTTCATGGGAGTTCGTGATGGCAAGGTGCAGTTCTCCGGGTCGCTGCGTAATGTCTGTACGCTTGCGGATCTCAAGATGAACCGAATGCTTAATGCATTCGACGAGTGGGCGACAAGAACCGGGATCGATACCGAGGTCGATGCCGTCGAGCGATTCGATGCCACGCAAGTAGATGCTGCCGAACCGTTGAGAATCGATTTGCGGGACGGGTCGCTGCGTACAATCGTCTGGGCGACCGGATTCCGGCCGGACTATTCCTGGCTCGACGTGGCCGTCGTCGATCGCAAAGGACAGCTTCGGCACAATGGCGGGGTCGTCGATGCGCCGGGGCTCTATGTTATGGGGCTGCCGTTCCTGAGGCGCCGTAAGTCGAGTTTCATGCATGGCGCCGAAGATGACGCGCGTTACTTGAGCACGCACCTCGCCACGTACCTCGGGCAGGCTGCCCGGTTCGCCATCACCAGGATCGCTGTATGAACGAAACCGGAATATTTCCTTGATGCCCCGGTAAACGGCGACGGGTTTGGACGGGCTGCGACCGTCAGCTAGACTCCGCAGCATGGCCAGGCTGATCGTCTATTACGCCCACCCGGGGCACAAGTACTCGCACGTGAACAAGTACATGGCGCGAGCCGCGGGTGCCGTTGACGGGATTACCTTTGTCGACCTGTATCGCGACTATCCGCGCTTCGACATCGACGTCAACGTGGAGCAGCGGCGACTTGTGGAACACGATGTCGTCCTTTTCCAGTTCCCGATGTTCTGGTACTCCACGCCTTCAATCATCAAAGAGTGGGAGGACCTCGTGCTCGAGCATGGCTTCGCGTATGGGGCCGGCGGCGAAAACCTGGCGGGTAAACAGATGATGCTGGCGGTAACCGCGGCCGGGCCCGACGACGCCTACCGGCACGAGGGCTACCAGCATTACCCTATCCGCACGTTTCTGACGCCGCTTGAGCAAACAGCACGTCTCTGCAAGATGCATTTTCCGGCACCGTATGTCCTGTACTCGTCGCTGAAGGCGCCCGCTGCCGGGCTCGTCGAGCCGCACGTGGACGGCTATGTCCGGCTGCTCGAGGCCATCCGCGACGACCGTTACGACTTCGCTGCAGCGGAGAGAATGAACGTTGTTCATTTCGACACCCTGCCTGTCGGCGAGGAGGGCTGATCGTGGACGGATTCCTTCTGCTGGCATTCCTTTTCCTCGCGGCGGGGGTTGTCGCAGTGCCAATTGCCTCGAGGCTGGGTTTGGGTTCGGTGCTCGGCTACCTGATCGCAGGTATCGCCATCAGTCCGTTGCTGCAGCAGCTGCACGTCGACGTCGTCAGCATCCAGCACTTTGCCGAGTTCGGCGTCGTCATGATGCTGTTTCTCGTCGGTCTCGAACTCGAGCCGCGCATGCTGTGGTCTATGCGGGACAAGCTGCTCGGACTCGGCGGGTTGCAGGTGGCCGTGACCGCTGCAGCGATCATGGGTATCGCGATGCTGCTGGGCCAGCCCTGGTCGATTGCACTGGCGGTCGGCCTGGTTCTGTCGCTGTCCTCGACCGCCATCGTCCTGCAGACGTTGAATGAAAAGGGCCTGATGAAATGCGACGGCGGTCAGTCGAGCTTCTCGGTGTTGCTGTTCCAGGACATCGCCGTCATCCCGATGCTCGCCTTCATTCCGCTGCTCGCGCTGCCGGAGTTGGCGGACATGGCCGTCGCATCAGCGGAGCACGGCGGCGAGGGGGATCACGGCAGCATGAGCCTCGTCGAGCGTCTGGACGGCTGGCAAAGGGCGCTCGTGACCGTCGGAGCAATCGGCCTGGTCGTGGTCGGCGGCAGCTACCTGACGCGGCCCGTGTTTCGCTTTATCGCAATCGCCCGCTTGCGCGAATTGTTTACGGCATTCGCACTGCTACTCGTCATTGGCATCGCGCTGTTGATGATCGTCGTTGGCCTGTCACCCGCGCTAGGCACCTTCCTTGCGGGCGTCGTGCTCGCGAACAGCGAGTACCGCCACGAACTCGAGAGCGACATCGACCCGTTCAAGGGGCTGCTCCTCGGCCTGTTCTTCATTACTGTCGGTGCTGCAATCCGTTTCGACCTGCTGTTCGCAAACCTCGGCGGCGTCGTCGCGATGACGCTCGGCCTGATCGCCCTCAAAGCTCTAATTCTTTATGCCTTGAGCAGGATCTTCAGCATCACCGGCGCCGATCGCTGGCTGTTTACGCTCGGACTTGCCCAGGCCGGCGAATTCGGTTTCGTTCTGCTCTCGTTTACGGTGGCGAGCTCCGTCATTCCGACAGCGCTCGCCCAACAGCTGCTGCTGGTTGTCACGCTGTCGATGCTGCTGACGCCGCTCCTTTTCATCATTTACGATAAGCTCATCGCGCCGCGGTTTGCTGCAACCGGGAGCCGGCAAGCGGACGAGATCGAGGAGCAGGGCAGCGTGATCGTCGCCGGGCACGGCCGCTTCGGCGGCATCGTCAATCGCATCCTGTTGTCCGCCGGCTTCAAGACAGTGGTTCTCGACTACCAGTCGGAGCAACTCGAGGTGCTGCGGAAGTTCGGCATCAAGGTCTATTTCGGCGACGCGATGCGGCCGGACCTGTTGCACGCGGCCGGTATCGGGGAAGCGAAAATGCTGGTTATCGCCATCGACGAGCGCGAGAGTGCGACGGAGCTCGTGCGGTACGTGACCGAGAATTATCCGCACGTCTATATCGTTGTGCGTGCCCTCGACCGTCACCATGTCTATGAACTCTGGAATGCCGGCGCGCGCGACATCATCCGCGAGCACTTCGACAGCTCGCTGCGGGCGGGGCGTTCGGCGCTGGAGGCACTTGGCGTTCACCCTTACGATGCGGAGCGCCAGGTGCGGGGATTCGTGTTAAACGACCGTGAGCAGATGTACCAACTGGCGTCCGTATTCAACCCGGACATCCCGGCGCATGAAAATGCCGAGTACGTCGAAAAGACGAAGAAGTTCCTCGAACGCTATGAGCAGGCCATGCGAGGCACAAGCGCGGCGTTCGGCAGTCGCCTTGACCGTGGCTGGGTGCCGCCGTCGCTGGACGACGTCGAAGCCGAGGAGCAGGCGGCCGAATCAGGGCAGCGGGAAGACGGCGAAACTCCGACGTAGTGATATCGGGAATCCTCAGTTAGGGGACAGTGACTTTAAGTGCCAGGCGAACGGGCCTGGCACTTAAAGTCACTGTCCCCTAACTGCCCTGGCCTGGCACTTAAAGTCACTGTCCCCTGATTCATCACTCTGCCATCACCCTTTCCAGTACGTCCGGGTCGCGCCAGCGCCCACTCACCAGGCGCAGCGCGTAAACCAGCGCAATGGCGAAAACCAGTGCAGCAAAAGCAAGCCACGACACCCTCGGGCTGAACTCGAACACCCGGATTATGAAGAACTGGGCGACGAGCATCGCCCAGTGCAGGGAAACCGAGGCCACCATCAACCAGCGTGTGTCGCCGGCACCCCGCAGGATCCCGCCGGACACGAGAATCACCGCGTCGGCCATAACGTAAGTGGAGAGACCGATCATCATGAATGCGGACAGTTCCCGGATGGCAGTGAAGTCACCGCTCGGAGGCGCAAACACCTCGACGAGCGGATATCGATACGTAATGTACGTTATCGCGAGCACCGCCGAATAGGCCAGGGCAACAGTGAACGCGGCGGTCATGACTTCATTGACACGCTCCATGTCCCGCGCGCCGACGAAGCGGCCGATCAGGCTGATGACCCCGACGTTCAGCCCTATCATCGGGACAAAGGAAAGAATATCCCAGTTGAAGACGATGGCGGCCGAAGCACCCTCGGCAACGCCGTAGGACTGGAACATCAGCAAGAACAGGTTGAACGCTGCGACGTTCAGGAACATCTCGAGCCCGGATGGGAAGCCGAGCCGCCAGAAGCGTCGCAGGATCTTCACGTCGAGCGAAAATGAGCGCAGCACACCGAATGAGTCACGGTGCTCTTTGCCGAAGTAGAACGCGACAAACAGCGCGAATGCGAGGACCGTCGCGACGACGGTGGAAATGCCGGCACCGACGATCCCCAGCGCAGGGAATCCCAGTTTTCCGAATACCATGACGTAGCTGAGCGGCACGTTGATGACCAAACCGAAGACGTCGCAGATCATGACCACGCGAGTCCGGCCTATGCCAGCGAAGTAGGACGAGATACAGGTCTTGGCGAGTGTCACGAGCACACCGGCCATCAATATCAGGTAGTACGTACGCTCGAGCCTGACCTGCTCCGGTTCGTGCCCCATGCCTTCAAAAATCCCGGCGACGAGGAACGTGATCAGCGTCAGGACCGGCGCGCTCATCGCGGTGATGATCATGCCCTGGGTGACGACTTTCGGGCATTTTTCCTTTTCACCCGCGCCCAGGTACTGCGCGGCCAGCGCGTTTGCGTAGGCAAGCAGCCCGATGAAGAAACAGAACGAGAAAAACGATGCGACACCGCCACCCAGCGCCGCCGCCATGTGGACGGGATCGATTTGCGACATGAAATAGCGATCGGTAAAGATCATCACGGCGAAGGCGCCCTGAGATACCACCATCGGCAGGGCGAGCCGCAGCAGTTCGGCCGTGGTCTGACGACTGAAATTACGGTGGAGTAACGACATCGATGATTTTGCCAAGCCCGGTAGGTCGGCCGACTGAAGCGCTCAACTACAGACTGCCCAGCTCCCCGGCCGAGAGCTGTGCGATACCCAGCGATTCGGGGGTGCGAACTGACTCACCCGCGTAGTCGCGCGCCATGAGCACCGACGTGACACGGATCATTGCATCGATCGTCGGTGTTTCGACGCCGACCTGGCGGCCAAGCCGGGATAGAAAGACGAGACCGTATCCGACGTCTTCATTCAGGTAGCGGTGGTCCAGCCGAGGCTGGGCGCCGATGCCGAGGAAGCCCGGCGCCGTACGATAGGCCTCGCCGTAATCATCGGCAAGCATATACCCCTGGCGCATCCCCAGCTCGGGATCCGGAACGATCCGAATACCCAGCTTTCTGCCGATCGTAATTCGTTCCCTGTCGAGCGCTTCGATCAGCCTGCCGGTCGCATCGCTTACACCTTCTTCGTAGAACAGGAAGTCACCGCCGGTCCCTTCGATGCGTGCCGCATTGGTCAGGGTTACCGCAGGATGGATGATCGGGTTGGCATTCTGCAGGCTCGTTTGCATGATGCTCGTTGCCGGCTCCATGCCGGGATAGACATCCTCTATCAGGCGCAGTACCGCATCCGTTTCCGTGGCCGGTAAAGCGGCGAGCAGGTTGCCCGCCTTGAGTTTCAGGAACACACGGATTCTGCCCGGCTCCGCCAGGCGAACTGCGTAATGCAGGGTCGACGTTTCGGCCACCCGCACAGTCTCGTCACTGATTCCGAGACCGGCGGCTTTCTTGAACGCAAGCGCGCCGCCGCAGGAACTTGGCGTCACGATCACCGTCTGTCCCGGCTGCAGCTTACCGGCGACCGCTTCGCCAAAAGGCTCGGTGCTGTAGGCGGGACCAACCACATAGATCAGTTCTGAATCCCGCAGCGCCTCATCGATGTCGTGACCCGCATAGGCGACATTCTCGAAACCCGCAATGTCGCCCTCGGCATGGATGCCCTCCTGGCCGGCCACCGCGGCGATATTGTCCGGGAACTGCGGAAAATCGAACAGCCGCACATCGTGCCCGTGTGCAGCGCAATCGAAGGCTATCGCCGTTCCGCCCGCGCCGGCCCCCAATACCGCAATTTTCATTCTCCTGCTCCTCGCTAACGTTGGCTGCATGGCCCAACCGGCAACCGACATCGGCACGCCGGCCTCCTGTGGTTTAATGGGCTCCGCGCCGCATAACAACGATCATAATTGCACATGCTTCTCCGCAAGACGACCAATCGCGTTACTGTCGTCGGATTTCTCGATGAGTGACCCGGCCTGGTACTCGGTCCTGCCGCCCGTGCTCGCGATCGTGCTCGCGATTTGGAGCAAGCAGGTGATCCTGTCGCTGGCCGCAGGTATCTGGATGGGGCATACCCTGTTGAGCCAGTTCAATCCGCTGGCCGGTCTTGCCAGAAGCCTCGACGGTACGATCAACGTCTTTACCGATCCGGGCGATGCCCGTGTGCTGGTTTTCACGCTCCTGATCGGACCGCTGATCGCCACGATTGAACATTCCGGCGGTGTGAGAGGGTTCGTGCATTACCTCGAGACCCGGCATTGGGTGCACAACGGGTTTCGTGCCCAGATTCTGGCATGGGCGACCGGGCTGGTTATTTTCGTCGAGTCGAGTATCACACTGCTTGTTGCCGGCTCGGTCAGCCGCCCGTTATTCGACCGCCACAAGGTTTCGAGAGAGAAGCTTGCCTACCTGATCGATGCTACGTCGGCACCGGTATGCGTCATGATTCCTCTCAATGCCTGGGGCGCATTCATCATCAGTCTCGTTGCGTCGACGGGCGTCGAGAATCCTTTGCAGACATTTATCGCCGCTGTGCCACTCAACCTGTATCCCATCACCGCAATCCTGCTCGCGGGGGTCGTCATCTGGAAGAACGTCAATATTGGCCCGATGAAAAAAGCGGAGGCGAGGACGCAGGGCGGCGACATCCTTTGGCCGGGCGCCGTGCCGCTTGTCGATGTTTCCGCAGAGCAGGCGGTCAATGAGGAAGAGGGTGTTCCGTCGGCGTGGTTAATGGCGTTGCCCATACTGGCAATGGTGTTCATGATGCCGGTCTCTCTGTACATCACCGGCGACGGCAACATCATCAAAGGTTCGGGCTCGGTGTCCGTCCTCTGGTCCGTGTGCTTCGCGATTGTGGTTGCCTGGATCATGACGCTGGTCAAGGGCGATAGCTCGGTTGCTGAATTGATGCAGGTCTTCATGAAAGGCGCGGGCGACCTGCTGCCCATAGCCATCATTCTGTTACTCGCGCTCGCGCTGGGCGATGTCGCCGGCGAACTCGGCACCGGCGTCTACGTGGCAAACCTCGTCAGCGGGAATATTCCGCCGGTGCTGCTGGCGCCTATCGTCTTCCTTGTCTCGGCCTTCATCGCATTTTCCGTAGGGTCGAGCTGGGGTACGTTTGCCATCATGATTCCAATCGCCGTGCCGATTGCGGCGGCCCTCGGTCTGCCCGTACCGCTGATGCTTGCTGCGGCCATCTCCGGCGCGATATTCGGCGACCACGCCTCGCCGATCAGCGACACGACTGTCCTGGCATCCATGGCTTCGGCTACCGACCATATCGACCATGTTCGAACCCAGTTGCCCTATGCACTGGTTGCGGCCGGCATAGCGACCATCGGCTTCCTGATCATCGGCCTGATTGGTTGAAGCGAGCCGGGAATGCCGGTCACTGAGCGATGCCTGGCCGAGCCAATGATCGAAGGTCTACATTGGTTGGTTTCGGGTGCTTTCAGCTTGAAAATCTTCCTGCCGCATCAATATCCATAAAGCACCGAAGACGGGAAATATTTGCGTTTTGCGTAGTTGGTGCAACAGGAGAAGTGCTATGACCGAAGCATTGGTAGCAACCTACAAAAACGTCAGAGCGATTACAAACGTCGAAGACGATCTCCTTTCGACCGGCATTCCCAGCGAAAAGATCAAGGTCGATAGAGATCACCGCAAGATCCGCGTGTTCGTTCCGGATGCGACGAGGTCCGAGGTCCTGGAGATTCTGAATCGGCACAATCCGGCAGAGGTTCATTAGCCGGCTGATTGATTGAGACCGGCATCGCCGGTCTGACGGCATCCGATCCGCAAGAGCGCCGGATCCAGGGGGATGGTGTATATTCCGCACATCGAGGTTGGATGGCAGCGGATTTTATGGCTCGCGACAAACGGTTCTGGACGATTCTCGCAATATTCCAGGTCTTCTTCGGGCTCGCGGTTTTCGCGTTTACGCGCGAATACTATGTGCAGGACGCAGAGACCGTGAGTGGCCACTCGCAGATAGCAAATCCATCGGCGGCCGCCTGGTCCCGGGGCATCACGGCAACAGATATTTCGCGGTTGACTTCGCCGGGACTCGTCGAGCCGGCGCCAAGCGATCCCGCTGAAATCTATCGCCGGGCTGAAGAGTACTTCGTCAACAAACAGTATGCACAAGCCGCGCAGTTGTACGAGCAACTGTTGGCGCATAGCCCGAACGATGCGGAAATCTATAACAATCTTGGACTGACTCTGTTCTATCTCGGCCGGCCGGACGACGCCCTGCGGTGGTTGAATGAAGGCGCAGCAAAGGACGCGGGTCACCAGAGGATCTGGTTGACGTTGGGCTACGTGAACAGCCAGCTCGGGAATACGGAGCAGGCGCGTGTGGCCCTTACGAACGCAATGCAGGTGGGCGGCAACACATCGATCCGCGAATCGGCCGAGAAGATGCTCGCGGAGCTGCCCTAGGCAACTGTCTCGTTCGTAACTTTTGTCCGGAGCGATGAGTGTGGCACTCTCGGGTTCAGTGAATCCTTGCTGCGAGAGTGATCTGGTCACATTCTCCAAGAAATGATGTGTATCAGGATCCTCTTCGCCAATCGCAGCGAGATTGCGATCCGTGTGTTTCGCGCGGATCGGAGAGCAGTTCGACAAGAAGGATCTGCTGGTCGAGCTCGAACAAGGGGACAGTGACTTTAAGTGCCAGGCGGAGTCGCCTGGCACTTAAAGTCACTGTCCCCAATTACGGGAAACACGAAGACGTGAAAATTTCTGAAATCCGCGTGTACCAGATCGACCTGCCTCTCGTCGAGGGGCGTTACTCGTGGTCGGAGGGCAAATACGTCGAAGTATTCGACAGCACCGTCGTCGAGTTGGTCACCGATGACGGCCTGTCGGGATACGGCGAAGTGTGCCCCCTCGGACCGTTTTACCTGCCGGCATTCGGCCCGGGTGCGCGGGCCGGGATCGCGGAATTATCCGGCAGCCTGATCGGACAGGACCCGACGGCGATCGGCCCGATCAACCAGCTCATGGACCGGGCGCTGCTCGGCCACCCGTACGTCAAGTCCGCCATCGATATGGCGTGTTGGGACCTGCTCGGCAAGGTCTGCGGAAAATCGGTCTGCGATTTGTTGGGCGGAAAATTCGGTGAAAGTGTTGCGCTCTATCGCGCGATCAGTCAGCGCCCGGCCGACGAGATGGCAGAAAACGTTGCGGAACATCGCGACGATGGCTACACCAAGTTCCAGCTCAAGGTCGGCGGCGACCCTGCAGACGATGTCCAACGCATTCACGCGGCGGCCGATGTACTGACAGAAGCGGAAGTGCTCGTCGCTGATGCCAACACTGGCTGGCGTGTCGATGATGCGATTCGTGTTGTCAACGCGGTTCGCGATCGCGACGTCTACATCGAGCAGCCGTGCCGCTCTTACGAGCATTGCCTGACGGTCAGGCGGAACACGTCCCTGCCGTTCATCCTCGACGAGAACATCACGGACATAGAAGCACTGATGCGCGGCCACGGCGATGGTGCAATGGATGTCATCAATCTGAAGATCTCCAAGGTTGGGGGGCTGACCAGGGCGCGCCAGATTCGTGACCTGTGCGTGACGCTGAACCTGCCCATGACCATCGAAGACAGCTGGGGCGGCGACATCATCACGGCGGCGATAGCCCACCTTGCCCATTCGACGCCGGAGGCTCTCAGATTCTCGGCGACCGATTTCAACAGCTACGTCACGGTTCGTAATGCGACGGGCGCACCGCAGCGCGTGGCGGGTCATATGAGCGCATCGGACGACCCGGGCCTCGGCATCGAGCCGGATATTGATGTGCTGGGTGCTCCCGTCGCCGTATTTAGTTAGGGGACAGTGACTTTAAGTGCCAGGCGGAGTCGCCTGGCACTTAAAGTCACTGTCCCCATTGATGGTACCCTACGCACGAAGAGTGACAGGAACGGGCTGTTATGGCTGATGGCGGCGAAAAAAAGACGAACCAACGCCGCATAGCACCCGGATCGGGGCGGCGGCGCTCGCCCGCTTTTCACAAGGGGCGCCAGATGGACCCGACGGCGCACGAGGAAATCGCGACGCTGCTCGGTGACCGCTCGCGTTCGCCCGACTTGCTCATCGAACATCTGCACCTTGTTCAGGACAAGTACGGGCGCCTCAGCGCCGCGCACCTGCAGGCGCTCGCGGCCGAAATGCGCTTATCCATGGCCGAGGTGTACGAAGTCGCGTCCTTTTACGCCCATTTCGACATCGTCCTGGACGGCGAAACCGCGCCGCCGGCCGTCACGGTCCGCGTCTGCGACAGCCTGACCTGCGCGTTTTCCGGCGGCGATGCGCTGCTCGAATCGCTCCCCGGAAAGCTTGGCGCCGATGTGCGGGTTGTCCGCGCTCCCTGCATGGGGCGCTGCGACACGGCGCCGGTGGCGGAGGTGGGGCACCGGCACGTCGACTATGCCGATGCTGACTCGATCGCCGCAGCACTGCAGAGCGGCAATCATCATCCCGAGATCCCCGATCACGTGCGCTTCGATGCCTATGAAAAGGAAGGCGGCTACACATTATTGCGGGACTGCCTCGC
>Ga0224513_10000494_pt1 | contig 14784 bp, 10 predicted proteins | sample SF_May12_sed_USG_5_FD_169109 | JGI IMG/M metagenome (GOLD analysis project Ga0224513, IMG submission 169109) | Sediment microbial communities from San Francisco Bay, California, United States - SF_May12_sed_USGS_21 | ecosystem: Environmental > Aquatic > Marine > Sediment | place: USA... | reverse complement strand
GCCGGCACCATCGAATCCTGGGCAAAGAAACCCGTATCTCCGCCATCGGCTGCATTCGGCCCATCAGAGACCTCACGGGCAACGACTGCGAAATCTTCGCCGGCAACCACTCGCTGATGGGCTGCAGCTGCCCTCGCACGAATCGATTCCTTCTGCTCCGGAGTACTGTTCGGCATGAGGCGAGTGAGAATATGACGAGCACGAACCATATCGGGCCGGGCGAACATCTCCGGGTTGGCGTCGTAAAAGGCCACCACCTCTTCATCCGTCACCGACACCTGAGGTTCGATCTGAGTCTTCACAAAAGTCTGTACGAGATCCGTCTCCGATACGCTCGAGTGAAGCTGATCGTAGGTTGCTCCCATTCCGCCGAGGGCGCTATCGAGACCTGCCCGGCCTCCGGCCTGTTCCTCGATCTGAACCATTCTCGCTTCGACACGCGCATCATCAGATTTCAGATCTCTCCGCCGAGCCTCCTGGCCCAGAAGACGTGAGTCGACCAGCCGTCGCACAGCTCTATTGATGACATCATTGCGATTCGGTTGTGTGCCCTGGCCGGCAAGTTCCTGTTGGACTTGAGGAATCAGGATGCCAACTTCCCAAGAGTAGATGGGCTGATCGTTAACAGTCATAATGATGGCACCGGGCTTCATTTGGGCGGCAAGAGGCAATGCAATTGTCACCGCCATCAGCGCCGCCCACAAGAGTATTTTTTTCATTTGGATCTCCTCAACACACATTTACCAAAGATGAGGAAAGCGGGCGGGATGAGGGGCAGGGGTGGTTCGGCTATCCACTCGCGCCATCTTCGGCGGCGTCAGCTTAGCACAGGGGTTCAAACCAGCATCACACTCGTGGTTTGAAGTCCCGCGTCTCCAGCCCCCTTCGGCCGATGACCAATGTCGAAACACGAAAGCGTCTCCTGAATTCGAGGTAAACAGGATGTTCGTCACCATCAATTCGATAGTGGATTTGGTGCCCGATCCAGACCGTGATATATCGTTCGCAGCGATTCGGTATCAAATCGGAGCTTCTACGCGGATCCTCGTATTTGGCGAGTTTCGCCGATGGCGCGTTTCGCCCGCCTTTGTGGAGCTCCATGAAAAAAGGGGATACAGATGAAGCTCGGAAACCTGTTTGTCGTCAACGCCGTGATCGCCGGCCTTTTCGGCCTCGCCTTCGTCTTCGCGCCGGCGCAGCTGCTGGCACAGTACGGCCTCGTCGTGGACGCGGGGTTCGGCCTTGTCGCACAGCTTTTCGGCGCCGCGCTGGTTGGATACGCGATCCTCACGTGGCTTGTGCGGAAAGTCGGCGATTCCGAAGCGCGACGGGCGATCGTCCTCGCCCTTTTCATTTCGGATGGTGTCGCCTTCGTGCTCGCGCTCATGGCGCAGCTCAAGGGCCTGGTCAACTCGCTCGGCTGGTCGACCGTTGCGATCTACCTGTTGCTCGCCCTCGGTTTCGCCTATTTCCATTTCGCCAAACCATCCGAGGCGTAGCCGCACAGACTTCTCGTGCGCCGGCATGACGCAGGCATTCGTTAGACCTTGATGAACAGCTCGCGCCGATACATCCAGTAGAGGACCACGAACCAACCGCCGATCCAGGTCAGCGCATACGCCAGCGATGCAACATATGGCGGTAGCCACGACCCGAACAGTTGGCCGTAGATGAGCTGTTTCAGCGGTAGGCCGTCAACCCTCACGTAGGCAAGGGTGCGAGCAAGCACTCCACTGCCGACATACAGCGCGATTGCGTTGACGCCGTAGATCGTGAAGAACTTCGCAGTCCTCGGGTTGTCACGAATATCGAAGAACCACAAGCACAGGGCGAGCCCACACATCGCAAGGCCGGCAGTGAACACCGCGTACGAGCTTGTCCAGATCGGTTTGTTGATTGGGAAGAACCAGCTCCAGACGAATCCGCCACACACGAGAAGGCCGCCATGGACGCAGAGCCTGGCCACCTTTTCTATCGGAGCAAGACTTGATCTGAGCAGCAGCCCGGCAAATACGCCGAAGAGAGTCGTCGCTAGCGCCGGCAGAGTGCTCAAAAGCCCCTCGGGATCGTAGACCTTGGCGTACTGCCAGACGTGATCACCAAAGACCGCGCGATCGATCCACGCCGAGAGGTGCCCTCCCGGGTCATCAAGGTTCGGTGCACCCTGGCCTGGCACAGGCACGAGAGTCATCAGCGCCCAGTAGCCGACCAGAAATACGATTGCCAGTATTTTCAGGGTCCGAGTGCGACAAAAAAGGACGAGCAGCGACACCACCAGGTAGCAGATCGCGATTCGCTGCAGCACGCCCGGGATGCGCCAAGTTTCAAGGAATTCCCCAAACACCCGCGGACCGAATAATCCGAAGGGATAGCCGGTCAGAAACAACCCGAGCCCAAAGAGGATGACCGATCGCTTTACAATCTTGACCACCAAAGGCGCCCTCGGCGTCCCGGCATCCACTCGACCCTTCAATGCCAGCACGATTGCCACACCGACGATGAAGAGAAAGAACGGAAAGACGAGGTCAGTCGGAGTCCAGCCGTGCCACTCGGCGTGCCGAAACGGCCAGTAGGTCATCCGGGAATCACCCGGATTATTGACGAGGATCATCGCGACGATCGTCATTCCCCGAAACACGTCGACCGAAGCGAGGCGCGTCGCTCGAGTTGCCTGGTCGCCCATGAGTGACCTCTTCCCTCCGAATATCCCACTCTCACTATACGAGAAACCAGCCGGACCATACGCAATCGTTTGAAGTCACGACTTGGCTATAAGGTCTGGCGGAATAGTCCAGGGTATGAGGAGGTTTCATTTGAACATATAGAGTCTTTCTGGGGAGGCCGGCGATCACGAGTTCGCGAGTCGGCGACCTGACTATTAATCAACGAAAAAGAGGAGGACGCGAAATGTCAGTGAAACGAAGTGTGGTTGTTCTGATTGCCGTGGTGTTATTGCTCGGAACCGGGATCGCCGCAGCCCAGCACACAACTGTTGAAATCAAGCGGGGAACAGTTGTCCACGTCTATGGAAATAACCTCGTCGTGAAAATGGCAGACGGCACGATCAAGGAATTTGACGTTCCCGAGGGATTCACCTTCAACATCGATGGCAAGCAGGTCCCGGTCGGAGACCTGAAGCCAGGCACGATGCTCACCTCAGCAGTCAAGACCACCGAAACACCGCGCGAAGTCGAGGTCACCGAGTTCAGGAGCGGCACGGTTCTCAAGGTCGCGGGTACAACGTTGATGGTGCGCATGGCAGACGGTGAAGTCCGCAGGCTCACGGACGTCCCCAGGGACCAGAGGTTCGAGGTTGACGGCAAGCAGCTTCGAGTCGAGGAGCTCCGGGAAGGCATGAAGCTCCGCGCAACGATCGTGTCGACCCATTCGGTGGTTGTCACCGACGAGGAAAGGATGGTTGCTGGAACGGCTCCTCAAGCGCCGAGGCCTGCCGCCAAAGCGAAGCCGGCCCCGCGCGCCGCCGCCGCCCCGGCTCCGATGTTGCCCAAGACCGGAACCTCGACCCCGTTGGTTGGTCTGTTCGGCATGATCCTGCTGCTGATCGGCGCAGGTATCGCCGTGATCCGCCGCTTCTGATCTGAACCGGTCAGTTTATTATCGAGATGGTTTCGGGGGGCCGGCGTGTGCCGGCCTCCCGTTTTCTCAGATCTGAAGTTCAGTGAAAGATCAAACCCACACCAAACCCAAATCATTGCTTCGCATCGCCCAGATCGTGTGCGTCGTCCTTGGCGCCGTTTTGCTCGCGTGGTACCTGTTCGCGCGCGGGCACAGCTTCTTCGCCAGCAGAGCTGCGATCGAACGCTTCGAGGAGATGAAGGCTCCAATCACGGTGAGTCGTCACCGTTCCGCAGCAGCAGTGCCCTCTTCAAAACCAGTAGATACAACCCTATGGGCCGACGGCCGCACTGAGGAATTTCAGCAGAGTCTCTTTGCGGAGGTGGACGCCCCACTTGCACTGATGAGGATTCCCAGGCTCGAGATCGAAGTCCCGGTCTTCGCGGGCACCAGTGACCTGATCCTGAACCGTGGGGTCGGTCAGATCGAAGGCACCGCGCTGCCGAGCGAGGTCGGGAACATCGGCATCGCCGGCCATCGCGACGGGTTCTTCCGGCCGCTGAAGGACATCGCACTGGGCGACGCCATCATTCTCGAGACCGCCGGCGAGACCACGACGTTCATCGTCGAAGATCTCCATATCGTCGGACCATCGGATGTGTGGGTCCTCGCACCGACCGACACGCCGGCCATCACCCTCGTGACCTGTTACCCCTTCTACTTCATCGGCAGCGCACCACAACGCTTCATCGTTCGCGCGAACGCCGCAACCGAGCCTGGGTCGCAGCTTGCTCGAGATCCTCTTATGGACCCTGAAGCGCGATAGGACACCGTTCCCAGCCAATTTCGATATTCACCCATCTGTTGCGCTGCCAACTGCCGGGGGGTCCGCTACCCCCTCCAGCCCTGCCTTTGCCAACCCCTCCATCAAATGATCGGTCAACGCGGGCGTGCATCCATGGCGCTCGATCAAATCCTGTCGAAGGTCTCCGACGGGTCGCGACCACAACGCGCGCATCTCGTGGAGCGCCGGCCCTGCTTCGTTGGGTCGACCAAGCTGTCCAAGGGACGCAGCAACGAAAAGCGGGCCCCGAAAATCTCCACTCAGGTCCATCCCCTGCGCTGCGGCGAGCGCCTCCTCGTACCGGCCGTGGTGATAGTGATCGCAGAAGAAGGGCATCGTGATCCAGCTTTGCGGGTGCGGGCTGAGTTCGATCGCCTTGCGCACCAACGGCAGACCAAGCTCGAAGTCCTCTTGCTGGGTGAGGTAGCCAGCGAAAACCGCCAACCACAGGGCGTTGTTCGGACTCAGCTCGAAGGTTCGACGCACCTCGACCTTGGCGAGTTCGTGCTCTCCACTGAAGGTGTGGATCAGCGAGAGGGCGAAGTGCGCAACGTGATTCGCGTTGTCGAGCCGCACGGCCTTTTCGGCGAGGTCGCGCGCCCGGTCAAGCGCAACGTACTCGTCCGTGCGCTCGTTCCAACGGTGGTGATACTCCTCGGCGTAAATATAGGCAAGCCAGGCCAACCCATCGATGTAGTCGGGGTCGGTCTCGGTCACCACCTCCAGGCATTCTCGCGCCGCAAGATGGTTTCCTGGCGAGTGGACCTGCAGATACTCGTAGGCGCGCAAAACACAGTCGTAACTATCGAGGTTTGCCGGCGGTTTTCGCCGTGCGTCGGGCAACGCAGCACGAGTGAGGGCCCCATAGGATCCGGCGATTTCGCTGACGACCTGCTGGGTCAGTTCGTCCTGCAGCTCGAACAGATCGCTGGCCGTCAGGTCACGCTCGTAGTTCGAGCCCCATACCAACCGGCCATCGTGTGAGTCGGAGAGCTGCACTCTGATCCGAATACGTTCCTCCGTCTTTTGAACATTTCCCTGCAACAGGTAGCGCGCGTCGAGGGACTCGCCGATCTCGCGGACGTCCACATCGCTGCCCTTGTAACGAGCTGTCGAGCTATGGGCCATTACCGACAGTTCGTGATAGCGGGAAAGCTCGGTGATAATGTCTTCGGTTAATCCGTCGCTGAAGTACTCCTGATCCGGATCGCCGCTGGCGTTGGTGAACGGCAGAACGGCGATCGACGGTCCTCTGGTGGAGGATTGTTGAGCTTGCGCGTCTATGCTAGTGCCTGGAGTTGTGATATTGAGAGATGCCTCGTGTTCCGCGGATTTTCGAAGCACAATCGTGGTCAGAATCACGACCAGCAACGCGATGACTGCTCCTGACACCCACACCCATCGGCGCCCCGAGTCGGAGGCCCAAGCTAGCGGCGTTCCGGCAACCCGGTCGGCGGACGAATCGCGCCGCAATCGCTTGAGATCGGCGCCCAGGTCGGCGGCACTCTGATAGCGAAGGGCAGGGTCCTTCTCCAAGGACTTGTTGACGATATATTCGAGTTCGGCGGGGACCTCTCTGTTGAGCGTCACGGGTGCGGTCGGCGCCCGGTTCAGAATCGCGTCGAAGACCGCGGCCGAGGTGTCGCCCGCGAAGGGGCGGTGTGCGGTGAGCATCTCATAAAGCACCACACCCATCAAGAAGACGTCCGATCTCGCGTCGAGCTCCTTGCCCAGCGCCTGCTCGGGCGACATGTAGGACACCGTCCCGACCACCGACCCCGGAGTTGTCACGGTCAATGCGGTTTGGGTCTCGTCGCCACCGTCGGCTTGGTGCTTCGAGCCCGCCGAGAGCTTGGCCAGGCCGAAGTCCAGTATCTTGGTGCGCGGGGCATTCGACCCGTCCGCGACCACGAAGATATTCGAAGGTTTGATGTCGCGGTGGATGATCCCCTTGGCATGCGCAGCCGCGAGGGCCTCGCTGATCTGGATCGCGAGACTGATCGCCTACTCGACCCGCAACGACTTACCGCCGATGTGCTGCTGCAACGACCGTCCCTCCAGCAGCTCCATCACGATGAAATGTCGGCCTTCCCACTCACCGATGTCGTAGATCGAGCAGATGCTGGGGTGGTTGAGCGCCGAGGCGGTGCGCGCTTCTCGAAGGTGGCGATCTGCGGCCTGCGCATCCTTCGCCCTTTCCTCCGGGATCAACTTCATCGCAACGTGACGTCGAAGACGCGTGTCCTCGGCCTTCCAGACGACACCCATCCCGCCCTCGCCGATCTTTTCGACGAGGCGGTAGTGCGAGATTTGCAGCCCGGCTTCGATCGACACCGGCGCTACCGCCTTTCCACGAGCTCGTAGATGTCGCCGTAGTCCAGATCCTGCGTGTAGACCACGCGCTTCGAGTCCGCCGACCAGCCGCCGTTGTGCACGTGCCAGGTTTCGGTGGTCGCCACGACGAACCTGGGTTTGCCGACGGCGCGGGGAAGCCCGTCGGAGCTTTGCTCGAGCTGCAGAACGGCGAGACCCATGGCCATGTGGCCCTGGCCGAGGCAGAACGCCACCGCGCTGCCATCCGGCGCCACGTCCGCCTCGATGAACGGGCCGACGAAGAGCGACCGCTCCTCTCCCGTCTCCAGATCGACAGCGACCATCTCGCTCTCGCTGCCGTGGTAACGGGTGTAGATCCCACGGCGGCTGTCAAGGTACCAGTCAAAACCGGTGGCGTTGTCGAGCACCTTTTTCGCGTCATTCGCGTCCGCCCCGACCGTCCACAAGGCCAGGGTTCTCTCTCCCTCCGCCAGATACGCGATCCGTTCGCCGTCGGGAGACCAGTGGCAGGACACCCTTCCAATGACCGGCGAATACTGAGTGTCGAGCATAATCGGCTGGTCCACCAGCAGTCGCGCCCCGCCGCCATCAGAGTTCGCGATGAAGAGCTTGAACAGCGAGCCCTCGCGGTCGGAGACGAAAATCATCTGCTCCCCGTCAGGAGACCAGTCGGGGTAGAGATCCCAACTCTCGTTGTCGGTGATCTGCATTTCGGAGCTACCCTCGAGGCCGTGCAGCCAGATCTCGCTGTTCCCGGTGCGGGTCGAGTGGTAGAGAACTGACGCACCGTCGGGGGAATAGCGGGCGCCGTAGTTGTCCGCGGTGTGCGAGGTGAGCTGGCGCCGCTCGCCGGTTGCGACGTCGACCTCGAAGAGGAACGTGTCGTGCCAGAAGGGGACGTACGCCACTCGATTGTCCGCCGAGACGGAAACGGACGTGACCCAGTTGGTCTCGAAGGTGAGCTGCCTTAGAGAACCACCGGTCACGTCGATCTCCCAGACATCCGCGCCGCTGCTGCCCCTGCGGTCCGAGAGGAACAGGACGTGCCGGTTGTCGGGCCGCCACGCCGGTGCGGTATTGTCATACGCGTCCGCCAGCAGGACCCGAGGATCCCCTCCGCCCGCCGGCATCGTCATCAGTGTGCCCTTGCCGCCGACGCGGCGCTGAAAGACGATGGTCTTGCCGTCGAACGAGTGTGACGGGCTGAGATCCACACTGCCCGGGGCGGGGGACGTCAGCTGCTCGGCGTCGCCGGTGCCGCGGTCGACCCGGTAGATCGCGGCTCGGCCGGATTCATCGAACCGGGAAACGAGGAGACTGGCGCTGTCCGCCGACCACGGGCGGTCACCCATTGCCGCGTCGATTCTGTCCACGTCCAGGGTTCGGATATTGGTCGCGATCAGCATTCTCGGAACGCCTCCATGAGGCGGCACGAGGAAGACCGGAGTCCCCGCCTCAGAGCTCGAGACGTAGGCGAGGAACTTGCCATCCGGCGACCAGCGCGGACAGGACTCGGTTCCCGGTCCCCCCGCCCGCAGCTCCGCGTGGCCGCCGGCGAGCGGCTGGACCATGACGTCGGCGCTCCCCTCACGGGTCAGTCCGTAGGCCAGGAAGTCGGACCCCGGCGACCAATTGACGCCCGCCTCCTGGCCGATGTCGCTGGTGATGCGGCGCGAGGTGTACACGGAGGGAGGGCTTTCGACGTCCTTTCGTGACAGGATCGCGACCGCCGCGATGATCACCACGCCAGCCACCGCGGCTGCGATGCCGAGCCAGCTGAGGGAGCGCCGCGGCCGGGGCGTCAGCCTGCCCGGCTCGGCCAAAAGCTCTCCCGAGTCGATCTCGGCCTTCAGCTCCTCGAGCTCGTTGCGCAGGTCGAGCGCGGTCTGATAGCGCCGATCGGGGTTCTTGGCCAAGCAGCGACGGACGATGCGACCGAGGTGACGCGGTAGCGAACGGTTGAGCTCGGTGACGGGAGAGGGATCGTCCCTGAGAATCGAGGTGATGGTCGAAATGCTGGTGTCGCCGCGGAACGGTCGCTCCCCGGTTGCCATTTCGTAGAGAATCGTCCCCAACGAGAAGATGTCGGTCCGTGAATCGACCGCCTTGCCCTCCGCCTGCTCGGGCGACATGTAGGCCACGGTGCCGAGGATCTTCCCCTCCTCCGTTTCCACGGTCGCCGTCGGGGCCTGCGTGAGTCCTTCTTCGGCGCCCATCGGGCCCCGGGTCTTGGCGAGACCGAAGTCGAGGATCCTCAGGCGGCCCTCCCCGTCAACCATGATGTTGTCGGGCTTGAGGTCCCTATGGGTAATCCCCGAGCGGTGGGCACTGCTGACTGCATCGGCGAGCGGAATCGCGATTTCCAGCAGCCCACTCAAGGAGAACCCACTCCTGGGCAGCATCTTCGAAAGGGTCTGGCCCTCCACCAGCTCCATGGTGATGAAATGGATGCCCTCGGCCTCCTCGACCGAGTGAATGGTCACGATGTTGGGGTGATTGAGGGTGGCGACGGCCTGCGCCTCGCGCTCGAAACGAGCCCGCCGCTCGGCGTCGCCCGCCATCTCCGGCGGCAACACCTTGAGGGCCACCCGCCGGTTCAACCGGGTGTCCTCAGCGAGGTAGACCTCACCCATCCCGCCCTTACCCAGGCTGGAGACGATCTCGTAGTGCGCGACGGTTTTTCCTAGCATGACTACGCTCCCGCGGCGCCAGACGACGACGATGCCTGTTTCACTCCCACCTCGATTTCAACCAGTAACTCAACCGCTCGTTAAATTGGTGTGTTTTGAAGATACCACAATGAGATTTGTTCGCAGAGACGCCAATATTCCTAGTCCGGTTGCCGGCAGTTCTCCACCAGAATTCCTTGGGTGCCTCCTTACGCACCGCGACACGCCTGGTGATCGACGGTAGGAGAAATGGCTGAGCCTCGGTGTAGAACAACCCTTCGCGCCCGTACACAAATCTCACTCGTCGATCGTAAGCAGATAGATATCGCCATTGTCAGTATCCTGTGTGTAGACGATCCATTTCCCGTCGTGGGACCAACCGCCGTTGTGTACGTGCCAGAGACCCTGGCCATCTGTGAGACGCTCGAGTTCACCGACCGGCGTCGGCAGCCCATCGGCCGCCGCGGGTGGTTCGAGACGCAACCGAAAGAGACCCTGGTCGAAATGGCTTTCAGACTTCACGAGCGCGATCGCCGTTCCGTCGGGGGCCACGATCATCTCGGTGTGGGGACCCGCGTAGAGCAACCGTTCCTCGTTCGTCTCGAGATTCGCCGCTCGCAACTCGAGACCGTCCTCCGTCAATGTCGAGTAAATGATGCGGTTGCCATCGAGGTACCAGTCAAAGCGCAACACCGCTGGTCGAACCGGCTTTCTATTCGCTCCATCGTGACGATCGATAGTCCACAGCGTCGGCCCGCTTTCGTCGGGCATCACGTATCCGATCGACTTCCCGTCGGGGGTCCACCGTATACTGAGGCTCACCGCCCAGACCGCGCTGGGAACATTGACCTCCTGTGTCGAAAGACGATCAAGACGACCGCTCCCGTCGGCCTTTGAAACCCAAATATTCATGGGTCCGTCCCGGTTCGAAAGGAACGCGATCTCGTCCCCGGTCGGCGACCAGGCCGGCAGAACGTCCGTCGCCGGGTGATTCGAGATGTTGAGTTCATCCCGGGTGTTCAAATCTAGAATCCAGACCTCGGCGTTGCCGGTCCGAGTCGATTGATAAGCAACGCGATCCCCCCCGGGCGAGTAACGCCCGGCAAAATTGTCACCCACCCAGGATGTCAAATGCTCGGTCCCGTCGGTTGAGACCTCCAACGCATACAGGTCCGTCTGGTGGCTCCACCGCGTGTAGGCGATCGTGCCGTCGGTCGAAACATTTGGGTACCAGTCCTTTCCACCGCCGAACGTGAGCTGACTCAACTCCCCGGTGGCCACGTGGATGCCCCAGAGATTCTCCATGCCGCTCCGGTTGGATCCGAAGATGATGTGCTTGTCGGACGGAAGAAACGTGGGGTACCTATTCACGAACCCGTCCTGCAGAAGTGGTCGCGCCTCACCACCCGATACGGACAGGAGCCAGAGGTCTGACGCCCCCCCATGGGAGCGCGAAAACACGATCCATTCGCCGTCAAACGACCAACTCGAGCCCAGATCCCGGGCACCCGTTGGGGGGAAGGTAATCTGCTTTTCATCTCCGGTCTCGAGGTCCACCTGGAAAATCGCCACACCACCGGTGTCCAACCTTTGCGAAAAAAGCAGACTTTTGTCGTTCAGAGACCACGGCCTGTCCCCGAGCGCCTCCATCGCGTCCCAAAACGAGTGGATGTATGGAAGACGAGTGTCTGCCAGCTTGCTCGCGGGTCCTCCCAGGGGAGAGATCGTGAAGACCTCGCAGGACGTGCCCTCCCCTGCCAGATACGCAATCTGTGTTCCGTCGCGAGACCAGCGCGGGTGGTCCTCGTCTCCGACACCTTGCGTCAGACGAACGCCGGGCCCGCCCGTACGCGGCTGCACATAGAGGTCCATCGTCCCGTACTTAGTGTGCGCATAGACGAGGAACTCCGAGCCTGGCGACATGTCACCTGAAAACTCGGGGCCCGCGGCGAAGGTTATGCGCTTCGTCTCCGCGGGAATCAGTTTCGCACTCGAATCCCCTGGGCGTGTGGCCGGCGGCGACCACCGTACCGTGATGGCTCCGACGATCGTCGCAATGACAACGACAGCCAGGAGAGCTAGCTTCCTCGAGCCGCGCCACAGCCGGGGTGTCGCCCCCTCCCCCTCCGGGGCGAGTTCTCCCGAGTCGATTTCGGCCTTGAGCTCTTCGAGTTCGTTGCGCAGATCGAGCGCAGTCTGATAGCGCCGATCGGGATCCTTGGCGAGGCATCGTCGAATAATGCGCCCGAGATGGCGCGGCAGGGTCCGGTTGCTCTCGGTGACCGATGCCGGTTCATCCTTGAGGATCGACCCGATGGTGGACATCTTTGTGTCGCCCCGAAACGGCCGCTCACCGGTCGCCATCTCGTAGAGGATCGTGCCCATGGAGAAGATGTCGGTCCGCGAATCGATGGGCTTGCCTTCCGCCTGTTCGGGTGACATGTAGGCCACAGTGCCGAGGATTTTTCCTTCCTCGGTCTCGACGGCGGCCGTCGGGGCCTGGGTGGCTTCCTCTACGGTGTCGGCAGGGTCGTGGAGCTTCGCCAAACCGAAGTCGAGAACCTTCAGTCTTCCCTCGCCGTCCACCATAATGTTGTCGGGCTTGAGGTCGCGGTGGGTGATGCCCGAGCGGTGTGCACTGCTGACCGCATCTGCAAGCGGGATCGCAATCTGCAACAGCTCACTCAAGGAGAACCCACTCCTCGGCAGCATCTTCGTGAGAGTCTGGCCCTCGACCAACTCCATGGTGATGAAGTGGACGCCGTCGGCCTCCTCGACCGAGTGAATGGTGACGATGTTGGGGTGATTGAGGGCGGCCACGGCCAGAGCTTCGCGCTCGAAACGAGCCCGCCGCTCCGGGTCGGCGGCCATTGCCTCGGGCAGCACCTTGAGGGCGACGCGGCGGTGCAACTTCGCGTCCTCGGCGACGTAGACCTCGCCCATGCCGCCTTTTCCCAGGCCAGCAACTATCGTGTAGTGGGCTAGAGTGTTTCCGATCATGGCTCTTCGAGTTATGCTCATCTGAAATGTAGCATATTGTGACTTTTTCGCAACTGATCAAATGCCGCAAGGTTAAACCTTTTCACGTGGAGGAGTGGCCCGTGTTTGAAAGACGTCTCTTCGTTCGCAGCTTCGGCGTGGTTGGCGCTCTCGCGCTCGCCTGCCTCTTCGTCACAGCATGTTCACCAACGCCGCAGTACGATCTTGTGATCCGTAACGGCACCATCTACGACGGGACCGGGTCGGACGCCTTCGTCGGCGACGTCGCCATCAACGGCGATGAGATTGCCGCCGTCGGCGACGTCGGCAACGCCAGAGGTCGCACCGAGATCGACGCGACCGGCCTCGCGGTCTCCCCCGGCTTCATCAACATGATGTGCTGGGCCAACGTCTCGCTGATCCATGACGGTCGTTCACAGAGCGACATCCGCCAGGGCGTGACCCTCGAGATCCTGGGCGAAGGCGGCTCGATGGGGCCGCTCAACGAGGCGATGAAGGAGCAGATGGTCAGACTCCAGGGTGACATCACATACGACGTCGAGTGGACGACCCTCGACGAGTACCTCGTGTTCCTCGAAGAGCGCGGCGTTTCACCGAACATCGCGTCGTTCGTAGGAGCAGAAAACCCGCGCGAGTACGTCATCGGTCACGAGGACCGCCCGGCGACCCCGGAGGAGCTCGAGGAAATGCGAGCGCTCGTCCGCTCCGCAATGGAGGAAGGCGCCCTCGGTGTGGCTTCGGCCCTCATCTATCCCCCGGGCAGCTTCGCCGACACCAACGAGCTGATCGAGCTGGCGAAGGTCGCCGCGGAATACGATGGCATCTACATCTCGCACATCCGCGACGAGGGCGCCCACCTGCTCGGAGCGATCGACGAGCTGATCGAGATAGCACGCGCGGCCGATATCCGGGCCGAGGTCTACCACCTCAAGTCTGCGGGACGCGCCAACTGGGGGCTGTTTCCCGAGGCGGTCGCCTTGATTGAGGCAGCTCGCGCCGAGGGTCTCGAGATCACCGCGGACATCTACCCGTATCCGGCGAGCTCGACGGGCCTCAACGCTGCGATTCCGCCGTGGGTCCAGGAGGGCGGCTTCGAAGCCTCGTTGGAACGCATGGCAGATCCGGCCATCCGCAAGCGGATCATTCGCGAGATGAACGACGAGTCGGTGCCGTGGGAGAACATGTTTCACGGCGCGGGGTCCCCGGACAACATCTTGCTGGTCAGCTTCAAGAGTGAGGAGCTCAAACCGCTGACCGGCAAAACCCTGGGCGAGGTCGCCAAGATGCGCGGCACGCCGCCCGAGGACACCATCATGGACCTGATCATCGAGGACCGATCCCGCATCGGAACCGTTTACTTCAGCCAATCCGAAGACGTCGTGCGGACGGCCCTCAAGCTGCCGTGGGTCAGCTTCTGCTCTGACGCCGCGTCGCTGGCGCCGGAGGGTGTTTTCCTCAAGAGCAACCCGCACCCCCGCGCCTACGGCAGCTTTGCACGGGTTCTCGGCAGGTACGTGCGCGACGAGGGGCTGCTCCCGCTCGAGGAGGCGATCCGCAAGTTGACGTCCTTGCCCGCCGACAATCTGAAGGTCGATCGGCGTGGGCGGTTGCGGGAAGGGTTCTTTGCCGACGTGGTCGTGTTCGACCCGGCCACGATCCAGGACCACGCGACCTTCGTCGAGCCGCACCAGTACGCCACCGGTGTGGCGCACGTCGTGGTCAACGGCGTCCAGGTGATCGAAAACGGGGAGCACACCGGCGCCACCCCGGGGCGCGTCGTTCGCGGTCCAGGGTGGACTGGAGAGTAGTCCGAGACCGGCTACCGCTGTATCCAGCCCGGATGCGGCTCAGTCCGCCACAACCTTGAAGACCGCGTCGTTCTCGCGGACGAACTCGGCGGTCTTCATGCCGACCTCGTCGCCTTGCCGCGCCACCTCGACCGACTCGTGCTCAACCTGCATCGAGTCTACGGTCTGCGTGAAATCACTGGTGTGTCCCTTGACGTGGGTTGTGTCCCCCACCCCGAGCTCACCGTCGGTGATTTTCAGAGCGGCCGCTCCGATCTTGCTGAAGTGATGGGTGACGACGCCGACTTTCTGCTCGGCCATGATCCTCATCCTTCACTGTCGTTGTGAGCTTTCCCACAGTATGTCATTGAACAGCCGACGTTCCCAGGTTCGCCACCCGCTCTCAAGGTGCCCCGACTCCCCGAAAACTTTCGCCCGATTTCTTCGCAAGAATAGTCAGAGCGATCGGCAGAAATATTCGCTCAAGGGTCCAGAAACTACTCCATGGAGTTCTGATACCAACCGTCCGGCTGTCGGAAAAAAATTCGCGCCAGTCAGAGAAAAACGAAGGAGA
>Ga0224513_10000491_pt1 | contig 14802 bp, 14 predicted proteins | sample SF_May12_sed_USG_5_FD_169109 | JGI IMG/M metagenome (GOLD analysis project Ga0224513, IMG submission 169109) | Sediment microbial communities from San Francisco Bay, California, United States - SF_May12_sed_USGS_21 | ecosystem: Environmental > Aquatic > Marine > Sediment | place: USA... | reverse complement strand
TGCAACAGTAGATGTTGGAGGAAAAGTAATAATGTCAAATCCTGACACTGCAGCACATACATTCACTGCAGGATCTCCTAATGACGGTCCAACTGGTGAATTTGATACAGGATTGATCATGGCAGGAGGTTTGTATGAATATTCTCCAGATACTGTAGGTGAAATTCCTTATTTCTGCATGGTTCATCCTTGGATGCAAGGTTTGATCATAGTACAAGAAGTAGAAGCTGACGAAGGCGGAGACTTGATGGTAACAATTACCGACTCCGCTGTATTAGATGGAACTCAAGTAGAACTTGAATTCAGCGAATTACACGTCAATTATGAAATCACAGCAATGCAAAATGGTGAAACCATTTACACAGAAACTGCACATGCAATGGAAAATACAGCAACTCATCAAATAGATGCAGTTGGTTCTGATGAAAATCCTATTGATATTGACATAGTTTCTTTGGGAATTGGAGCACCAGGTGAAGAAGATAGCTGGACTGGACCAACTGGTTCAGTAGCAACAGCAAAAGTTGTGCCAGAATTTGGTACAATTGCAATGATGATACTCGCTGTAGCAATCATAAGCATCGTAGCAGTAACTGCAAAATCTAGAGTCGTTCCAAGATTTTAGGAATACCTCTTTTTCTATTTTCTTTTTATTAAAGCAATGATTGCCAAAATGATAGCTGCTGCTGCAATTGATAATCCAAATATTGCAAAGTCATATGCTGCTCCACCTTCTGAAGCGGAAACTGTTGTCTCACCAGACTTTAGTTTAGAAACATCTTGTTGTAAAGATGAAATAGCATTTTTTAGAGCAGCAACATCTGCAGTTCCTTCACTACTTGTAGGAGGAAAATCCAAGACTGCAGTAGGCTCTACATCTTCAACGGGTATTTTTACATCGATAAGAACACCATTAATTTCACCTTTGAATTCTACCATGTAAGTGCCAGTTTTAGTTGGAATAATTGGTGAAAAATAGTATCCAGGTCTAGGATCAGAATTAATATCAATTTTTTTTGTAGCACCACCAAACATTACAGTGGCATCCACATCTCGAAATACACTAGTAACTCCTTTGTGAGTACCTTCAGTTTCTCCAGGTTCGGTAATTTTGAAGACAAGATCATTTCTAATTCCCACTACAGGGGGTTCAATTCCCCATCCTGCTTCAATTGCATATTGTTCAACATGAACAGTTGTATGTGCAAAAGATGGTGCAATCATTCCAACTGAAAACAATAATCCAATAATGCCAAAAATTGCTATCTTCACTGTCATCATTTCATCATAACAGGTTATTATCTTTACGTGGATTGGTACAAAGATCGAATTCATGAAAACTGTTTAAATTATCAATAATGACTTGAAGATTAAATGCAAAAGTTTCTGATTGCTTTGTTGGTAATATCATTCATATCAATTCCATTTGCAGCAGCACATCCATTTACAGAAGAAACAATTCCAAACTTAACATCAAATGCACCAGCTGGCACTACAGAAGTAATTGTATTTTTTTCAGAACCAGTTGACATTAACTTTAGTGAAATTAAGATATTAGATAATAATGGTGATCAAATTGATAACAAAGATACTAGTTACTATGAAGGAGAATTATCTCTCATTGTTACTACTCCTCCATTAGATGATGGAGTATACACTGCATCAACCAAAGTCCTCTCTAAAGTTGATGGACATTTAGTTCCAAGTGCATTTTTGTTTGCAGTAGGAAATGTTGTGATTGATCCTGCATTGTTAGGACATGAAGCACCATCAGAATTGATATTTTTACCTGAAGCAGGTGCTAGATTTCCTGGATTAGTAGGTCAAACAATTGTTTTGGGTGCCGTAATTGCATCTCTTGTAATTTGGGGAACACAAAGCAAACAGCTAATTAGAGAAGAATTAGAGAAGATAGAAAAATTCCATCATGGAAAGTTCATGTCAGTTACTGGAATTGGGTTGATATTGATTTTTGTCTCAAATATTTTGATGATTGCAGTACAAACTATTAGATTAGAAGCTTCACCTATAGAGGCAATTCAAACGGATTTCGGTTCTATTTGGATAATTAGAATGATTATTACAATAATTTCACTAGGTATTTGGTTTGGCATGGATAGAAAGAAAATCCTATCAAAGAAAAACCAGATGCCATTACTTGTAGCTATGCTTGCATTAATTAGCACGTCAAGCTTAATTGGACATGGTGCAGCAAGTGGACAAGCCCCCGCTTTACTTCTAGATTATATTCACAACCTTGTCTCAGCCGTTTGGATAGGTGGAATATTTTATTTTGTTTTTACATTACTGCCAACATTTTCACAATTAAAAGAATCAAAACGAGAGAAGATGAGTTTAGTATTAATTCCACGATTTTCAATTGCATTTATAATTGCTGTAGGAATTGTAATTATTACAGGGCCAACCTTAATGTGGTTTTTAGAAAGTGATGTAGGATTAATTGTTGAATCAGCCTACGGTCAATTAATCATACTAAAAATTACTATTGCATCAATAATGATAGGATTGGGAGGATTTTTCCAGTTTAAGATACAAAAAAATGCAGAAAAGAATTTGTCATCAGGTAAAATTCTAGTTCACAAAAAACTAAAGAGATCACTCAAAGTTGATGCAGCACTAGGAATAATTCTTCTGGGGGTAGTTGCATTACTAACTAATGGGACATTACCTGCAGGTGAGATTCAAAAGGTTGATGCTCAAGAAATTGTCTATGGTTTTAAGACCATAGAGTTTACAGAAAATATAAAATTTGATATTGATATTTCACCATTTTCTAGTGGAACAAATGCAATTCTAGTTAAAGCAAGTGATTTTGATGGTAAACAACTCTATGATTCAGACCAAATTAAAGTAAAGGTATCAAATCCATCAAAAAATATTTCACCAATTGAGGTTCCAATGGAAATAATCAAACAAGAAGAAGATAAACCAATTGAATTCCAAGGAGAATTAACGTTTGGATTTTCTGGCGAATGGCTAGTAGAGATTGAAGCTCAAAGAACTGAAAATGCAAATGAATCAAAGATTTTGAATTTACTTGTAAAGCCAAGACTAGCAGACATTCAAACACAAGTCATTGAGTATGAATTACCAGAAGATGCAAAGCCCCTATTCCCAGTATATGATGGAAAAGATTCCATATGGATAAGTGATGCATCATCACCACGATTATGGCAATTCTCACTAGAAACACAGGAATTTTCCTCATATTCATTTGATGGGCTGGTAACTACATTTCTAACACAAGATAGCAAAGGAAGAATTTGGTTTACAGATACACCAAGAAACCAAATTGGATTTATTGATATTGAAAGTAAACAAATTACAACTAAAACACTTCCAAAACTAGATCCAGTTATTTCAGACAATACCCCACTTTTCATCAAAGCAGATTTTGATGATAATATTTGGATTACAATTGTTAACAAAGATATAATTTTAAAATATTTGCCAGAACTTGATACGTTTGAAAAAATCATATTGCCAGAAAGACAATCATTACCATTTGCTTTGACAATTAATGAAGATGGAAAGATTTGGTATACTGCTACAGGTGCAGGGAAAATAGGATTCATAGATCCTCAAAATAATCAGTTAACTCAAATTTCAACTGAAATAATACTACAGGCCCCAGAAGCCTTAATTTTTGATGATGATGGAAATCTATGGATTGCAGAACACACAGGTTTGGCAATAACAAAATTCAATCCAGTTTTAGAGACATTTGAGAGTGTTTTAGTACCAAATAAGGAAGCATTACCATTTGGAATGACATTTGATAGATATGGAAACATTTGGTTTGCACAACATACTGTAGATAGTATCGGAGTTTATGATCCAGATAACAATAATTTGTTAGAAATTCCAGTAGATACTGAATCATCATTTATTCAATTTATGACATCAGATGGAAATGATAATGTATGGTTTGTTGAGCAACAAGGAAACAAAATTGGAACAGTAAAAATTACAGAGATTCCAACAAACATTTCACAAATTCAAAAATCAAACAGTTTTCAATTAAAATATACTGAGCTTGTATCTCCACTTATTGCATTAGGGATTATTGCCACATCATTATTTTATGTTAAAAGTATACAAGACAAAAGAAGATTAAATTCCCTGATTAATTCTTAGACAACAATCCTGCAGACTTTATTCCCATAGTTCCTGCTAGCAAACTAATTGACAATAAGACAATAGTTCCTGCAGGTGTAATATCAAAAATGTAAGAGATTAGAATCCCTGCCATTACAGAAAAAACTGAGAAGCTCATCGAAATTATCGCAGTTTGCTTGAAACCTCTACCATACATAATTGCAGTTACATTAGGAATTACAAATAGAGCTGAAATCAACAATACACCTACAAGTTGTATTGATGTAACTACAGTGATTCCTGCCATAAACACAATCAAATAATTAATTTTCTCTACAGCAATTCCACTAACTTTAGCTTGTTCTTCGTTAAATGTAGAATAAAGAATTTGTCGATAAAGTAATAGAAATACAATTAGAATAGCTCCAGTTAATGATAAGATTAGAACAGTGTCATCTACACTAACAAGAAGAATACTTCCAAATAAGAAACTAAAGATGTCAATTGTAAAACCTCCTGAAAATCCAATAATTACAAGCCCAGCTGCGATGCCTGAGGATAAAAGCACTGCAATTGATGCATCGCCAGATATATTGTATTTGTCTTTGATTTTAGTAATAATTAGTGCACTTACTATTGAAACGCCATATGCTGTCCATAATGGATAAACGCCAGCTAGCAAACCCAACGCAATTCCACCAAATGATGAATGTGCAATTGCATCGCCAAATAATGAATAACGTCTCAAAACTAAGAACAAACCAACAACTGAACAAAGAATTGCAATTGCAATTCCGGAAATTAATGCTCTATGCATGAAACCATAGGTTAGAATTTCAAAAGACATGATTAATGATGATGCATGTGTTCCTGCATAGAGGCCTCAGAGTATTGTTTGACAAGTTCATCATTAGAAAAGAATTTTTCAGATTCACCATGAAAAAACAATGTTTTGTTTAAACATGCCACATGATTTGCAAGCTGATTAACTGCATCCAAGTCATGAGAAGACCAAATAATAGTTATTTTTTGTTTAGAATTTAATTCACGAAGAATACTGTAAAACAATTCTATGCTTTGTTGATCAATACCAGTTACAGGTTCATCCAGAATCAAAATTTTTGGATTGTTTACCAAAGCTTTTGCAATAAAAACCCGCTGTTGTTGTCCGCCAGATAATTCACCAATTCTTCTATTACGAAGTTCATGTATCCATAATTGTTGTAGAATTTCATCAATTTTATTTTCATCAGATTCATTTCTTAATCCCATTCGAACAACATCACTGACTGTAACTGGAAAGTTTTTTTCAAAAATTGGTTTTTGTGGAACATATCCAATTTCTTTAAGATAATTTTTTGATTTTCTAATATCCTGGCCAAAAAATTTGATAGTTCCTTTGTATTTTGTATTAAGTCTCAGCATTGAATCAAAAAGAGTGGATTTACCTGCACCATTAGGGCCAATTATGCCTAAAAAATCACCTGAATTAACAACAAAACTAACATCATCAAGAGCTTTAACATCAGGATATTGAACCGTAAGATTATTAATTTCTACTATCAACACAATGCCTCCTTTAGATTTTCAAGATTTTCAGTCATTTTTGAAATGTAAGTTCCATCAGAAACAACTTCTAGTGGAGATAAAATTAAGACCTTTCCACCTATTTCATTTGCAATTATTTCAGATGTTCTTGTTGAAGCATTTTCCTCACTGAAAATTACTTTAATGTTCAGTTTTTTAGCTGTAGAAATTACATTTTCTAATGTTTTTGCCGTAACTTCTCCATGAGAATTATTTGACGGAATAATTGTATGTTGATTGAGATCATATTCATCTGCAAAATATGAAAATGCATTATGAAAATATATAAAATCACGATTGCAGTCAGATAATTCATTTCGAATTTTTGAATCAAGTAAATTTAATTTTTCAATATATTTTGCTGCATTTGTATGATAGAATTTTCCATTTTCAGGATCAGAATTAGAAAATGCTAGTGCAATATTTTGCACTTGTATTTTTGCATAAACAGGATTTAACCAAATATGTGGGTCTGTTGAATCATTAGTATTTTTTTCATCAAAATTATTAGCTAAAATTCCAACACTCGTATCAACTATTGTTCCTTGGTAATTCTTTTCATCTAAATTATCAACCCAATTTTCAAAACCTATTCCATTAATAATTATTAAATCAGATTTTTGCATTTGTTGTACATCTTTAATCGTCGGTTCCCAGTCATGTGGTTCAACTCCAACTGGGACAAGCAAAGTAACATCAATTTTTTCTTGTCCTATTTCTTGCGAAAATTCATGAAGAGGATTAAACGATGAAATAACCTGTAGTTTCAAATTATCAATACTTGCAATCTGTTGATTAGAATTTGTTTCATAAACGACAATTGAACTTAATGGGATTATGACGACAATTGCAATGATTGCCATCTTAATCTGAATATTCACGCAGGCATTTAATCTAGATTATTAATAAATCTATAAAATCTTAATAAAATTAATTGCTAAACTTATAAGATAATTAATAACATTAGGCATATGCCTATAGTTTCAATTTCATTAAATGAGGAAATTCTCTCAGAATTAGACAAGCTGCAGACATCAATGGGATTCTCAGGTAGATCAGAAGCTATCAGAGCAGGAATCAGGACATTCATTTCTGAAGAAAAACAAAAGGCAGATTTATCAGGAAATATTCATGCCATTCTTTTGGTTGTACATAATGATCAATTTGATCATGTTGTATCAGGAATTACACATAATTTTGAAGATCTGATTACAACTCATCTTCATAGTAAAATCGAGAAAGAAAAATGTATGGAGCTTTTTCTAATTAATGGAGATGCACAAAAAGTGTCTACAATAACAAAAGATTTTCAAACAAATAAGAATATGGATACTGTGAAGCTAGTTGCACTTTAGAAATTAAGCGAGTTTCTTCTAGTTACAAAAATAATACTCATTGTTGAAATTACCAGCACAAGTAATGCAACAGTTCCAAACTCAGGTACAACAACTAATCCAAATTCAGTTTCTTGTCCTGTATTTCGAATGTTTTCAAATTTAATAATTGTTGGACCCGTTTGATCTTCGGCAAATGTAAATTTTTCAAATTCGCCACCAATCTGTGCTAGTCCTGATGTACGATGAATTTCCTTTCCGTTTTGAATAATAACAAATGTATAATCAGAGCTTCTCAGAGGTTCATTTGTTCTTCCATCTCTAATAGTAAAAATGAAATTTGTATCAACTCCAGGTTCTATATCTAAAGGATCCCATGAAAGATTTACTTTAAAGTCCTCACTTTTTGTGTATGCCTCTAAAGGAAATGCTATATCATCACTAGCAGACAATGTAAATATAATATTATCAGGTATTGGTTCCTCAGATTTTTTCATTTCATTTTTTAAATATCGTAAATGATCTTGTAACAAAACAAGATGAACTATTCTTTCATCATCTTCGGTATAGTCATCAACTGATATTGAGGAATTAAATAATTCAATTCCATTTACATATCCAGAATAACTAGGAGACAAAAATTCTACAAAATCTTTTGGAAAATGCGTTTCTACATGAACTACAGATACATGAGACATTTGTTTTTCATTCCAGTCAAATGGCATTTCAAATGTAACCTGTTTGGTCTCAAAATCATACTTGAAATTAGAAATTGAATCAAAATATGACTTTGAACGAAATTCCACATCATTGTTTTCAGAATCTTTTTGAATGAAAGATACAATTTCAATCAAACTCAAATCAGCATTGTAAACACCAGAATTTTCTATGATGTTTGTAGGTTCATCTATAGTTCTTATTTCAATTTCAAAATTATACAAACCACCTGAATCAAACAAAGGTCCTGTAATTTCTATAGGATTAGATTCAGTTCCATGCCAAGCTCCAAGCAAAGAGTCTTGCTCACCATGAATTGTAATTTCATCATCTTGAGTTGGTATTACTATAATTGGCAAAATACCATCTTCAGCAAAGAAATAATTTCTAAAAATCATTTCGTCTTTATGAAATAAACCAATTAGAAATGTCACATTTTTTGCATTTTCTTTTGTTTCATCTTCAGTTGCAATAATAGTAATTTGATCCTGATCATTTTCAAAATACATCGGCATTTCTACTGAAATGGATAATTTTTTTCCTTGAACATCTATTGAAGAGATTGTATCAATTCCAAATCCATGTCCGAAAACACTGCTAGCTGGAAATAACAAGCATGTAACTAATGCAAATATTCCAAGTTTTTTTAACATCGTCATTGTTTCTATTTCATTGGGTTATTTCACTGTAAGTAGTTCTTCGACATTTTTTATTAGATCATCCATAGTTGTTGCCTCCAAGATCGGTTGAAGCTCATTTGGATCCTTTGCACCAATTGCGGATAATGAATAAATGTAATCAATTGTTGGCGTCTCAGTAATCAGATAGTATTGCTCCAAAACATGATCTAAAGAATGTGGTTCAACAACTTGAGGTAAAGATTGTGTAATAATTTTCTTTTTCCATAATTCAACCAATCTTTTCCACTTTTCAAATGAAATATTCTCATCAATTTCTGGAATCATTTCGACTTCAGCTTGAATGTACATTTTTTCTTCTGTCCCAACTTTTTCATGAATATCAGATATTTCTTGATGGCCTTCTACAGAAAGTGGATCATAATTTACAGGTTGAGAAATTGATGGTGGAATAATTTTTTTAATTTTAAACGAATTTCTTCCTATTGTTTCAATGTTTAATTGTAAACCATCAAGTTCAACGTCTTCACATTTAGAAATTTTGGCAATGGTTCCTACCATTTTAGGAGAGTCCCAACCATTAACAGAGTTGTTTTCGTCAATCAAACATACACCAAACTGACCATCTCCAAGCATGCAGTCATCAACTAATTGTTTGTAACGAGGCTCAAAGATTCGAAGTGGAAGCTCCTGTCTTGGAAATAAAACCAAGTCTAAAGGAAAGATAGGAATAATTTTTGTTTCTGTCAACTAATCTTATTGAGATGTCTCTAGATATATGGAATACGGATATTTTAAAATTTAAAACCCGTTCTCATTGAGAATCATGCCCAATAAGGCGGCACGTGTATGCTTTCCATATTCAGCTTGCTCAAAGTATTTGGCATTTTTTGTTTTATCCACATCAGACGAAATTTCATCTATTCTTGGAAGAGGATGTAGAATTATTGAATCATCCTTCATTCTTTTTAGCATATTCAATCCCACAACATAACTTCCTTTAACTTTGAGATATTCCTCTTCGTCAGGGAATCGCTCCTTTTGAATTCTTGTCACATAAAGAACATCAAGTTCATCAAGGTATTCTTCAATGTCAGTGGTTTCAGTAAAGTCCAACTTTTTCTTGATTTCATAAGTTGAGTCAGATCTTATTCGTAAGGATTCTGGAGAAATTAAACGAACATCAACATCATAGTTTCCAAGTCCATACAATAAAGAATAAACGGTTCGTCCGTACTTTAGATCACCTACTATTCCAATTTTAAGACCATCAATCTTTTTCTTTTCTTTTTTGATTGTAAACAAATCTTGAATTGCTTGAGTAGGATGTTCTTCTGTACCACTACCTGCATTGATTACAGGTTTTTCAGAAATTTCAGACGCGAATCTGCTTGAACCGTCCAAAGTATGACGTAAAACAAGAATATCAGAGTAAATAGACATTATCCGAACAGTGTCAGAAAGACTTTCGCCTTTTTGAGTTGATGAAGATGAAATATCAGAAATTCCCAATGAGTTTCCTCCAATGGATGCCATAGCCGAATCAAAGCTAAGACGGGTTCTTGTACTTGGCTCATAAAATAAATATCCCAATGTTTTTCCTTTACAAATTTCTCTTCTATCAGAGGAGTTTAATTGCATAATTTTGTCAGTCGAGGCAAAGATTTCTTCAAGCTGATCTTTGCTAAAATCCTTAATTGAGATAATATCTTTTTGGTAGAACTCATTCATTCTTTCAATAATATATACTGGTGACTATACAAAGTATTCTGATGGAACAGTCCAACCTAATGGTTCGACGAATTAAAGAAGGCACTGTAATTGATCATATAGATGAAGGTAAGGGCCTTCAAGTGCTTAATGCGTTAAGAATTGATGGTGAAGATGGAAGTCTGATCACCATAGCTTTGAATGTTCCAAGCGGTAAATTTAAGAAAAAAGACATCATCAAAGTAGAAAACAAATTTCTAAAAGATGATGATACAAACAAACTAGCAGTTATTGCACCAAAAGCAACAATCAACATTATAAAAGAATACAAGCTTGTTGAGAAGAGAAGAGCATCATTACCTAATGAGATAGATAGAATTTTTAGATGCTCAAATCCAGATTGCATTACAAACAGTACAGAACACATTGAATCAGTAATGGATGTAATTGATAAGGAAGGAATGGTACTCAAGTGCAGATATTGTGCAAGAATTTTGGATGTAAACCAGCTAAAATATAATTAAATAAAAAAATCTAAAAATTTGAAAAATATGTTGTTTGGACTATTGTCCTAAGATAATAAACATCATAACTATACCGTAGATTGCGATTGATTCTACCATACCTACGAAGATGAATACCTTGGATTGTAAAGCTGGGTTTTCACTAATGACTGCAAGACCTGCTGCACCTACTTGACCTAGACCTATTCCTGCTCCACCGGCTGCAATACCAAATGCTAAGCCAGCACCTACGAGTTTCATAGAGTCGCCACTAGATGCGCCATCTTCTTGAGCATATGCAACTCCAGTGGATCCTAGAATTGAAATTGCTGATGCTGCCAAAAGTAACATGACGATAGTTTTCATTTACGATCAGGCTCCACGATATCCATATTTAAATCATGATAAGGTAGTAGACTCAAATTCGATCTAATGTGTTCTTTTTGAATGATGTCAGATCGTCTTGAATAGATTTTATGAAATTATCATAATCTCCGTCTAATTCCTTCTTAGAATTTTCAAGTAATTTTTTTATTTCTTCTTTTGCCATATTATTTTCTACTTTCCATCTTTGCCTTCACTTTTTTTAACTTTGCGAATTCTTCTCTTTCTCTCTCTTCAAGAGTAGAGAGTATAAATCGAATATTTTCTTTATATTGAGGAATAATGACATTTTCAAGGGCATTTAGTAATTTTTGTGTCTTTTCTAATGCTTTTGCAAGACTAAAAATAGAATTTTCATATTCCGCTGCTTTACAAATTTTTGGCATCAATTCTTTGATTTGTTTTGATGCTCTATCAATTGAAGAATTTGTATCTGCAAATCCATAAGGCATTGATTTTGTATCTTTTTCAGTTACAGTAAGTGCTGGGATTTTAACATCAACAACTCTTCTAACATGAACATCTACTTCCATTACAGGAGGAGTAGATTCTGCAACAGAGTCAACAGTATTTGTTCCTAATGCCAAATATGCTTCGTTAACTGATTTGTAAATGTCTTGCAGAGGATCCCAAATTCCACCTCTTGCTTTAGATGCTTCCTGAATCATTTCTTCAATATTTTTTAAGAGAACTTTACGTTTATCATCCAAAATTTGCTGAACCATCACGGCAACCTGAGTGGATTTTTTAAATTTGAAAAGTTCAATTTTTGTTGCTGCAACGTTTTGTCCAAATGACATTCTGTTACTTTTCCTGGTAATATTTTTCTACGTGCTTATCTTTGATTTTAGTAATCTCATTCTTTGGTAATTTTGATACAATCTTCCACATGAGAGCAAGTGTTTCTTCAATAGTTCTGTTTTCATCGGTTGCTTGTGTAAGGAATTCGTTTTCGAAAGTATCACCTAGTTCCAAGTATTTGAGGTCAATTTCAGTTAATCCCGCTTTACCTACAATACCTGCCAGTGCTCTTACTTCTTGTGATCTAGAATATGCATCATAAACCTGGTTAGAAACTTCACTGTGATCATCCCGGGTACTTCCTTCACCAATTCCGTCTTTCATCAATCTACTAAGACTCGATAAAATATTGATTGGTGGATAAACTCCCTGTCTGAATAAATCTCTACCAACTACGATTTGTCCCTCAGTAATGTAACCAGTAAGGTCAGGGATTGGATGAGTAATGTCATCAGAGGGCATTGATAGAATTGGAACTTGTGTAACACTACCTTTTCTTCCATTAAGTTTTCCTGCTCTTTCATAAAGTGTTGAAAGGTCAGTGTAAAGATAACCTGGATATCCTTTTCTTCCAGGAACTTCTTCTCTTGCTGCACTAATTTCTCTTAGTGCCTCTGCATAGTTTGTCATATCAGTAATTACAACTAGAACGTGCATTCCAAGGTCAAATGCTAAATATTCTGCAACAGTTAATGCCACACGAGGAGTAATGATTCTTTCAATTGCAGGATCATCTGCAGTATTTAGAAATAGAACACTTCTCTTTAATGCACCAGACTCTTCAAGACTTCGTCTGAAATATTCTGCTTCACTGTATTGCACACCAATGGCTGCAAATACCACAGCAAAGTCATCTTGTTTTCCAACAACACTTGCTTGTCTTGCAATTTGTGCTGCCAAAAGATTGTGAGACATACCAGAACCTGAAAAGATTGGAAGTTTTTGACCTCTAACTAGAGTCATTAATCCATCAATTACAGATACACCGGTTTGAATGAAATCTTTTGGATACTCACGCTGTTCCGGATTCATTGGTTCACCGTTGATATCTACAAATTTATCAGCAATTGGATCTGGGAGTCCATCTTTTGGTCTTCCTAATCCATCAAATACTCTGCCAAGTACCTCTTTTGATACCGGCATCTCCATAACTTTACCTACAAATTTTGCGCTGGTTCCAGAAATTGATAATCCAGTTGTTCCTTCAAAAACTTGTACAATTGCTTTACCGTTTCCTACTTCGAGAACTTTACCTAATCTTCTTTCTCCCTCTGTTGTTTCAATTTCTACTAGTTCATCAAAAGCTGCATTATCAACATCATCTACAACAACTAGAGGGCCTTTGATTTCTGCAATCTTACTGTATTGAACTCCGCCTTCTACTGTCAATTTGATACCTTCACTCCTGAAATTGATTTGAATTGTTCTTGCATATCTTTATCTAATTGTTCAAGTTTTGGCATCTCATCATCTTTGATATCCATTCTTGCTTTAAGTAAACTGCTTACTACACCTAGTTCACGTATGTCAGATAATGCCGTACCTTCTTTGAGTGCTTGTTGTCCTTTTTGATAAAAGTCAACTAGTAATTTCATCAATTTGAATTGTTTTTCTGGACTACAATAAGTATCAACATCATCAAATGAGTTTTGTTGTAACAAACCAATCTTAACCATTCTTGCAACTTCAAGAATTAATTTTTCTTCATCAGGTAATGCTTCAGGACCTAAGAGTCTGACAATTTCTTTTAGTGTATCCTCTCTTTGTAAGATACCATAAGTTTCACTTCTAATCTTAAACCAATCTTCACTAATGTTTTCACTCCACCATTTTGCAATATCTGCAAGATAACCAGAATAGCTGTTCATCCAATTAATTGATGGATAATGTCTAGAGTATGCAAGTTTTGCATCCAATGCCCAGAAAGTTTTGATAAATCTCATTGTGTGTGTTGTGACTGGTTCTGTAAAGTCACCACCAGATGGAGATACAGCACCAATCAAAGTAACTGAACCGTTACGGTCTGGACTACCAGCTGCCTGAACACGACCTGCTCTTTCATAAAATTCTGCCAATCTAGATGCAAGATATGATGGATAACCTTCTTCTGCAGGCATCTCTTCTAATCTACCACTCATTTCTCTAAGTGATTCAGCCCATCTACTTGTAGAGTCTGCTACAAGTACAACATCTTTACCCATATCTCTATAATATTCTGCAATCGTGACACCAGTGTAGATACTTGCCTCTCTTGCTGCTACTGGCATGTTACTTGTATTTGCAACAAGAACAGTTCTATCCATAAGTGGTTTTCCACTACGTGGATCTTTAAGATGTGGAAATTCAACTAATACTTCAGTCATTTCATTTCCTCTTTCACCACAACCAATGTAAACAACAACTTGAGAATCAGCCCATTTTGCAATTTGGTGCAATGTTACAGTCTTTCCCGTTCCAAATGCTCCAGGAATTGAACCAGTTCCGCCCTTTGCAATTGGGAAGAATGTGTCAATAACACGTTGTCCAGTTAAGAGTGGAACAGTTGGATCGTGTCTCTTATTGTAAGGACGTGGTTTTCGTACAGGCCATTTGTGATACATTTTGATGTCAACAGATTGTCCGTCTTTCTCAGTAGTAGCTAGTACAGTTTCTAAATCATAATCTCCTTCTGATACAAGGTTTGAAAGTTTTCCACCCTTATGATCTGGCGATATCATAATAGAGTGTTCAATAAGATCAGTTTCTTGAACAGTTCCGATAATATTTCCTCCTGCAACTTCATCTCCGTTACTTGCAGTTGGAACAAAGTGGTATTTTTTTGTCATATCCACAGCAGATGTTGTAATACCCCTTCCAATGAATGAACCAGATGCTTTAGATAGTTCTCTTAGTGGTCTTTGAATTCCATCATAAAGTTGTCCAATAATTCCTGGACCTAATAATACACTGAGTGGATTTCCAGTACCTACAACAGGCTCACCTGGTTTTAATCCACTTGTTGATTCGTAT
>Ga0224513_10000486_pt1 | contig 14824 bp, 20 predicted proteins | sample SF_May12_sed_USG_5_FD_169109 | JGI IMG/M metagenome (GOLD analysis project Ga0224513, IMG submission 169109) | Sediment microbial communities from San Francisco Bay, California, United States - SF_May12_sed_USGS_21 | ecosystem: Environmental > Aquatic > Marine > Sediment | place: USA... | reverse complement strand
CCAAATCACGATTATTTAAAAAATTGAGTATGGAAGATGATGCATTTTTAGCAGCACAAGGTGTACTTAACAAAGAAATGGGGAAAATCAAACTAGCTGCTAAAGAAAACAAATGCTCTGTTTTTCATCAATTCTGTGAAGATGAATTTGAAAAGAATACTAAATAATTTCAATTGATATTAATCTAAATAATAATTAATGTTGCTTTTTCCCCTGTTCATCTCCAGCTTCTGCTATAGGTTCATCAGGCGGTTCACTAGAATTTGTATACATTAATCTCATCTTAGATAACTTGTAATTAACATTTTTGTTATGCGAAATAATATTGATTACTACTAAGGTTCATCAGGTGGTAATGCACCAATTCTGAAAACTTTAGTTCCACATTTAGGACATGTACCTTTTACGGCAGGACGTCCGTTCTTTAATTTAGTTTCCTAGATATCTTTAATGTCTTTTTTTGCTCTACATTTTACACAGTATCCTTTTACCATATCTTCATACCTAGATTTCAGGCATAAAAGATTTGTCCAAAACACATTCAATAAAGTATATATATTTTATAATTTTATTTTTGGAAATTATTAACTAAGATTTCTGTTAAGGTTCATCACCCGCATCAGACATCTCCAACCTATCATCTATTTCCATTTGTTTTATTTCTAAATTTGATCCATCTTTTTTTGCGATTTCAAAGTCAGCACCACAATTAGGACAGAAGACTATTTCTCCAACTGATGCATCGTCTGAGATGTCTAGTATTGCATCACATTTTGGGCAGTTCATGATTTTCTTTACATTTTCCTTATCCATGATTATTGGGTTGGAGCCTAATTAATAAAATTAAAGTGATATAATACTAAATCGTTAATTAATTGAGTATTATTTGACTGAAGAACGAGAAAAAACTGTAAGGGATCTTATTGATAAAACAGAGATCAAACTTCTTACTGCAATTAACAATGGACTTTTTAATCAAAACAATATTGGTGGAAAAGAAACATGGATTGAGATAGAAAAAATACTGGGAGAATCTAGAAATCTTTTAGAAGAAAAAAAGTATGAAGACGCTGAAACAAAACAAGCAACTGCATCAGGTCATCTTTATCACGCACTAAGTATGACTAGCGCATATTGGAAATTTGTAAATGTCCATGCCGGACCAATTTGGATCTATTTGTTGGGTGTATTAGTTTTAGAGTTCCTCTTCTTTTATACCGATTTAGATGCTCATTTTCAAAATAAATTAGATGTTTCAATAGATTTTCTTTATGTTGTAGCTTGGGGGGTTGCAGGTGGAATATTACGTGCGTTATGGAAGATCAAAACATCAATAGGAGGAAACAAACACAGAAGATCATTCACTATTTACTATCTCAGTTCCCCTTTCCTTGGAGGCATATTTGGTGCAATTACATATCTGTTAATCATTGGTGGTTTGGTGAGTATTAGTGGTGATATATCGCCTACTAGTATAACCCCCATTCTTCCAATAGCGGCATTTGCAGGTTATAATTGGGAATGGGCAGTGGGATTGTTTAGTAGAATTGCCGATGTGATTAGTGTAAAATCTAAATCTGACTAATTCTCTAATGCTGATTAGACTATTTCGTCTCTAATTGCTTACAAAATTATTTTCTATCCCCAGATTTGTATACCTCAAACCTATGACATATTGTATAACCTGCATTATGTGAATAATTCCATTTAATTTTAATCTAAATAATTTTATACACAAAATTCATACAAGTTTTTGATGTTTACTGGAATAGTTGAAGGAATTGGTAAAGTGGAAAAGATTTCCAAAAATACAAAAAATAGAAGTGCCATTAAAATGACAGTAAATTTAGGAAAACATGCTAAGGGACTAAAAGTTGGACAAAGTGTTGCACTTAATGGAGTTTGTCTTACTGCGACAAAATTATCTAAATCTGATTGTATTTTTGAAATGATTGAAGAAACCACAAAGAAAACAGATCTTGGAAATCTAAAGGTTGGTGGAATTGTAAATATTGAACGAAGTTTAAAAGCAGGAGATAGGTTAGAAGGGCATTTTGTTTTAGGTCATGTTGATGGAGTGGGAATTATTAAAAAAATTCTAAAAAAACCTAAAGAAGTTAGTGTTTGGTTTGAAGTTCCTAAAAAACTATCAAAATATGTAGTGAAAAAAGGTTCTATTGCTATAGATGGAATCAGTTTGACCGTAGTTGATATCAAAAATACCCTGGCTTCAGTTTCATTAATTCCTCATACCATTGAAGTTACAAATTTTCGCACCAAAAAAGTGGGCGATAAAGTTAATATTGAAACTGACATTCTAGGAAAATATATCCTAAAATAAAGTCAATTACCTACCAATATGGTGGTAATTACCAATTTTTTAGTAAACTTTATAATTAGATCGCTTTTGCTTTTTCTATATGTCTCTTGAATCTGCATTACAATCTTTAAAACGTGGAGAATTTGTCCTATTGTTTGATTCAGCAGGGAGAGAAAATGAGATAGATATGGTTGTAGCTGCAGAATTTGTTACCCCTGAACATGTTGCACGTATGCGTCAACATGCTGGTGGATTATTATGCATTGCAATAGATCATAATTTTGCAACATCTCTTGAATTAAGATATATGCATGAAATTCTTTCTGATTCTTCAATCTCAAATAAAGAAATGATTATGGGTTTGGCACCTTATGGAGATCATCCTACCTTTTCATTATCTGTAAATCACTATCAAACTTATACTGGGATAACTGATAAAGACAGAGCGCTAACAATTAAAGAAATGGCAAATATCTTTAATATTGAAAATAAACAGAAAAAATTTGCATCATCTTTTAAAACTCCAGGTCATGTTCCCTTATTGATAGCATCAAAAGGATTATTAGCTGCACGTCAAGGGCATACTGAAATGTCTGTTTATTTAGCTCAAATTGCTGGCCTAACTCCAATAACCGCAATTTGTGAAATGATGGATGCTGAAACATATACTGCTTTATCTGTAAAAAAAGCAGAAAAATTTGCAAAACAAAACGGAATTCCATTAATTGATGGAAAAGAACTTTTAGAATACGCTAAGGTGCATTAGTTTTGAATATTGCTGTAGTGGTTTCGGAATTTAATGGAAAAGTCACATCTAGAATGCTTTCTGTAGCTGAAGAAAAAGCAAATTCAATGAAACTAAAAATAGCCTATACCTGTAATGTTCCTGGTGCTTATGACATGCCTATTATTGTAGATGCATTATTGAAGAAAAAAGATGTTGATGGGGTAATTACTTTGGGTGCTATAATAAAGGGACAAACAAAACATGATGAGGTGATTTCTCATTCTGCAGCTAAATCTCTTACTGATTTATCAATAAAATACCAAAAACCTGTTTCTTTAGGAATATCTGGTCCTGGAATGCAGGAAAGACATGCTTATGCTAGAATAAGACCTGTCGCAGAGCGTGCAGTCGAAGCAGTTGTAAAAATTTCTAAGGAACTCAAGAGAGTCCAAAAATGATTCAACTTAGTATCTTGAAAATTAGCGGATATGGCCCTTGGACATTGACATTAGGAAGTGACAGAGAACATGAACTCCAAATGCTTCAGGCATCTCTTTACAAAGAAGTACAGAAATTATTTTCTGAAAAAAAATGTATAGTTTTTCTTAATCGGGCTGATGAATTTTTTGTAGTTTCAAATGGCCTTGGGTTAGAGGATCATGTTGAAATTCAAAAAGTCCTTGAAAAACTGTTTGATGTACGTTTAACCATCTCTATCGGTTATGGTGAGTCTCCATTTGAAGCCAACTTAAAGGCATATGAAGGAAAGAAAAATGGAACCATATTAAATAAAGAACACAATATTTTTGGTTTTGTTAATCGTAAATCCAACTCAAAAATTTCAATCATGCATTTAGATGTAGATGATCTTACTTCAAAAAGAAAAACTAATTCTCCCTATGAAATTTCATCAATAATTTTTGAAATTTATTCAAAAATGTCAAAATTTTTCCTGGAAAAAAATTCTCTTACATTTTTTATGGGTGGTGATAACTTTATGGTAATCTCAAGTGATGATGCAAAAAATTCTGTTTATGATTTTATAGATAGGATAAAAAATGATAATAAAATTTCTCTGAATTGTGGAATTGGAAATGGGTATACTGCTAGAGAAGCTGTGAAACTAGCTACAAAATCACTTGATACTATACGAGAAATTCGAGATTCAGGAAATGAAAAACCTGAAGTTTATGAATTATCATGTTAATTAAAAATGTCAGTGTATTACTAGGTCAAGAATTAGAATTTGTTTTAGATACTAATATCAAAATTCAAAATAAAATATTCAAACAAATCCAACCAAAAATTAAATCTAGTATTGAAGAAAAATCTGTAGATGGTGAAGGGCTTTTACTAATTCCAGGTTTCATTAATGCTCATACACACATAGGAGATTCAATTGGAAAAGATATCACGATAAACAGTTCTGTTGATAAAAAAATTCACCCCGTTTTTGGAATTAAATCAAGAATTCTGCAAAATACTCCTCAAAAAAATCTAGCTAATTTTATGAAGAACACATGTCATTCAATGATAAGAAAAGGAATTACTACATTTATTGATTTTAGAGAAGGTGGATTAGAAGGTGTTGTTTTACTTAAAAAAGCATTATCTGATATTCCATTACGTTCAATTATTTTAGGTAGAGCAGAGTTTTATCAAGATTCTAACGAAATTAGAAGAAATCTACCTTTTCCTAGAGAGCAAATTGAAAGTTTTACTGCACTCCTCAAAAAATGTGATGGACTAGGTATTAGCGGTGCAAATGAGAATAGTACATCCGTACTAAATTATTATTCAAAAATGACACAACTTAGGGCCATACATTCATCTGAAACTAAGCAAAGTGTTGCTAAATCAAAGAAAATTTCTGGAGAATCTGAAACAATCCGAGCATTGTATCTGAAACCTCATTTTTTGGTCCATATGACTTACGCTTCACAAAATGATCTTCATGCTGCATCAAAGAAAACTCGAGGTATTGTGATCTGTCCAAGAGCTAATTCAGTCCTAGCTGAGGGAATACCAGACATAGAATTAATGCAAAAGGCAGGATGCACAATTGCTTTAGGCACAGATAATGTGATGATAAATTCTCCTGATATGTTTAGAGAAATGGATTTTCTTTGGAAAGTAACTATGGGTATTCACAAAAAAAGAATCAATCCAAAAGATATTCTCAAAATGGCTACAGTAAACGGAGGAAAAATTTTGAAAAAAGATATTGGAGTAATTGAAATGGGAAAGATTGCTGATGGTATATTTCTTGACAAACATGCATTGGATTTAGAGCCAATGCATAATCCACATGCATCAATTGTTCATAGAGCATCAGAATCTGCAATCAAGGCAGTAATGATTGGAGGAGAAATTGTACATGGAAAAATCTAAGCCTTATGTAATTCTAAGTGCAGCAATATCCATTGATGGAAAAATTGCTACTAAAACAGGTGATTCAAAGCTATCTTCAAAACAAGATAGCATAAGACTTCATAAGCTAAGATCTAAAGTGGATGCAATTCTTGTTGGAAAAAATACAGTTTTACGTGATGATCCTTTGTTAACCGTACGATATACTAAAGGAAAAAATCCAATTAGAATAATTTTAGATTCTAAAGGTACTTTATCGAAAAAATCAAAAATTCTACAAACTAGTAATGAAATTCCAACGATCATAGCTGTATCTAAAAAAATCAGTAAATCTAACTTTGACAAACTACGCAAATTTCCTGTGGAAGTAATTATTACTGGAGAAAATTCTGTTAATATCAAATTATTAATGAAAAAACTTTCAGATAAAAAAATTGAAACAATTCTTGTTGAAGGTGGTGGAACTATTAACTGGGAATTTATTAAAAAAAATCTTTTTAATGAATTAATTATTACCTTGTCTCCATTTCTAATCGGAGGAAATGATGCTATATCTTTTATTCAAGGTCATGGTTTTGAAAAAATTTCAAATTCCCCTAATCTTCATCTTAACTTCATCAAGAGGCTCAAAAACCATCTTGTTTTGTCTTATGTCAAAGTGTAAGTTATTATACTTAATTTAAAATAAAGTTACAAGAAATTGGCAGCAAAAAAGAAAGTTACACCAAAAAAGAAGGCTACATCAAAAACAAAAAAACCAGCATTTGGTGGATATGCAATAAGTTTTGCAGGTCGTAAAGAAACTGTAGAACAAGTCTTTGGAAACAAACCAATTGCACCAAGTGAAATGACCAAAAAGATTTGGGCATTTGTAAAATCAGAAAGCCTTTCTAACCGTTAAATCTACTAGTTAACGATAAATCGTTAACTAATTTCTATCTTTTAATTATTTTTCTTAAAATGAATAAGATATAGATATTGGATTTAATCTTAAATTATTATGTCGACTGCATCATTAAGACGCGATCATGAATTAATAGAAAAAGTCATCAAAGCAATGGAATCTACTGTACAACTCTTAAATCATGGTAAACAGATTCCTGAATCAATTTTACTTCCAGTAATTGATTTTACAAAAAACTTTACAGATGTTTGTCATCATAGCAAAGAAGAGAAATCATTGTTTCCTGCATTAGAACAAGCTGGAATGCCTAGTAACATGGGACCTATTGCAATGATGCTAATGGATCATCAACGTTCAAGAGAAATTGGAACTCAAATGGAAGAATCTGCCAAAGAATATCTCTCATCGGGAGATTCTACAAAATTAATTAGTGATATGCAACTATACGTTGAACATATTACAGAACATCTCTGGAAAGAAAATAATAAATTATTCATGATGGCTGAAGCACGATTGCAGTATGTTTCAGAAAAGGTCGATAAAGAACTTAATGAAATTGAAGAATTAAAACTCAAAGATTTGGGGAAACCCAGGAAACATTATGAACAATTGGCTGAAAATCTCACAAATGATGTGGCTCAACAAAAAAATTAGATTTGTCTTATAGCATATTTGGTCAAGTGATGAGGGTAAGAAAATTTGTCAGTGGTGATATTGAAGTAGATTTCCACCATGAAGATAAAATCGCTGAATATCGATATTCTTCAGACTCTGGTAGATTAGGCAACTTTCCAAAGGAATTAATCGAAACCTTAGCTTCCACATTAGCTACGAATATCTGTACTGAGATTTACTTTGGCGAAAATGGTAATCCTACCCATATTGAGTTAGAAGAATGTGATGATGATTCAGAAGATGATGAATTTGATGAGGACTCTATCCCTCAAGAATCATGAATTCTGAGTAAACCTCATAGCATTTTGAAGATATCATGTTAAATTCTCAACAAACTAATGTCATTAAGTATCCTCACTTAATTATATCTCAAAACAATATCTGAAGGATCCTGATTTGATTTTGTGAAAAATTTATTCTACATAATGGTGATGGACAAGATTCTCATAAAATCTGACTGATTTAATGTTTACAAATTCTAACATCCCGTATCTTGATAATTCTCTTCCAAATCCACTATGCTTTATTCCTCCAAATGGAATCCTTGGATCTGAAAGAACTACATTATTGACACTAACAATTCCTGATTCAATTCGTCTAGACATTTTGTCTGCTTTTTGAAGATCTTTTGTCCAAATACTTGCCCCTAAACCAAATTCAACATCATTAGCCAACTTTATTGCCTCACTTTCATTCTCCACAATTGTTATTGGTGCTACTGGTCCAAATGTTTCTTCTTTTGCAATTCTCATATTTGGTTTAACATTTGTAAGAATTGTTGGTTTGTAAAAGAATCCTTTACCTTCCATCTCAGAGCCACCTAAAAGAATTTCTGCACCTTTCTGTATTGCATCATCTACGATTCCTGAGATTGTTTCTAATCCATCTTTACTTGATAGAGGACCAATATCAGTTTCTATTGATGTTGGATCTCCAATTTTAAGCTGTGATGCTTTTTTGATAAATAATTCAATAAAATCATCTGCAATATTTTTTCCAACAAAAAATCTTTTTGAGGCTACACAACTTTGACCACAATTGATGAATCTACCCTTTACTGCTCCTTCAGCTGCTTTTTCAATAATTGCATCATCTAATACTATGAAAGGATCACTTCCACCCAATTCTAACACACATTTTTTCAAATTCTTGGCAGCTCTTTCACCAACTTTAGCTCCTGCATCTGTACTTCCAGTAAAGGTTACAGCATTAACATCAGAATCAACTAGATGGTTTGCAGAATCTACACTTCCTACTACTGTCTGAAAAATTCCATCTGGTACTCCTGATTCTGTAAATGCTTTTTCAATTTCGATTCCTGATTGCATAGTTACTCTAGAAGGTTTCATTACAATTACATTTCCTGCCATTAAACATGGAGCTGCAAATCTTAATGCCTGCCAATATGGAAAATTCCAAGGCATGATAGATCCAATTACTCCTAAAGGTTCAAAAGTTAGAAAACTCTTTCTTGCATCAGTATTTAATACTTCATCAGAAATAAAACTATCTCCATGATCAGCATAAAATTCTAGTACCCAAGCACATTTTTCAACTTCTCCAATTGATTCTTTGAGTGTTTTACCCATTTCAGCTGTTGCAATTTTTGCAAGTTCTGTTTTATTTTTCCTAAGGTATTCTACTAAATTGTAAATGTAACTCCTACGTTTTTCATAATCTTTTCTCCATTCAGGAAATGCTCTTTTTGCTTTTCGCACTAATTCAAATACTTGGTTTTTATCCATTGCCGAATATGTTGTAATTTCTTCTTCAGTTGCAGGATTTATTGTAGTGATTTGATTCAAGGATCTTCACTAGAATTTCTCCTATTTAATCTAGTAACTTCTTTTTCAAAATAAGTTAAATTAGAAACCATTATTGGATACAATCACTCATTTAATGTATCGTTTATAAAATGATTTCATGCCTAAAATTCTCATTTGAGAATACTTTGAAATAATTATTCTGATTCTCTATTTGATTAATCTAAATCTCACTTAGATAATTGGAATGTGATTAAATATTTAATTTCTATCATGTTTTCAGATCTAATTAAAATATTTGTTGCATATCTTTTTTGATTTCATCTATTTTTTTTGAATAAGCTTTTTTAGATTTGTCATTCTTTTTTAGATTTAAAACATTTCCACATGATGGGCATTTGAACATACCTTCAAGTGCATCCTCGAAGGTCACTCTTGGACAATCTTCATTGCCACAATGATAAAAGTCTGAAGCATTTTCATAATCTAATCTTTGCTGAAGTCTTTCTGTGATTTTCTTCTTTTGATTTTCAATAAAATGTTCAACTTCCTCTCTTCTGGTTCTCCATCTATAAACAAACCACCCTTTCCTCTCATCTTTTACTCTAATTCCAGTAATGAGAGACTTTCCAAATAGGTCATACAATACTTTTCTCACCATATTAATTCTAAGACCTGTAGAACTTGCAATTTCTTCATCCGTTGCATCTTCAGCTTTTAACAGAGATCTCGCCACTTTAAGATATTCATCTCCTCCAATCATTGAAGCAATTCTTACAAAAGGATCTTCGTATTTGTCTACCAACTCTAGTTCCTCCTAATTTTCTACTATTAATCCCTTGTTTCTTTTACTTGCACATTTTTGCCCTTTTTTGTAGGTATGATCTTTCTTTTTGCATCTGTAAATGCTTTTTCAAATTGTTTTCCCTTTTGGATACGATCTAAAAGTATCGCCAATGCACTAATCTCTGAGTGAGGCTGACTTCCAATTCCAACATTAAAGTCTGCTAATTCATAAATTTCTCTTGGGACTTTTTCCGCCCCTACAACAACTAGTAAATTTTCTTCTTTTCTAATCTTCTCCTGTACATCATTAATGCTTTCTCCATACATTGTAAGGTGAACAACTCTAAAGTTTTCTTCTTTTTTCTTTTTTACGATGGGTTTCCATTTATCAATAAATTCAACCACAAAATTCCCTCCCCATGTTTTATTGATTTTATCTAGAGTGTCTTTAATTTCAGGATTAACTTCAGTCATGAATATTTTCTTTGCTCCAAATGACCTTGAAACTAGCGCTACATGTGTTGTGACTCTATCGTCTCTTACAAGACGTTGTCCTATTCTAACTATCTCAATTACCAAATTTTTTTTCTACTCCTCTAAAAGAATTTTTCTTGAATTTTGATAAATTTTGATTTTCGATAATATTTTTGATTAATCCTTTAATCTGATTTACATTTTTACCTGTTTTTGCAGAAACCGGAATCTGTTTTTTATTTTCGATTAAATTAAGTATATTTATTTTTTTTTCAATCTCCTCCGGTTTTATCAAATCTGCTTTGTTTAATGCATAAACCATCCGATCTTTTTCTACTCCTAATTCACTTAACGTCCTCATACAACTAGCAAATTTCTTTTTTAACTCAAATAATGAATCACTAATGTCAATTACAACAATGATCATATCTGCATGTCTTAATTCCTCTAATGTTGATTTGAATGCATCTATCATGTATGCCGGCAGTTTACTGATAAAACCAACTGTGTCTGAGATCAAGAATGGTTCTTGATTAATTGTTACTCTTCGTGTAGTTGTCGATAGAGTTGTAAATAGTTCCTTACTTTGAGCTCTTGTTTCCCCTGTCATTTTATTAAACAATGTAGTTTTTCCTGCAGATGTATATCCTGCTAATGAGATCGTCTTGAATCCCATTCTCTTTCTTCCTTGTCTATGAAGCTCTCTTTGTTTTCCTGCCTTGTCAAGTTTAGATCTTATTGTCTGCATTCTATGTTTGATATCGTTATAATAAACATCGACCTCAAATTTTCCTATTCCCATAAACCCTGGTTGTTCTCCCATGCTTGAAAGACGAACTTTTTCTTTTGCCCTGGCCATCTCATACCGTAATTGTGCTAATTTTACTTGCAATTTGGATTCTGCACTTGATGCTCTACTTTCAAAAATTTCAAGAATTAGCGCTTCTCTATCTAAAATTTCTCTATGTAAAACCGATGCAAGGTTATAGTTCTGGCTTGGCTTTAAAATTTCATCAAATACAATCACATCTGGTCTAAGTTTTTCTGATATCTCTTCTAATCTTTCTAAAACTCCACCACTTATTCCATATTTTGGTTTTTTTAGAAAATTTTGTGTGATTGTATGTACTACCTGATATCCAGCAGCATCACACAATCCTTTGGCTTCATTAATGGCATCTTCTTTATCATATGTGATTAATATTACCGAATTCATTTTGAATCAAAATCTCTAGTGTAATTCAAGTTAAAGATTCTACCTGTTTCGATAAATTAAGCAGTTTTTTTAAGAGTCTTTTCTATATTCATATTCAATACTATTTCTGCAATGTCACTAGCATATTCAGAAACTCTTCTAATATTTTCAGTCATTCTTCTTACTCTGTAAATCTCCTCATCATCTTTTAGTGATTTTAAAGCATCTCTAATTTTTTTCTCATATTTAGCAATTTCATTTATTTTTTTAATAGTTTTTTCCGCTTGTGTATAGTCTTCTTTGAATAATGCTAGACATGAATCATCTAAGACCGATAAACAAAATTCATTCATATCTTGGAGTTTTCCTAAAATCTCTTTTTTGACTGATTTTTTAAATTCAAGAAGATCTTTTGCAATTAATACTGCATGATCACCTGTTCTTTCTATATTTTTTACAACTAGTCTATATCCAAGACAATTTCGAGCATTTCTAAATCCCATCTCTTTTAGCATATGTTCATTTTGTATTGCTATTTTTAACTGACGGATAATATAAAATCCAAATCTGTCTACTTCATCATCAGTATTGATTACCTCCTGAGCTAGTTCTAAATTATTCTCCTTTACTGCTAAAATTGCATCGCTAGACATTGATTTAGCCAAGTGAATCATTCTTTTGAACGCTCCATCAACTGATAATTCTAGTAAATTGACAAGAACCTGTACTGTGATACCCCCACTTGAATCAGAAATAATTTCAGATCCCATCAACATTCGCTTAACTGCTTCTTTTACAGTATTTCTTTGACTTGGATTTAATCTGTCCTTTTTTGGTTTAACATTTATTGTTTTAAATCCCAAAAAATACAGAGAAATTAATTTTCTAACAATCGAAGATGCTTCTTCTTCTGTATCAATTTCTATTACTGCATCTTCTTTTTTTTGGATACGCGATTCGAATTTTGGTGGATAGAGTTCTAATGTTGATGATCCTTTTCTGACTATTCTAATTTGATCTCCTTGTTTTAGGTCTAGATCCATTACCCATTGTTTTGGTAATGAAATTATGTATGATGATTTTCCTGTAAATTGAATTTTTCTTGTTTCCTCTCTTTCTCCCATAATCTAAAGAGAAAAAACTAGTCTATATAGTTTAAGACTTTTAATATATTCAAACACTGAACTAATATTTAGAAAAGACCGTACTCTGTACATGGACCATATTCTAAAACTCCAGCACTCACTTGATGCATTATTTGGAAATGGAGTGTCCAAATATTTGCCCAAAGATGTTGAAATAACTTTTTCACGAAAAACTGGAAGAATTAGAACTGTTTCACATAAAGGAAAATTACTCTGTACTTTGAGAATTGATGGTGGCTTGGCAATTAGTCCCTATTTTGCTCAGATTCTGATGACAAGTAAATCATTCCGAGATAACTGTATTGAGATAACTAAAGACGCTGCTCCATTTGTCATGGAAGGAAGATCTGTATTTTGCAAACATGTTGTTTGGTGTGGAAAAAAAGTACGTATTTCAGCTGATACACCAGTTTTGTTCAAAAATAAAGTGATTGCAGTTGGCAAAGCTGTTCTATCCTCTGAGATGATTCCAGATTTTAATAGGGGGGCAGCAATTAAGGTCAGAGATAGTTTAAAAAGTCGTAAGGAGGAAAAAAAATCATGATGCGAGGAGGTAATCGCGAAATGCGAAGAATGATGGATAAGATGGGTCTTGATATGAACGAGCTACCTAACGTTCAAGAGGTTATAATTAAAACCGATAAAAAAGAAATTATTATTGCTAAACCCTCTGTTACTGAAATGAAGGCAAAAGATAATTCTATTTTTACAGTAACTGCAGATAGTTATGAGGAAAGAGAATTAGAGGTTCCAATCTTCTCAGAAGAGGATATACAGCTTGTTAGTCAACAAGCCGGAGTTGATGAAGAAAAGGCGAGAAGCGCATTAGAGGAAGCTAAAGGCGATCTTGCAAGAGCGATCTTACTGTTAACTACTTGATAATATCCTAAATTTTATTATATTTGTGCCTAAAAAACTACTAAAAATGAATGATTTAAGTAATGGAATTATAGAATTCTCAGTGTAATGAGTGACATGGCTGAATCTAAAGTTACTGGAATAATCAAGTCTTTGAATGCATTAGAAGATGACATGGATTCCTTAAACAGCAAAGTTAGTGATATGAAAAGACAACTTTCTGTCAAGGCTCATACAGAAATTGACGCCCTGTTAGAAAAAACACGTGAAATTGCTACAAAAGAAGCAGAAGTTATTATTAATGCATCTAAAGAAAAGGCAACTGCAGAATCAGCAAAAATCGCTCAACAAGGAGAGGCTAAATTGTCTGAAATCCAATCCTATGTCGATGCTAATTTTGATGAAGCAGTAAGACACGTAGTGTCAACAGTTTTGAAGGCATAACTCTAAATCACATATTTCAGTTTCTGAAATATCGATCCTTTACTAAACGCCCGTATTGGTATTGCAACTGCCTATGGTAAACCATATTATAGATTTTCAACTTATCTTAAGGCTCTTAAACTATCTTTTGATTCTATACTTCCTGAAGAAATTCTAAATTATTCTGGACATCTTATTCTTACTACCCGGAAAGAATCTCCACAAAAATGTGAAAAACTCCTGCTTGATGAAGATATTTTTGAACATCATCCTACTGTAATCCGAGGTATGATGATGCAAAAACTCAATTTAGATTTTGAAGAAGAAGTTCTAATCTTAGGAGTTGATCCTGGACAGAGAATTGGATTGTCAATATTTTACTATGGTAAAGAAATTGAGAGCTCATTTCATTCTTCAGTTGAAGAATTAGTTTTTCATATTATCGAAATTTTAGGAAGCCTTAGAGCAAAAAGAAAAATTGTAAAAATTGGAAATGGAAATATGAAAGTTGCAAAACAAATTGTATCGACGCTCAATCTAAAATTTTGCTCATCTTTTGAATTAGAATTTGTTGATGAACAAAAAACTAGTCTAAAAATTAAAAATTTTAATCAAAGAGGAAAACGTGATATGCTTTCTGCAAAATATATCTCACAACGAAATGGATATAGATATTCCATCCTACCTCTATCAATTACAGGTTAAAAAAATTCCAATTTTTTTAAAACAATTTAAAAATTTTAAAAATAATTTAAAAACTGAATTTTTTATTTTTACCCTGCTGACACAATTGTGAAAGTATGAAAATATAACAGAATTTCATTATTTTTCAAAAAAATTGAAATTTTTAGTTAAACAACTATATTACCAAATATCATTATTTCAAAAAAAAGATATTTGAAGAAACTATACATATTTATTGAACATTTCGTTGTTTTCCTTGAAACTAATAACGTTGATCGTTATTTTATGTAAAATAATTTCATCTTTTTCTGATTTTTTTTAAAGATTTTATCGATCCATGCTTATATAGTTATGATTTCTTTAACTAAATACCAAGATGACTTGTAAAGGAATTTGTATTAGATATAAGGCTCAAAAGCCTGTTGGGACTGGAAGATATGCTTCTGGACAACGTCGATGCCAAATTTGTGAAATATTCATCAAATGGGAAGGACTTTGGT
>Ga0224513_10000484_pt1 | contig 14876 bp, 22 predicted proteins | sample SF_May12_sed_USG_5_FD_169109 | JGI IMG/M metagenome (GOLD analysis project Ga0224513, IMG submission 169109) | Sediment microbial communities from San Francisco Bay, California, United States - SF_May12_sed_USGS_21 | ecosystem: Environmental > Aquatic > Marine > Sediment | place: USA... | reverse complement strand
CAAAATCAATTTTTTCTAATGCGTTATCAAACCACTGCCTATCTTCAATATCTATAGTAAAAATAATTTTTGGGTTTCCTAAAAAATTGATTCTGATTTTTAAAGCATTTCCACTACCTCTTCTTCGTTTCATTTCCTTGAAAACAGCTTTGATTTTTTCCCAACGTTTAAAATCAAACCATTGGAAAAATGCTTCGTTAAATTGAAGAGGTATTTCCATATCCAAGAAACTTACAAACTTTTCATCATCTGGTTCAATTTCATCTTGAATTATAGTAAAATGAGAGTTTAGAAATCCATACAGAACTTCAATTTCCCAGGGTGAAATTCCATAATATCGTAATGTTGTTTTCACATTTTCTGACAATGACTTTAAATCTGGAAAATTCTAATTAAATCTTCAAACCTGGCCAAATTAGTGTAAATTCACCTTAAAATTAAAATTATATGGAGATAGTTGCTATATCAGATATGAAAAAAGAATTTGTAGTAAAAAGTATTGATTCAGCACCTGATGGGGCACCATACGTAGTAGTCTCATTGTCTTCGATTAAGGATCTTAAAGAAGGAAACCAAAATCCACCGGCCCCTTTTGGCAGTCCAAAAGTTATGGGATTTTCAAACATGAATGACATGATGAAGGATCTCAACAAGATGATGTCTGGAATGGGCGGAGGCATGGGTATGCAATCCGGAGTAACTCAATTAAAACTTGAAATGCACGAATACAAGGAAATGGGTCTTTCAGTTGGAGACAAGGTCTTTTTAGAATTGAGTAAAGCTGAAACTCTTGGTGTTTAGACTATCTACCAGATTGTGTTAAAATATTTCCAACCATAAAATGATGCAATTGTGCCAATTACAAATAACATTGGCTTCCATGCAAATACAGGAATACTTGGAGTTGCAAGTTTAACTTTGTAATTATCTACGATAGCTTGAACATTTTTTTTGATTTTATCATGCCAAATACTATAGTCCACTTGATATTTTTTTAGAATCTCTTCTACTTCATACACTACTGGCGTTCTCTGAGAAAATAGGTGTTGCAAATAATCTCTGGAAACTTCTACTTCAGCATGAATTCCAATCAATCCTTTTTTTAGATCAATCATTCTAACATGCATTTCCCATGGTTTTTTTAATTTTAAATTAAGACCATTTCCAATTTGATCTGGTTGTTTATGCTCAAGTTTAACTTTGGTAAATCCTTCTGCGGTGAATATTTTTGTCAGTTCCTCAAAGCTCTTTTTTACCACAATGTGGAGTTGCTCAACACCTTCTTTACTGTCAATATCAATTCGGTGTTTTATTCCATCAAAAAATGAAACTGTCTTAGGATATGTGGTAAGATATTCCATTGTTTTTCCCCATCAAATTCCTCTATTTAAAGCAGAACCAATTCATAGGCTATATTTTTGGAGGATTTGATAAACCTCTCACGTAAACACATTGATCAGGGGATATTGCCATTTCTGTTGAACTGATTTTTCTATCTGTGAGTTTTGCATCTGAATTTCTTACTATTGCAAATGGTTTTAATTCAGCACCTTCGCCCATCTTGTAATTTGCGATTGTTGCAATATTGTCTACCACTGCTTGAAATGTAACTTTTAATGAATTGCCATCTAGATCTTCTTTTGATCTCATATCTAAAACTGGCTCTATTCCTGCACAGGAAATTGCAATTCCTGATGTGCCAATTCTTGCGGGCATTAGTCTACTGTCTACAAGAATTATTCCCACATGAATAAATAATTTCAAGAAAATTTTTCTTCGAATTTGCTCTGCAGTAAGATATGGATTTATTGGATATAGGATGGCTTTACCTTTTTTAATATTTGATTTATCTATTCCCGCATTTGGTGCCATTATGTTATCTGATGATGTGATTACAAACCCTCCAATTCCACCAAAAATCTTGTCTGATTCTCTAATGACGATCTCAGCAATTTCAGGTTTTAATTGAAATTTTTTTGAAATATTCATACCTTCCTCTGAAATTCTGATGTTCTCTAGATTTACGATTCTACCTTGTGAATTTGAGATATATTTTGTTGAAATAACTAAAACATCTCCTTCTTCTAGTTCTGCATTGTTTTTTTCTAGTGTTTTTAACAATATTTCAAAAATATTAAATTTTTCTTCCATTCTATCTGCTAAGAGTGGTAGAACTGTTAATTGCATCGTATTTTGAATATTTTTTTTCTTTTTTATTGTTATGAAATGGGGTTTCTGATAAATCATGAGATACCTTTAACTCTATTTTTAAAAAAATAATGGTGTGGAACAAAAGAAAGTAGATGAAGTTTTAGATCACATTAATACAAAATTTGATAAAAATGTGCCTCGCCTTGTTAAGATAATAGTTAGAAAAAAAATGAGTGTTCTGCAATCTTTTGAGGCTGATTCTATACCTGATTCTTTGAGAACTTGTACTGTTGAAGAGTTAATTGTCATAGTAAAATATGGATTGGATACAGGAAAATTAAAAATTTGATACGTTTGTTGTTAAATTTAATAATTATGAAGGAACTAGTGTGACTGTAATACAATATCTGGACGCGATTATACTAGATTGTACTGATTACTTTGCAGCATGACATACTTCTGTATATTCTGATACTAAAATTAAATACATGTATCCTGAGATTATCAAACATAGTTTGAATCATGACTTTGGAGATATGTGATATGAAAACTATACTTTTGATAACCGAAACTTAAGACCAAAACCGAATCAGGTAATTTGGTGAGAGTTCCAATTGACAATTCTATTACAATTTAATATTTATTGAACGCTGATGATTTGTATGAACGATTCATTCGTTAGTATTTTAAGCAAATTTTGCAAGCCATATTATGACAATTTTGTTCATTCCAGTAAGACCATCTAGGAGAAATTCAAACGTTACAGAAGATTAGAAGTTTTTAGGACTCTCGTACTCAAAATATGATATATTGTCTCAAAAATTTCCTTGCAAATTATGTAACATAGTATTCACAAAATAAGTTTGACTTGAAAGACATGTTGCAAAAGTACGCAAGAAAAAATACAGCATAGTTAACAGAGAACATAACTGGTATACTACAGAAACCGCATCAAGATATATTTGAAAAAACGAATACTAGACATTTAATAATAATTTCATTTAGATTGTAATGATTTGATAGTATCACTTTTAGTTTATTAATCTAAAAAAAATTTCATGGTTGATTGCGTCCAAACTTGGAGAAAAAAACTACGGCTGCAGGAATTAGTAGATATTGCAAAAAACGAACTAGAATCAGGTACAGAAATTAGCAAAATATGTGAAATTTTAGATAAAGAAATGTCGTTTAGATGGAAATTAGTGAATAGTACTAGAAAGTTATATCTTGAAGATGTAAAGAAAATTTTGACAAATTAGTTCGTACTGATAATGTAAGATGATATTATCCAAATCAGGATGTTCTAAAAGTGAAATTTCATGTATTAATTAAATTACATTTCTTCCTTTACTGAAATTATATATGAAAATACCTGTTCCAAAAAATGCAATTATAATTCCAATTATTGGGATTTGAATTTCGGGGTGTTCATAAAATTGATAGCCTTCAGGAACCGTCTGAGTTAGTCTGATACCGTCCGTATATAGAATTATCATACCCATCACCATAATTGTAAGCCCTATCTTCCCAAATTGGCTCTTTGATTTAGACAGATTTACTGATTCATCTTTCACCATATTAGAAAATATGATTCATTATTCATAAGGGGTTCTGTTGAAATTATGTGTAAACTATAAAACAAATTTTCAATTTGACTGTCTCATGAACAAAAAGTCCTAATTATGATTTTCATGGCAGGGTCTGGCACCATTTTTCAGATGATATTTGTCTCTATCTATCCTCCTTCTTAATTTCCTATTATACACTGTCAGCTTAGCATTTTTTGGAATAATAATATCGGTAGAAATTACATTGTATATTAAAGCAAAAAAAGAATTGTTTAACTGATTTCTTTTTCACACATTTACGTCCAGACATAAAATACGAAGTGAATATCCTCCAAGCTACAAAGAAGCCTCTAAATCCTCGGAGATCCTTGAAAGTTTCTGTCATTGTATGTGGATATGGCCTGCTCCTTGTACCGAGTAACATGAACTGAGTCTCATTGATTATTTGATCTTCAGTGGACCTTTTCTTTTCTAGTCTGATGTAAGTCCACTCAAGATCATTCTCCTCCAAAAAGAAGGTCAAACGTAAGTTTTTTTGAGTCTTTTTACGATATGGGGCCCAGATATTGGGTTTTCATATATCAAACAAAAAGATTCTGAAAAGCTTTTAATCTGTAGAACAAGCTTTTTTGAATATGAATATAACTGAGAAGATTCTTGCCCGTGGTGCTGGAAAATCTTCAGTTTCCCCAGATGATGTGGTTTTTGCTAATGTGGACAAGGTAATGATGCATGATGTTTCAGGACCGGGAGTGATTAAGGTATTTGATAAATTAAAGAAACAAGGAATATCTGTTGATAAATTATGGGATCCTGCAAAAGTTTGGGTAGCTGAAGATCATTTTGTTCCTTCGGCAGAAAAAGTATCTGCTGAAAATATTGTAAAATTATCAAATTTTACAAAAAATTATGGTATTGAAAAACATTTCAAATATGGAATGGGACAATATGGAATTTGTCATACCATATCCCATGAAGAATCTATGGTGTTACCAGGTGAGGTGTATGTTGGTGGCGATTCTCATACAAATACAACTGGTGCCTTGGGTGCTTTTGCTTGTGGTTTAGGACATACTGATATTGCTTATGTTTTATTGAATGGAAAAATTTGGTTCAAAGTTCCAGAAACTTATTACTTTAAGCTAAATGGAAAATTACCTGATCATGTGATGGCAAAAGATTTGATTCTAAAAATTATTGGTGAAATCGGAACTGATGGTGGTGCATATCAAACTATGCAATTTGGTGGTAGTGGAGTTGATGAAATGTCTGTAGAAAGTCGATTGACATTATGTAATATGACTACTGAAGCTGGAGCAAAGAATGGTATTGTAGAACCAGATCAAAAAGTAGTTGACTATCTTACTCAAAGAGGAGCAACCAACATGAATTTGATAAAAGGCGATGATGATGCTGAATATGCTAAAATGTTTGAATTTGAAAGTTCTGAAATGGAACCAATTGTTGCAAAACCATTTTCTCCTGAAAATACAACTGTTGTAAGAGAAGCTCCTTCTGTAGAATTGGATAAATCATACATTGGTTCTTGTACTGGTGCAAAATACGAAGATTTGGTAGCTGCTGCAAGTGTTCTCAAAGGAAGAAAAGTAAAGATTAGAACAGAAATTTTACCTGCAGCAATTTCAATTTATCAACGTGCTATGGAAAATGGATTATTGAAAATTTTCTTAGATGCTGGTGCAACTGTTGGACCTCCAACGTGTGGAGCCTGTTGTGGAGCGCATATGGGTGTCTTAGCAAAAGATGAAATCTGTATTAGTACCACAAATAGGAATTTCCCAGGTAGAATGGGTCATGTAGACTCTCAAACCTATCTTTCATCTCCATTAGTAGCAGCAGCCTCTGCAGTAACTGGAAAAATCACTGATCCGAGGGATTTGTAATGAAAGGTAATATCATAAAATATGCACAAGATAATGTTGATACTGACGTGATTATTCCAGGTCAATATCTTAAAGTTCATGATTATGCAGAACTTGCAACACACGCAATGGAGGGGTTGGATCCTGATTTTCATTCTAAAGTAAAAGAAGGCGATTTTATTTTGTCTGGTAAAAATTTTGGCTGCGGTTCATCTCGTGAACATGCACCAATAGCATTATCCCATTCTGGAATAAAAGCTGTACTTGCATTATCTTTTGCAAGAATATTTTATCGAAATTCGGTTGATGGTGCATTTTTGCTACCTATTGAAATTGAACAAGATGCTTATGATGGTATTTCTGACGGTGACGAAGTCACAATCGATGTCTCCTCAAATGAAATAAAAAATATTACAAAAAATCAAACATACAAAATGAAACCATTTTCAGAAATTATTGGAAAAATAATTGCTGCTGGTGGATTATTCAAGTATAACCCCGAACAGGATTAAAATGGGGAAAACTCTTTTTGAAAAAATTTGGGAATCTCACACTGTTGTTGAAAAACAAAATGGACCTTCTCTAATCTATATCGATAGGCATCTTGTTCATGAAGTGACTTCTCCACAAGCTTTTGATGGGTTACGAATGAACAATAGAAAAGTTAGACGACCTGATCTTACCATTGCTACTATGGATCATAATGTCCCAACAACTGATCGTTCGCTTCCGATATTAGATCAAACATCATCTGTACAAATCCAAACCTTGGAAAAAAACTGTAAAGATTTTGGAATAAAGTTATTTGATATCAATAATCCTAATCAGGGAATTGTGCATGTTATTGGCCCTCAATTAGGAATTACATTGCCTGGAACTACAATAGTTTGTGGTGATAGTCACACATCTACTCATGGAGCATTTGGGGCATTAGCCTTGGGTATTGGAACTAGTGATGTTGAGCATGTTTTGGCATCTCAAACCATGTGGCTTGAAAAACCCACTCCTTTTGAAATTAGAGTTGAAGGTAAAAGAAAAAATCCACATGCCGTAACTGCCAAAGATATCGTGTTATCCATTATCAAAAATATTGGCACTGGAGGAGGCACTGGCACCGTATTTGAATATCGTGGCCAAGGAATAACTGATCTTTCAATGGAACAAAGAATGACTATTTGTAACATGTCAATTGAGGCAGGGGCTCGTGCAGGTTTGATAGCACCTGATGAAAAAACCTTTGATTATCTTAGAGATAGGGAATATACTCCAAAAAATTATGAAACTTTGGTTGATTCTTGGAGAGATCATCTTAAAACCGATAATGATGCAAAATTTGAAAAACAATTTACATTACACATTGATGATATTGCACCTCAGGTTAGCTGGGGAACAAATCCAGGAATGACTTGTGATGTTACTGAATCAATCCCATTTCCAGATGAATTTTCAAAAGGTGATTCCAACCAAAAGAAAGGGGCTGAAAAGGCACTTGATTACATGGCTTTAGAACCTGGAACTGCTATTGAAGATATCAAAATTGATAGGGTGTTTATTGGTTCGTGCACTAATGCTAGACTTGAAGATCTTATTGAAGCATCCAAAGTAATCAAAGGACAAAAAATTTCATCAAATGTTAGTGCCATGGTTGTACCTGGTTCCCAAATGGTAAAAAAACAAGCTGAAGAAATGGGTCTGGATAAAATTTTCATTAATGCAAACTTTGAGTGGAGAGAAGCTGGTTGTAGTATGTGTCTTGGAATGAATCCTGATATTTTATCTCCTGGTGAAAGATGTGCAAGTACTTCCAATAGAAATTTTGAAGGCAGACAGGGAACTGGCGGCAGAACTCATTTGGTAAGCCCTGTCATGGCAGCAGCTGCCGCTATTAAAGGGCATTTTGTAGATGTTAGAAAAATGGATTTGAGTTAATGTGGACTCTTTCAAAAAAGTAGCCAGTATTGTCACCCCCCTTGACAAGGTAAATGTGGATACTGATCAGATAGTTCCAAAACAATTCTTAAAATTAGTTCAAAAATCTGGATTTGGAAAGTTTCTATTTTTTAATTGGAGATATGATGAGAATGAGAACAAAAAACCTGATTTCGTATTAAATGATTCAAAATATGAAAATTCAAAAATTCTTGTTGCTGGTGACAATTTTGGCTGTGGTTCTAGTCGTGAGCATGCTGTTTGGGCTCTTCTTGATTATGGCTTTTCTGTGATTATCGCACCTTCATTTGCAGATATTTTTTTCAGTAATTGCTTTAAAAATGGAGTTTTACCAATTATGCTAGACCAAATAATTGTGGAAAAACTACAACATGAAACTGGAGTAATTGAGGTGGATCTAGAAAATCAAATCATCAAAACCTCCTCTGAAGAAATATCTTTTAAGATTGACTCTTACAAGAAAAAAATTCTATTAGAAGGCTTAGATGATATTGCACAGACTTTTCAATATGAAGAGAAAATTTTAGAATTCGAAAAAGAATCTAAAATCCCATCTGTTTTATGATTTTCTTTACTGTTTTCTCATTTCTTTCTAAAACCATCGGTGATTCTGCATCTATCCATTCATTATCACCAATGTCAAAAGCACTAATTTTTCCTTCTTTTGATAATTGTTGTAAAATATCATATGACAGATTGATCTCTTTTTGCTTTTGTTTTGCTTTTATTCTTTTGATGATATCTACATCTAGCATATAGATTCCTAGACATTCTGACAATTGTAATTTGATTGTTGGTTTTTCCTTGAATTCTTTAATTATTTCATTTTCAACGATTGCAAATCCGGTCTCTTCTTTTCTTTTAGTTCTTGTTGCAATACATGCAGAACTCTTTTTCTCTCTAAACAATTCTTGCATTTTTTTCAGATCTATGGCACATAAATTATCTACAAACCATAACACGAATTCTGATTCGCCTTTGAGTTTTTTTTCTATGTGTAATAGATCTCCTCCAGTTCCGCTTTGCGAGTCTTGTACAAACGTGAGATTTTTTTGATCTCCGTAATAATTTTTAATTTGTCCTCCAAATCCGTTAAAATCTGAAATGATAATTATCTCATCAATAAATCTGAATGATTTGATATATTTCAGTACGTAATCGATCAATGGCTTACCCTTAATTGGAGTCATTGCTTTTGGAAAATATTCTGTATATGGCTTACCTCTAGTTCCTTTGCCTCCTGCAAGAATTACAGCCTTCACAGTCTAACGATATGATTTCTGTTTTCTTCTTCTTGCACCAGGTCCGCCAAATTTCTTTGGTTCTTTTCTTCTGGCATCTCCACTTACTAAGTACTTGTCAAAATCGGTAATTCGTTTTCTAAGGTCATCTCTAGTAGATTTTGGGAATGGGTGATCTTTTGGTTCTTTCTTAGATTTTGTCCATCCTGTAAGTGCTCTTGAAATGCCTGTCGCAATGGCACTAGCTTGTCCCATAAATCCACCACCTCTAACTCTTACAGATATGTCGATTTTATCTCTTAAATCGCCTGTAATTTCTAGTGGTGCTAAAATAACTTCACGAGCAGTTTCTTGTGGAATCATTTCTACTGGAACATTGTTAATTCTAATTTTTCCTTTTCCTTTAGTAATGTAAACATGAGCACTAGCTGTTTTTCTTGTTGCAAAATAAATTTCAGTTTTTGGAGTTGTCATTCAGTCCATCCTATTACTCTGCATAGTTCGCCTAATTGTGTATAATTTGATGCTGTTTTTCTAATTTTTGCTTTTTCAAATTGGATTTTTTCAATCGATTTAGTTTCTTTAGGTGAACCAATGTATGTTCTTAGTCTTTGAAATGATTCTTTTCCTGATGGTTTTCTATCAAATGGAAGCATTTGACGAATCATTTTTGCCATTACTGTATCTGGTCTTCTATAGTGTTTTGGTCCGTGTTTGTAATTGATAATACTGTTAATTTCTAAAAATTCTCTATACTCTTGAATTTGGTTACTTCTTGTACCACTCATCATGATTTTTTCACAATTAACAACTGAAACTCTATTTCCTTTTATTAACAATTTAGCTACATTTGATGCTAATCTTCCAGCAATGTGATCTGTTGCATCTACAACAATTGGTCTGTCAGTTCTTACAACTGTTTCTTGTTTAGCCATTCCAATGGGTTTGTTAATTCTTCCATTAGCCAAGTAGAACTACTCCTTTTCCAGTTGGATTTTGTTCAACCAATTCTGAGTGGCTGATAATCTTTCCACCATTTCTTAGAATTTTATTAGCTGCAGAATTTGAAATTGAAAATGAAAATAATGTAATTTTATGAGAAATGTTACCAGTTCCAAGAACTTTACCTGGAAATACTACTACATCGTTTTCTTTTGTTAGTTGACCTATTCGATTCAAGTTAAGATCTCTTCTTGCAGCAGATGGTTTTAATGCATATTCTGCTAATTTTGCCCAAATTGGAGCATCATTTTTTGTGGATGCTTTTTTTAGATCTTTGGCCATGTGTATAACCACTTGATTAGTCATGTGAATAATGCGGTTTGAAACCCAAATATAATGTCTATGCTTAGATTATGCTTCAATTTGGGCAATCATTTCTTTGAATTGTCCTAATCTATTGCTGACTTCATCTGCTCCTGAAATAATAATTTGCTCTGGATTGAGTGCACCTGTTGATTCTACAGTTAGAATTTTGACATCCTCTTTATCCGTATCAGTAAGTGTTGAAATATTTGCAGAATTCCATTTGGCGTGTTGTGTTCCACGTCCAAGTCTTGCATAACATTCAATCTTAATTCTTTGACCTGGTGCTAGTTGGACAATAGGAATTTTGTCTGAAACTGGCTTTATTGAATCATCTTCAGATGATAATTCATTTGAAAGAACTGTTCTAGTAACCTCTGAATCTCCAGAATCTAAAATTAACATTACTTTGCAGTTTGAACAACCCGTTTCACTCTGACATTCACATTTGGATGGCTCATTAAATCTGGACAAGTCTGTTGTTATTGGAATTAGTCCTAATCTATGTGCTAAACCTTCATCTGGTAAAACGGAAGAATTTTCAATAATATCTACAGTATCAATTGCAAAGACTGGAACGCCATTTAGACATACTCGTCTAAGTGCATTTGCGTACTGTAATGGTATTCCTTTTAGCTTTACAGCTATTTTTTGATTATCTTTACTAATTATTTCTAAGGATGACAAATCTTGAACAAAATCTTCAAAGTCCACATAAAAATCTAGCTAGTTTTACGTATAGATAAATAGCAAATCATCATATCTATTTTAGAAATGACTGATGTCACACTAGTGAAATATTCCTTTGAAGGCGAAAAATTTGAAATTATGGTAAAACCTGATCCTGCACTTGATTATAAGCTGGGAAAGAAAAAAGATATTTCTGCAGTCTTGGTTTCAGATGACATTTACACTGATTCTGGAAAAGGTACGAGGCCTTCTACTGAGAAATTACTAAAGGCGTTCAATACTGAAGATCAAACTGTAATTGCAGAGATAATTTTGCAAAAAGGTGATCTAAATCTTACAACTGATCAAAGACGAAAAATGATTGAAGAAAAGAGAAAACAGATTGTTCATTTTATTGCAAAGACTTACGTGGATCCTAGAACCCACCTTCCACATCCTCCACTGAGAATCGAGCAAGCCATGAAAGACGGTCGAGTTTCAGTTGATCCTCAAAAAAATGTAGATGAACAGGTAAAAGATATTGTTGAAAAATTGCGTTCAATAATTGCCTTAAAATCTGAGAATCTTGAATTGGAAATTATAATTCCTGCACAATTTGCATCTCAATCATACGCAGTTCTCAAATCGGTAGGTTCTCTAAAAAAAGAAGAATGGCAAAATAATGGTTCATTAAAAGCAATACTTGAAATACCCGCTGCGGCAAGGCCAAATGTGATAGACAGATTAGGTTCTATAACTAAGGGCTCTGCAACAGTTGAGGTAGTTCAATAATGGATAATAAGAGAAAATATGTAATTCCAGGCGATGTAGTAACTACCGGACCTTTTAGACCCGAACAAAATGTAGTCCTTGAAGGTGATAAGATAATTTCTACAACCATTGGAATTTCTGAAATCTACGATGACTCTGTTAAAGTAATTACATTAACTGGAAAATATATTCCAAAAATTGATGATCTTGTAATTGGTAAAGTTAATTCTCACACATCATTATCATGGGAATTAGATATCAATTCGTGCTATGTTGGATTCTTACCTGCACAAGATGTTTTTGGACGAGATTTTTCTGCTCATGCTGATGAACTTTCATCTAAGCTAAAAACAGGCGATCTTGTAGCTGCAAGAATTGCTAATTTTGATAGAACAAGAGATCCACTAGTAACTATTTCTGATAGGGATTTAGGTAAAATTGACTCTGGTGACTTGGTCAAAATCTCACCAAGTAAGGTTCCACGTTTGATTGGAAAAAGAGGCAGTATGATTCAGATGATAGAAATGGCCACTAATGCTGCAGTGACAATCGGACAAAATGGATGGGTAGTTGTTTCATGTGAAACTCCAGAGGGATTATTAAAGGCTAAAAAAGCCATAGAAATGGTTAATGAAAAAGCACATGTTGCTAATTTAACTGACCAAATTAAAGAAATGCTAGAAATGAAGGATGAATCATAATGGGCGGAAGAGACGCAACAATGGTCCTATTGGACGAAAATGGCATTCGCTGTGATGGACGTAAGGTTGACGAGCCACGACGAATTATGATTAAGGCTGGTGGATTAAAAAACGCTGATGGATCTGCTTACATTGAATTTGGTGACAACAAAATTTTAGTTGGTGTATTTGGTCCAAGAGATGTTCATCCAAAACACATGTCAAATACTGATACAGGAATTTTAAGAGTTAGATATCATATGGAACCATTTTCTGTTGGTGAAAGAAAAAATCCAGCTCCTTCAAGAAGAGAAATTGAAATTTCCAAAGTAATCAAAGAGGCATTAGAGCCTGCCGTTATGTTAGAAAAATTTCCAAGAACTGCAGTTGATGTATTTATTGAAGTATTACAAGCAGATGGTGGAACTAGATGTGCTGCACTTTCGGCAGCTTCTGTTGCGTTAGCTGATGCTGGAATTCCCATGAGAGATATGGTTGCAGCATGTGCATCTGGTAAGGTTGCAGATACAATTGTTCTTGATGTTAATAATGAAGAGGATCAAGCCGGTCAAGCAGATATGCCAATTGGTTATATGCCAAGTCTTAAAAAAATTACATTATTACAATTAGATGGCGTTCTAACTCCTGAGGAATACAAAAACTGTGTTGATGTGGGTGTTAAAGGATGTGAAATTGTTTATGAAATACAAAAGAAAGCACTTAAGGACAAATATTTTGGAAAGGAGGATGCTTAGAATTGACGTCTATTTCAGTTATTGACGAACTAAAAAGAACACAAATCCTCGAATTATTAGAACAGGGTAAAAGAGTAGATGGTCGTGCATTAGATGAAGTACGTGAAATCACTATTGAAACTAATGCAATTCCTAAAGCAAATGGCTCAGCAAGAGTTTTTCTTGGTGACACTGAAGTTGTCTGCGGAGTAAAAATCCAACCGGACAGGCCTTTTCCAGATACTGGTGACAAAGGTCTTTTCATTTGCACTGCCGAACTTTTACCACTTTCGCATCCTACTGTCGAAACTGGTCCTCCTCAACCTCATGTTATTGAATTGGCAAGAGTCGTTGATAGAGGAATTAGAGAAAGCCACATGATTGATGTTTCTCAATTAGTTATCGAGAAAGATAAATCCGTAATAGGTGTGTTTGCTGATAATGTAGTTGTTGACTATGATGGAAATTTATTTGATGCATGCTCTTATGCTGCTACCGCGGCATTACTCACATCAAAAACTCCAAAATGGGAAATGGTTGATGATAGACCCACACTTGTTGAAGGTGGGGAATCTGAATTACCAATTAGTACAATCCCGGTGTCAATAACTATGGCAAAAATTGGAAATCATATCGTTGTTGATCCAAATGGTGATGAATGGGCTAGTATGGATGCAAGAATTACAATAACTAGTGATTCTGATGGAAACATTTGTGCTTTGCAAAAAGGAGGTAGTAATGGATTTACACAGGATGAAATTAATCAATGTGGCGAAATTTCTGTTAAAGTAGGAGCAATAATAAGGGAAAAATTAAAAGAAGCTCAGAAAGGTGATCAATGAAATGGCAAAAGCAAAAAAATCTCTTAAAGGATTAGGTGCTCGATATGGAATTAAGCTCAGAAAACAGTATACAAAAATTCATCTTCAATTAAAAGAAAAGAGAGTTTGTCCTGAATGTGGTTCACAATCATTTGGAAGAGATGCTGTTGGTATTTGGTCTTGTAAAAAATGCAGCTATAAAGTAGCTGGAACTGCATATGACATTAAACTTTAGTGCAAAAATTACAGTTGACGCAAAAGATAGTTCAAAAGCGATTTATGATTCTGTAAATATTGATAACAAATTTTATCCGGAGAATCCAGTAAAAACCCTGATAAAATTTGATGAAAAAATTGTTATTTCTGCTGAATCTGAGCACTTGACTCATCTCAGAGCAAATTTGAATTCTACTCTTAGATTAATTCAAGCTAGCTATGATTCAATTGAATCGGTAAAGATATAATGAAACAATTTTTTTGATAAAATATGTCAAACCCACAAATGCCACCATGGCTCCAAGAGCAACTTATGAAATTACAGCAATCTCAACAAAATCTCCAATCAGTTATGACTCAAAAACAACATCTTGAAATTGAAAAAGCTGAAACTGAAAAAGCTCTTGAAGAATTGAAAAAAATTGCCGATGGTGATGCCGTATTCAAACAAGCTGGTACTATTTTGATTAAATCAAAGAAACAAGAATTAATTGATGAATTAGAAGAACGTATTGAAATGAATAAAACACGTTCTACTGTTCTTGAAAAACAAGAAACCCGTCTTAAAGAAACTCTAAAAGAACAAGAAACAAAAATAACTGAAATGATGAAGAGTGGTTCTGCAAATGCTCCTCCACCAAATCCTCAATCTGTGGAAGACAATCCTAGAAAATAATAATTTTCCTCAAATTTCATATGAGATATTAACAATTCTTTATATCTATTATTTGTGAAATTAGAAAATATTCGAATCATTGTAGATGAAAGGGAGAGAAAAAGTGGAATTCCTGATCTTCTTAAATCTGTAGGCTTGAATCTTGAGATGAAAACACTTCCAATCGGTGACTATATTGTTGCTCCTGAAACTGTTGTTGAAAGAAAGAGTA
>Ga0224513_10000483_pt1 | contig 14878 bp, 10 predicted proteins | sample SF_May12_sed_USG_5_FD_169109 | JGI IMG/M metagenome (GOLD analysis project Ga0224513, IMG submission 169109) | Sediment microbial communities from San Francisco Bay, California, United States - SF_May12_sed_USGS_21 | ecosystem: Environmental > Aquatic > Marine > Sediment | place: USA... | reverse complement strand
AGGCTACGATGCCGCCTCGGAATTCCTCGAACGCCATTCGCGAATTATCCGGCGACAAAACCGCAACCTGGGAAACTGACCGCCATGCCGCAAAAACTGATTCTGGTCACCGGTCTGTCGGGGGGCGGCAAGTCCACGGCGCTGAGAGCGCTCGAAGATCTCGGCTACTATTGCGCTGATAATCTTCCAGCTGCGCTGTTGCCGGAATTTGCGCAGCAGATCAAATCCAATCCGACTCGATATTCCATGACAGCACTGGGCGTGGATGCTCGTTCACCAGCCAAAGACCTGGAAGGTATCGCTGCATGGCTGAAAGATCTTTCCTCGAACAGCCTGGATAGCCAGCTGCTGTTCCTGACCGCAGATTCCCGCGCCATTATCAAACGCTTCAGCGAAACACGCCGCCGGCACCCGCTCACGCGGGACAAGGATTCCCTGCCCCAGGCAATCGCAAAGGAAGTCGAATTGCTCAGCAACCTGAAGGAACGGGCCGACTGGGTCATCGATACTTCTGACACGAATATTCACCAGTTGCGGCGACAGGTCTGGAATTACGCCGGCTCTGATAATGACGCGATGACCGTAGTGCTGGAATCCTTTGCCTTCAAACGAGGGGTTCCCCAGGACGTCGATTTCATCTTTGACGCACGTATTTTGCCGAACCCGTTCTGGGAAGAGGACTTGCGCGAACTGAGCGGGCGCGATCAGGCGGTTATAAAGTGGCTCGAGCAGAACCAGTCGGTCAATGGCATGCAACAGGACATTCTCACTTTTCTGAAGACATGGCTGCCGGAGTTCCGACACAGTCAACGCAGTTACGTAACGGTGGGCATCGGCTGCACCGGCGGCAGGCACCGGTCCGTTTACCTGGTAGACAGGCTTGCCCGTGGCCTGGGCGCAGATTACGGAACGGTACTGATTCATCACAGGGAAATGCAATTGTGAGTGTCGGCATCGTCATTGTCACGCATGGTAATACCGGCGCCTCGTTGCTGCAGGAAGCCGAATTTGTTCTGGGGCGGAAGCTGGACGAGATTCCGACTGTCGCGTTTAACCAGGTCAGTGATGGGTTGGACGGTTTAGACAAAATCCGGGCAACGATTGAACAGGTCGATAGCGGCGAAGGCACCCTGGTTCTGACCGACCTGATCGGATCCAGTCCGGCAAACCTCGTCAGCCGGGTGCTGGATGGTCACCACGCGATCATGGTCACGGGCATCAACCTGGGAATGCTGATAAGAGTCTATAATTATCGCTCGGAAAGCCTGGAATTCATCGCTCAGAAGGCGGTCCGCGGCGGAGTGAAAGCGGTCCAGGTGATGCAGAAATGATTTCCAGAACGGTCACTATCATTAACCGCCTGGGGCTTCACGCCCGCGCCGCGACCCGGCTGGTGAACTGCAGCTCCCAGTTCCAATCTGAAATCATCATCCAGAAGGGAACACGCTCGATCAATGGCAAGTCGATCATGGGTGTCCTCACGCTTGCCGCATCGCCGGGAACGGACTTGCTCATCGAAGCTGACGGCGCTGACGAGGAACAGGCGCTTGAATCGATCATCAGGCTGATCAACAACCGGTTTGGAGAGGGTGAATGAGCCTGACGCTAAAGGGACATGCGGTCGCCCCCGGTGTGGTCATCGGGCGTGTCCACCTGGCCGAACGAAACGAACTGGAAATCGGTGAATACCGGATCAGAGAACAGGATGTCGAGCACGAAATTCAGCGCTACCGGAACGCGGTGGACGCGGCGCGGGAACAACTGAACGAACTCGCGGAACGGATTCATCCTACCGTTGCCGTACCCGCTGTCGAGATCATCCAGTCACATGTTCTGATGCTGGGCGACTCCAAGATTCGCAAAAGCACTGAAATCCATATTCGGGAGAAACTCTGTAACGCGGAATGGGCCCTGCAGTCTCAATTGGAACAGGTTCTGTCTGAATTCCGCAGCATGGATGACGAATACATACGCACGCGTGGCGAGGACGTCACCCAGGTCGTTCGCCTGATCCAAAGTAAGCTCAGCGCCGAATCCGCCGGCAAGCCTTTTGAGAACATCCCCGACCGACTGGCCGATACGCTGGTTGTCGCCGAAGAACTGACTCCAGGTGAACTGGCCCTGCTGCACGAGCGTGGCGTGGCCGGAATCGTCACTGAACACGGCGGGCCCCACAGTCACACTGCCATCCTTGCAAGCAGCCTGGGCATACCGGCCGTCCTGGGAATCCGTAACGCGCGAAACCTGCTGACGGAAAATTCCACGATCGTACTCGACGGCGGCCTCGGCGCAGTGTTTGCCGACCCGGATGCGGCAACGCTGCAGCGTTACCAGGAAATACAACTCGATGCAGAACGCTTCCGGCAGTCACTGATTGCGTTGCGTGACCAACCGGCGGTCACTCTGGACGGTGTTGAAATCACCCTGCAGGCCAATGCAGAACGGCCGGCTGAGCTGACGCAGTCGGTGGAAATGGGCGCGCAGGGAGTAGGTCTGTATCGCACGGAATTTCTGTACCTGCGTGGCAAACCCCCTGATGAAGATTCCCAACTGGAAGAATATCTCACCGCGATCAAGGTGATGGCAGGACAGCCACTGACCATTCGCACGCTGGACCTTGGAGCCGATAAATCCACCGGGGAACTGGATTTTTCACAGCTGAGGCGATCTACAAACCCGGCCCTTGGCTTACGGGCGATCCGCCTGTGTTTGAGCGATACCGCACTGTTCAAAACACAATTGCGGGCGATTCTGCGAGCCAGTGTAGCCGGCCCCGTGCGATGCCTGATCCCCATGGTGACCAGTGTGCGGGAAATCCAACTGGTGAAAGAACTGCTGAATGAAGCCCGGCAGGACCTGGAAAAACGCAAGGTGCCGTATGACCCCGAAATGCCGCTGGGCGCTATGATCGAAGTCCCCGCTGCTGCGCTGTCTCTCGGTGATCTGGGCAGGTATCTCGATTTCGTCTCCATCGGCACCAATGACCTGTTGCAGTACACCCTGGCCGCGGATCGCGGCGATGAACAGGTGGCCCATCTCTATGACCTGCAGCATCCGGGCGTCGTGCGGTTGATCAAGCATGTTCTGAAAGTCTCACGCAAGCTGGAGATTCCTGCTTCTGTGTGTGGTGAAGTTGCGGGTGAAAAGCAATATACGCGACTGCTGCTGGCACTGGGCCTGAAAGAGTTCAGCATGCACCCCGCGCGGCTTCTGGAAGTAAAACAGATTGTCCGTCAAACCCATGTCTCGGCTGCCAGGGAAGCCATAAATCTCTGGCTTGACGACCCCGGTGGCCATGACGATGAAAGTTTGCTGCAACTGCTGGACGCGTCACAGACCAACCCATAAGCTCGCCATTTCCCTTATAATGCCTGCGGTTCCTTGGAACCCTTGTCACTGAATCTCGGGGAGCATCGCATGGCGGAACCGTTACACGAAGAAAAAACCGCTCGCCACCTGGATCACCTGTCCGAAGCGCTCGACTCCGGCAAACAGTACCAGGTCAGGCACCTTCTGAACAACTTGTCGGCCTCCGAAATCGGCGATCTGCTGGAATCATTGCCCATCGCCAAACGCCTGGTGGTCTGGGAAATGACGGACCCGGCGCTCGATGGCGATGTGCTGGTCGAGGTAAACGACGAGGTTCGTGCCAGCCTGATCCGTGATACGTCGCCGGAAGATCTTATCGCCGCTGTTGACGACCTCGATCTCGACGACCTGGCGGATATTCTTGATGACCTGCCTGAAGAAGTCACCAGCGAAGTACTGCGAAGCCTGGACCGTCAGGATCGGGAGCGGTTGGCACGGGTGCTTTCCTATCCGGAGGATTCCGCCGGTGGGTTGATGGACCCGGACGTCCTGACGATTCGCCCGGATGTCACACTCGATGTAGTGCTGCGCTACCTGCGCTTACGTGGGGAATTGCCCGATGTTTTCGACCTGCTGTTCGTCATTGACCGAAACGGACGTTTCCTGGGCAGTCTGAAATTATCCGATTTGCTGACCCACGATCCGGAGCACCTCGTAGCAGAGCTCATGGATACATCTTCTGTTGCGATTCCGGTCGATATGCCGGCCAACCAGGTGGCGTTGGAATTCGAGCATCATGACCTGGTGACCGCACCAGTCATCGACTCGGGAAAACTGCTGCTCGGTTGGATCACGGTGGATGACGTGGTAGACGTCATCAGGGAGGAAGCAGAACACACCGTCATGACGATGGCCGGCCTGGACGAGGAAGACGACATGTTCGCCCCCATCGTGCAAACGGCCCGTCGTCGCTGGATCTGGCTCGGTGTCAACCTGATCACCGCGTTTCTTGCAGCCCTGGTACTGTATGCATTCGAACCCACGCTGGACCAGATCGTCGCCACGGCCGTGCTGTTTCCAATTGTCATGAGCATGGGCGGGATCGCCGGAACACAAACACTGACGCTGATGGTTCGGGGAATGGCGACCGGTCAGGTCAGCGCCGCCAATACGACTGCGCTGCTGCGCAAGGAGCTTGCGGTCGGGCTACTCAATGGCGTGCTGTTTTCGATCGTCATCGCCCTGATCGCCATGTACTGGTATAACGACATTCCGCTGGGCCTGGTGATGGCGGCAGCCATCCTTCTCAATCTGCTGGCCGGAGCGCTATCCGGGGTGCTGGTGCCGGTCATTCTCAAACGAATGTCGATAGACCCCGCGCTGGCGGGTGGCGTTGTACTCACGACTGTAACAGACGTCATCGGCATCCTTGCGTTCATCGGCCTGGCGACTTTCCTGCTGATAGGGAATTAACACGCAAACCACGCTATGAACGTTCTGCTGATTACCCAGGAACCGCCGCTGCTGAGCGAAGAAATCGTCAGCGGAAACGCGGTTCGTACCCTGCAGATCAGGTCAGCGCTCGAGTCTGCGGGCCATCAGGTCAGGCAGGTCTGGCTGCAGGGCCCAGGCCCGAATCCTGCAGCTGACCGGGACTCTACCTTCCGCAACGCCGATGAGTTGCAGGGAATCTTGCTGAAACAGTCGCCTGGCGCGGTGATCGTCCTTTACTGGGAATTGCTTGGCCTGCTGCCTCACGATATACGGATTCCGGTCATTCTCGATTACGTGGCGCCTCGTTCTCTGGAAGAGTTGTTTGAGTCGCCGGAGACCGTCAGGGCCAGCCTGCGGCGGCTGAAAAACAATCTTCGGCGTTGCGACCTCGTTCTGACCGGCAATGAGCTACAGAGGCATCTTTTGATCAACACCCTGATCGAGTCGGGCTTTGATTTACGGCTCGTTGATCCAATCAGGATTGTTCCCCTGGGAGCGGAACCGGCAGGGGCGCCCGAATCGAGCCCGGAGGGTGGCGAGTGGCTGTTCGTCAGCGGCGGCGTGTCCTGGCCGTGGCGGGACAGCGGCTCCTACCAGGCGCGCCTCGAGGAGTTCGCTGGATCTCACAACTCCCTGCACTGGGTGCATTTTGGCGGCGGCTATCGCTGGCATGGTTCCAGCGCGAATGAAGCTCAAGACGAAATACCTTCGCTGCCCAGCGGGATCGACCTGAGACCGCTGACATCCTACCGTGATTTCAGCCGTTTCCTGACTGGAAAAGCACATGTTGGCGTTGAACTGGCGGAATGGAACATTGAGCGTGAGTTCAGCCAGTCGTTCCGCTCACTTGAATTCCTTCGTCACGGCCTTCCTTTATTGTGCAATCGCTACTTGCCGCTGGCCAGGCTGATCGAGCAGTACGATGCAGGGTGGCTGGCAGACAGTCCGGACTCATTGCCGTCATTGCTGGACGCCATTATTTCCAGGCCGGATGAGTGGGAGAGAAAATCCCGCAATGCCCGCAGGCTGGTCACCGAAGCGCTGCAACCCGCCCAAACTGCTGCTCCGCTGCTGAAATGGCTGGAGTCACCTGCCAGGGCGACCCGGCTTGAAGCGGAAATCATTCACAGGCAGGAAGCGCCGGTGCTGGGCGTTCCTCCCCTGGGGAAGAGACTAAAACGCCAGGCGCGACTGGCCAGGACCGTAGCCTTACGTCGTCTGCTTCAGCCTGAAAAAGGTACCGGCGTTGTCTTCGTGACCCGAAGTGACCTCTTTCCACCCGACCATGGCGCGGCCGTCAGAACTGTGGAGAGCGCCCGGGCAATCGCTGCGCGCGGCACCCCGGTTGCTATCGTGACCCACGACCGTGATCAGTGGTACGAGGTGACCCGCGAAGGCATCACACCCCGAAAATACGCAGCATGGACGAAGCTGCTCGGCCTGCCCGGACCCTTGGCCAAGCTGCTGCATTTTTCAAAAGACATGCCCTACAGCAACAGTTTTCTTTACCTGCCGCTAACAGACGGTTCCTTTTTCTGGCGGATTCTGCTGGCGGCCCGCGCCATCCGGGCCGGTACTCTGCAGGCCGAATTTCCAGCCTATGCCCAACCGTGTATCGAAGCCCGGGAAGTTCTGGAATGCCCGGTCGTGCTGGTCGAACATAATGTCGAATACGAGCGCATTAAGGCCCAGGTTCCGGAGCTATTGCCCACTCAGTATGACAACCTGAAAGCGATCGAGATCGATCTTTGTAATCGCTCTGATGCCGTCGTCTGTGTCTCAGGAAATGATCGCCAGAAACTGGCCGAGGATGGTGTTCATCCGGACCTGCTGCACACGGTGCCACACGGCGTGGACCTGGCGCAATTTGAATCGGCTGACGCTGAAGATGTGCGCAAGCGCTATGACATTCCCCCGGAATGCCCGCTACTGGTCTACCATGGCACTTATTCCTACCCGCCCAACCGGGAAGCATTGCAGATTTTTGCGGACATCCTGTTGCCCGGACTCGAAGCAAACGGATTGAAATGTCACTTGCTGGCAGTTGGTAAAGAACCGCCTGCAGCGTCGCCTCACCCGCGCATCCACCTGACCGGCAGCGTCGAAACGCTGGCGCCCTGGCTGAAAGCGGCCGACATGTCCGTCATACCGCTGGTTGACGGTGGCGGTACCCGCATGAAGATCATTGACTGTTTCGCAGCAGGGTTGCCGTTAATCAGCACCCGCAAGGGAATTGAGGGCATTCCGGTGGTGGCAGGCAAGCAGGCACTGATCCTGGACGACTGGGATGAGATCATCGCGGCCGTCCTGGACCTTTGGCAACACCCGGAGAAAGCGGCCAGGCTTGCGGCTGAAGGCCGCGCAATGGCCAGCCAACTTGGCTGGGACGCCGCCGCCGAGAGTTACCTGGCGCTGTATTCAGCGCTGGCTTAGCGTGCCGGTGGACTGGTTTCGGGAATCCCCGGGTTTCGACGCCACGTCATTTCTGACGTAACTCGGCTGAGCTGCGCTGGCCGGCAATGGCTCGTGTTCTTTCATCCAGTCCAGCGCCAAAGTGCAGATAGTTTCCGCCCGGGGCCACAATGAAGGCCGGCAGGCCACTGCCCGTGCGGCTTGCTCACTCAGAACATCGAAACGTTCAAATCCGTTTCCCGCCGCGATAAACGGCTCATCCGCCGGGATCAGCACCTGTTCCGCGCTGCATACCCGTTCCTTCCCCGCGGCACGCACGACTCCATCGCCGACGGTGAAATTGGCCGTATAAACTTCCTGCATGCGTGCATCCATTGCCACGCAGATTTGCGTTGCCTGGCTGGAGCCAGCCTCGACGGCCAATTGCGCCACTGCCGCAAGGGATGATACCGGGACGACCGGTAATCCCGACGCCCAGGCCAGCCCCTGGACCACGCCTATGCCAATCCGCAGGCTGGTGAAACTGCCGGGCCCACGGCCAAACGCAATCGCTTCGACATCCCCCAATGCCAGGTTTGCTTCATCCAGCAAGCCACTGACCGCTGGCAGCAGCAGTTCGGCGTGCTTCATCGGCGCATGCCGGTGAAACGACAATACCCGACCCTCGACGAACAGGGCAACGGAACACACTTCGGCAGACGTTTCCAGCGCCAGCAAGTTACTCATTCAGAAATTCCTCCACTTCCGCCCGGTCTTCGACTTGCTTCATCGGCGGCAGGCTGTCAAGAAAAACCCGTCCATAGAATTTTGTCCTGATTCTCGGGTCACATACCACCAGGGCGCCCCGGTCATTCACATCCCTGATCAGGCGCCCGGCGCCCTGTTTCAGAGCAATCACCGCCTGTGGCAGGTACAACTGCGTGAATGGATTGCCACCGGATCGTCTCAGGGCGTTGCTGCGCGCCTCCATCACAGGGTCATCGGGTGCCGCGAAAGGCAGTTTGTCGATGACGACCAGCGACAGTGCCTCACCGATAACATCCACACCCTCCCAGAAACTGGCGGAACCCAGCAGCACGCCCTCGCCGGAAGCCCTGAATTTTTCGAGCAACAGGCTGCGCGGCTGGGTGCCCTGGACGAATAGCGGATACTCGATCTTATCGGCAAGCAACTCCGCGGCCTTTCGCAGCGACCGGTGCGATGTAAACAGCAGAAATGCCCGGCCGTGACTGGCTTTCAGCAAGGGTATGACCTGCTGCAGCAGGGCTGGGACAAAATCCGGGTCACGGGGCTCAGGAACCCCCCCGGGCACCCACATCAATGCGTGTTCCTGATAGTTGAAAGGAGAATCCAGCTGCAGGGTCAGTGCGTCATCCAGGCCCATCAGGTCAGTGAAATGGCAAAAGTCTTCTTTCACGGCCAGTGTCGCCGAAGTAAAAACCCACGCAGCATCCGCCATGGCTCTGAAATCGTTGAATACCCCGGCCACTTCAAGGGGCGTGATATGCAGGGCAAAACCCCGTCCCCTGCGCTCAAACCAACGGACCTCATCGCCGGCTTGCTGCGCATCAAAGCGGTCCAGCCGTACCTGCAGTTCTGTCAGTCGCTCAATGCAGCCGTCAAGGCCCCGGGCGCTGCCCGCAAGCTTTGCACCAGCTGCGGCCAGCGCAAGAATGGAATGATCAAGCGCCTGCAGGGCACTCCGGACGGCTCCATGAGCCACCAGTTCATCCCAGGAACCGCGCTCAGGCATGTTTTCCGCGATCACCAGCTGAATTTCCCTGAGTTTCTGCAGGCAGTCTGCAACCGGTTCCCGCAGCATCCCCATCGCTCCGCTTGCAGCGGCGGATTCAGCCAGAAAATCCCGGCACAAATCCTGAACCTGGCGAGCCGTGATGGAAACACTGAAGAAACGGGTGGCGGTCTCGGGCGCCTGGTGGGCCTCGTCGATAATGAAGGCCCCGGCGCCCGGCAAAACTTCACCGAAACCGCTTTGCTTGATGGCCATATCCGCGAACAACAGGTGGTGATTGACCACGACGATATCCGCTTCCTGGGCTTTCTTGCGAGCGCGCGCGACAAAACAGTCCTCAAATTGAGGACATTCGCTACCCAGGCAATTGTCGGCTGTCGACGTCACAAACGGCATCAGGCCGCTGTCCTCGGTGATGACGTTGGCAATGGAGAGATCACCGTCCGTGGTCCTGGCTGACCAGTCCTGGACGACTTCCAGCTCGAGCGCGGCTTCCCTGCTCGGCAAGCGGCCTTCGGTCCGGGCAATCGTCATCCGGTGAAGACAAAGATAATTGGCCCGGCCTTTGAGCAGCGCCGGTGTGACCGACACATCCAGGGCTTCCTTTACCAGCGGCAAGTCCCGAAAAAAAAGCTGGTCCTGCAAGGTTTTCGTTCCCGTGGAAATGATCACGCGCTCACCACTCAGCATGGCGGGCACCAGGTAAGCAAGTGTCTTGCCAATGCCTGTACCAGCCTCGACTACCAGTGCGCCAGCGCTGGCAATTGCACTCTCAACGGCCTCAGCCATCTGGATTTGGGCTTCCCTGGGCGCGAAACCACTCAAAAACCCGGAAATTGGCCCGTCCGCGTCAAGCAATGCAGCACTGCGGCCCTTTACATCATTCACGCGATTTTCAAAGCCCCCTTGGCTTGGTGTTCATGCAAACAGCGGCTTTTTTTTCCGCATCAACCGACCCTTTGGAATCTCCGAGGTATTCCTTACTGACGCTGATGGTGCGCCAGTTCCGACTACAAATTTCGCCCACGCGGGGGCCGATGTCATAGGACCGGGTGGCAAAATTCAGCGCCTGCTCGTAATCCTGCATCTGCAACTGCACTTCTGCCATGCTCTGCAGTATCTCTGGATCGCGCGGTTGAATCCTGAGGGCGCGTTCAAGGTAGCTGGCGGCCTGGCCATAATCCCCGGTTTGCTCCGCATTGCTGGCATCAGCCAGCAACTCTTTCACCGCCGGGTTCTGCAAGGGGAATACCTGGATGCCATCGCTGTCCTGCCGGGCTGGCTCGCGGACCCGCGCTTCGACCTCGGGTTGTTGCGTCGCCGATGGACCCGGCGCCGTGGACGCACAGCCGCTCAGTAACAAGACAAGTGCCCAGGCCAGGATCTGGCGAGGCCAGTGCGTCATATTATTGCTTTTTCTTGCCAAGGAGCTTTCTCCAAAAAGATTCTTCATCATCTTGCCGCGCCGACATGCAGGCCGTTGACTGTGCAGGCCCGGAGCCATCTACAAACGGAATCTGCACGGCCCCCTCGCAGTCCTCCAGTGTCAGCAATCCGCTGTTACGGTCGACCCAAAGCCAGTAAGCGCCATCGGGCATTCTCAGGTCTACAGACTCGATCGGCAACTGCCTGAACAATCGGCCCCATAGCTGCATGGCGGCGTTACTGCCGGTAACGCCTGCCGGACGGTTATCGTCCTCGCCCACCCAGCTGACGGCTACCTGGTTGCGAGTATATCCGACAAACCAGCTGTCACGGCGATCGTTGGTGGTCCCCGTTTTCCCGGCAATCGTCCCAGATTGCGCCAACAGGCCCGGCAAGGCACTCGCCGTGCCCTGCTCAACCACCTGCGTCAGTGCGTAATTGAGAACCGCGATGGCCTCGCGATTGGGTTGCGGCACCATGCGCAGGGGATAGCGAGCCAGTTCGTTGCCATCCGCCGTCTGCACCGCGATCAGGGACCTCAGCGGTACGCTGAACCCACCGGCTGCGATGGACTGGTAAATCTGGGTGACCTCCAGCGGAGTCAACTCCACGGCACCCAGGAATATGGATGGAACCGGGTCAACGTTCGCCTGCACGCCCAGTTGCTGAATCCGGCTCACCAGGTGATTGACGCCAATATTCATGCCCAATCTCACGGTTGCCTGGTTATAGGAGCGGGTCAGGGCTTCCAACAGGGTCACTTCGCCGTGGGATTTGTTGTCATAATTTGACGGCGACCAGGCCGAGCCATCAGCCTGCCGGAGACTGATCGGCTCGTCCATGATCCGGGACACCAGGCTGTAATCCTGCTTGTGTTCGAGGGCCAGCAGGTAAACCAGCGGTTTGATGACTGAACCGATCTGGCGCCGGGCATGGATTGCCCGGTTGAAACCGGCGCGATTCGGGTTCCGGTCTCCCACCAGGCCCTGTACTTCTCCGGTCGAAATATCCGCGACCACCATCGCGGCCTGCAGAGTCGGGGAAAGCCCCCGCGCCTCGAGTTGCTTCAAACCCTCACTGACCGCAGCCTGGGCTTTTTCCTGCACCAGCGGCGCCAGGGTCGTAAAAATCCTCAGGCCCTCGGTTTTCAGGTCGTCTTCCTGGTAAACCTGCGCCAACTGCCTGCGGACGAGGTCAACGAAGGCGTGATACCGCGTACCCCGTGTCCGCGGTTTCTCCGTGACACCCAATGGCAACGCAGCCTGCTGGCGGGCCTGCGCTTCGGTCAGCAGTCCCGTTTCAGCAAAAGATGCCAGCACCTGGTTACGGCGCCCACGCGCCCGTTCAGGATGCCGCCTCGGATTGTAGTAGGAGGCGCCTTTGACCAGCCCAATAAGAAGTGCAATCTGGTTTGCCTCCAGGCGATCCAGCGGCTGGTCGAAATAAAACAGGCTGGCCTGTCCGAATCCATGCACGGCAAACGCGCCTTGCTGACCGAGAAAGACTTCGTTCAGGTACGCTTCGAGAATTTCAGACTTGCCGTAATGCGCTTCCAGCAACAAGGCCATGATCGCTTCATTGAATTTGCGTGCGATGGTTCGGTCATGGGTCAGGAAATAGTTCTTCACCAATTGCTGGGTCAGTGTGCTGCCTCCCTGGACGGCTTTTCCCGCTTTTAAATTGGCGAAGGCCGCACGTAAGATGCCCCGCAAGTCAACACCCGGATGGTGCTTGAAGTTTCGGTCTTCCACCGATTGCAGCCCCGTCACCAGCAAAGGCGGGGCCTGTTCAATCCTGATCAGGGTGCGGTCTTCTTTCTGCAGCGGGTAAATCGCGGCAATTTCTGACGGTTCGAGACGGAACAGGTCCAGCGACTGGCCAGCCGGCAGGCTGGATACCGCAGTGACCTTGCCACTCCCAAGCCGCACCCGCACTTTGCGTGATTCCTCGAAACCGTCATGAAAACCGAACGATCTGCGATAAATGTCCACGGTACTGCCCGATACCCGGTATAAACCAGGCCGCGAAGCGTCGCTGGCGGCACGGTAACCGGCTGCCTTCAACTCCAGTTCCAGGTCACTGCGCGACAATAGCGCACCCTGGTAAAGATCCAGCGCGCGAGCATAAACGTGACTGGGTAAATCCCACTTGCGTCCTTCAAACTCCGTGGTGACCTGGTAGTTGAGATAAATCACCCAGGGCAGCATCAGACCGGTAAAAATACCCACCAACAGCAAGCCCAGGCGCCAAATTTTCCCGAACCATCTGCGTTGTTTGGGTGGGCTTGCTTTTTTCCGCCTGGCCGCAGTCTTCTTTTTGCGTTTACTCATTGACGCATCTGCCTCTTTGCCGGGTGACATCACACGGACCTTTGACCATAATGAGGGGATTTCGTGCCAAAAGCACCCTCATGACGACGACTTTAACAGACCTGCGAAACGACCCCAATTCCCTGGGGCCTCTACTGGATGATTACCGGCGGCGATGTCCCGGTAAACCGTTACTCATCCTCGGCGAAAACCTGTCACTTTCAGCCGCAATGGAAGCGTCTTTGATGGCATTGCTAAGCGACATCCCGGAAGATCTTTGCGGCCCCGCGGCCCTCAGCGTCATGAGTAATGCAGCGACCGCGCTGAACCCCTTTGCAGGTCTCTCCAGCCGTTGGCAGGAACCGCCGTCGTCAGGCTTGCTGGAAAACCTGGTGACGCTGTTGGGCACCGGTAAACTGGTTCGCTGGTCTGACTGGCCGGAGCACCTGGTGCTGCTGTCGGCCGCGGCCGTTGAAGTTCTGGCCGAAGCAGCTTGCAGCACGGCCAACGCCATTGAGTGCCTGGATCAGTCAAATGGGCAATTACTGGTCAGCGACAGCCTTTTTCTGCATGACCCGAACGCGGCTTTATTCGATCGACCGGAGATTGAACCGCACGAGGAAAGAAGGCCATCCCCGTGGGCAACACTGAGAGAAAAACTCGATCATTGGCTGAATCTTGAAGAGCCGGCTGAAGACAGTGGTTGGGCGCGTGAACTGGCAGCCTGCAGCAGGGCCGGTTCAACAGCGACGCTGCACGTCACTCACAGTTGGGGTGGTGGCGTCGAACAGTGGGTCGACTCGTTTATCGGCGCCGATACTGATGGCATCAACCTGCAACTGTGTTCAGAGGGCCCACAAACGGGGGAAGGCTATGGCCAGCGATTTTCTCTGTACCTCGCAAATCAGAAAAAAGCCGCCGTCGCCCACTGGTGGTTGCAACCAACGATTCATTCTACCGCCAGCAGCCATCCTCAGTACCGCAGGATGCTGACAGAAATTGCAGACCGATACGGTGTCGGCCGGATCATCATTTCTTCACTGGTCGGGCATGGACTGGATGCGTTGGAGACGGGCTTACCGACGATCCAGGTTTTGCATGATTTCTATCCACTTTGGCCCCTGCTCGGCATTCATCCTGGGCCTTACCTGGATGCTGGCCCGGAACAAGCGCTGGGCAGTGCATTGGAGGAACACAGCCTGCTGCCAGGCTTCCAGGACCGTGACACCAACAGCTGGAAACGGCTGGCACAAGAGTGGCGGCAAACCGTAACGGCGCAAAAAGTCAGGGTCGCTGCGCCCAGCCAGTCCGTGATACAGATGATCCGATTACTGGATCACGGCTGGGAAAAAATCGTAATCAAGCTGATTCCTCACGGCTTGCCTGATTTGCCGGGCTCGGCCGAAGTCCGTCCGAAAGAACGAACCGACGGGCGTTTGAGACTGGTCATTCCCGGCCGTATCCAGCACGGAAAAGGCAAGCAACTCCTGCTGGACGCTCTGCCTGAGCTGACCCAATTTGCGCAAGTCTACCTGCTGGGAGCCGGCAAAGAGGGCGAAGCTTTCTTTGGCCAATCCGGCGTCAACGTGATACCGCAGTACCCTCGCTCCAGCCTTCGTGACCTGCTGGAATCAATCGGGCCCCACGTGGCCGGGCTGCTCTCCATCGTTCCGGAAACCTTCAGTTACACGCTTTCCGAAATGCAAGCGCTGAAAATACCGGTGGTAGCGACCCGGCTGGGCAGTTTCGCCGAACGGATCAGGCACGCTGAAACCGGATGGCTGATTGAACCCGATGCGGGTTCGCTGGTTGAACGCATCCGCAAACTGGCTGCAGAACCGGACCGCATTGCTGCTGTTCGAAACCACCTCGCAAGCCTGGAAGCGGCAAGTTCGGAGGCTATGGTGCTGGAATATGACAAGCTCTGCCAGGCATCACCCGGCAGCAGAAACATCACCGACCTGCAAAGCCTGGACGGTTTCCAGGCTGCTGCCTTCGTCTTTGAAGCAACCGAATTGGCCCACCAAAATTCACGACTTATGAAACTGGCGGTTGAACTGCAGTCAGAAGTCGAAAAAAGAAGTGACTGGGCCGAGGAGCGAGAGCGGGCTTTGCAATCTGAAATCAAACGCCGGAAACGCTGGGTTGCGGATCTGGAAAGCCAATTGCAGGGCCT
>Ga0224513_10000481_pt1 | contig 14883 bp, 11 predicted proteins | sample SF_May12_sed_USG_5_FD_169109 | JGI IMG/M metagenome (GOLD analysis project Ga0224513, IMG submission 169109) | Sediment microbial communities from San Francisco Bay, California, United States - SF_May12_sed_USGS_21 | ecosystem: Environmental > Aquatic > Marine > Sediment | place: USA... | reverse complement strand
GCCGAACAGCCCGATGGCGCCCCGGACGACGGACTTACCCTGACCGAGGTCTGGGGCTATGGCTTTGAACTGGCGCAGGGTGGTTCATTGTTACTGGACGAGGTCCGCCTGAAGATACCGCCGCCGCCGCTGGAGATTACAGTAACCAACCTGAACGATAGTGGTGCGGGCTCGCTGCGGCAGGCGCTGGCGGATATTGCCAGCGGTGGCGTCGTCACCTTCGATCCCGTTCTCGCCGGAGGGACAATCGGGCTCACATCCGGGCAGCTGCTCGCCGGCCGCAACGTCACCGTCGACGCATCCGCAGCGCCGGGACTCGTGGTCAGCGGTAGCAATATTTCCCGCGTGTTGACCGTCGCGGCGGGTGTGACCGTCACCATGAACGACCTCGTGGTGGCGGATGGCGTCGGCGCTCCGCAAGGAGGCGGGATTCTCAACCTCGGAACACTGAACCTCGACCGGGTCGTGGTCAGGGACAATGTCGAGACAAGTAGCGGCCCAGCGAGTTTCGATTTCGGCGGCGGCGCGATTTACAATGGCGCATTCGCCACGCTGAACCTGACCGACAGCACCGTGGCGAATAACGCGAGCATCAACCAGCCAGGTGGTGGGGTCTATGGCTTCTTCAATAGTACGGTTAACATCGTTCGCAGTACTATCAGCAGCAACGTCAGTGGCGACGTGGCCGGGGGATTGCGGACGCTGGGTAACCTGACGGTGGTCAACAGCACCATCTTCGGTAACGTCTCCACTGCGTGGCACGGTGGGGCTGCGTTTATCACCGATGGAACAGCAGTAATTACGAACAGCACCATTAGCGGCAATAGTGCGCCTGCAGGAACAGCGGGTGGCTTGATGGTCGCAACATTTGGTGCCCCTGTATCCGTAACAGTGACCAACAGCGTCGTTGCCAGTAATGGGGATTACGACTGCCAGGTCGAGGGTGGAGGAGCCGCCGTTTTGACGTCGGGTGGCAGCAATGTCTTCGCCGACCCGTCTTGTAACCCGGTTGCCTCGGACATGGTCGATGTTGATCCTCTATTGGGTCCTCTGGCGGATAATGGCGGTCCGACCCTGACGCAGGCATTGCTACTAGGCAGTCCGGCTATCGATTCAGCCGACGACGCAGACTGCCCCACGAGCGATCAGCGTGGCGTGCTGCGGCCCCAGGGCGCTGGCTGTGATGTCGGCGCATTTGAGTTCGAACCTTGATGAATGGATCGTTGAAATGAGTTTCCGGAGAAGGCACCGATTGACGTAATTCCCTGGCTTCCACAACAGCAGGGCGGTGCCCTGTTCGATGCGGTGTAGATCGACCCCGTCTAAAGACATTTGGGCAAGGGCGGATCTGGGCCGGGAGAGGCTGTTGCCTCGGGTATCGGTTCGGCGCCTCTGTGTGAACGGCGCGACGCGGACTACAACGGCTAACAGTGTGGGCGGCCGACGTCTACAGGTCAAACTGAACAGTCGGCCACAAATCGACCTGCAGAGATGTCTGACTCACTGCGTGAAGTCTGCGTGTATCAGCTGCGTACCGTCATGCGGTTAGGGCAACAGACGCCTCTGTAACTGGTTGATAAATAAATACAGAACCAGTCTCCTGGCGTTTTGAAAATCCGCGCGTCGGTGGCCCGATCCTTCAGCAGCAGTCGATCTGGTCGCGCACTTCTTCGGCGGCCTTGCGCAGTTCCGAGATCATTGCGACCGCGGGCATGCGCATGTCCTTTGGCATCCGCGCGATGATCATGGCGACCGCGTTCTCGGTCATATTGGCGAGCCGCCTGGCTTCCTTTGTGCCGGCAGCGGTCAGCTCGATCAGCCAGCGGCGTCCGTCATCCGGGTCCTGGTGCCGCTCGACGAAACCACGTGCCTCCAGCCCATCGAGCAGCCGCGTCATTGCGCCTTTCGTCACGCGCGCATGACTGGCGAGGGTCGACACATCCCAGGTGCCTTCGAGCAGCGTCTGAAGGACTACGCATTGCGCGACGGTTACGGTGCCGCAACAGACCTGCTCTCGCTCCAGCATCGCGAACATACGACAGAACGCGACGACGCATCGATGACTGTGCTCACGGTCGTGTCACCAGGCCCGGTTTCATGGTTTCCTTGCGCAATCTCGGCTTCTCGTCGCAGCATGGCACGAGATAATTGTCCCAATCGGATGTTGGGGGTGATTCTTAATTCAAGTGTTTGAACACCCGCGGATCAATTGCCGCTGCGGTGAGTACACCGGCCATGAATGCCCCCGCGATACCGGGAGTCAATGTGTCCTGACCCGTCAGGAAAAGCCCGGGGACCGGCGTACGGGCATTGAGCGAGTTCGACAGCATGCGGCGCGGGGTTGGTTCGACGCCATAGAAACCGCCTCTTTCATGAGCCGTGAACGCCGCGGTTGCCAGCGGTGTGCCGAGTTCATGGTAGACAATGAGCGGCGCAAGGGCGGGGAACTTCGCCTCGAAAAACGCCATCATCCTGGTCTCGATGTTCTTCTTGAGTGCTACCCACTCGGCTGCGCGCTCCGCGGCACCTCCATCGGCAAATTCTGCCACCGTCGACCAATCGGCCAACACCATGAATTCGCCCGTATGGTGGTTTGATGGGCCGGGATCGTGCGCGGGGTCCTTGAGCGACGGAAAGGACACGAACATCCCCGGAATCGGGTCATCAAGGGATGACCAGATACTGCTGACTGTATCCCAGCTTTCATGGAACCAGTGATTGGAGCGCGTTGCGCCATATCGCCTGATGTCGCCCTCGAAGCCGAGAAATACCTCGAAGTGGCAATAGGCCGGCTTGAAAGTGGTGATTTCGCTGGCCCAGTCCTGTTGGCTGACCTCAGCCGGAAGTAAGCGCTTCACGGTTTCTCCGGCGCCGATCGCCGAGACGATGGTTGGCGCCCGGAATTCCTCACCGGTGCTCGTACGCACACCGACGGCTGTTCCTTCTTCGATCATTATCTCGCTGACCGGCGTGCCGGCAATGGCACTTCCATCCCCGGACTCGATCACCGGAACGAGTCCCTTTGCGATGGCGTTGCCACCCCCGACGGGATAGCTGGCGCCTTCAAGGTAATGGCCCATGATCAATCCGTGAATGCCAAAGCTTGCTTCCTCTGGTCTCCCGCCAAATGTAGGCCATTGCGCCGACAGGATGGCACCCAGCTTGGGGTCGCTGATTAACTCGGTGAGAACGTTCCCTGTCGTGCGGCCGCACCATTGTTGGATCTTCTTCTTGTTCCACCAACGATGTATGGAGCGAACCTGCTCCGGCATTGATCGTTCGGCGGCGATGAGAAATGCGGCGTTCTTGGCCGCCAGCATTGCATCGAAGTAGGCATCGATTTCGGCGGCATTAGCGGGAAACCACTCCTTGAGTTCCATCTTGTACGCCTCGGCCGGGCGTCCCACCGTAATGTCGAATCCATCCGGAAAATGCAGCGTGTCGTAAACGGTACCGACCGAGTGAAACTCGATGGTTTCGTCGCTGAGCCAATCGAGGACTCGGCCCGCTTCCTGGTCATGACCAAACATGCCGCAGTAGTGGAGGCCGACATCCCAGGTGAAGCCGTTCCTTGAAAAGGCGTGGGTAAGCCCGCCGATGGCATCCGCCTGCTCGAGAAGCAGGACTTTGTGATTAAACCGGGAGAGCGCGGCTGCCGTCGTCATACCGCCTATGCCCGATCCGATGACAATGACATCGAATCCGTTCGCCGAACGAGCCTCTGCCATGTGTCCACAATAGCCCCCATCCACCATGGAGACAATTAGGGGTTTCCACATTGGCAACGCGCCAGAATTGGCCCGCCTGGAAAGCATTTTGGCCGGAGTTCGGTATTCCCGAATGTCACCCTCATGCGTGAAGCGCTAGATTGACTAACAGCATTTATGTGCCGCATCGAGCACGGTTTGGGTGAGGGTTACCCATTACCTTGGTACGGTGAGGCAGTGACAATATGACGTCAGCGATCACCGATACCTGCATTTCATTGCCCGACGACCGCAAGCTGGCGTATGCCGAGTACGGAGATCCCGCGGGTGCTCCTGTCCTTCTGTTTCACGGGCTGCCGGGTTCGCGGCTGTCGTGGGGCCTGTTGCCCGACAATCCGTTTCCACCGGGGTTGCGTTTGATAGCACCGGATCGTCCCGGCTATGGTCGTTCGGATCCCAATCCGGGGCGGACGCTTCTGGACTGGACCGATGATGTCGCGCAACTGGCTGACGCACTCGACATCGAGCGTTTCGCCGTTGTTGGCGTATCGGGGGGTGGGCCCGGGGCTCTTGCGTGTGCCTGGAAGCTGGCTGACAGGCTGGCGTCTGTCGCAGTCGTCTCGAGTCCTGCGCCGACGAACGCGCCGGGTGTGCTCGAGGGCATGAGCAAGGCCAACCGGTTCTTCATGAAGCTGGCCTGGCGTATGCCATGGCTATCCTCGATCAATGTGCGATTCCTGGCGTCTGTGATTCGTCGCAACCCGGCGCGCTATATCGAGTCGATGAGTTTCAAAGTGCACGAGGTAGACAGGCTGGTACTCGCTCGTCCGGACGTGAGGGATATGCTGGCGAAGGACTTTGCCGAAGCCGTACGGAATGGCGGGTGGGGCATGGTTGATGATATGGCCGCCAATCACGGGCGACCATGGGGCTTCCCGTTATCGGAGATCCGCGCGCGGGTACGATTCTGGTTCTGCGAGCTTGACCGCAGCGTTCCGCCGGCGATGGGCAGGTATCTCAGCGAATCGGTGCGGAGCTGCGATGTGAGGTTTGTCCAGGATGCGGGGCACTTGTGGGTACTGGTGCACCTGTATGAAGTCCTGGAAGAACTGGAAACGCAATTCTCTCGGGCGTATAGCTCAATACCACGTGATTCTATTGCCCCATGGGAAACGTCCTCGCGTGAATCTTGCGGGTAACGGCTGTGCATCGCAAATCGCTCCGCCGCTGGCCACCACTCTTGTCCACGCCTCGTCATGTGGACAGCGAAGCCTGCCGGGAAGACGGGTTCCCGACCGGTCAGGGTCACGATCGCGGCTTGACCCAGCCTTTCTCGACCATCGTCTCGGCTGCTTCGAGGATGCTCTCCTCCGTATTCCTGAGATCGATCCCGAGTAGCTCCATCGGGCGGTTGCTCCCGAATTCGTAGTGCAGGTTGGCGGAAGCTCGCGCCAGCCGTAACGAAAAGCGTTTATCAAGGTACGCAGCGATGTACAGGATCAGCCTGGGCAACTCCCGCATAGGCGTCTTGTACTGACGCGACAGGACCTTCGAGATCTCGAGTATCGACTTCTGCCGATCCGAGAAAATAATGCGCTGGCCCACAGCTTCGTTGGATGTCAGTGCCCGCACATGTCCTTTGGAGACGTCGCCTACGTCGACCAGGTGAAGCCGCATCGGTGCGCAAGCGGGATAGGACCAGCCGACCAGGTCGCGAATGAACGAAAGGCTGGAACGGATGTGATGCTTCGCGAGCGGCGGGCCGATCACCACAGACGGGTTTATGGCTACCGCCTGCACACGATCGGCGTGCTCGTCAACGAACTGCCACAACAAGCGCTCCGACTGCGTCTTGCCCATGCCGTAGGGATCCAGCCCTATGTCGTCGCTCGTGCACCAGTCGTCTTCGGTATACGTCCTGTCCTGCTGGTCGTAACTCATTACGGCGGCAATCGACGAGGTCATGACGATGCGTTTGACACTCGGCGTCCTGGCAACGGAATCGAGCACGTTCTGCGTGCCTTTGACGGCCACATCGATGATCTGCTTTTGCGGGTCGGGAGCAGCCAGGATTACGGCCGTGGCGGTGTGGATCAACGCATCGCAACCCTCGAGTGCGGCATCGAGGCTCCCCGGTTCGAGGAGGTCTGCCTCGAAACACTGCAGCTTCCCGGGATACCGCTCCTCGAGCACATCGAGATGTGCACGCTTGGTGTCGTCACCGAGGTCGCGTACGGTCGCGTGGACGACATGGCCGTCCTCGAGCAGGTCGATAATGACGTGGCTCGCAATGAAACCAGCGGCTCCCGTTACGCAGACGCGACTCATTGCGGCAACAAGTCGACTATTTGCTGCAATTGTGGGTACTTGCGCCGTTTTGGTTCTTCGAAGAATTCAGGCATCGGTGCATTATATAGAAATAGCTCCCGACGGATTCCCGGGGAATGTTGATTCTCAATTCTGAAAACCCGCATGTCGGAAAGTCCGGTAGACTGTCGCATGATTGAAACGCAGCAACGCCTCCTCTCGCAAATATCCTGAGCCCGGACCCCAGATTCATGAGCCTTTCCCCCCAGAACGTCCTGGAAGATGTCTTCGGCTATCCGGAGTTCCGGGGACAACAGCAGGCGATAATCGAGGCCACGCTGCAGGGTCGCGACTCCCTCGTGATTATGCCGACAGGCGGTGGTAAGTCCTTGTGTTACCAAATTCCGGCAATACTGAGGGAGGGAACGGGTCTCGTCGTTTCGCCGCTAATTGCGCTGATGCAGGATCAGGTCACGGCGCTGTGTGAACTCGGCATCGAAGCGGGCTTTCTGAATTCCAGCCAGTCGCCTGATGAGAGGCGGGAGGTGATGACCAGGCTTCGGCAGGGCAGGTTGCAGCTCTTGTATGTCGCGCCGGAGCGCCTGGTTACCGAGCACACCAGGTCATTGCTACGCAACATACCCTTATCAATCATCGCTATTGATGAGGCCCACTGTGTGTCGCAGTGGGGCCATGATTTTCGCAGTGATTATCTGGGGCTGGGTGATCTCGGTGCTTTGTTCCCCGGAGTCCCGCGCATGGCGGTAACAGCCACTGCAACGAATAAAACGCGGCAGGAAATAGTCGATCGACTCGAGCTTCACGAACCTGAAAGATACGTCGCGCCATTTGACCGGCCAAATATCGGTTACGCGGTACAAGTCAAAACCGATGCTCGAGGGCAACTACTGAAGTTTCTCCAGGCGCATCGTAACGAAGCAGGGATCGTCTATTGCCTCTCGCGCAAGAAAACAGAAAGCATCGCCAGTTGGCTGTGCGGACAGGGCTTCGAGGCGCTGCCATACCATGCCGGACTCGCCGCCGATGTGCGTGCGGAAAACCAGCGCCGCTTTCTTGCTGAAGACGGTTTGGTGATCGTCGCGACAATCGCATTCGGAATGGGTATCGATAAGCCGGACGTGCGCTTCGTTGCCCATCTCGATTTGCCCAAGAGTATCGAGTCCTATTATCAGGAAACCGGCAGAGCCGGCCGAGACGGTGCGCCCGCTGATGCCTGGATGGTCTATGGCCTGCAAGATGTCGTACGTCTGCGGCAGATGCTCGACGAATCCCAGGCAGACGACGAGTACAAGCGCTACGAAGGCTTCAAGCTCGATGCGTTGTTGGGTTGGTGCGAGGTCACCGGCTGCCGACGTCGGCCGTTACTCGCCTATTTCGGCGATTCAGAAGACGAGGATTGCGGTAACTGTGACGGTTGCCTGGCGCCGGCCAATACCTGGGACGGGGCAGAAGCGGCACAGAAACTACTGTCGGCTGTCTATAGGTCAGGCCAGCGCTTCGGCGCCGCACACCTTGTCGATGTACTGCTGGGAAAAGAGACCGACAAGGTTCTGCAGCATGGGCACGATCAGCTCAGTGTCTTCGGAATAGGGAAGGACTTGCCATCGACCACCTGGCGCTCGGTCGCACGCCAGCTAATCGTGGCCGGCTACTTGCGAGCGGATGCCGCTCGTTTTGGTGCGCTGGTCCTGACAGAGACCAGTCGTGGTGTCCTGCGTGGCACGACGCCATTACTATTTCGGGAAGATCCGAAACGGCCTGTTGTGGCATCGAGAAAAACAGCCACAGAGCGAGTTGTTGCTGACAAAGATCTTGGTCTATGGGAAGCGCTACGCGCGTGCCGGCAGGCGCTGGCGAGCGAGCACAATGTGCCTGCGTATGTCATTTTCCATGACAAGACTCTGCAGGAGATGCTGACGTATCGACCGAAAACAGCATCGGAGATGCTGGGTATCAGTGGCGTCGGGCAAACCAAGCTGGATCGCTACGGCGACCGATTCCTGTCTGTTCTTCGTGATGAGGCGCCCGCCTAGGAGTATTGCCGAGGCGCGCAGCGCCGACTTCGATATGTCGAGTCTCCTGCCTTGCGGAAAATCTTCCCGGGCTCTGCAGATCGTCGATATGCCAGGCGCAATCGGAAGTCACATCAACGGGCGCTTAGCAGCTCATAACGCGCAATTTGTCGAACCGGGATCTCACCCTGCGGAAGTAAATTTGTGCCGCTGGCCTCTCGTACGTCAGTCAGGGACAACAACTGACCGCTGTCGGCATCAAACTTCCAGTCAATGCGCTGAGTCAGCGTACCAAGCCCAACAAAACCCTCGTGGCCATCAGCGGCTTCTATTTGAGTTTCACCCGAAGTCGTGACGGTTACGACGGTGCGTCCGTCCGAGCTTTGAATATCAGTCACTTCATGATGGTGTTGCATTTCACCGCCGGCCCAGGCCCAACCTTCAAGACTGACAATACTTCTATCCGAATTCCAGGTCGTGCCGACGACAACGGGTCCGTCCGGCAGCGCTGGCAGCAAGCCGGCAAGCAGTTCCGACGGTCGGAGGCCACCATCGGTAATCGTGCCGAGCGGCACCTCGCCGCCGCCGTCCTGCGACACATATGATCGACCGTCGCCGATCAATCGGAACTCCTCACCGTTCAGGTGTGAGGCGGGCAATCGCTGCTTCATGCCGTGCGCAGTGTAACTGGCATTGATAGATGCGAGCTTTACCAACAGATCCTCATTATCTCCGGCGTCGACCATATCAAAGGTTATCGAAAAATCACGCTCACCGATGGCCTCGCTTCGAGCCGCGACATAGATGTCCTGCTCCATGCTGAGCTGCATTTCTCCAGAGAGGTGGTACTGCAGAGTTGTTTCATTGGCTGCAACGGGCAATGCCACGAGCAGGGCTAAAATCGATATCAGTGTTTTAGTATTCATGCGGCACAGGCTAGGCGAGAAGTATTGACCACGTTTGTCGCAATGGTCACGAAATGTAACAGCGGCTTTGTGACATCTTGTGACAATCGCATTATTTCAGCATTACATAGCCTCTATAGATTGACCTGCCATGGATGACAGGAGATATCTACCGTGAAAAAAGGCTACTGGACTATTGGGTCCACTCTTATAGTGATGACGGCCGCGGTGGCCCTCTATGCATGGCCGGATAACGCCGCCGAATCAAACACCGATCTTCGGCGGACTGCCACGGTTAGCCTGGGCACATTGAACGAGACCGTTGTGGCGACCGGTGTCATTCGACCGGTGACGGGTGCCGAGGTAAACGTCGGCTCAAGAATTTCCGGCACGGTTGTCAGCTTGCCGGTCGCCGTTGGTGATCAGGTAGAGATTGGTCAACTTCTTGCCGAACTGGATGCAACCGCATTGGAAGCGCAGGCAGATGAAGCTCGCGCCGACGTCGCGCTATCCAGTTCCCAAATTCGATTGGCCGAGTCGATTCTGGCACGACGTCAGCGATTGGCCGAAGACGGACTGGTGTCAGTCGAGGATCTTGAGACCGCCGAGAATGATCTGGCCGTTGCGCGTGCTCAGTTGCAGGCAGACCAGGCGCGGCTGCGATCTGCGGAGATCGCCCTCAGTTACACGCGGGTTACCGCACCTATTAACGGCGTGGTCGCCGAAGTTTCAACACGCGAAGGCGAAACGGTAGCCGCGGCCTTTGCAGCGCCCAATTTTGTCACGATCATCGACCTGGACAGGCTTGAAGTGTTGGCTTATGTCGATGAAACCGACATAGGCCGTGTGTTCGTTGGCCAGACTGCCACCTTCACTGTCGATACCTTCCCCGACGTGGAATTCGCGGCCGAGATAACGGCCATTCAACCACGCGCGGAATTACAGGGCAGCGTCGTCAATTACCTGGTGCGACTCGAGTTCAAGCCTTCTTCCGAATTCATTCTGCGGCCGGAAATGACGGCGCACATGCGCATCGTCGTTGCAGAGCGTGACGGTGTGTTGACGGCACCACGAAGCACTATCAAGCGCACGGTCGGCAGGCAATACGTGATGGTGCAAAGGAGCGGTGAATGGGCGGAACAGGACGTACGAACCGGCTGGCGCTCGGAATCAACAGTGGAATTTCTCTCCGGCGTTCGTGAAGGCGATGTGCTGGAACTTAACGCACGCAACTAACTGGAACACCAAATCAGGAGCAGTACGAAATGATCAAGATTGAGAATCTATGCAAGTCTTTTCAGCGACCCGGCGAGGCGTTGTTGGAAGTACTGCACGAGGTCGACTTCAGTGTTGGCAAGGGTGAGTTTGTCGCGATCGTCGGGCCGTCCGGCTCGGGTAAAACCACCCTGATGAATATTCTGGGGTTGCTCGACCGACCCGATACGGGTGACTACGAGTTGCACGGCAAGCAGGTCGCGAAATTATCTCCTGAGGCGCGGGCGAAGGTTCGCAACGAGGCGATCGGTTTCGTGTTCCAGCAGTTTCATCTGTTGCCGAGGACGACGGCGACTGAAAACGTTGAATTGCCAATGCTCTACAGCTCACGCAGCGATGCGGAGATTGGCAGGAAGGCTCGCGAGGCATTGTGCCGTGTTGGCCTTGAAGAACGTCTGACTCACTACCCGAGTGAGCTATCGGGAGGTCAACAGCAGCGTGTCGCGATTGCTCGGGCGATCGTTAATGATCCGGCCGTTGTGCTGGCCGACGAGCCGACCGGAAACCTCGATCAAAAGTCGGGAAGGCAGATCATGAACCTGTTTCGTGAGCTAAATCGCAATGGCTCAACAATCGTGCTTATCACTCACGACGATGCAGTCGCCAATGAGGCGTCGAGGGTAGTACGCATTGATAACGGGCAACTGACAGAGGCAATAACGAGGGTGGCGTCATGAATCCGACACGACTAATACGAAGTAGCCTGAAGAATCTCGTTCGTTTCAAAATGCGCAGTTTCTTCATGAGTGTCGGTGTGGCGGTCGGTGTCGCAACGCTAATTGCAGGTAGCTCGGTCGGCAATGGTGCGGCACAGAAAATCAGCGCACAAATCGATCAGATGTTCGGGCCTGGCACGATCCTCATTGGCTCCGCCGAATTGAAACTACCGGATCTCGCGGCTGTTGCCGAGGAGATGGACCAGGTTGTTGCCTTCGCGCCGCGCCTCAGTTTGAGTCCGATGGCTATCGATTTCATGGGAACGAGCGAACAAGCGGCGGTATCCGGATTCAGCGCGAATGCAGACTATGTCTGGAACCGCAGCGTAATTGACGGTCGCTATTTCTCTGACAGAGATGTTGACCGTGCTGAGCGTGTCGCGCTGATCGGTACAAAGTTAAAGGATGCTTTGTTTGCCGACACTGACCCCATCGGAGAAGAGATTCAGATTGACTCAGTGCCATTTGTGGTCGTTGGTGTCCTGGACCCCATGGGGATTGACCCGCATGGCGAGGACCGGGATATGGACGTGTATGTACCGATCTCAACGGCGCAGCGACGCCTTGTCAACTCAGACATCATCGGCAACGGCAAACTCGTTGTCGGAAATGCGGACAATGTGGAACAGGATGCCGATCAGGTTGCCGAGATATTACGGAATCGTTTCCAAATTGCCGAGGGCCAGCCAGACTCATTCCGCATCTATACCTCCCAGTTTGCCGGTAAAGCGGCCGTCAAGGCGAAGCGTATGCTGGGTGTTTACATCATCATGGCTGCGATCGTCGTGTTGCTCGTCGCTGCGGTGGTTATATCGAGCATCATGCTCGTCGTGGTTCGCGAACGCATATCGGAAATCGGTTTACGCAAAGCCTTGGGTGCGACACGCGGGTCAATCGCGACACAGTTTCTGTTCGAGTCGACCGTGGTATCGCTGGTGGCCGGAGTAGCCGGTATTGCGCTTGGGCTCGGCGTTGCGAGTTTCATCGCCACACGCTACGAAATACCTATGGATCTGACGATTCTTGCCGTATTGCTTGCCGTACTTGCATCTGTGGTGGTCGGTATTATTTCGGGCATCATCCCGGCGCGCCGCGCGGCCAGCCTCGACCCGGTTGAAGCGCTGCGGTGAGATGGTTTCGTAACATTGGCCTTTCGATCTGTGCTCTTAGTCGGGCGCGGACACGAACGCTACTATCAGCGAGTAGCATGACGGTCGGCATAGCCGCGATGTTCATGTTGTTGTCGCTGGCGGCCGGTGCTGAAAAAACCTTTGAAGACGCACTGTCGTCGATGGGCAGGAACCTGCTCGCGGTCGGTTCAGTGCGAAGAGAAACCGACGCACTCCGCGGCCAGGGCCGACGCGTTCGAACGCTGACGCTGGACGACTGGCGTGCGCTAAGTAATGAAGTTGCGGGCGTCGAGAGAGCGGCACCGATCGCGATGCGTAACCTGAACTTGCGCTACGGCGGAGAGGAAACCGGCGCGACAGTCATCGGAACTACACCGGAGTTTCGGGAAAGCAACGTAATGCACCCGTCAACGGGTCGTTTCATTGATGACTTTGATGTCCAGAATCAGTCGCGCGTGGCCGTTATTGGCTCCGCAATCGCCAAGGAACTTTTTCATGGCGAACAACCGATCGGGGAGACAGTCTTGATCGCTGGAGCGCCATTTGACGTGATCGGCGTGTTGCAGTCCAAAGGAGCGGATGCGGGTGGCATAGCACAAGACGATAAAGTGCTGGTGCCAGTAACGACGGCGATGCGACGTTTGCTGAACGTCGACTACGTTGACAGAATTTTCGTACAGGCACAGTCCAGAGACCGTGTCGACATGGTCGTTCGCGGCTCCGGCGAACTGCTACGCCAACGTCACGGGCTGGACAAGGCAAATAAGCCCGACGATTTTACGATCAGGGACCAGGCTGAACTGGTGCGCACCGTTCGCCGCAGTGACGACACAATGCAGAGTTTTCTCGGTGGGCTGTCGGCGCTACTACTCGCGCTTGCCTGTTTTGGCCTGCTTGCGGTGAGCCTGTTATCGGTGCGTGAGCGGCATGCGGAGATTGGATTGCGTCTTGCCGTCGGTGCCTTGCCACGCCAGGTAATGGCGCAATTCCTTTCGGAAGCAGTGATGATAGCGGCGTTGGGTGCGTTGAGCGGTTTGTTCGTCGGAGGCATAGGCATTATTCTCGGCCAATGGTTGATGGGCTGGCAGATAGCGATCACAGGTTTGAACACACTTTATTCAATGCTGGTTCCGTTGGGGCTCGCGCTGGTGAGCGGCGCCTACCCGGCGCTGCGTGCGGCACGGCTCGATCCGATACAGGCACTGCGAGGTTGACAGGGTGAACGCAACCACTCCCGAAACCTTCAGGATTTTAATTATCGACGACGATGTAAACCTGAATGCGCTGTTGACGGAGTACCTGCAGGGTTTCGGTCACACGCTCGTGAGCGAAACGACGGCAGAGGCCGGACGCAGACGATTACGGCGTGAGTTACCCGATTTGTTGATCCTCGATGTCATGCTGCCCGACACGGACGGGCTGACCTTATGCCGTGAGTTTCGCGCCGAGTACGACCTGCCCATAATCATGTTGACGGCCAGAGGCGAGGTGGCTGATCGCGTCATGGGCCTGGAACTCGGTGCCGATGACTACATGCCGAAGCCGTTTGAACCGCGCGAGCTGGTGGCTCGAATTCAATCGGTAATTCGTCGTGCGAAAGACCGTATTAAGAGTGACGTGCTGGTTTGTGATGGACTGCGACTGGAAACCGAAACCCGGCGTGTTGAACTCGATGGTAATGATATCGAGTTGACGACGATGGAGTTCGAGCTGCTGAAGGGATTGATGGAGAGCCGCGGACGGGTCATGTCGCGAGATCGTTTGATAGAACGGTTACGAGGTATCGATGCCGATGTATTTGACCGGTCGATCGACATGCTGATCAGTCGCTTGCGAGAAAAGCTCGGCGACGATCCGCGCCGGCCACGCTTCATTCGAACGGTGCGCATGGGCGGGTATCAGTTTGTCGGAGCGGTCGATAAATGAAAGCGCCATCCAGCCTGATTTCGCGCTTCGCTGCGTCAACCGCTATCTTCGCTGCGGCGATTGTCGTGCTTGCGTACCTTTCGTTTCACGCTATCCGCGGCAATATTTTCGAAGACTCTTTCCAATCGCCGCTGGAAGAATGGAGTACCTATATCGCGGGACGTATTGGCGAGGATCCGGACATTGCGAAGTTCGCTGCGCGCAATCACCGGATGGGGGTCCTGCTAACGACACGAGAGGGCATCTACGCCTTTGGCCCGGATGGTGAACCCGTGACGCCGGAGTTTCTCGCCGAAAATCATTCGAACGTTCGCACGATTCTCGTCCAGGGCCATGGGGGTATAGGCTACTCGTTTTACCTGAGCGATAGCGATGCGTCCGGCTCGGACCAGTCCGTGCTGTGGTTGCTAATCGGTGGCTTGTTGTTTCTCGTCGGTGTCGTGTATGTCGTTCAGTTATCGCAGCTGCGGCCGTTGAGATGGCTCAAGGAGAGTGTAGAAAAAGTGTCTGCGGGTGATCTCTCAACGCGTGTTCCCGTCGTCCGCATGGATGAGGTCGGCCAGGTGGCACGTGCCTTCAATCACATGACGGAGCGCGTCGAACAAATGCTCAATGATCATGATCGTTTGATGGCCGACGTAAGTCACGAGCTGCGCTCGCCGTTGGCTCGCATGAAAGTTGCGTTGGAGATGTTGCCGGAAGGTGACAAACGCGAGCAGATTGCAACAGACATTCGCGAGATGGAGGCGTTGACGTCCGCGTTGCTGGAACGTGAACGTATCAAGAATCGTACTGCGCAGCCGAATCGTACAGAGGTGGACCTTGCTGCTTTAACGCGCGGAGTTATTGGCGGTTTTGTTGGTCGAAATCCGGCGGTAGTGTTG
>Ga0224513_10000480_pt1 | contig 14888 bp, 19 predicted proteins | sample SF_May12_sed_USG_5_FD_169109 | JGI IMG/M metagenome (GOLD analysis project Ga0224513, IMG submission 169109) | Sediment microbial communities from San Francisco Bay, California, United States - SF_May12_sed_USGS_21 | ecosystem: Environmental > Aquatic > Marine > Sediment | place: USA... | reverse complement strand
TGTTTGATTTCATTTGTAATTGGTCACCTGATATTGATGGTGCGGCAAAATATGCTCCATATGGATTAAGAAAATTAGAAGCTGGTTTGTTACGTGATGGCTTTGCACGAAAAGATGTTGTTGTTGCACATCCAAATCACATTGAAAAATTCATTGGTCCTGAAACTGAAGTTATCGGAACTTATGAGATGGACCCACTTGGAATGGGTCCAGTTACTATGACATTTACTTATGGGAGAAAACAGACGTCTTATGATGAATTTTACAATACAGAATTACATTATAGAATTAAAGCTGCTAAAGCAAGAACTGGAAGTAAAGCTAAAGTAATTTCAGGTGCTTCTGGAACATGGCAATACAACTATGATCCAGCAAAAATTGAGGAATTTGGAATTTATGCAATACTTGAAGGGGAACTTGGTGGCATTGCACCTGAAATTGACGGTCATGCTGGTAGATTCTTTAACTATCTTATTAACGGCGACTTTGAAAATATGGATCCTTTCAGAAAGAGAAGTGACTTTAAAGTTAACATAAAAGAATTTGAAAGAGAAGGAAAAAAAATTCACGGAAGATTTGTAAACTTTTGGGATAGACCTGATCTAGAAGAAATTCCTGACATTGTAGAACCAAGTATGCACGGAATGGTTGAGGTAATGCGTGGTTGTGGAAGGGGATGCAAGTTCTGTGATGTCACTTTAAGATCATTAAGATATTATTCTCCAGAGAAAGTGAAAAGAGAAATTGAGGTCAACATAAAAAAAGGTGGTTCTAAATCTGCATGGATTCACAGCGATGATATCTTTGTTTATGGAATGGATCCAAGAACTGCAAAAGGAATGGAACCAAACAGAGAAGCATTAGAAGAACTATTTACTGCAATCATGTCTACTGGTGTGGAACATACAAATCCTACACATGGTACATTGGCAGGTGCGATTGCTGATGAGAAACTTCTTCCAAATCTTTCAAGAATTATGAAAGCAGGTCCTGAAAATATGATTGGCGTCCAAGCTGGTTTTGAAACTGGAAGTCTTAGATTAATTGGAAAATATGCTGATAGAAAACTTGCTCCATATGATCCATCTGAATGGCATTGGGTTGTAAAAGAAGGTGTAAAGGCAATGAATGAAAATTATTGGATTCCTGCGTTTACTTTGATTATGGGTCTTGATAACGATGAAACTCCTGAGGATTCATGGGACACAATTCAATTGATTAGTGAATTGGAACATGAACAACCTGACTCCATGTTTACTGCTACCGCACTTACGTTTGTTCCAATTGGATTGCTTGAACAATCTGAATTCTTTAACATTGGAAATGAAATGACTCCTGCACAATTAGGTGTCCTTTACAAGACATGGCAGCATAATTTCAAATATGGCATTCAAAAATTCATGACTAAGACTGGCTCAAAAGGTCCTCAAAGATACTTCTTTAACGCAATAGCAAGATCTCTTGGCGGTATTCCACTTGGTGCAATGGAGAAATATGCACGTAGAAAGAGTAAGGAACATGAGAAAGTTATTGAGACTGTTAAAGCCAAATATTGGTAGTCATACAAATACATAAATTCACTAATTCTCATTCAAAAACATGGCAACACACGGTTCACTTACTAAAGCAGGTAAAGTACGAGGGCAAACTCCTAAAGTAGAAGGAAGAAAAATCGTAGGCGATAGTTCTAGTGTTGCAAACAAAAGTAACTTCAAAAAACGATTTGCTTTGGGTCGATATCCTGGTCAAAATAAACCTGGACAAAGAAGAAAGAGACGATAGTTAATTTTTACTAAAATTCTATAATTGTATTTTAGTTTACTTGGTTTTCATATTTCGTTATGATTTGTGGATTTTCTATAATTTTTCAATGACATTGTAATCTTAACAGAATTCTAAAAACATAAAGCTTATAATGTACTGGTACCGTACTATACGGTATGGTAGAAGATTTAAGATTAGACAGCTTAGAGGGCGTAGGTCCTGTAACTACAAGAAAATTATCTGATGCAGGTGTACATAACGTCATGGACCTCATCGTTAGAGGCCCGGTTGAAATTTCAGAAATAACTGGAATGGAAAAGGATACCGCTGAAAAGATTGTCAATAAAGCCAGACAACATTTAGTTGAAGGGGGATTAATTGCTAAAGATTTTGTTAGTGCAAGTGAAATTTACAAACATCGACAAAGTATTGGTAAAATTACAACTGGTACAAATTGTCTTGATACGCTGTTTGATGGTGGCATAGAAACTCAAGCCTTAACTGAAGTCTATGGTGAATTTGGTTGTGGCAAAACTCAATTTGCCCATACACTATCTGTAATGGTTCAAAAACCTAAAGCAGAAGGTGGTCTTGATGGTGGTGTTTTGTATATTGATACCGAAAATACTTTCAGACCTGAAAGAATTGTATCTATTGCCCAAGCCCATGAAATGGATCCAGAAAAAGTTCTAGATCGTATTATTGTTGCTCGTGCATATAACAGTGCACATCAAACATTAATTCTTGAAGAAGCTGGTTCGATAATTGAGGAAAACAATATTAAATTAATTGTTGCAGATTCTGCAGTTGGATTATTCCGTGCTGAATATCTTGGACGTGGAACATTATCTGTTAGACAACAAAAACTAAATCATTTCGTTCATTTGCTATCCAGAATTGCAGAAACATACAACTGTGCCGCAGTTGCAACAAATCAAGTTATGGCATCCCCTGATGTTTTCTTTGGAGATCCAACTCGCCCAATTGGTGGAAATGTAGTTGCACATACAAGTACCTATAGAATATACTTTAAAAAATCAGGCAAGAAACGAATTGCCAGAATGGTTGATAGTCCTCATCATCCTGAAGAGGAAGTGATCTTTGCTCTTGGTGAAGCAGGCGTCATAGATCCTGAAGAAACAGAGAAAAAGACAAAAAAGACTGCCAAAAAAGCAACTACGAAAAAAGCAAAAGAATCTAAGGTTGAGGCTGCAGTAGAAACACCTGAGGTTGAGGCTGCAGTAGAAACACCTGAGGTTGAGGCTGCAGTAGAAACATCTGAGGTTGAGGCTGCAGTAGAAACACCTGAGGTTGAGGCTGCAGTAGAAACACCTGAGGTTGAGGCTGCAGTAGAACCTATGATGGATCCTGAATTAGATTCAGAACCGATTGAAGAATAACCTTCTCTCATCTTTTAATCTCTTTTTACATTTTTTTATTTTCTATACTATTGATTAAATTATAATATCATTTGAGAATTTATTAATACATCATGACAGATCTATATCGTTTACTTCCAGAAGAGATGGAACAACTGGTGATTGATATGGGCTATCCTAGATATCGAGCTGATCAAATTTTATTACCATTATATTATAAATTCCCTAAAAATATTTCAGAAATTAAACAACTTCCAAAAAAAATGATTGAAGAATTAATTGATGCTGGTTATACTATAGGTTCAGCAAAAGAAATTCATCGAGTTGTAAGTGATGATAAAGATACAACAAAACTATTGCTTAATCTCACTAATGATACTTCTGTAGAAACTGTATTAATGCAATATGATCCTTTAAAAATTGGTGGTCATCCAAGATCAACAATTTGTGTATCTACTCAGATTGGTTGTGCAATGGGATGTGTATTTTGTGCAACTGGTCAAATGGGATTTGAAACAAATCTAAAGGCTGAACATATTGTATCTCAAGTAATTCATTTTGCAGAAATTTTACAGCAACGAGGAGAGCATGTGACAAATTTAGTTTTTATGGGAATGGGTGAGCCAATGACAAACTATGATGAGATGATTAGAGCTGTAAAAATTTTAACACATGATAGAGGATTTGGACTGGGACAACGACATATTACAATCTCTACTATTGGAATTAGATCTGGAATAGAAAGATTAGCGGAAGAAAATCTACAGATTGGCCTTGCAATATCTCTTCATGCACCCAATAATGAATTACGTAAAAAACTAGTTCCTACTGCAAGTCCAAATTCTGTTGAAGAAATTATTGAATCTGGAAGAAATTATTTCAAGAAAACTGGACGTCGTGTGACATTTGAATATGCCTTGATGGAAGGAATTAATGATTCGCCCGAAATCGCATCAGAACTGGCTAGGCTTTTGAAGGGTAATGGTTCTCACGTAAATCTAATTCCTATCAATCCAACTGCTGGTGACTTTAAGCGTCCATCAGAAAATAATGTTCTTGCGTTTGAACAAATCTTATCTAAAGCTGGCATAAACTGCACAGTTCGCGTCGAAAAAGGCACTGAAATTTCAGCTGCATGCGGTCAACTTAGAACTGATCTTATCAGCTAAATTTCCCTATATCTTGTTCTAAGTCTTAAAATAGGGCTTTCGAAGATTTTACACACATGGCAACTAAGAAGTCTCATGGCCGTTCACATGGATTTAAGCACAAATCTAGATCTGTGATGACAAAAAAGGCCCCTAGAGGAGTCTCATTTTTGCTACGTGAATATCAAGAAGGTCAACAAGCCCTCATCATTATTGATCCTAGACAGCACAAAGGATTGCCACACAGACGATATCACGGTAAAGTTGGTGTTGTTACAACAGTTGGCCGACGTACAGTTATCCTTGATGTGAAATTAGGTAATAAATCAAAAACTTTAATCACTAGATTAGATCACGTAAAACCATTCGGTGTATAATATGGAAGAAGTAAAAAAGAAACAAGCAATTTCTCTTTCAGAAGTAAAAGAAATTTTAGGTAAAGTTGATGTTGAAGAAATGGATCAAATTCAACGTTGGACATACGATTACGTTTCAAAATTCATATCAATTGATGCTAAAGAAGCAAAAGAAATGAAAAAACAACTGATTAAAGAATGTGATTTAACCGAAGATGAATCTGTTGAAATAGTTAACATTAGACCCACAAGTTTAGCTGAATTACGTTCCTTCACATTTGGTTGGAAAAAATTAATTCTTGCTGAAACTTTGGAAAAAATGCTCAAAATAATTAAGGACCATTCATAGGTTTTTAGTGGTATTTTATTTTGCACCGGGCACAATCACCACCTAGGAAGTATGATGAATATGCATACGTTTTGGATTTTAATTCAAGAGGTAAGTCACAAACTGTACGAGGTAGAGATGGAATTATTGTTACAGCCATTGGCGAAAATAGGTTGACCATTTTAGAAATTCTTGGAATTCCAAATTCTACATTTGAGATTGGTGAGAAAATCTATATTGGAAAAGAAGGAAGAACTAAAGTTTTATCCGTTTTAGGAAAGATGGAATATGATAAAATTTCATCATCTGCCCAAAGTGAATTAGAAACAGTAGTGGAAAATATTGTAACTGAAAATGAATCAAAATTTGTAGAATATCTTAATAATGCACAACCCTTGACTCCAAGAATTCATGCACTTGAATTAATTCCAGGAATTGGAAAGATCTACATGAAAAACATGCTTGAGGAAAGGGAAAAGAAAAAATTTGAAAGCTATCAGGATTTACAAGAACGGGTTGGACTCAAGGAACCAATCAAACACATTTCAGAAAGAATCATGGATGAAATTACTGGAGAAAGTAGGATGAATCTCTTTGTTAAAAGATGATAAAGCGAAAACAACTTGGACAACACTTTCTTAATTCAAATTCAATAGCTCAATTCATTGTTTCTGAGGCTAAAATCACAAAAAAAGACACCGTATTTGAGATTGGAACTGGATTGGGAATTTTAACTCCTTTACTATGTCAGAATGCCAATAAAGTAATCTCAGTAGATGTTGATGAAAAACTTGTCAATAAAGCAAAATCTGAATTTTCTAATTTAGACAATTTGGTCTTAAAGTCAGGTGATGGTTTTAAGAAAAAAGACCTTTTTTCTATTTTTGTATCTAATCTCCCCTATTCTAAGAGTAAGGATGCAATTGAGTGGCTTGCACAAACTTCTTTTTCTCATGGTGTGATTATGGTTCAAAAAGAATTTGCTGATAAATTACTTGCAAAATCATCAAAGAAAAGAAAAGCAATTAGTATTATTGCAACTCATGCATTTGAAATTACACCTATATCTAAAGTTGGGAAAAATAATTTTTCTCCTCCCCCCAAAGTTGATTCTGTAATATTAAAAATAGTTAAAAGAAATAATGTAGCAAAAGAACTAATTCAAACAATTAATAAAATTTTTTCATATAGGCGAAAAACTGTTAAAAACATTCTAAAGCAATTTAATAAAGAAACTGTAATGGATAAACGAGTAGATGATCTTTCAGGAGATGAAATAATTGCCCTTGCAAAGCAAATACTTGAAAAATGATGAGTATACTCCTTCTGAGGATACTTTTTTCATGGTCGATAATATTAAAAATGAAAAAGGAAATTTTGCTTTAGATGTTGGAAGTGGTTCAGGATATTTGACAAAATTACTTTCAGAGAATTTTTTGTTTGTAGTTGGAACTGATATTAATTGTGAGGTCTTAAAACATCAAACTTACAAAACAAACAATCTCGTTTGTTGTAACGGTTCAGATGCGTTAAAAATAAAATTTGATTTTATAGTGTGCAATTTACCTTATCTTGCAACTGATGGAATTTTAGATGTTGCCACTGATGGTGGTGCTGAAGGGTTTGAAATTCCTAAAAAAATATTTGATTCTGTAATTGATAATATGGCAAAAAATGCTAAATTTATTTTTGTAACATCCTCTCTGTCAAACTATCAAAAATTGATTGATTATGCTCAAAAATTAGGCTTAAAAACCCGAATAATAGCTAAAAAGAAACTTTTCTTTGAAGAATTAATTCTTGTAGAATCTACTAATAACTAGTTATTTTTTTAGATTATCTTTTGCATATGTGATAATTGCTTCAGTCATTTGTGTAGTTGATGCATTACCTCCAATGTCCCATGTCACTGTTTTTCCTTCATTGATTACCTGATAAGTTGCATCAAAAATCGCATCCCCAATTTCTTTTTCACCTAGATATTGTGCCATCCAGGCTCCTGATAGTACAGTTGCGGTAGGATTTACTTTGTTTTGTCCTGCAAATTGTGGTGCACTTCCATGTGCTGCCTCAAACATTGCAAAATTATCTCCCATGTTTGCAGAATAGATCAATCCAATGGAGCCTACTAGCCCTGAAGCTAATTCTGAAATAATATCCATAAACAAATTAGTACTTACAAGAACTGCTCCATTGAACTGTTCTGGTGCTACTACCATTTGTTGTGCCATATTATCAATATAAATTTCTGATAGTTCCACATCTGTTCCCTCTACTGCTTTTTGAGCTGAATTCCAAAAAATTCCATCTGTCTGTTTTAGAATATTTCTTTTGGTAATCGCAACCATTTTTTTCATATTATTTTTTTTAGCCCAGTCCATTGCAGAATTCAAGAATCTGTCACAACCCTGTCTTGTAATTTTTCTAATTGCAATTGCAGCATCATCTGTAATTTTTACTTCAATTCCTGTGTACAACCCTTCAGTTGCTTCCCTAAAACATACACAGTCAAGTTTTCTATTTGGTGTCAATCTGTCATAAGTTTTAGTTGGCCTGATATTGGAATATAATTCAAATTTTTGACGTAATGTAACTGCAACACTTCTTGGAGCTCCTGGAATTGGTATGGTTGTGGTTGGACCCTTAAAACATGCATCTGATTCTTCTAAAATCTTGATTGTATCGTCTGGAATGTATGATTTGTCCTTTCTTCCATTTTTTTCCCACTGCTCAGAGCCTGCCTCACAAAGAATAATCTCTGATTGGATATTACATTCATTTAGAACTTTAAGCATTGAGTCTACAACTTCTGGTCCGATACCATCTCCTTTCATCACTGCAGCTTTTTTACTCAATACTGCAAATTTTAGTAGTTTAATATTTAATTCAACCTTCTTCTATTTCTAAGATATACGTACAGATAGATCTCAAAATTGTGGTTAAAAAAAGACTTCAAATTGATGAAATTATGAATGATTATGGTCATTTAACAACAAATGAATTTATTTACAGATGACTATTAGGCATCCGTATGCGGGGGTCGCCTAGCCTGGTAGGGCGTGAGATTGCTAATTTCATGTTCGCAAGAACTCGTGGGTTCGAATCCCTCTCCCCGCGCCATTAAAACTTAATAGACCGATTTTGGAAGTTTTGTTATGGGACGAAGAAAAACCCAAAAAATTATTCGTACTGGTCCAAAGAATGCCACCACTGGAATGTGTCCTCTTTGTAAAACAATTGGAAAAATATTCCTCCTTGGCTCACCTGGACAAGAGAGAGCAAAATGCGAGAAATGTCGTCAAGAATTTGAATTATAGTTCAAAAAGCTAACCTGTCCATCAAAACATTTACCCATAACTTTTTAAGACAATTTTTTGTTGATAGATAATCATGAGTTCAGACGCTGAAACCATCTATGAGAGAGTTGCAAAACTTGAAGACGAAATTGCATTACTCAGAAGTGAGGTTGATATTCTTAAACAAGCATTGAGAAATAAAATTGCTCGCCATGAAATATCAATGATCAAGAAAGGAACTGACGTAGATTCTATAATTGATTAATTTTTTGTCTTTATGCTTCTAATCAATTCTAAAATAAAGTCTACATCATCCGCATTTGGATTTATTTCTAAATATTTATTCAAATATCTTAAAGCAATTTCAAAATTTAGTAATCGTTCTTCTAAAATTCCTTTATCCCTTATGTCTTCGGGAGATTCTGGATTCATTGTCAAAACCATATTGATACAACGTAGTGCTTTTTCATAAGCAAATGATTGTAAATAAGAATTTTTTAAATTACGAGTTAGTCTGACGAGAATTTGTTCTGACGTTACTTCGTCAAGAAATTCCGGTTTAAATTCTAATTGACCTCCAAAATTAGTATCTAGAATATCTTGTAGATCATCCACATCTAGTAGACGTCCATCATAAAATGGATCTAAAATCATTTCTTCATTATACTTTACTAGTACATGGCTCGGAAATCCTACAATTTTAAGCTCTAATCCAACAAATTTTGCAATTTCTACATATAGAATTGAAATGGTGATGGGAAGTCCAATTTTTTTATCAATTACTTCGTTTAGAAAATTGTTTTTTGGATTGTAATAATCATCATCATCTCCACTGAAACCTAAATTTTCAAAGAGATGTTCATTTAACATTGAAATTAAATATGTTGGATTTTTAATATCGCTAATTGATTCTTTGAGAGACTTTCCAATTAGATTTATTTTTTTAATGTACTCATCCACATTTAGATCTGGATATTCTATAATCTGCGCAAACTTTAGACATTTTTCAACCAAGTTAAAGTTTGGATTTTTTACAAATGAAATCCATTCTGCAATTAACGGATCAAACTTTTCTTCCAATTGTCATAAACTCAGTTTATTGAGGTATAGCTGAGGATCCTTGAGTTCTTTGGTGCTTGGTGGGATTTCAATCATTTTTTTAAACGTATTTTTACCTAATTTTTCGTATACTATTTTAGTAAAGTCCTTGCCCATACTCTTTCTTACTTGATATGATGAAAAATCTGTTCCCATGAACGTTGTAAGGTAATTTTGAAAATCTTCATCATCTTTTAGGATGTTTTCAATTGCAAAGCCTGCCATCCCTTCCATTGTAGTAAACGCTGCATGATGTTGTTGGATTGGAACTAGCCATTTCTTGTAAATATCTAAAAGTTCCGGTATTGACTCTTTTATTTTTGGATCTATCTCTACATGTGTATATGTCATGACATCTGGTCCAATTTGCTCGATTAAGAAATGATCTGGATTCAAAAAGAAAAATAGATTGGCCTTTTTTGCAAATGGAAAATCATCTGGCACCGCTTGTAATTGACAATATTCTGATAATGTGTTAACGGTTTCAGTATTAAGTGCTAAAATTATCTTTGCTAATTCTTCATTAATTTTATTTACTTCCATGGCAGCATTTTTATTTACTTGTTGTAGGTTCTCTTGCGCAGAATGAATTAGTTCCTCTAGTACTGTCATCTTCACTGCCCCTTGGTACCCTGAATTTACATTTTCAAACCGTGTTTCATACGGTTCACCTTGTTTATGAAGAATAATTTGTGGATATCTTGATAAAATAAATTTATTTAGATAAATTACTGAATCAAGATAATCGCCATATGTTGTTGTGATTTTAGATATGTACTGAATTGCATATGTTGAATATACTAAATATTTTGCAGTATCTTGTTGCATCAATTCTGCAATTTTTTTTAGATTCTCTTTTGCAACTGCCTCAAATAATTTTGCAACAAATTCTTTTGATTCTTTATCTGCAAATACCTTATTTCCTTTTAATCTCTTTAATTCTTCCAATTCTGGAAATTCGATCTGTATGTTGTCTGCAATTTTAATTCCAAGAAATTTTTCTACTTTGTTTTTAAAATCAGGTAATACTTCCTTGGCAATCTCTTCTAATTTTTTGAATTGTACCTTGTTTGCAATGTCTTCTTTTGCTTTGACTGCTAACTCTGCAATCTCTTTTTCTTCATCGATTTCAACTGATAATTGACCAAATAGAGCCTCTGCAAATTCTTGAAATTCTCCCAATTTGTATAAAATCTAAAAATACTCCATTTAATATTATCTTGGTTTTTTCTATCAAAGAAATTATTAGTTCAATAATCGTTTATCTGTTATAAGAAAATGCTAGAATCTAGTCTTCAATTTTTAAGATGTGTAAGATGTAATTCAGAATTAGAATTAAATGCATTCAAACTTGGCCAAGAAATTGAAGAGGGAATTTTAGAATGCAAAAAATGCAATCTAGAATTTCCAGTTATTGAAAAAATTCCTATTTTATGGGATGATCTTTCTAAATACTTGTCATTTCATAAAATTTTAGGTGGTAAACTATACCAATTGATTCAAACTGAAAGTTTGAAGAAATTCTGGAAATTTTCTTTATTACAGATAAATCAACTTTCTGATGATAGAACTGCGCTTGAAGAACGTTGGTCCATGATATATCAAAATAGTAACAGTTCAAAATTCTATTCTTCGATAAAAAATAATCTCAATTTAATAAAAAAATCAAATCTTGTTTTAGAATATGGATGTTCTATTGGAACCGTGACTTCATTTTTGGCTGAATCTCATAAGATGGTGTTTGGAGTTGATAGATCATTCACAGCTTTAAGATATGCAAAAAAATCATACAAAAATAATCTTGATTATGTCGTATCTGATTTTTTATCTCCTGTATTTGGAAATTTACAATTTGATCTTATTCTTGCATTGAATGTTTTAGAATTAGTAGAACCTATGGACTTTCTAAATCATGTTTCAAAACAAATTTCAACTGGTTATTTTATAATCACTGATCCATATGATTTTGATAGAGGAGTTAATTCAGTGAAAAAACCACTTGACGAAACAACATTACGCATTAATTTAAAGAATTTGGGATTCAAAATAATGCCCAAAACAAAAATTCCATCTGATATCTCTTGGAATTTAAAACTAAACTCACGTGCTACTTTAAATTATAAAGTCGATTTTGTAATTGGCAAAAAGTAAAAAGGTTATCATTTGTCTTTATTCTTTTTCAAATTAAATCAAGTCTTTCCATGTCCCCTGAAAATCATCACTTGGAACGACTGAAACAATTTTGATTTTACCTAGTGGAAAAAGTTCTTGTTTCTTATCGTAATATGTAAATTCCCCTTCTTTGTCTGGATAAATTGTGATTGTGTCTTGCTGTCCTGGTTCTAGTAACTCTGTTTGAACATTAAATTCATCTATGTATAGTCTGTGAAATGTTGTTCCATTATTAATCACAGTTAGAATGTATGTAAACGATGTACGTGACAATAATGTTGGGTTTGACTCCCCTGAAACTGCTTTAATTCCTCTTACTTGAGTTTCTCCATTAATTTCTTCGAAAACTATTGTTTGTTCTACGGTTTCTGCCCAAAAAATCTCGACATACCTTACATTTCCTTGCCCTACAAATGCTACAGTTACAGCTAATCCTATCATTCATGCAATCATGGCTACAATTATCAAAGTTCTATCGTTTGATTTCAATTCTGTGAAATACATTGTCGTTTCTCCTTAAAGAAACTAAGTTAACTTTTTCACTTTTTAAAGAAGGATTTTGATATTATTCTTTCATTTCTTGGTCTTGCTTTTCTGAAACACCACAAGTTTGATTACAACTTCCACATCCATTTTTCCTTGTACCAAACCAGATTAGTGCTGCAGGCATTAGAGCATAAAGCATGGTAGCATTTGGAAATCCTAATAATGAATTATTTTCAGTAATGTATCTTATTACTAGCAATACAAACATGCTCAGAGCTATAATTCCTGAAGTTTTGTTTAACTTGTCTTTAATATTCATGGTAGCAGTATTCCTTTTTCATATTTAATAGAATACCAAAATGAACCTTATTTTTATCCACATGAATTACATTCAAATTTCTTTTTAGATTGATGTGCTTTTTCAATATGGCGTAATGTTCTTTGTGGATCTGAAAACTGCGTGTTGCATTTTGGACAATTGTTACCCAAAATGATTTCTTTTTTGCGTGAAAACAAACCCATTATTTTTTTGGAATTCATTTACACAAAAAACTCTTTTATCAATTTGGTATGATTTAGTTGAATCTATGACACAAAATATCTTTTTGATGGTAAGTAAAGTTAATTTGTTACAACGATAGACCTTCTAGATTTCAAGTCATTAAATCTAAATAATATCTAATTTGAATTTGGAATTTAATTTAGAATTAGTTTTAAATCTGATCAAATAATTTCATATGTGTTGCCGTTTGATTCTCTTTGTAAAAATAAAATTTTTAGAGAAGTTGCAGATTATGATGAAATTAAAGTGGATCCACACATAAATGAAATATTTACTTCTGTCTTTACTGGAATGAGTGGCAGATACACTCGATTAAGGATTATTTGTTCAATTACTGAAATCCCTATGAACACATTGGAACTGTCAAAAAAACTAGAACTAGACTATAAAACAATTAAACACAATATTGGTGTTTTAGAAAAAAACCATCTCATTATCAGGCAGGGTGAGGGTTATGGAGATGTGTTTTTCCCATCAGAATTAATCTCTATGAATTTACCGACATTATACAAGGTAATTAGAAAAGTTGAGGACAAATTAGACAAGTCAGAAAAAAAATACATTGAATGAAATCATTTTTAAAAATTTATCTCTCATGAGATTCTTTTAATCTACTACCTGTATAATGAGAATTTTTTGAATTGTCTTTGCATTTTTTTGATATTGTTGATTTGTAATTTTGATGAATCATTATTTCTCAAAATTAAAAAATTTATCAGTGGATTTTTCGTTAATAGATGTGTGACGTAGATTGACATGGAAGTGTGATTTATTCTAATTAACTAGTTTTACTAGTATCTTCACTAATTGAAATGTCTGCTTTCTAATCATGTTTCAGGCTCTAATTTACATCCTAATTCTATCCAAATCCAATATTTTGCCAAATTCCGAAAATAGAAGAACAATAAAATATCAAAATACTGTACTAATTGTATGGTGTCAATTATCATAATTCCAATTTTGATTGTTTCAGTCATAGGATTATCTGGATATCTTGTTTATCGATTTTTAATTTATGATTTGTATTGTAAAAGATCTGTTAATAGATCACTCCAAAAATATAATATCAAAAAAACTCCTTTTGAAATCATTAAGGAATATTATGCTAGCAAAGGAGAACAAATCTCACATCAGGAAATCCAAAACCTTGAAAAAAATTATAGACAAAATGAACCTGACCAATTTCTTGCAATGTATGATGCAATTAGAGATAATCAAAAATACGGTGAATAATACTTTCTAAATGATCTAGGGGTTTACTGGAATTGAAATGAATGGTGTACCACCCTCACCTACAACTAGTGGTAGTTGACCGTCCCAAGCTTGTGTCTTTAGCCATTCAAGATAATTTGGATTTTCTGCTAATGCCTGGTTGATGATTGCTATTGCCTCTGCCTCACCCTTTGCTTCTGCAATGTTTGCATTTGCCAAACCGATGGCGTTGGCTTCTCTCTGTCTTGCTTCTACTTCAATTCTTCTCAAGTCGTTTTCTGCCTTTAGTGCTTTTTGTTCTGCTTCTACTTTTGATTCAATTGCAGATGCAAATAAAGCAGAAAATTCAAAATCTGTAATTGAAATTACTTCTGTCACGACATCAAATTGATTTAATCTTTCTCTGATTGAAAATTCAATATCTGCTTTGACAAGAGGTCTTTTTGTAATTAATTCCTCAGCATTATAGTTTGCAGTAACTTGTTTTACTGTTTCCTCAATGGCTGGTTGAATCACTCTATTTTCATAATCCAAGCCTAGATTTTTGTACAATCTATGTACTCCTTCCTTATCTGGGTGATAGTTGACAGTCACTGTCGTCTCTACAGTCTGCAAGTCTTTTGATGCACTTCTGGCCTCACTTGCATATTTGAGGGTACGAACTTCAATATTGACTACGTCATCCTGAAAAGGGACAACAAAATGCAATCCTTCATCAAGGGGTGGATTTGAAAGATCAACTGCATCCCAATGCAATAGTACGCCCCTGTGACCTGAATCCACTATCTTTACTGAAGCTGTTGCTACTACTCCAATTATGATAAGAATGATAATTGCTACTAAAACTCCTTTTGCCGCACTCATGTTTACATTGACTTTAGGAGATTGATACTTCGACAATAAGATTAGTGACTATACTCTACTATTATACTAATCTAATCAAAAATACGCCTGTATATTGCCCTTCTCTTAACAAATTTAAGACATCTCTGCGTATCAAAAATTAATGGCAGATCCTAATTATTCATGGGTATATCTGATAATTTTTTTGGCAATTCCGTTGGCAAGAATAATTCCTAGAATATTG
>Ga0224513_10000478_pt1 | contig 14891 bp, 11 predicted proteins | sample SF_May12_sed_USG_5_FD_169109 | JGI IMG/M metagenome (GOLD analysis project Ga0224513, IMG submission 169109) | Sediment microbial communities from San Francisco Bay, California, United States - SF_May12_sed_USGS_21 | ecosystem: Environmental > Aquatic > Marine > Sediment | place: USA... | reverse complement strand
GAACCATGTTGCGATTCGATCTATGACTACCGCTGTGGACCATCGGAGAATCCTATGAAAAAAACAGCATCATTAGCCCTCACCCTACTCGCCCTCGCCGCACCTCTGATAGCGGGCGAGCTTCAGATCGAGCTCGATCCGGAACTCACCTCGATTTCGTTCCGGCTGCAGGCCACCCTGCACTCGGTCCACGGCAGCGCGGCGCTGACCGCCGGCTCGCTTCGCCTGAACACCGAAAGCGGAGACATGACGGGCGCGGTCACGATTGACGCGACCACCGCTGAAACTGGCAACAAAAAGCGCGACAAGAAGATGCACGGCAAAGTTCTGGCAACGGCAGACCATCCAAAAATCGTGCTCCGAACCCGGCGTCTCGATGGCGAGCTTGCGCTGCAGGGAGTGAGCGACGTGACGCTGCACGGCGCGATAGAGATCCTGGGTCAGTCACACGAGATCGGCGTCGCAGCACACATCGAGATTGAAGGCGATCACTTCACCGCAAGCGTGGAGCTCGAAATTCCCTACGTAGACTGGGGGCTCGAAGATCCGAGCACCTTTGTTTTGAGGGTCGCAAAGGAAGTTCAGCTGACCGTGGAGGCCGCGGGAACAGTCGTTGTAATCGATTAATGACTGCGGCTCACGCCGCAGCTTCAATCTGTTGCCCTTCCAGGGCTCGGGAGTATCTTTTGCCCTCAACCTGGGGCTCGCGCCCCAGGCTATTCATCTGTCGCGCCTCCGGCGCTAGCCAGGTTCACCGCTCGCGCACCCGCGATGTCATCCCGAGCGAGCGAAGCGAGTCGAGGGATCCATTCGACTCGGCCTTTGGCCTCGCTCAGGACAAGCCTGTGGGGAGTTTTGTACTGCAGTCGAATCCGGGTCTCACAGATCCCTCCGCTCGGGCCCTGCGGACCCTCGGTCGGGATGACATCCGGACCGATCCAACGCAGCGAGAGCCGAATCGGACCACAGCAGGAATTCTTCCGCCCCTGGAGGGGAAGGCTTTCTCAATCGTCGTCGCTGCTCGCCTCGTGGCGCCGACGTCTTTTCATCGCATACATCCGCTCGTCGGCCTCGGCCAGAGTGCTCGAGATATCCGACGCTGCCGCACAGGAGGAAACGCCCCAGTTGATCCGCAGCGGTTCAGGGTATGGAAAGTCAGCCGTCGCATTCTCTAAAACCCGGATGAGACCGGTGAAGCGTCTCTTGGCAGCGTCGTGGCCTGCGCCTTGAAGAACGGACACGAACTCGTCCCCACCCCACCGTACCACCAGGTCGCCAGGCCGAATCGACTGTTTGAGCACGCCGGCCACCAGGCGAAGGGCCTCGTCACCGGCATCGTGGCCGTGGCGATCATTGATGCGTTTGAGCTCGTCAATATCAATCAGGACGACCGACACCGGTTCGGCGGCATCCCATCGCTCGAACCAGGCGCGCAGGGCCTGCCGGGTGGGGCAGCCGGTCAACGGGTCGGACTCCGCAAGCCGAAGAAGATGGCCATGCTCGTCTTCGAGATCTGCAAAATTTGTCCGCAGCAGGTTGATCTCGGAGCCCACGAGTGAGACCACGGTGGCCGCGGCAAGGGTCGCTGTTCCGCCCACCAGCAGCAGACCGACCGCCGCTTCAGAGGCGATCGCAAACGAGGGTCGAATCACGCCGAGCATCAGACCGATCCCGGCGAAAGCGATCGGGGAGACAGCAAGATCGAAGACGAGTCGCCGATCCTCACCGCGCGCCCGGGTCGCCAGCCCTACGGCGGTCAGAAAGAGCACCATTCCGAAGAGGCCTCGCCACGCAACCGCCGGCAGCATTACAGCGCTGGCCGCCAGAAAGAGGGCAGCGCCGACCGTCCAACCGACAACATGACGACTGCTGTCCGAGTCGGTCGGCTCCATGGTCAGCGCCAGCATGACCAGCCCGGCGGCAATAAATGCCTCGCCGACGGCGTAAGGGGCACTGACCCAGAGCATCCCGGCGAGGCCGATGGCGGCACCGAAGCCAACCACAAGCCATGCCATCCACGATCCCCTCGCCTTCCTCTCCGGCAGTATCCAACCGACAGAGCGGAGGATCAGGGCTGTGGTCATGGCGACGCCAACCACCCCGGCGAGCGCCCACGACGCGACGGTCGCGATCAGCATGTCACGTCCCCGATCGGATGATACGAACCCATCCCGCCGATTATGTCAGAGCTTCTCTCATTTCGTCGGGCTGTGGGCCATCGACCTTGTGCAGGCGAGACGCCTGCAACACAAGGGCGAAAATTTGGGTAGTGAATTGCGGTGCGGCCGTCTCGGCCGCACGACACGCTTCAGTATGGCAAAGATCCGACGGTATCCAGAAACTCCAGACAAAGGTCGGCGACCCGCTGCGGCTGTTCGACGACGACGGCGTGGCCTGCCCCCTCTATTGACACAAAGCTCGCACCATCAATGGCCTCGGCGAGACCGCGGGCCCGGTCCAGTGGCACGAAGCCATCAAGCTCTGCTGCGATCACCAGGGTCGGACAGCGAATCCGCTCGAGCTCATCACGCAATCGCAACGAATGGGCGGAATCGAGGAGGCCGATGAGGCCTCTGAACCACTGATCGGGAAGGGCCGATATCTGCGCGCGGCGCTGCGCTCGCTCGGCCTTGTGAGCTTCAACCCAGGCCCGCGAGTAGACCACAGGTTCGAGAATGTCAGACAGGTGCCCGCGATCGCTGCTCTCGAGGGAAGCGACGCAGGCGGCACGCCAGTCGGTCACCTCATCCGCCATCACCTCGTCGAAACCATCCGCGGACGCGATGGTCGTTAGCGACCGAACCCGATCTGGAAAACGCGACGCCACCAGGGTGCCAACGACACCGCCAAAGGAGGTGCCGACGATGTGCGCCTTCTCGATCCCCAGGTCATCGAGAAGAGCTACGACGTCTTCAGCGTGATCGGCGACATCTGCCGGCGGCGATACCGGAGTCATCAACTGACCACGAAAATCGCAGCGAACGACCCAATAGTATTTTGCAAGAGGCCTCGCCACGACCTCCCACGAGACCGCCGTCATCGCAATCCCATTGAGGAGCACTAGCGCCTGACCGGCACCGTCGCTCAGGTGGTAGAGAGTGGCGGATTCATCCCGCCTCTCGCTCACGCCGTGACCTCGCCGGTAGGCATCTCGAAATCGATGGATTTGGCGGCCATAAAGGCCTTCAGGGCCGGGAAGAAAATGTCCGGACGTTCGATGTAAACCACGTGTCCGCTTTCAGGAACAAGCTCGTAGCGGCTGTTCGGGAAGATCTCCGCCAACTTCTCCTGCTGCCAGAGGGGGATTGCACGGTCGTGGGCGCCGGCCAAAATCAATGTCGGCGCTGTGACCTTTCGGTAGCCCTCAACCCGTTCCTCAATGTTCTCGAAAAACGGATCCTGCGCCTCAGTCAGTCGGATCAGGCAGTAGCGATAGTCGATGTAGCGGTCAAAAAAACGCTGCCGCATGGCCGCCAACTGTTCGTCAGGGATGTTTTTGACAAAGCGTTCGGAGAAGATCTTCTCGTACATGTAGTGCGTGTAGAGCTCGAACTCACCCTTATTTCCGCGGTAGAAACGCAACGATATGTCCTGGTACATCTGGAAGAGCTTCTCGCGGCTGGCAAGGATCCCAGAAAGGACAACGGTGTGGAGTCGCTCGGGGTAGAGTCGGGCGAATTCAAGAGCGATGAAACCACCGTAGGAAATACCCATAGGGTGGACCTTCTCCACACCCAGCTCGTCCATGATCAGCGCCAGATAGCGAGCGAGCTCATCGATGAAATACGGAATGTCCTCCTTTGAAGACTCACCCTGGCCGAGGAAATCGTAGAGGATCACGTCGTACTCGTCGATCAGCATCGGAAGGAACCCGCACCAGGCCTTGGTGTGCATGGCGAGTCCGTTGAGCAAGCACACCGCCTCACGGTCTCCCTTACCGTGGTACTCCCACCAGATCTGTTGGCCGTCGACTTCGAGGTGACCACTTCGATCCGGCTGAATCTCCTGATTCATACTCTTCCCTCCGCTTAATTCTTAATATTGAATTTTGAATTTCACCACACCGACCCATCCCTCCGGGAGAGTGGGCGGAATTTAAAATTTATAATTCAGAATTCAAAATTCGTCGGCGCCGGACTCAAGCCCTCTTGAGGACGGTGCAGACGGAAGCGCAAATCGGTCCGCCGATATTGAAGGTCGCCGCCATTTTGGGATCCGGCACCTGCAGTCCCTCCGGCGCCTTGCCCTGGAGCTGCCAGGCGCACCAACCGATCATCGCCACTCCCGACGCCCCAACCGGGTGTCCCTTGGCGATCAGTCCGCCAGAGGTGTTGATACCGCACTCGCCCTTGGCGTCAGCCTTGCCGTCAGCCCAGTAGCGCGCCCCTTGACCGTAGCCCGCTTTGCCGATGACTTCGGTGCCGATCGCACCCATGACCGTGAAGCAGTCGTGGATCTCGGCCACATTGACATCATTGGGGCTCGCCCCGGCCATATCGTAGGCGGCGTTCATGGCGCGGAAGGCACCCTCGGGCTTGAGGATGTCGCGGCCTCCTTTCATGAGAGGATCGGTCGCCTGTCCCCATCCCGCAATTTCGACGCAGTCCGCTTTGTCGACGCCGAGCTTGACCAGCCCTTCCTCGGTAGCGAGGATCATGCCGGCATAGCCGTCGGTGATCTGCGAACAGTCGTAAGTCTTGAGGGGTAAACCATCGACGATGTAGCGGTTGCGGCCTTCGGCGGTCGCGGCCTCGTCGAGGGAGACTTGAATCTTCTGCATCTGGGCATATGGATTTTTGTTGCCATTGGCGTACTCACGTGACGAAATCTCGGCAAACTCACGTTCAGTCGTGCCGTGGGCCTCCATGTAATCGCGCATGACCTCGGCGAAGAGGTGCGGAAAAATATAGACCTTGCCCTCGCGCTCCTCCGGATGGGAGAAGTACCCCAGCACTTCGCCGATCAAGGCACCATCCATCTTGCCCTCGTCGTTTCGCATCTTCTCGAAGCCAACCGCGAGACCGACTTCACCGAGACCCATCTGCATCTTGCCGATCACGCTCAAGACCGCCTGGCCGCCCGTGGCGCACGCGTTCTCCACCGACTCGATCGGTTTGGCGCCGAGCCCCGGCACCATCGCCACGAGACCGGCGAGCAGGCCCTGCTGGTTGAGCGAAAAGTTGCAGGTCGCGCCGACCGACGCGACATCGATCGTTTGAGGTTCAGCGCCGATCTCGGCGCAGGTCTCGTTGACCGTGTCGGCGACGATCTCCGGCACCGTCTTGTCGAAGAGCTTTCCAAACTTCGATTGGTGATATGCGGCGATATATATCTTCTTCACGTTACCTCCTTGGATGTCCTCTGCTCTGCCGCGAAAAGGCTCCGGCAAAGCGTTGCTGATTTCAAAGTGCTCTTCTCACAACGCGCTCCCCGAGAGGATGCCAGGCACGCCGATTCGCGGCGAATCGGGATGCCAGGCACCTCCGGTCATCGCGCCCTCGCCCTCCCGAAAAAAGATTTGGTCCTGGGTGGAGGGGTGGGAATTCCTCATTCCTAATTCCTCATTCCTAATTCTCCTGTTCCTTCTTCCACGCCTCTACAAGCTCCCCCTTCACTACTTTGCCGTAAGGGGTCCTCGGGAGCGCATCGACAATCCGAAATTCCTTCGGAATCTTGTAGCGGGCAAGGCGGTCACCGACGAATTCGCCCAGGTCTTCAGCAGTCACCTCCTCGCCCTCGGCAGCGACGACGAAGGCGACACCGACCTCGCCCCAGGTACTGTGTGGTACCCCGACGACTGCGGCATCGGCGAGCGATGCGTGCTGAAGGAGGACGTTCTCGATCTCCGCCGGGTAGACGTTGACCCCGCCCGAAATGAACATGTCTTTCGCGCGACCCGCAATGTAGAAGAAGCCATCCTCATCACGCCTGGCCATGTCTCCGGTGTGAAACCAGCCCTCGTTATCGACGGACTCGGCAGTCGCCTCGGGATTGTTCCAGTATCCGGCGCTGACGTGGGGGCCGCGAAAGCAGAGCTCGCCAACCTCGTTTGCCGGCAGCACCTGGCCACCCTCATCAACGACCCGCGCCTCCGTGAACATCAGCGGCCGGCCGATCGATCCGGCGTTCGCCCAGGCCTCATCATCTGACATCGCGAAGCAATTCACCCCAACCTCAGTCAGACCGTAGCCCTGACGCATGACGATGCCGCGTTCTCGAAAGATGCCGACCAGGTGGCGCGGCATCGGTGCACCGCCGGAGATGAACCAGCGAACTCGGCCGAGCTCCGCTGTTTGAAACTCCGGCGCATCGGCCAGAATCTTCCAGATCGTCGGCACTCCAAGTACGACCGTACAGCGTTCATCCTCGATGACACGCCACACCTCGGAAGAGTCAAACCCCCTGTGCAGAACGATGGTTCCGCCGGCAAGGAGAATCGGCATCAGAAAAGCCCCGAGCCCACCCGCATGATAGAGCGGGGTGAAGATCGGGCTCACGTCATCCTCCGACAGCTGCCAGCAGGCGACCGTGTTGTACGCGTTCCACGCCACCATGCGGTGTGGAGTGATCACCCCCTTGGGCCGGCCGGTGGTACCGGAGGTGTAAAGAAGACAGTAGGGGTCGTCGGGTCGGCATAACGGTGGGACGTACTCGCCTTCACCAATCGAGGCCAAGACTGTCTCCCACGCCAGGTCTTCGCCCTCCCCGTCGAGAGCTACCAGCCGACCCACGCCTACCTCCGCGGTCAGCTCACGCACAGTCTCGGCGTGCTCGGCGCCATACATCAAGGCCGATAGATTGCAGTCGGAGACGATAACCGCCAACTCTGCCGCAGTCAGCCTGGTGCCGAGCGGCACCAGAATGACGCCGGATTTGGCGGCCGCAAAGAACGCGTCGAGGAACTCGAGGCGATTCCCTGAAAGGATGCCGATGCGATCGCCGTGCTTGAGACCAAGCTCGTAGAGCCACGCCCGAGCGCATGCCGCAGCTCTTCGATCCATTTCGCGATAGCTGAGGCGGGCACCGGTCGCGACATCCACAACCGCGGTGCGATCGGGCGACAGGCGACTGCGCTCACCGATGATGTCGGCGCAGATCACGGATCGGCCTCATCCGACGCAACCTCCTCGAAAGTCATTTCTGGAGGAGGCATCGCCAAGGCAGTTTCGATTGCTTCGAGAGTCTTGTCCGGGCACTCGCGATGCGGCACGTGGCCACAACCGTGGACCGTGTGCAGCCGGGCCCGTGGTAACCCGTCGAGCAATCTCTGCGCGACGTCGAGGGTCCACAGGTCGTCCCCGTCGCCCCACACCAGCTCAACCGGCACCACGATTTCGTCGAGGCGTCCGTCGAGCAGGTAGGGCCCCCACGTCTCGAGAGTCAGCAGGAAACGACCTGCCGGTCCGACGCGGGCGTGGCGGATGACGTCGTCGAGCACGAAGTCGGGCACCGGGAGCGTCGCCGGCCCCATCAGCGCCTTCATTGTCGCGCGAGCATCTTCACGAGTCTCGGGGAAGAGGTTGATGGCAGGATTGACATTCGTAATCGCGCCGCCGTTGATCGCCACCAGCCGCATCACACTTGCCGGATATTCGCGGGCATAAAGCATCGCCAACCACGCTCCCAGCGAGTTGCCGACCAGTACCGCTTCCTCGCCAGCGCAAATGGAGTCCATCACCAGCTCGACCCCGGACAGCAACTGTTCGACTCCGATCGGTCCTTTGCGCGGATCGCTCTTCCAGTGGCCCGGAAGATCGGGGATCACGAGCTTATGGTCATCGAGCAGTGGCGGAACCATCCGCGCCCAGGCCCCAGCCTGGTCGCCGGCTCCGTGGAGGAGCACCATGCACGGCCCGTCGCCGCCAACCCACACCGTCATGCGGCCGTCCGGGGATGGAATCGTCGTCTTCTCGAATCCCGCTTTGCCGAGGGCCACCCGGCTGAACATCGCATCCACCTTGAGCGGTCTTTTCCAGACCATCCACACACACGCGATGAAGGCTACAACCAGCAATATTCCAATCGCCAAGAGAACCTTCGGCAGCATCTTTTTCATAGACAACTTCCAATCATCGCGAATTTTGAATGTTGAATTATGAGTTTTGAATTATCCCCCACCCACACCCGAAACCCGGGGGGAAGGGCGGGAATTCAAAATTCAAAATTCGAAACTCAACATTCAGTTCCGTGATTACCTCATCCTGAACGCAACACCAGCTTGGTTATACCCTACCCCGGAGCCGACCAACACGAGCAGGTCACCCGACGCAATCTTTCCCTGTTCGATCGCGTCATCCAATGCAATCGGCACACACGCCGACCCGGTGTAGCCCCACTTCTCCATTACCGTGTGCGTCCGATCCATCGGCAGGCCAAGGTCGGACATCACGAGCTCGATCGAGGGTTTTCGCACCTGGGTGAAGATGGCGAAGTCGATCTCCGAGAGCTCGAAGCCCCCGTTGGCCGCCAGCGACCGGACTACCTTGGGCCAGCCCTCGTGGTTGACCTCCGGCGGATAGCGCTCGATCATCTTGACCGTCGTCCGCCCCTCACGCACCGCCTCCTCGGTGGCCGGCTCGAATGTCGCACCGGCGTAGATGCCCCAGTGGCCGTGATAGCTGCCATCGGCACGCATTGCCGAGGAGACGAACCCGAGCTCGTCAGCCGGTTCGAGTACCGCGGCGCCAGCGCCGTCGCCGTAGAAGAAGATCATCGGGTCACCATCGGCGGCCAGCTTCTGCATGTTGTAGACACCGACCACGAGCACAGTTTTCAGCACCGGGTTGGAGGAAATCAGACCGGCCCCGATCGCCGCACCCGTGGGAAACGAAGCGCACGCACATCCAACGTCAAAGGTCCCGGCATTGATCGCGCCGAGCTTGTGCTGCAGAACCACCGATGTCGCCGGGGTCGTGTAATCGGGCGAGTCGGTACCGAGGATGATGAGGTCGACATCCTCGGGTTTGCGGCCAGCCTTTTCCAGCGCCTGCTGGGCGGCCGGCAGGGCGATGTCCGACGTGCACCAGTCCTCCGGTGCCCACCAACGGGTTCGAATCTCGGATGACTCCTCCATCTTGTCGACGAAGTCTGGGATATGAGCGAAGCGCTTCCGAAGCTCGTCGTTCGAGACCTCAATCTCAGGTATGTAACGACCCGTCGAAACGATCGACGCGTAACGTGTCATGAATTATCTCCTGCCTCTCGAAAATTTCGGATTTCGGATTTTCCACCCTCCCACCCGGCAGGCGGGCCTGCCCGCGCACAAGAACCATCCCGTGCCCTTGTGGTGCGGGCGTCTCGCCCGCACATTTTCGAGGTTGCCGGAGACGTGCGGCCGGGACGGCCGCACCACAAATCTCACCAAGAACTCCTGGGGGGCACACGTGCCGGGCGGGAGTGCGGCATTCCTAATTCCTAATTCCTAATTCCTCATTCCTAACTCACGTGCCAATTACGAGTCCGCCATCAACACTCAAGGTCGTTCCGGTCACAAATGTTGCGGCATCGGACGCCAGCCACAAATAGGCCTCGGCGATGTCGGACGGGTCACCGATCCGACCCATCGGAGTGTGGCCGACCATGGCGTCGAGGATCTTGTCGGGCATGGCGCCCAGGATCTCGGTCTTGATGAAGCCTGGCGCCACCGCATTGACGCGGATGCCGAACTTGCCGAGTTCGCGCGCCCAGGTCTTGGTCATGCCGATGACACCGGCCTTGGTCGCCACGTAGTTGGTCTGACCGAAGTTACCGTTGAGGCAAGCCACCGATGACGCGTTGAGGACCGCTCCGCCGCCGCCCGCGATGAGATGGGGCGCCACCGCGCGGGTGCAGTTGAAGACCCCACGAAGGTTGACGCCGATGACGGATTCCCAGGCCTCGTCGGTCATCTGCGAGACGACCTCGCCGTTCTTGTACTTGACGAGCTGGGCGTCGCGGACGATGCCGGCGTTGTTGACCAGCACATAAATCGAGCCCCAGCGGTCCACGACCTCGGCGACCGCAGCCTCGACCTCGCCGGCGTCGGCAACATTCACCTTTTGAAAGACGCCCGCGCTCTCCGGCGCCTCATTGACGTCCCACGCGGCAACCTTGCAGCCCTCAGTAACGAATCGCTCCGCCGTAGCCCGCCCGATGCCTGCCGCCGCACCGGTGACAATGACAACCTTGTCTTTGAGTCCAGTTTCGATCATGGTTCCTCCGCGAATTAGAGAACGAGCCAGGCGGAGCACGCCCGACCAGCAAGCAATATCAAAAACATGGGGCGCCCGAAGGCGCCCCAGTGAGAAACATCAGAAGAAGCGCCACTCCAGGGTCGCAATGAAGGTGCGCGGCATTCCGTAAGAGCCCGAAACGGAGCCGAGTACAGGAAGGTTGTAGCCGTTGGTCAGGTACTCCTCATCCGTCAGGTTTTTGCCGCTGACACCAAAGCGCCACTTGCCGTTGCCCGACAGCCACGAGACCCAGGCATCGAGCAGGCCGAATGCCGGCTGCACGAGGGGCACCATCGGCTGCGTCGAATCGAACGGCATGGCTCCGCCTTCGTTAGTCAGCATTGAATCATCCCGATATGTATAGCCAAGACTCCCGGTGATCAGGCCGCCGAACGCGGGGAAGTCGACGTTGCCTCGGATCGCGCCGGTCAGTTCCGGCGCATTGGTGATGACCTGGGTATCAACGAACCCGTCCCCATTCTCGTCGAGGAACTCTTTCGGTTTCGCATCGAGGTAAGCAAGGAAGCCCGAAAGTCCGAACCACCCCTTCGAGGCCCAGTTGTACTCGATCTCGACGCCCTTGATTGTGGCATCGCCAGCATTGACGAATGCGCCGTAAAAGGCGTTGTCTACCCCATCACCGTTCGAATCGTAGGAGGTGAAGGTACTGACCTGAACGTCGGTGTAATCGCCGTAGAAGACGGCGCCGTTGAGGACCAGCGACCGGTTCGCGAGCACCGATTTGACGCCGACCTCGGCCACCGTCATGACCTCGTCGTCGAACGGGAGAGCTGAATCCGGAAACAGAGTGGATTGGGCACGGACGTTATAGCCACCACTCTTGAAGCCGCGGTTGATCTTGAAGTACCCCATGACATCCGGGTTGAACTGATAGTCGAGACCAATCTTGGGAGCCCAGGACGTAAAGGTCACCTCGTCGTCGAAATCCGCCGCAACGAAGTAGTAGGCGCTGAAGTCGTCGGGGGGGATGTTGTAGACGTTGAAGGCCCTGCCGTGCTTCGTTTCTCGGGTCGGGCGCAGGCCCAGGTTGAGGGTCAGACGGTCAGTGAGCTTGAAGGCACCATCGGCGTAAAAGGCGTACGACGTGGTCTCCTGGTCGCCGCTGGTGGTGTTCGGGAAATTCGTATAGAAGAGGGCTTCAACCACCCCTCCGGCCAGACCGTCGAAGTAGAAGAAACCAAATACACCGCTCCACCGATCGGAGCCCGAGTAGACAAGCTGGAATTCCTGTGAAGTCTGCTCGTCGAAATAGGTCGCCTCCGAATCGGCAATCTGCAGCGGGTCGGTGTCGAAGTCGATCCAGTTCTGGGTGTCGGTTTCTCTACGGGCGGTGATCGACTTGAACTGCCACACGGGGTTGATGTCCCAGGTCAGAGTCAACGAGTATCCGGTCGTCGTCGTATCGTTTACCGGATCGATACCACTTTCCGTGTCGAAGAGATTATCGAACGGTTCGCAGGCATAACCTCCATATACCCAGCAGAAGTCGTTGTTCTCGAGCCGGGTCAGACCGACCGGTTCGGCGTTGTCGTCGGTTCTGTCGTAGTTAGCCCGCAGCGTCAAATTGTCCGTCGGCAGCCACTCGAGGGCAAGACGGTAGGCGGTGGAGTTTTTGTCTGAAACGTCCCTGTTCTGGTACAGGTTCTCGCCGTATCCATCTCGGGTCAGTTTGGCGAATGATGCCTTGCCGCGCAGCTTGCCGGTAACAATCGGTCCTGCGATCGAGGCCCGGATCTCCTGGGTATTGAAGGTGCCGGGGTTCCAGGTGATGCGGCCTTCGGGCGTGTCCGACAGCGGCTTGGTGACATACTTGATCGCGCCGCCGATCGTGTTCTTCCCGTACAGTGTCCCCTGTGGGCCGCGCAGTACCTCGACCCGCGCCACGTCGTAGACGTCAAGGAGTGCGCCCTGTGCGCGGGCAATATAGACGTCGTCGATATAGAGCCCGACCCCGGGATCCACCCCCCACAGCGGGTCCGCCTGACCAACACCACGAATAAATGCCGTGAGTGTGGTCGACTGGTTGCGGCCCTGGTAGATGGACAGGTTGGGAACATAGCCCTCGAGTTCGCGGATTGTCGAGGCGGCGACATCTTCGAGCTGGTCTCCCGCGACCACCGAGACGGCAATCGGTATCTCTTGCAGGGCTTCTTCGCGCCGCCGCGATGTCACCGTAATCTCGCCGGCAAACGGTTGCCGACTCAATGCCTCTTCAATGGCCTTCTCCTCTTCGGTCATCTCGGTTTGGCCGGGATCCTCCTCGGCCTCCTGGGCCAGTGCCGGCCCAGCGATTACCAGCACAATGGCGATGGCCGCAACCATAAAAAATCTGGTGATCCATCGTTCACTCATGACATCCTCCCCTTTCAAATCTCAAGTCCGGATGCCTCGACACTTTCTCCGTGGCGAAGCACCCCGTTGCGCAAAACGCGGATAAAACCGTCGACTGCCTGCTGCGCCTCCATGCCGAAGTGCATGGGAACGCCGAAACATTTTTCAACCGTGTAGAAGTAGAAGAGCCAGCGGGTAGCAACCATCACCGCCACCAACGGATCGGCATCGGCGAGCCGTCCCTCGCGCTCGAGCTCCTTAAAATGTGCTCCGTACTTCTCCCGAAAACGATCGGCCATCGTCTCGTAGAAAGAGCGAATATGGCGGCCTTGATGCTCGATGACATCGACGAAGACGAGCAGGACCGAAGCCTTGTTTTCCTCGACGGTGAGTTCGATCGCTGCCGCCAGCTCCTCGAGGTCGTCAGGGAAGTTAGCCCTCGTGAAGACCTTTTGTAGGGGGTGTTCGGGGTCAAGGATACGTTCCCAGTATTCGTCTATGAGGCGCTGGAAAACCGCTTCCTTGGAGCCGAAGTGGTGGTAGAGATTGCCGGTCGACTGATCGCAGGCCTCGGCGATCTGGCGCATCGAGGTCGCGCCGTAGCCCTGGGTCGAGAAGAGATCCAGCGCCACCTCCAACACCCTGGTGGTGGCGACCTCAGACCTTTCGGCCTGGCGTACGTTGGTTCCTCTCGGCATTCTCTTTTACAAACCGAACGTTCGTTTTGTAACTTAAGCTGCGAATCGGAACTTGTCAAGGCAATTCGCTACGCGAATTGCGGAATGAGGAACCCTGTCGATCGAGTGTTTTGCTGGCTCATCAGAAAGCAGGCGCCCGAAAACCCAGATCATTCGCACAACCTGCGGTTTCGGTTTTCAATGAGGCAACAAAACACTGAGAGAAACCGCGGTCGGTTCTCGTCGTCCTCCTTCAGCGAGCGCCGGAGGCGCGATAGATATTTAGCCTGGGGCGTGAGCCCCAGGGACGGGACGATCAAAATAACGACAAGCCCCGGAGGGGCGACAGATTCCTGCATGCAACGTGAGCGGCCCGTGAAACCACGAATATCTGTCGCCCCTCTGGGGCTCAATTAATTTTTAGGGCCTCGTACCCTGGGGCTCGCGCCCCAGGCTAAAGATATGTCGCCGCTCCGCGGCTCGGCGAAGAATCGAGTTGGCGTGTGGAATTCCTACTTCCTAATTCCTCATTCCTATTTCGCCGCGCGCGGTTTCCGCCGTTTCAATTGCCGGCCTTTGCCAGCGCGCGCGGCGCGCGCATCCGGTTTCATGTCCACCGGCACCAGCTGCAACTGCATGGCATCGAGATCCACCCGCACCAGTCGCACTTCGATCGGGTCGCCAAGCCGCCACACCCTTCCCTTGCGCTCCCCCACCAGCCGGTGGCTGCCATCGTCGAAGTTGTAGTAATCGTCATTCAGCTCCGAGATGTGAATCATTCCATCGACCGCTAGCTCGTCGAGGCGGACGAAGAGTCCAAAGTCGGTGACCCCCGAGATGTGGCCGGCGAAGACCTCGCCCTGACGCTCGCGCAGATAGATGACTGTCTTCCACTCGACGGCCGCCCGTTCGGCGGCCTCGGCCCGCCGCTCGGCTGAGGAGCAGGTCTCACCAAGGCCAACGAGTTCTGTTTCTAGAGCCTCGCGTTCCTCGCCCTTGGGAAGTGCCCCCTCCTCCCGTAACCGGCGCAGCATACGGTGGACCACCAGATCCGGATAACGACGGATCGGAGAGGTGAAGTGCAGGTACTCGTCGGTGGCAAGGGCGTAGTGGCCACGCGGTTCGGGGGTGTAGAGGGCCCGAGCCAGGGTCCGCAGAACCAGCATGTCGATCAGCCGCTCCTCGGGACGGCCGTCCGCCGCCTCGAGCAGGGCCTGCAACGCCTCGGGTGGCATTGAATTCGGATCCCCTTTTAATCGAAGACCGAGATCGGCCACCACGCTCTTCAGCTCCTCGACCCGTGTCGCCTCGGGTTCGTCGTGGACCCGGTAGAGCGCCGGCTGGTCGGCATCCATCAGGATCTCGGCCACCGAGCGGTTGGCAGCGACCATCAACTCCTCAATCAACCGGTGGGCTCGGTCACGGGCCGCCGGTTGGATCGACACCACCCGCCCTTCGGGATCGAGGAGCAACTCGGGTTCGGCGAGATCGAAATCGAGGCTTCCCTGCTCGCGCCGTCGTTGACCGAGCCGATCGGCAGCCGCTGCCAGCAGCTCCAACGATTCTGCAAAAGGCTCAACCTCAGCAGGCCATTCTCCGCGTGGCAGGTCGAGCCAGTCCGCGACCTCGAGATAGGTACAGCGGCGGCGGG
>Ga0224513_10000477_pt1 | contig 14894 bp, 10 predicted proteins | sample SF_May12_sed_USG_5_FD_169109 | JGI IMG/M metagenome (GOLD analysis project Ga0224513, IMG submission 169109) | Sediment microbial communities from San Francisco Bay, California, United States - SF_May12_sed_USGS_21 | ecosystem: Environmental > Aquatic > Marine > Sediment | place: USA... | reverse complement strand
GTGCCGGCCTGGGCAGCAATGGCCCGCGCAGAGGCGGCGTCACCATTCAGCAGAGCCTTCCATCCCTTGTCGATGTGATCCTGGTCGGCGCGGGTGAGATCTGGTCGACCGGGACCGGTGTCGGGAGCTGGAAAGTCGAGACGTGCCGGCGGAGCCGTCGCCGGAGCTGACGCGCAGCCCGCCGAGAAGACGAGAGTCATCGCGGCGACCGCGAGGGCGGCGGCACCTACAGCGTGCTTGACGGGATCGGACATGAAGACCATTGCGAGTTCAGGGTTGAGATTCGTCGGATTGCGCCTTGTCAGGGAACGCACTCACCGGGGCGATGCTGGCGACGGCATGTTTGTAGACCAGCTGTTCCTGCCCGTGATTCTCCAGGATCACGGAGTAGCGGTCGAATCTGCGGATGATACCGGTGAGCCGCTTGCCGCTGACGAGATACACGTGGACCGTTTTGGATTCCTTCCTGAGCTGATAGAAAAAAGGATCTTGGATGTTGATAGTACCGCTCGAAGGTTTGTTCATGGCGTTCATTATCCCCCGGTGTGCTGGTCCCAAAGATTGGTGATCGTCGGCGCCCCACCTTGATCTGCCGGCGGCACCCAGTGAAGGCTCCCCTCGCGAAGCCCCCTCATCCACGTGAGTTGACGTTTCGCAAAATGGCGGCTCGACCGTTTGGTGTTGTCGATGGCTGTCTCGAGATCGCATTGGCCCTCGAGCATTTCGACGACCTGGCGGTAGCCGATTGCCTTGAGAGCATGGGCGTCGACGGGAACACCAGAGGCCAAAATCCGCCGCACCTCCTCAATTAATCCGGACGCAAATAACTTGTCGGCGCGCGCGTCGATTCTAGCATAGAGATCCGACCGTGAACGCTTCGGCGCAACCATCAGCGCGCGGTACTTCTGGGGGTGCTGATGCCGCTGCCAGTGACTGGTGAGGGTCTCGCCGGTGACCTCGAAAATCTCCAACGCTCGCAGCGCCCGCTGCCGGTCCTTGGGGTTGATCCGTTCTGCTGCTTCTGGATCCACCTTCTGAAGCTGCTGATAGACGGATTCCGGGTCTCGATCCCACTCCTTCGCGAGCTTTTCGCCGTGGACCGGATTTCTCGGCGTCGAGGGAAACAACCCTTCGAGGAGGGCGCGGATGTAAAAATGGGTGCCGCCGACCACCACCGCGGTGCGACTGCGGCCCACGATTTCTTCGATCGAAGCTGATGCTGCCTCCGCGAACTCACCTGCGGAGAAGCGAACAGTTGGATCGGCCACGTCCACCAGGTGGTGGGGGACGCGTTGTCGATCCTCGACCGTCGGTTTGTCGGTGCCGATGTCGAGGCCGCGGTAGACGGCGAAAGCGTCGGCCGACACGATCTCTCCGCCGATCCGTTCAGCAACCTCGAGACCAAGACGGCTTTTCCCCGATCCGGTCGGACCCAAGATGACCAAAAGGGGAGTGAGTTCGTTCTCCATCGGGCGAAGCCTAATTCGACAGCTGGCCAACGCGCAAGCAAATTAGGAATGAGGAATGAGGAATTAGGAATTAGGAATGCCGCCCACCCACGCGAAGGCAATTCCGGGTAGTGGGGCGACGGGGAATTAGGAATTAGGAATGAGGAATTAGGAATTAGGAATGCCGCCCACCCACGCGAAGGCAATTCCGGGTAGTGGGGCGGCGGGGAATTAGGAATTCGGAATTACCAACTACGCTCTCGCGAATATGATCGCCCAGGCTGTTGGGACCTCCCCGGATGTCATTCCGACCGAGGGAGCGAAGCGACCGAGTGGAGGAATCTCTGGGTTCTGGGCAGAAGCGGGTCGTCTCCCTTTTCTACAGATCTCTCTGCTCGAGCCTTATGGGCCCTGGGTCGAGACGACACATACCTGGTGGTGACGGACCTCGAAAGGGAAAAGGCTGGTGGTTTCGAGATCGGGGAGAGCTGTGAAATTCCGAATTCCGAATTCAGAATCCCTAATTCAAGGAAACGCCACCCATTCCTCACCGTTCCATCGCGCGCCACAACGTCCGTCGCGGGCGGGATATCTGAACGCGATTTTCCGCCGTGAGAGGCGGTCCAGCACTTCCGAATGAGGATGCCCATGGGTGTTGCCTGGAGCTGCCGGTATCAAGGCCACCGAAGGCATTGTGGCCTCGAGGAGGGCAGGCGAAGTCGAGCCGCGGCCCCCGTGGTGAGGAACCACCAGCACCGCGCAGCGAAATGAGCCGGTTCGGGCAAACGTGTGCTCCGTCGAGCGACCGATGTCGGCAGTGATCAAAATCGAGCCGTGTTCTGTGAGAGCTCTGGCGACCAGTGAGCGTTCGTTCTCGTGCCGTGGAGGATTCTTGGCTGGTGGCCACACGACTTCGAGCCGGACGTTTCCGGGGGTAATGGCCGAGCCCGAAGCAACCGGGTGAATCCGCGTGCCTCTTCGGCGGGCGGTCCGTAGCAGGGGCACCGCCGACGGTTCGGTCAACATCCACACCGGCATGATCAGTTGATCCACATCGAAAGCGCGCAGGATGTGCACCATGCCGCCCACGTGATCCTCGTCTGTGTGCGAGGCGATCACGACGCGCAGCCTCCGGCGGCCGCTTTCCGCGAGCATCTGCGATGCCTCTCGTTGGTAGCGGCCGGCGTCGGCCAGCACGGCATCGACCCCGTCGCTCACAAGCACCGCAGCACCGTCGCTCACCGGCAGCAGCTCGACCGTCGGTGGCTCGATTGGGCGTGGGAGAAGCCACGAAAAGCCGAAAATGGCCAGCACACAGACCCACGCCATCACGCCGAACCGTGCCCACCGATGCGCCTGCAGCGCGACCCAGCCGGCGACGACGAGCAGGACGGCGGCAGCGACAGGAACCGGTGGTGTCACCAGTTCGGCGGCTCGTGCCGGGGCGCTGACGAAACGGAGAAAAGAGAGAAGAAGGTTGACGAAGTCGAGGCCGAGAGATGCCGGAGCGCCCCACAACGGGGCGATCACGGTCGCGGCCACCGATCCGAGAATGATCGGCGCCAGCAGTGGCAGGGCCAGCAGGTTGGCGACGATGGCACCCGGGATCAGGGTCCGGAAGTGCCAGGCGACGAGTGGCGCCGCGGCGGTCTGGGCGACTACGGGCACTGCCACCGCTCCAGTGACCCAACGTGGGCCGAAGAGTGTCGCGGTCAGAACTGGCACCCAGCGGACAAGGGCGGCGGTGATGACGACGGTGAGCTGGAAACCGATATTCGCGATCAGAGACGGTTGGGCGATGAGCAGGATGGCCGCCGCGAGGAGCACCGCCGCCATGGCAAGGATCGCCCTGCCGAGGAGGCGGGCGCCGAGGTAAATGGCCGCCATCAGGGCAGCTCGCATGGCCGAGGGCGCAGCGCCGGCGAGGATGGCGTAGGCCGGCACAGCAACCAGGACTGCGATGCGGGTCGTGCGTGGGCTGACGCCGGTCAAAGCGAGCAGAAGCCACACCGCGCCACCAACCAGCCCGACGTGGAGCCCACTGACCGCGAGCAAATGGGCGAGGCCTGATCGACGCCAGCGGTCGCGGTGATCGCGGGGCACGAGATCGCGCCGGCCGAGGGCCAACGCGGCCGCCATCTCGGCGGTGCGGATGCGATTGGCATCTGTTCCGGCGGCTCGCAGCAGGTCGTGGGCGAGCCGGTCGCGGATGCTGGGGAGAAGACGCCGACCACCCGAGGTCTGGACAAGACGGTTGGAAGCGACGACGAGGAGGGGACTGCGGTGGTTGCCGCGGATCTGCGCAAGGACCTCGACCACAGAGCCCGGCCGAGGAAGAGCATTCGGGTTCGCCGAACCACGGATTTCGAGGCGGCAGCGCCGGGGGAGCCAGAGCTCCTCGTCACCTTGGCTCGCTGAAACAACCTGGACTTGAGTGCGGTGCCCCCACCGGGCGTCGCTCCACCCTTCGATGACCACCAGTTTCGCGCGCACGGTGATTTCGCCGTTGGCGATCAGGCTTTGGAGATGAAGGGTTTCGTCGGTCTGACCGAGGCCTCGACCGCCGACCAGAGCGAGGCCGGCGAGGAGCCATAGCTCGTAGCGCGCCCGACTCCGCCAACGAAGCGCAAAAACCGTTGCCGCCAGACCGATGATCAATAGCAGCGGTGGGAGCCACGATGGTGGTTCAACGGTCGTGATGGTCGAACACAGGGCGCCGAGGGCGGCTCCGGTTGTCAGCAGCCACAGCGGGCGTAAGGCGCGCGCTTCAGCATCTCCATCACTCACACACGCTCCATCAGCGCGACAATCTCCAGGTGGTGGGTCGACGGGAAGAGGTCGAAGATCTCGACCACCTTTGGCTGGTATCCGTGGTCACACAGAAAACCGGCATCGCGCGCCCAGGTAGCGGGGTCGCACCCGAGCATCAGGATTCGCTGCGGTTGCCACTCCGCGAGGTGATTCCTGAGGTCTTTGCTGAGACCGGTGCGCGGTGGATCGGTGATCACCAGGGCTTCCGGCGGCAGGTCTCCAGCGTCGGCGACGAATGCCTCGGCAGTGGCGCCGACGACGACTCGAGCCCCGGGGAGGTTCCGGCCGGCAGCGAGCGCTGCCTCGCGGTGCGGTTCAACCAGGGTCAGATCCCGCTCGGCCGCGAAACGAGCCGCAGCGGCCAGATACCCGACCCCTGCGTGGAGGTCGAAGACCGGAGCCGGATCGCCGCCGACGAGCTCTGCCACGCGCCGGAACAAGGGACCAACGAGGTGGCGATTGCCCTGAAAGAAGGAACCGATGGGCACGTTGAGAGAAATCGGCAGCTCGATTCTGACCTCTGTCGCACCCCAACCGCGGTGCAGATGGCCTGCTTTGGAGAGGGTGTGGAAGCCGGATACGACTGAGCGCAGACTGTCAGGTCCTGGAACCCATACCGCCTCGATATCCTTCGGACCGCCCTTGGCCGGCCGTAGCGCCGCAACTGCGTCGTTGACCTCGGTGCCCTCGAGCCACTCGAGGTCAACGTGCGCCGCGCAACGGTTCGAGAGCGCGAGTGTGAGTTGCGGCAGACCCCGCATGAACCGCGGCGAGAGGATCCGACAGGAATCGAGGGACGCCACTTTGCGGCTGCGGTGCTTGTAAAAGCCGAGACGCTTTTGTTCGGGGTCCCAGTGCAACCGGGCGCGCAAACGATAGCCGCCCTCCGATTTGTGGATCGGCGCCGAGGCAATGAGGTCGGCCAGATCGGGGAAGGCCCGGGCCGCCTCCGCAGCTGCGGACGCCTTCAGATCCGCACCGGCTTCAGGATCCACGTGCGGCCAATCGCACCCTCCGCAGACGCCGGACTGGGGACAGGGATCCCGTAACCGCGCTGTGTGAGGATCCGACAACACCTCCAGGGTCTGCGCCTCGATGATGCCGGCACGGCGCTTCATGACCTTGGCGCGGACCTTTTCACCCGGCAACGCTCCCGCCACCATCCAGGTGGCGCCATCGTGGTGGGCAATTGCGCGGCCGCCGCCGATCAACTTTTCGGCGACCAGCGCGGCGCTCTGGGTGGGAGATAGATCTTTTCCGTCGGCTGCAGAGCTCATCCGTCAAGCTCCAGCCGCGGCAGCTCGAGGTCGCTGCGCAGTAGGCGGTCGCGAAGCGCCCGAAAGGTCCTTTCTCGGGCTTCCGGTGTTGCGGCGGTCGATTCGGCCTCGTTTCGCGCGCGATTTTCGAGGGCCTGGCGGCTGGGCTCGTCGAGGGCTTCGAGACAGTTGGCGAGGAGGGCCGACTCGAGAGCGAAGAGATGCTCTCCAAGGGCAGAAACCGGGAGCTCGGAAGCTGTCTCCACGGCGGTCGCGATGCTATCGATGATGGCTCCGACGCGTGGTTTCTCCGTACGAAATCGAGCTGCGACTTCGCGCAGATCGGCCGCAAGGGCCTCGAGATCAGGTTTCGGGTCGGGCGGAGGAGAGGCGCCGTCGTCGGATGCTCCGACCAGCATCTCGGCCACCCGTTGGGCTTGTTTACGGACCGCGTGCCGGCAGTAAGAGAGGCTGACGACTGGGTCAAGCTCGCCCCGCTCCCTTCGCCGTGCAAAGACCTCGGTGATGCCTGCCCGCACTGCGGCCAGCGGGACCTCATCCCGCCACCACTCGCGAAGCAATTGGAAGTCCTTTGGCGAAATGACGTGGGGCACCCCGCGAAGGGTTGCAAACAGATCCTCGACGGCGCGGTAGTACTCGAGTTCTTGATCGTCTTCGGGCGCCATGCCGTCAGTGTACCGCGCCATGCGGCGAGCGATCAGTGAAAGCGGCGATCCGCGCCCGAGCCCGTGCCCGCGTCCGCGCCCGAATCCTCAGTTGCGACATGTGTCGGTATTCGGTCTCTCAGAATTTTCGATAGCGATCCCGATAGCGATCTCGAAAGGGACTGGTGTTCCTTATGCTCTGGGCAGGTACAATGCCACAGATACGATGCGAGCTGCTTTCCGCTTGGTCATTGCTGCGTCCGTGGTTCTGACGGCTTCTGTCGCCGTTGCGGGGCCATGGGGCGCGCTTCCGGACGCGATTGCTCGCCTTCAGGCCAATCCTCAGGATCGATCGGCTCAGGCGGTGGTTGAGCAATCCGAAGCATCGATTCTTCGTGAGGTAACCAATGGACACCTGGCGGCGGTCGCGGTGCTGATGGATACCTACGCCAGCCTGGTGGTCCAACTCGAAGACGGAGAATCGCGCTTGCGAAGCCAGGAAACGAGGACTGCAGCCGCCCTGCTTGCGTGGGGTGATGCACGCCAAGGATCGACTCTGACTACAGCGGCCACCGCCTGGACCCTTGCCGCCAGATATGATCCGACGGGCCCGGCGATCGAAAAACTCAGACGAATTCTGTTGCCACCCATTGATCCTGAAGGCGGTGGGACCTGGCGTTCGCCGGTCGACGGCGCGGAGCTCGTCTTCCAGCCGCCGTTCCGGATTCGGGTCGGTTGCTCGGAAAATGATCGTCGATGTCGGGGAAACGAGGTCTATTTTCGCTGGGTTGAGATTTCTGGCATATGGATCGATTCGACAGAGGTCACCAACCAACGATACCGGCTCTGCGTCGATGCCGGCCGGTGCGCCGCTCCTGTGGACGACACGGCATTCAACGACCCTGCTCGCGGCCAGCACCCGGTCGTCGGTGTCACGTGGAACCAGGCACGTGACTTCTCCAGGTGGGTCGGCAGGCGACTCCCTTCGGAGTCGGAGTGGGAACGTGCGGCGCGAGGAAAAGGATTTCGCGCCCGGTTTCCCTGGGGCAACGGTCGTCGGGCCGGACTCGCCAACGTCTGGGACGAAACCATGGCGGCCGGGCGGGGACCTTTGCCGATCTCTACATTTGCAGCCACCGGTTGGGGCGTGTACGACATGTCGGGAAATGTCTGGGAGTGGTGCCAAGATCGCTACCAATCCGGCTTCAAGGATCTTCCGAACGACGGAATGCCGACTCGAAACGGGGTGGGAAGGGTAGTGCGAGGCGGTTCGTGGAGAAGGGGTATCGACCTGGCAAGGGTTTCCGCTCGGTCATGGTTCGAAGAGGGTTACCAGGGGGACGACCTCGGCTTCAGGTGTGCGTTGGATCAATCATCGGAGATCAGCGACTCGAAGGTGCGTTCCATCGCCGATAGGATATTTGCAGTGCGGTCGACTCCCGGCAGCGAGCTGGTCGGGGTGGAATTGAGCACCGAAGATCGCAGATACCTCGAGCGTCGCGCGCTGACCTGGCTGATGCTCGAAAGGCGAGCGGGGGAAGCGGTGCTGCATGCTGCCACCGTTCTCCAAAGGGACCCTCGTGATCCGGTAGCGCTCGATCTGTTGGAGTGGGTGGAAGACGAGATGATCGAGGAGGCGCTGGATGGAGATGTTGAAGCATTGATAAATCTCCGTTCACGCTATTTGGAGACTGTCGCCGGCAGCCCGAGATTTGACCGCCGCATGCGTGCAACGGACGGACTTCTGGCTGATGCGTTGGCTGCGTGCGGCGAGAACATGTTGCGTGATGGGAAGGGTGAGCGGGCCGAAGAGTGCTTCACCGCGGGTCTCGCGATTGACCCGTCCAACGCCCGTCTGCAGAGGGGCAGGGACTCGCTCGAGCACGCCGCGGGAGAAACCCGGATCTGGTCCTCGGATGGCCGGGTGATGGTGTGGGTGCCGTCGGGAAGTTTCCGCTTTGGCGCCAGCCTGTACGACCGCCAGATTGCGGTCGACGAGCTACCGGCCGGCACCCGGGATGTCGCGGGTTTCTGGCTCGATCGCAACGAGGTGACAAACGCTGACTACCGCCGCTGCGTCGACGCCGAACGATGCACCCCGCCGAGCAAAACCGAGGCGTACAACGATTTGACGCAGGCGTCACATCCCGTTCTGTGGGTGAGCTGGTACCAGGCAAATGAATTTGCGCGATGGGCGGGCAAACGCCTGCCCTCCGAGGTCGAGTGGGAAAGGGCGGCTCGTGCCGGGAGCGGCACGCGGTTTCCCTGGGGAGATGCATGGGAACCTGATCGAGCCAATATTTTCGATACCGATGGAAGCGATCGGTGGGGCGCCGCTGCCCCGGTGGGAACCTTTGCCGCGAACGCCTGGGGCATCCATGATCTGATCGGCAATGCGGCCGAATGGGTGCAGGATGTCTACCACACCAGCTATAGTGGGGGACCCCGAGACGGAACCCCCTGGGAACAGGAAACCGGTCCTTCGGTCGAGCGTCGTCGGGTGGTTCGGGGTGGCTCGTATTTTGATTCCCCGTCAAAACAGAGGGTCTCTCGTCGCTCATCGCGCAAACCCACCGAGGATCACCGCACCGTTGGCTTCCGCTGCGCAGCGGACTAGCGAATAGATACAAGATACAAGATGCAGGATGCAGGATGCAGGATGCAGGTGCGGGCGGATCGTACCTGGTAGACACATGGAAATCTTGGATCTTGGATCTTGTATCCGAAGGTCGGGTTGGAGTCTACAACCCGACCTTCTCGAGTATGCGGTCGAGCGCTTCCAGCTCGCCCCGGGTGGTATAGAAGTGCGGCGAAAATCTCACGCAGCCCTGTCGCACGGATACCACGACCCGCCGTTCGAGAAGCCGGCGTCGGGCGTCGGCCGGGCTGACGCTCGGGTGGCGGGCGGCGACAATGCCTGCGATCGGGTGTCCCGAGCCCGGTGAGAAAACGTCCCAGCCGTGCGCGAGGAGGATGCGGGTCAGAAGACGGGCGAGGGTTTCGATTCGGGCCTGGATGTTGTCTCGCCCGACTGCGGCGATCAGATCGAGACCGGCAGCAAGACCGGCGACGCCAATATCGTTGGTGGCGCCAGCCTCGAATTTCCGGCCGTCGGTGTGATGCTCGAGACGTTGCAGAAAGAAATCGTGCGAGGCCAGCGTGACGTTGCGCCAGCCGGAGATGACTGGGTGGAGTCGGGCACGAAGCTCCGCGGTGGTCGCCATGAGGCCGGCGCCTTCCGGGCCGAGGAGCCATTTATGGCCGTCGGCCACGACCGCGTCGATACCGAGTGCAACCAGGTGAAGCGGCAACACACCCATCCCCTGGATGGCGTCGACTACCAGGATGATGCCGCGATCTCGACACACGAGGCCGAGCTGTGCCAGCGGTGCGATCCAGCCGGTGTGGAAAGCAACCCACGAAACCGCCAACAGCTTGGTTCGCTCTCCGATGTGCTCTTCCACGACCTTCGGGTCGATACGACCGTCAGGTTGCGGGAAGCGCACGACGTTGACGCCTCTGCGAGCAAGTCCGAGCCAGGGCGCGACGTTGGCTGCAAACTCCTCGTTGCCAACCAGAACCTCGTCGCCTTCGTTCCAGTCGAGGCCTTCGGCGATCAGCGAAAGGCCTTCGGAGGTGCTGCGGATGATCGAGATGTCGTCTGGTGCGCAGCCGGCAAGCTGGCTGCCGAGGTGGCGACAGCTGAGGTGGTTGTTCCGCCACTCCTTGTAATTGTCGTATCCGGTCTCCTCCTGCTCGGTAATGCGTTGCCGCATCGCCTCGGCGACTGGCCGCGGTAGCGGACAGACCGCCGCGTGATCGAGATACAGCGCGTGTTCCCTCACCGGAAACTCGGGCAGCCAGTCACCAAGCTCGAAACTCATGGTGGGATCATACCGTGGCCGATCCGGTGCCCGTGTCCGAAGACCGTGTCGCTATCGCTATCGGGATCGCTATCGCAATCGAAACGCATCGCGAGTGGCTGAAGTGTCGATCCCGATCCCGATTCTGATAGCGATAGCGATAGCGAAAAACAGGGCTGCCAAGATTGGCGCGCGCTCCTATCCCACGTTCGACAGCAGCTGAATCCGCTGTATCTGAAGCAATCCCGGCTTGACCAGTGCTTCGGGATCGCGCATCGCGAGGGGGATAAGGTCACTCTCAGGGATTCCGGAATCAGTCATGTCGGGCCCGCGCAGAAGTCCGTTGCCTGAGGCGCGGCCGGAGGGCTCGCCAAGGGCGCTCATCCTGCGTGCAAGCTCGATGATGTTCTCCCATTGAGATGTCGGATAGTTGGGTTGGCTCGAAAGCGGGTAAATGACATAGCCGACCCGGGTCCGCAGATTGGCGGCCTGGAGAAGGTCGGAATCGGAGGCGTAGGTCAAAAACCGTTGGCTGACCGCGTAGGTCTGCTGCGGGTCGAGGTCGCGCAGAATCGCGAGGTGCTCCTGATCGCTCATCCGTACCGGAATGTCCGAATCGCGCACGACCTCGACCATCATTTCCTGAATGTGATCGCCGATCTGCGCGCCTCCGTCGGCCGACGACGGGAACCAGTCGCCGGACTTCGGTTCCAGTCTCACGAGGTAAAGCCCGAGGCAGGAGCTTGGGGCACCGTCGTTCGATTTCGAGCTCGAGACCATGGCCTGCCGCTGGGCAAGGCGGAGCTCGTACGGCAGGAAGATCTTCAGAAAATCGAGGTCGGCGACGGGCGCCGTGGTGTGCTGTTGCCCTTTTCCGATCATCTTTTGATGTTCGCAGACTCCGCAGATCGAGTCAACGTGAGAGGTGTGATCTATCTCATCATTATGGTTGACTTGCGGGCGTTGTCTCGTCCAGAAATAGGTTTGCACCCGAGGTACTACTTCCATGAAGACTCCTCCGGAGTGACGCCCTGATTTGAGCGCCGGAGGCGCGGCATATTCTTACCCTGGGGCGTGAGCCCCAGGGTAAGGACGACAAATAGACACGAAGCCCCCGGAGGGGGCGACAGACATCAGTTGTGCCATGAGCTGCAGGTATCACCGCGATAATTCTGTCGCCGCTCCGCGGCTCGGGATCGCATGACAACTTTTCGTCAGGACTTGACACCCCGCCCCTACGAAGAGAGAGGGAGCGCCTGGGTTTGTAGGGGAGGGTTTATCCCCTCCCCCTGTGTGCCCTGCTAATTCTTTGTCCTCAGAACGTTGAGCGCGCTTCCGGCTTTGAACCACTCCACCTGTTCCTCATTCAAGCTGTGCTCGAGTGCGAAGCTCTCCTCGGAACCGTCGGCGTGGTGAAGCACTGAGGTAATCGGCTGACCAGGAGCAATCTCAGCCAGACCGGTCAACGACAACCGGTCATCGACCCTGATTTTTTCGTAATCTGCGGGATCGGCAAAACGGAGAGGCAGCATTCCCTGCTTCTTGAGGTTGGTCTCGGCGATTCGCGCGAACGAGCGGGCGATGACCGCCATTCCCGCCATGTGGCGCGGTTCCATGGCCGCATGTTCACGCGACGAGCCTTCGCCATAGTTCTCGTCGGCGACAGCGACCCACCGGATACCACGTCCCTTGTACTCGCGCGCCAACTTTGGCAGCGACGTGGCCTCGCCAGTTTCGATGTCGATCCCATAGCCGGGTTCCTCGGCGAAAGAGTTGATCGCGCCAAGGAAGAGGTTGTCCGAGATGTTGTCGAGGTGGCCTCTGAATCGGAGCCACGGACCGGCCTGCGAGATGTGGTCAGTGGTGCACTTGCCGCGTGCTTTGAGGAGCACGGGCATCTGTTCATAGTCCTGTCCGTCCCATGCCGGGAAGGGTTCGAGAAGCTGCAGGCGTTCGGACCCCTCCGCTACCTTCACCTCGAGCGACGAACGGTCCTCGGGCGGCGCCAGGTAGCCGTCCGCCTTGAAAACAAAGCCGTCCTTCGGTACCTCGGGCGCCGGTGCCGGTGGCTGCAGTCTGTACGAGCTGCCGTCGGGAGCCATAATCTCGTCGGTTAGTGGGTTGGTGGTGAGGTTGCCGACCAGTGCGTAGGCCACGACGATCTCCGGGCTGGAGATGAACGAGTTGGTCTGCGGGTTGCCGTCGTTGCGTTTTGCGAAGTTGCGGTTGAAGGAGCTGATGATCGAATTGACCTCTCCGTCCGAAATGTCGTCGCGGTGCCACTGCCCGATACACGGTCCGCAGGCGTTGGCGAGAACAGTCGCGCCGAGACGATCGAGGGCCGCCATCTGGCCGTCCCGCTCGATGGTTGCCTCGATCTGTTCCGACCCCGGGGTCACCCATAGGGTGGATTTGATCTGCGCTCCGGCGGCCACCGCCTGGTCGGCCACGTCGGCAGCACGGGTGAGGTCCTCGTAGGATGAGTTTGTGCACGAGCCGATGAGTGCGGCGGTGAGGTTGTCGGGATAGCCGTTTTCCCGAACGTCGGCTGCCATCTGGGACACCGGCCGCGCCAAATCGGGCGAGAACGGGCCGACGATGTGTGGTTCGAGAGTGTCGAGGTCGATCTCGATGACGAGGTCGAAATACCGCTCGGGATTGGCCGCCACCTCAGGGTCGGCCGTCAGAAGGTCCTTGTTGGCCTCGGCGAGGGTAGCGATGCGTGCCCGCTGGGTCGCGTCGAGGTAGATTTTGGCGCGCCGATCGTACGGGAAGATGGAGGTGGTGGCCCCGAGCTCCGCCCCCATGTTGGTAATGGTGCCCTTGCCGGTCGTAGAGATCGACTCGGTGCCGGGGCCGAAGTACTCGATGATTCGGTTGGTGCCGCCCCTGACGGTGAGGATGCCGAGGAGCTTGAGGATGACGTCTTTGGGCGATGTCCACCCCTTCAGGCTGCCGGTCAACTTGACGCCAACGATTTCCGGCTGGAGGACCTCCCAGTTGAAGCCGGCCATCACGTCGACTGCGTCCGCGCCGCCGACTCCGACCGCGATCATCCCGAGCCCTCCGGCGTTGGGGGTGTGGGAATCGGTGCCGATCATCATCCCGCCCGGGAAGGCGTAGTTCTCGAGTACCACCTGGTGGATGATGCCGGAGCCCGGCTTCCAAAAACCGATCCCGTATCGAGCCGAGGCACTCTGCAGAAAGTCGTACACCTCTCGGTTGCGGTCGATCGCTACCTCGACGTCCTCGTCGGCCCCGGAGCGAGCCTGGATCAAGTGGTCGCAGTGAACAGAGGAGGGGACTGCGGTCGTGTCCTTGCCTGAAAGCATGAACTGGAGGAGGGCCATCTGGGCGGTGGCATCCTGCATGGCGACCCGATCCGGACGGAGCTGGAGATAGGCCTTGCCGCGATCGAGCTCTTCTTCAGCGTCTGCGAGGTGGCCGAAGAGCACTTTTTCGGCTAGGGTCAGTGGCCGGCCCAGTCTCTGACGGATGACCGCCAGTCGCTTGCGGGAGGTGTCGTATACCGATTGGACAAACTCGGGGGTGGTCTCGATCGTTGGCATTGCGGATCTCCTTGTCGATGTCGCGGTGGCCTTGGGGCGCCGCGGTGCGTCATGCATTTTACACCCGCCCGTCCACCCGATGCTGGATACTCGATCCGCCCGCCCACCCGGTAATCAGTGATCAGTGATCAGTGATCAGTAAGCAGTGGCGAGCAGTCAGCTTGAAAGTCCGTGGGGGTGGGTGGGACAGATCACTGATGACTGATAACTGATCACTCGCTGAATTGAGGGCGGCACCGCATCCTGCATCCTGTATCCTGCACCCCGTACCGGACCACCCAACATGGAGAATTCAGCACCGCCATTCGCACACCAGCCGCGCTTCCTTTGTGATGCGATGCTCGGATCATTGGCACGGTGGCTGCGGTTCTTCGGCTTTGACAGCGTCTATCTCGAACCGGGGACGGAGGATCGTGTGCTCGAGGAGCAGGCACGCGCCGAGGGCCGTTGGTTGCTCACGAAGGACCGGGAGCTGGCGTCCGTCGGCCCACGGACGATGCTCGTCCGTGCCGATGATCTCGAGGAGCAGCTGATCGAGGTCTTCGGACGTCTGGATCTGCGGCCCGATTCGACCCTGGAAATGGCGCGTTGCAGCGAGTGCAACGGCGAGCTCGTCGAGGTGACGGGCAAAGAAGTGTCTGACGTCGTACCTCCGCACGTTCTCGCAACCGCGCCACATTTCCGTCGCTGCACAGGTTGCAGACGCGTCTATTGGCCTGGCAGTCATGGCGACCGAATCCTCGAACGAATGACTGCGGTCGTCTCGAAGTTGATCTGACACCCTTTGCGGACATCTGTCGCCGCTCCGCGGCTTGAATATTTTTCGAACGCAATTCCTGGGGCTCACGCCCCAGGCGATGCATCTGTCGCCCCCTCCGGGGGCTCGTTGGTGTTTTTCCGTAACCCGGGGCTCACGCCCCGGGCTAAATATCTGCCGCGCCTCTGGCGCTCCATCGCCAGCATCACGGGTTTCAAAGGGAAACAACTCCGGCGCTCTGGTGGGACAGCACTTTTTACCGGGTAACGCCTCCAGCGCTTTAGAAGTTCATCGCACGCCAGTCAACCGACGTTATCCCGAGCGAGAGATGGGGCCCCCCACCCTGTCATCCCGACCGATCGAGCAACGCGAGGGAGTGGAGGGATCCATGGGTTGGTAGAGGCCCGCCCACTCCTTTCTTCATAGATCCCTCGGCTCGCTTCGCTCACTCGGGATGACAATGGTGGGTTCGCTTCGCTCCCTCGGGATGGCAGCCAGGAAGGTCCATCTCATCGCCAGGCGAGG
>Ga0224513_10000475_pt1 | contig 14928 bp, 13 predicted proteins | sample SF_May12_sed_USG_5_FD_169109 | JGI IMG/M metagenome (GOLD analysis project Ga0224513, IMG submission 169109) | Sediment microbial communities from San Francisco Bay, California, United States - SF_May12_sed_USGS_21 | ecosystem: Environmental > Aquatic > Marine > Sediment | place: USA... | reverse complement strand
ACTCGGAGCCTATGGGATCCTGTTGCAGACCAGGGATGCCGGGTCGACATGGCATTTGATTTCCGATCGGCTCGATAACCCGGACAATTATCACCTTTACGCCATTACCCGTTCGGTCTCCGGCACATTGCTGGTTGCCGGGGAAGCCGGGACAATCTTGCGTTCCCGGGATCATGGTGAAACCTGGGATCGTCCGGCTTCACCATACCAGGGTTCGTTTTTTGGAAGCGTTGCCACGCACGACGGCGGGCTGCTCGTATTTGGACTCCGGGGTAACGTGTTCCGTTCCACTGACGATGGTGACACCTGGTCTACCGTAGTCACCAACGATCAGCGCAGCTTGTTGGGTGGCATGACCCGGGACGATGGCGCGATCGTCCTCGTTGGTTCTGCAGGCGCCGTGCTCACGAGCACCGATCACGGCGCTACCTTTGCAAAGGTGTCGACATCCGGCAACAGCGTCTATAGCGGCGTCACAGAAACTAACGACGGCAAACTGTTGCTGGTCGGTTTTGGTGGTGTGTCGATCATCGATGAAGGCGACCAGCATGAATGATGTAATCAATCGCCAGACCGGACTGTCTGACAAGGAACGTCCGCCGCTGGCCGAGCGAATCCTGTTCGAGAACCGGATTCCGGTCATCTTGATCTTCGTCCTGTTGACCGCATTTTTCGGGTCGCAGGCATTACAGATCGAACCCGACGCCAGTTTCGAAAAAATGATTCCGACGTCGCACCCATACATTCAGAACTACCTGGACAACAAGGCAGACCTTGCGAGTCTCAGCAACTCGATTCGAATCATTGTCGAAACGACCGACGGCGATATCTTCGACAAGGAATTCCAGGAAGCACTGCGGCTCATTAATGACGAGGTTTTCTACATACCGGGTGTCGACCGGTCGGGCCTGCAGTCTATCTGGACGCCCAATGTCCGATGGAGCGAGGTCACCGAAGAGGGCTTTCGCGGTGGCGCGGTAATTCCAAACGGCTACGATGGATCCGACGAATCACTCGATCAGCTGCGCCTGAATATTCTACGCTCCGGGCAGGTTGGTCGCCTGGTCGCCAATAACTTCAAGTCCGCGATCATCATCGCACCCTTAACAGACATCAATGCGGAGACGGGAGAGAAACTCGACTACCGGGATTTCTCGAGGAGCATTGAGTCCCTCGTTCGGGACAAGTACGAGACCGACCGGATAAAGATTCATGTTACGGGCTTTGCAAAGGTCGTTGGCGACCTGATCGAAGGCGCAACCCTCGTCGCCATGTTTTTTGGCGTGGCGTTAGTCATAACACTCGTGCTGCTCACCGTGTACTCGCGATGCGTCTTCGCGACGTTCGTCCCAGTGATCTGCTCGACCATTGCAGTCGTCTGGCAGCTCGGTCTGCTGCACACGCTGGGCTTTGGCCTTGACCCCTACTCCATGCTGGTGCCATTCCTGGTATTCGCTATCGGTATCAGCCACGGCGTGCAGATCATCAACAACATCGCCGTTCGTTTCTTTTTCGGCGCCGGTTCTTTCTGGTCCGCACGACGCGCTTTTCGCGCGCTGTACATTCCTGGACTTGTCGCCCTTGTGAGCGATGGCATCGGTTTCCTTACGCTCATCGTCATCAAGATACCGGTCATCCAGGAACTCGCGATTACGGCCAGCATCGGTGTAGGCGTGCTGATCTTCACCAACCTCATATTGCTGCCTGTATTGATGTCCTACGTCGGGCTGTCCAAGCCGTCTTTACGTTATCTGCAGCGCAAGCGCGACAATCCGTCGAAGCTATGGCCGCTCGTCGCCAGCATTACCAAACCACCGTATGCAATGATCATGATCGGCATTGCCATCGTGCTGTTTGGATTCGGTTTCTATGGCAGCAAAGACCTGCGTATTGGCGATCTGGATGCAGGCGCCCCCGAACTCAGGCCTGACTCTCGCTATAACCTGGACAACGCATTTCTTACTGAAAACTATACAACCAGTACTGATGTCTTCGTGACGATGGTGCAAACCGCGCCCCAGCAGTGTGGCGAGTACCGTACCGTCGCAGCCGTAGACCGTTTTCAGGAGGTGCTGAAGAACACAGAGGGCGTCCAGTCAGTGATCTCTCTGGTCGACGTCTCGAAACGCGTCATCATGGCGATGAACGAGGGTAACCCGAAGTGGCACACGCTTAGCCGAAATCGGTACATCCTCAACAACTCGCTCAGCTCGGTGCCGAGCACATTAATCAATACCGACTGCAGCATGGTACCGATTCTTATTTTCCTCAACGATCACAAGGCAGAGACCCTGAAAGTCGTCATCGGCGCTGCTGAGACTTTCGCCGCCGAGTACGACAGTGACGACCTGGAGTTCAGCCTCGCCGCAGGCGATACCGGATATATCAAGTTCGCACTCGCCGCCGGCAACGCCGGTATCGAGTCGGTTACCAATATCGTGATTGGCAAGGCGCAGTATCAAATGCTGGTACTGGTTTATGGTGTCGTCAGCTTCCTGGTGTTCCTTACTTTCCGATCGTGGCGTGCAGTGGTCTGTATTATCCTGCCGCTGGCACTAACATCGGTTCTCGGCCAGGCGCTGATGGCCATGCTGGGTATTGGCGTCAAGGTCGCAACGCTACCGGTGATCGCCCTGGGCGTCGGCATCGGCGTGGACTATGGCATCTACATTTTCAGCAAGATGGAAAGCTACCTGAAGCGTGGCCTGTCGTTGTACACCGCGTACCTGAAAGCGCTGCAGACAACCGGCATCGCCGTCGCATTCACGGGGCTGACGCTCGCGATCGGTGTGGGTACCTGGATATTCTCGCCAATCAAGTTCCAGGCCGACATGGGTCTCATGCTGACATTCATGTTCCTGTGGAACATGCTCGGAGCGCTGCTGTTGTTACCGGCTATCGCGTACTACCTGGTCAAGCCGACCCCTATAGCTCAGACCTGACGGTCCAGAGTTCGGGGAAGAACCGCAGCTTCAGGGCTTTCTCGAGGAAGGCGACACCGCTGGTGCCGCCGGTTCCCTGCCGGTATCCAATAATGCGCTCCACAGTCTTCATGTGGCTGAACCGCCACATCGCGAACTCCTGCTCGAGATCAATGAGTTTCTCGGCAAGTTCATAGAAGTCCCAGTGTTTCGCCGGATCGGAATACACCCGGGCCCAGGCCGCCTCGACCGCTTTGCTGGGCACGTACGGCTGCGACCAGTCGCGGTCCAGATAGTCGGACGGAATATCGAAACCTTTTTTCCCAAGCTGGCGCAGGCAAAGATCATAGAAGCTCGGGGCATGCAGGACCTCCCGTAGCCGCTCGTAGCGCTCCGGATTCTTGCGGTGGACTTCGATAAGTGCAGCATTCTTGTTGCCTAACGCAAACTCAATCTCGCGATACTGAAAGGACTGAAAGCCCGAGCTTTGCCCGAGATCATCGCGGAAGGCAAGGTAGTCTGCGGGCGTCATGGTGGAAAGCACTGCCCAACTTTGCCGCAGCTGCGCCTGAATGCGGGACACGCGTGACAGCATCTTGAAAACGGCACCGAGATTATCGTTCTCCACCTCTCGCATTGCCGCACCGATTTCATGAATGCAGAGTTTCATCCATAATTCGGAGGCCTGGTGAATGATGACAAACATCATTTCGTCGTGCGCACCGGTCACGAGTTTCTGACTGTCCAGCAACTTATCGAGCGACAGGTACGAGCCATAGCTCATATCCTGATCCCAGTGAATACCTGCTTCGTTGACTTCGCGCTGGTCCGACGGCTTGCTGTCGACGGTCATGGCTTCTCCTTACGGGCCCGCTCCAGGTCCTCTGGCGTGTCGATGCCGGTGCCCGGTCTGACGGAAGGTACACCCACTGCGATCGTCATACCGAGTGACAGCGCGCGCAGCTGCTCGAGCTGCTCACAGACTTCAAGGTCGGAGGGTGAGGCATCAACAAACCTGCGTAGTACGCCGCAGCGATACGCATAGATACCGTGGTGATGCAGTGCCGCACTGGCGGCACGTTTATCGCTGCCTGCGTCCCGTGGATACGGAATCGCCGCACGACTGAAGTAGATTGCATGATCGCGGTTATTGCGCACGACCTTTACGCAGTTGGGATTCTGAAAGTCCTGCTGCGTAAGAAATGGTGAAGCGAGTGTGGCAATGTCCACGCTCGTATCGTCGAGCAATGCGGCGCACTGATCGATAAGCTCCGGCGGCATGGCGGGCTCGTCGCCCTGTAAATTTACGACGATTTGATCGTCGCTCCAATCCATCAGATCCGCAACTTCCGCAATACGCTCCGTACCTGACTGGTGATGATCGCCGGTCATGCAAACAACGGCATTGAATGCCTCCGCAGCTTCCGCAATGCGCTCGTCATCGGTAGCGATAACCACTTCGCTGGCACTGCTCTCTGCGCCACGTTCGTACACGTGTTGCAGCATCGGCTTGCCATGGATATCGAGCAGAGCCTTGCCGGGTAAACGGGTCGACGCATAGCGAGCCGGAATGACCACGACGAATCCGGTCATGCAGCACCCTGCCCCGCGCGCAGGCGCGATTCAATCTGTTCAATAAGTGGTGCCGCAAGCACCGGGTCCATACTGAGGTTCACGGGTACATACCAGAGTTTGTCTGTCACATTGCGGCCCAGTTTAACGGCATCTTTCTCCGTCATGAACACTTCGAAGTCATCACCGAACTCGAGGTCCTTGCGCGCGAGGACAGCATGGTCGGGGAAAACATGCTCAATGACCTGGATATTCTGCGCACGCAACAAATCAAAGAAACGGCGGGGATTGCCGATTGCCGCTACGGCATGCACGGTGGTTCCGGCAAAGCGCCCGATCGGCCGCGCCAGCGACCCGTTCAGCCGGCAGACGTCGGTCGCTACAAGTTCGAAGGAAATCGCATTCTGCTCGCCTGTCGTTCGCTCGTACTCGGTTCCCCGCAACTCCCCGTTCACCAGCACCTGCTCTACGCTGTCGAGACGCTGTGCACTTTCACGCAGCGGCCCGGACGGCAGAAGCCGCCTGTTTCCCAGGCCCCGCGCGCCATCGATCACGCAGATCTCATAGTCGCGATCCAGTCGATAGTGCTGCAGACCATCGTCGGCGACAACGACGTCTACGCCATCGTCGACAAGCATTTGTGCAGCGCGCACGCGATCCGGGTCGACAACCACGGGGCATTGGCCGCGCCTGGCCAGCAGAACGGGTTCGTCCCCCGCTACCGCTGCGTCCGTATCCGGTTCCACGCGCATGGATGAATTCGCCTGACTGCCACCATAGCCACGACTCACGATGCCGGGACTGAATCCACGAGCCCGCAGCTCCTGAACCAGCCAAAGCACCGTCGGCGTCTTGCCTGTTCCGCCAGCGGTGATATTGCCGACAATCACAACAGGCACCGCCGCCTTGTGCGTGCGGAGCACGCCACAGGCACGCAGAAGTTTCCTCACGTAGAGGACCAGCCAGTAGAGTCCACTCAGGGGCAGCAACAACCAGCCCGACGGCGCGTCTTCATACCAGGCGCGGTGAATCCAGGCATAAACCGGGCCGGCGCTCACTCGTCTTGCTTCTCTTCGCTGAATTGCATGCGGTACAAGGCCGCATAATGACCGTTCTGTTCAAGCAGCTCCGCATGCGTTCCAGCCTCAACGATGCGGCCTGCGTCGAGCACGATGATCCGGTCGGCCTTCTCTACTGTCGACAGGCGATGCGCGATGACAAGTGTGGTGCGGTTCTCCATCAATGCGTTCAGCGCATCCTGAATACGCCGTTCCGAATGCGTATCGAGAGCCGATGTTGCCTCGTCCAGAATCAACACCGGCGCGTTTTTGAGCAGGGCGCGACCAATTGCAATGCGTTGTCGCTGACCGCCCGACAACAGCACCCCACGGTCGCCGACGATCGTATCCAGTCCTCGCGGAAGCTCATTGACGAACTCAAGAACATACGCGGCTTCAGCGGCTTTCAGCAGATCCTCTTCCGACTGCGACTCGAGTTGCCCGTAGGCAAGATTCGCGCGAATCGTATCATTGAACAGTACGACGTCCTGACTGACGACACTGATGTTGCTGCGCAGGCTCGCGAGCGAATACTCGGTGATGGGAATGCCATCAAGACATATCTCACCGGAATCGACGTCGTAGAATCGAGGCAGGAGGCTAACGAGTGTCGATTTGCCGCTGCCTGAATGACCCACGATCGCAAGAGTGCTTCCTGCAGGCACTTCGACGCGCAGGTCGCTGATGACCCGATCCTCAGTGTCTTTGTAAGTAAAGTTGATGTGATCGAACAGGACGTCGCCATCAGCACGTTCTTTCTCGAAGCGCCCCTTGTCCTGCTCATTCTCCTGGTCAAGAACCATGAACAGGCTATCGGCCGCGGCGACGCCACGTTGCAGGGTGGCATTCACGTTCGTTATACGGCGTACGGGTTGCAGCATCAGCATCATGGCCGAGAAGAATGAAATGAACTGGCCGGGGCTGAGCACACCTTCGATTGATTGTCGGCCAGACATATAAATCACCAGGGCGATACCGAAACCGAAGACGACCTGCGTCACGGCAACCCCGAGCGATCGCACACGAATCAGCTTCAGGTTCTGGCTGAAGTTGCGGCCGTCCGCTTCAGCAAAACGATCGCGTTCGTATTTGTAACCCCCAAATGCCTTGACGACCCAGTTGCCACGAATAACCTCGTCACTGACCTGCGTCACGTCGCCGACCGAATCCTGGATACGACCACTATAGCGCCTGAAGGCAATGCCAAGCAGTCGTACGATCACTGCGACGATCGGGAACAGGATGGCCACGAAAACTGTCAGTGTCGGGCTGTGATAGATCATCACCCCGAAAGCGGCGATGACGGTCAACGTATCGCGCACCGCAATAGTCACGACACTGGTCACGGACTCCGCCACCATTTCGACGTTGTAAGTCATACGTGACAGAAGCGGCCCTGCTGCCTGCGAATCGAAGAAGCGGACGGGCAATGTCAGGAACTTGTCGAACACGTTGCAGCGTAAATCGGAAATGACACGCCGCCCAATCCACCCCAGCGACATTTCCGTTGCGAAGCCAGACAGGCCACGCAAGACGAATATGCCCATGAACGCGATTGGAATCCACTGTGCCTGTTCGAGATTCTTGGCAACCAGCGCGTCATCCATCAACGGTTGCAGCAGGTAGACGAGCGCTGCCTCAATAGCGGCTGTGGCAGCCATACCAATTACCGCGATGAAGCCGATCAGTTTGTGAGGTGTTACGTATCGCCACAGACGGCCGTACACCACCTTAACCTCGGGACCAATGGGTTTATTCACGTCACTCAACCGGATCGTTGACCGTTGCGATACTTATCTGGGTAAAGCCAAGCCGCCCTGCAACGTCCATGGCCGTGACAACATCCTGATGTTTGGCATTGGCATCGGCGCTGATCGTCAACGGCAGATTGTTGTTGCCTCCCGAGACCTTCTGCAAGGAATTACGGATTGTCTCCGCGCGATTGTTAATGAGTTCCCGGCCATTAATGAGGTAAGTGCCGGATTCGGTGATCATGATATCGATCTGCTGTGGCACTTCCTCAACGATGGCCGTGCTTTCCGCTTCCGGCAGTCGAATGGTGATCTGCGACTGTTTGACGAAGCTTGTGGACACCATGAAGAAGATCAACAGCAACAATACAACGTCAATGAGCGACGTCAGGTTAACTTCGGGCTGCGTACGTGGCCGCAGGCTAAGTTTCATGCATCGTCCTTCTTGCGCTTACCCTTGCCGTTTCGTTCCGTGCGGCGATGCAGCGCTTCGACGAGCTTGATGGCTTCCTTCTCCATGTCGACAACCAGTGTGTCGACACGCGAGCGGTAGTAGCGATAGCCGATCAGCGCCGGAATGGCGACTGTCAGGCCTGCAGCCGTCGTGATCAGAGCTTCCGCGATGCCACCGGCCAGGACGGTCGGGTTGCCCACGCCATGCGTAGTGATCGCCGTGAACACCTTTACCATGCCGATGACGGTTCCCAGCAGACCCAGCAATGGCGTCACAGCCGCAACCGTTCCCAGTGTCTCCAGGTAGCGCTCCAGTTCGTGCACAACATGACGCCCGGTATCCTCGATTGAATCCTTGAGAACCACGCGATCGCGATCGCGGTTTATCAGCCCGGCGGCCAGGATCTGGCCGAGCGCCGATCCCTGGTGCAGAGTCTGGATCTGCTTCTGATCCAGCTGGTCTTTCTTGACCCAGCCCCAGACCTTGCTGGTCAGATCCTCTGGAATGACGCGTTTTTGCTGCAGCGTCCAGAAACGCTCAAGGATGATCCCCATCGCCACGATCGCGCAGAGGATTATCGGCAACATCAGCCAGCCGCCGGATTTGACTATCTCAACCATAAAAGACCAGACCCAATGGGAAAAATGAAATATACAACAGTATTCAACCTTGGGCATGCCAGAAACGGTGACGGAGTTGGCGTTCCCGGCTCATGGAGACCACCCCGCTCTGCTGGCAGACACGAAAATGGATGGCACCATGCATCGCCGTATTCAGTACCTCGGCACCCGCAGCCCGCCAGCGGTCCACAATACGCTGCCTGGGTAAACCCCAGCGATTTCTGAACCCCGCGGACACCACCGCATACGCCGGCCGCACCGAGTCGGTGAATGGCACCGTGGAGGACGTCAGGCTGCCATGATGGGGCACAACCACAATGTGGCTGGCGAGCGGTACCCCGCTCTGGATCAACCAATGCTCGGACGCGGCCTCGATATCACCGGTCAGGAGCATTCCGTAGGAGCCAGCAGAGACACGTACTACGCAGGACGCGGCATTGCCTTCGACCGAAGACGATCGCGCCGGGTAGAGGACCTCAAACCGTACCCCTGCCGACACCCAGTGTTGCCCGGCCCGGCAACGGCTGCTCGCGATAAGGTCGTTATGCTCTCCCGCAAGCACCAGCCCGACGCCAATCTCACGTCGAATGGCGTCCACGCCTCCGCTGTGATCCAGATCCGCATGCGAAATAACGAGTTGGTTTAGATGGCGAATGCCGCGCGTGCGCAGGAACGGCACGATGCTTTGCTCTGCAACGCTGCCGCCGCCACGCCAGGCCATGCCCGTATCAAACAGCATCACGCCTTCTTGGGTCTGGACTGCGACCGCAAGCCCCTGGCCTACATCCAGAATCCAGGTATCGAAGCAGCCGGCAGGCGGCGCGGCCGGCCGCCAGGTCACGATTGCGAGAATACCCAGAAACGCCAGGCGCCGGCCGGGCCAACCCGGCGGAAGAACCACCCACGTCAGCGGCAGGCACAGCAACAGGACACCGGCACCGCCGAATGCCGCCAGTCTCGTGTCCGCCATCGGCAGGCTCGCCATGAACTCGATGTAACCCTCGAGTGTATCGATGCTATGCGCTGCGATCATCAGCAGGCTGCTGGCCAGCCCTTCTGACAGGTCCCCGAGTGCCAGCGCGGCCAACGTAAGAGGAACCGTCACCAGGCTGAACAATGGCACGGCAACCAGGTTGACGGGAGTAGCAACGACGGCGAATCGCTGAAAAATAAGGGCTGTCAGCGGCAACAGGCCGAATAACAGGAACACCTGCATTGTCCAGAGCTGCCGTGGAGCATCGAGCCAGCGTGGGATCACCGGCGTGCCACTCCTGCGTTTTGCCAGCCACAACAGCAGCACAACCGCCCCGAAGGAAAGGTCGAAGCCGGGCCGCATCGTCGCGACGGGGTCGAGGGTGTAGACCAGCGCGGCTGCAAGTGAGACAGCCGCGACAGGATCGACCTGCCGCCGCCGCGACACGGCCAGAGCGGCGACCGCCAGCATGATGGTGGCCCGTCTTGCCGGAACACCGAAACCGGATACGGCGGCATAGGCCAGTGCGAATCCCAGCCCGGCAATAATCGCGGTTACGTAGGCGTTCCTGCGTCCAGGGAGGACCCCGAGCAAAACGAAGACCACCAGGAACGACGCGAGGGCCGCGAGCCCGACGTGCAGGCCCGAGATGGCCATAAGGTGGCTGGTCCCTGAGACGGCGAAACGGTCCCACTGCTCGCGTGAAATCTGGTGGCGCAGGCCGACGCCCACCGCAGCCAGCACGCCGGCCGTCTCGGTGGAATCAGCGGCAACCAGGGCGCGCGTCTCAAACCGTTGCCTGAATCGATCAAGACCAGTGCTCGTACCGGACCACAGCAGGCGATTGCGTTTGCCGCCGACCACATAGCCAGTCGCGTGGATCTTCTCTCGAAACAGCCACGACTCGTAGTCGAATACACCTGGATTGCTCGTTCCGCGCGGCCGTTGCAGCCGCAATTCGAGCTCCCAGACCTCCCCGATCGCCGGGACGTGTGGCGGGTCGAACCAGCTGACCCGCACACGCGGGGGAATTCGAGGATCGCCCGCAGGCTCGATAAGTAAAACGATCGAATCGCCGGTCGCCTTTGGGAAGTCGACCACGCGTACGCGTGCCAGCATGCTGTCGCCCGCATAGTCGGCCTGCAGCCGCTTCCCGATGATGTCCGCGCTCGCCAGCATGAACAGCGCGTAGGCACCGAGGAACAACGCCACAGCCCGCCCCCGGCGCGAGAGCAGCACTAATAAAGATGCAACAAACAGCGATCGGGACTGGTCCGACGGTAGCATCAGCGTGCTATGCTGCGCCGCCAGTCCGCCCGCCAGTAGCAGGAGACAGGTTTTAGTCACGGAAGCGGCGCTCGGCGTCAGCACCCATAATAGAAACCCGGAAGCACCGGAATGCCCAGACGCGTTTTTAAGAAATTCGCCTTCAAACGCAACGACATCGCCAAGCAGTGGTTCATGTCGCCGTTTCGGCATTTGCTCCAGGATCACAGGCTATGGGGTGTGCGACGTCGCTGGGTCGTTCCCGCGTTTGCGCTCGGACTCTTTATTGCCTTCATGCCCATCTTCGGGCACACCCTCGCCGCGGTGTTGCTGGCGTTGGCTTTCCGCGTCAATATCCCCGTCGCTGCTGCAGCCACCTGGGTCAGCAACCCGGCGACCATGGTCCCTATGTACTACTTCGAGTACCAGCTCGGTTCGGCCATACTCGGCTGGGAATTGCAGCCGTTCGCATTCGAGCCATCACTGGACTGGCTGACGCATACGTTCGTTAATATCTGGCAACCGATGCTGCTGGGAAGTGTGTTGCTCGGATTGACGGCCGCGATCGTCGGCTACGTTACGCTCGATATTCTGTGGCGGATCTCGCTCTCGAACTACAAAGAGCGCAAGCGTAAGGATCGCCGGGACAAAGACTCAGGCTGAGGCCTTGAGGATGCCGTCCTCGAGCACGAGGATACGATCCATCCGCGCAGCGATGGAATGATCGTGCGTTACGATGACGAGACTGGTCTGTAACTCCTCATTCAATTCCAGCATCAGGCCCAGCACGTGCTCGCCATTGCCTGAGTCGAGGTTTCCTGTCGGCTCGTCGGCCAGAACCAGCTGCGGACGCGTAATGAGCGCCCTCGCCACGGCCGCCCGCTGGCGTTCGCCGCCCGACAGTTCGCCTGGCTTATGATGCAGGCGCTCACCCAAGCCGACCCGACCCAGCAGATTGCGGGCCGCCTCAAACGCGGCTGGCTTTGACTCTCGACGAATCAGCAAAGGCATGGCCACGTTTTCCTCGGCCGTGAACTCCGGCAGCAAGTGATGAAACTGGTATATGAAGCCGATATAGCGATTGCGTAATTCGCCCTTTGCCTTTTCCGTCGTGCCGTGCATCGCCGCACCGTTTACGAGGACCCCGCCTTCGCTCGGCTCATCGAGACCGCCCATGATCTGCAACAGGGTCGTCTTGCCCGAACCCGAAGTGCCGATGATCGCCACGCGTTCCGCCGGCTGCACAGCCAGGTTCACGCCACGCAAGACTTGTAACGTCGTTGTGCCTTCACTGAATTCCCGCACAACATTGCGACATTCAAGAACAGGGTTAGTCATATCTCAGGGCCTCCGCCGGGGCCGTTCGCGCAGCGACCCAGGCAGGATACAAAGTGGAAACCAGGGCGAGCACGAGCGCAATCGTTGCGATACGTACGACATCGCCAATTTTCAGTTCTGACGGCAGGTCACTGATGAAGTAGACATCGGCCGCCAGAAACTTGATGCCAAATATCGTTTCGAAGAAGCCGACGATCGATTCGAGATTCAGCGCGATAACGATACCGCCAACAACACCGAGCAATGTCCCGGCAATACCGACAATGCTGCCCTGCGTAACGAAGATTTTGAGAATACTGGATGGCTTTGTGCCGATCGTGCGCAGAATCGCGATGTCACTCTGCTTGTCCTTCACAACCATGACCAGTGTCGACACGATATTGAATGCGGCAACGGCGATAACCATGAGCAGGATGACGAACAGGATCGATTTCGTTATCTGGATAGACCGAAAGAAATTCACATGACGGCGTGTCCAGTCGTTGACGAGCACCAGCGCTCCATGCTCTCGAGCCACATCGCGGACGATATCCGGCGCCGCATAGATCTCCGTCACGGCGAGGCGCACACCGGTCACGGTGTCCTTCTTGCGGTACAAGCGTTGCGCGTCACCGAGACTGATAAACGCGAGCCGCCGATCGAACTCGTACATGCCCACCCGGTAGATGCCACTCACGGTAAAACGTTTTGTTCTCGGAATGACACCGGCCGGGGTGACGATGCCCTGCGCCAGGGTCACGGTAACTTTGTCCCCCACTACGACCTGTAACTCCTCAGCCAGCTCAATACCCAGCACGATATTGAACGTACCGGCCTGGAGTGCATTGAGAGCGCCCTCCTGCATCACACCGGATATACCCGACACCGTATCTTCGAGCTCCGGCTCAATGCCGCGCAGCTCGGCGCCGCTCAATTGTTTGCCGGCAACGAGCAAGGCCTTGCCGTCAATGTACGGGGCCGCTGCACTGACACGTGGGTTCTTGAGTGCGACATCACGCAGCCTATCTGCGTCTGCGAGCTTGCCATCGACATTTTCGATGCTTGCATGCGCCGTCATTGCGAGAAGGCGATCTTTGAGTTCGCGTTCAAAGCCGTTGACTACCGACATCACGACGATAAGAACGAGAACGGCAATCGCAATGCCGAGCATTGAAATCGCCGAAATGAGTGACACGAAACTGTTACGGCTGCGGGAACGCACATAGCGACTGCCGATCCACATTTCAAAACTTCCGTTCATCGTCTACTCATACCGCAGCGCTTCAGCGGGATTGACCAGCGCCGCACGGCGTGCCGGATACAAGGTCGCGAGTGACGTCAGAATGAACGCCGCAATGGCAATCACGGTAACGTCCTGCCATTCAAGTTCAGATGGAATTCTTGACACGTAATACACATCACCGGGCATGATCTGGAAGCCAAACAACTGCTCGAGAAACGGTGCGACCACAGGGACATAGATCGCCAGCAAGACGCCCAGCGTCACACCGATCAACACGCCTGCCCAACCGATAAGCGCACCCTGGACGAAAAAGACGCGCACGACGCCGTTGGGACCCATGCCCAGGGTACGAAGAACGGCGATGTCGGTTGTCTTGTCCGTGACGACCATGACAAGGCTGGCGACGATGTTAAATGCAGCCACACCGATGATCAGTGACAGGATTAGCGACATCATCATCTTCTCGATGCGAATGGCGCGAAAGTAACTACCGTTCTCTACGGTCCAGTCGCTGATTGTCACCGCGTCGCCAAGACGCTGCTGCAGTGACGCAGCGATGGCCGGTGCGGCCATGACATCATCAGCACGAAAACGCACTGCGGTTACGGCGCCGTCGATGTCGAGAATGCCTGCTGCGTCGCTCGCATGCACCAGCGCCAGGACACTGTCATGGTCCGCCAGGCCGGCCTCGAATACACCACGAAGAACAAATCGTTCGAGGACCGGTTCGAGCGTGCCGTCGCCAACCGGTCGTGGTACCAGCAAGACGACGCCATCACCAATTCTTGCGTTCAGGTTGTAGGCCAGGATGCGCCCGAGAATAATGCCACGAGCGCCCGGTTCCAGTGTGTCGAGACTGCCCTCAACCATGTTGATCATGTCGCCGGACAGCGCTTCCTCCCAGGCGGGATCGACACCGTGCACCATAACCCCCAGCAGGTCCCGTCCCGACTGGATCATGCCTTCGATCTGTACAAACGGTGCTGCAGCCGCGACGCCCTCTTCCGCGCCGACTTCATCGACGAGCGTCTGCCACTCAAGAACCGGGCCGTCGCTGCGACTCACCGTCCCATGGGCTGACATGCTCAACAGGCGGTTCCGGAGCTCTCCCTCGAAACCGTTCATGACTGACAGGATGACGATCAGCGCGGCAACGCCGAGCGCAATTCCGAGAAGGGAAATCAGTGTGATAAAGGACACGAAACGAGTGCGCCGCTTGGCCCTCAGGTAACGCAGCCCGACAAAGAGTTCGACTGGATTCAGCATTGGGCCGCATTGTGACACAGTTCGCATGTCTCATCCCGCGTTGCGATGCTATAGTCGCAGGACGACAAAGATAGACATAACGCGGAGTAGGACCATGGCCAAATTGCGTACGATGACACTGATCGCTTTGCTGTTCGCAGCAATGGGCACGGCGAGTGCTGACACGCTCAAAATGGACGGTGCATCAGCTATGTCCGGTGACGGACGCCCAAGCCGTGGCATGACTCAGACCAGCGTTGAAGCGAAGTTTGGCAGCCCGGCCTCGGTCAAGGCGCCTGTCGGCGATCCGCCGATCACGCGCTGGGAATACTCGGATTTCGTCGTGTTCTTCGAGCATGACAAAGTGATCCACGCCGTCCTGAAGCGCTAAGCCTTAAGACAGTATTTCGAAAGAGCCCGGGTCGGCATCGGCCCGGGCTTTTTTGTGCAGGACGCACTTATGTCGCGAAGCACAAGGATGTGCGAGAGCGACGTTGTGCATTGTGTA
>Ga0224513_10000473_pt1 | contig 14970 bp, 16 predicted proteins | sample SF_May12_sed_USG_5_FD_169109 | JGI IMG/M metagenome (GOLD analysis project Ga0224513, IMG submission 169109) | Sediment microbial communities from San Francisco Bay, California, United States - SF_May12_sed_USGS_21 | ecosystem: Environmental > Aquatic > Marine > Sediment | place: USA... | reverse complement strand
TGTTTTGGGTAACGCCGGACTAAATCTAGATAATGGTCCAAGAATAAACCCATGATGGCGTTTACAGGTGAAAGCCCGTAACGCCACTCTTTCATTAAATAAAATTTATTTTTGAAATTTCTTGATGCACTGCTTTGATAGCCTTTTTTATGTTGTCTTGTGAATCTTCTATGACAATAATTATTCGCGATGTCTCTTCTTGTGCATCCATATTCAAAATATTTAATCCTGATTCACCAATTTTTGCACTAGTTCTTGAAGCCACTTGTTGAACCCTCCACATCTCATCTCCAATTAATGTGATGACTCCTCTGTTGTATGTAATTGTAGCAAGTGAATCAAATCCTAACAAATATTTTTCATTTCTTTTTACATATTCTCCGTCTAAGAATAATATTCTAGAAAATTCAATCCCATCTTTTGCAAATGGTGATAAAATTATAAATTCACTATAATGTTTGTCTTTCTCTAACGATGTTAACAATTTTTGAATGGCACTTGTTTCAATTTTAAAAATAGCGCAATTCTCTTTTCCTGTCACTATTTTTATTGGATGTCCTTTCTGTTTATCCAATTCTCTTTTTATTGTAGTAGTTTTTTCTGGATCTTTCATATTTGTAATGGTAATTGGCATATCTACCCCATTCTCCACAATTTCTTTTATTGCAATAGGATCCAAAATTTTCATTCCAAACATTCCTGCAAGCCTTGCTTCATTGTATGATAATTGAATAATTTCTCTTAATTCTGACTCTACGATTTTTGGATCTGCAGAAACTACTGCACTGTCTTTTTCAAAGTCCACACTTGTTTCATATTTTTTATGAAACAATATTCCTAGATCTGCTGCTGTCCTATCTGAACCTCCGCGCTCATATGTAGTAGTTACATTATCTATTGTTTTTCCAATAAATCCTCCAATGGTAACCACTTCATTTTTCTCTACCAATTCTGCTGTTTTGTCTATTTTTTCTCTAGATTCTGAAGCAAGGAAATTTGTAAATTCGATATTATCATCAGTAATAATTGGCCAATCTTCAAACTCTATTGCTTCAGCTTTGATATCGTTACTTCTCATAATGTGGTTCATTACATGTGACATCAAAATCTCTCCTGAAAATGCTAAGGCTTGTGATCGTACTTCATTACCAAATTCCTTGTTTTCTAATGCTTCATCTAATGCTTTTTGTGCCTTTTTTAGATGAAAATCAATAGTATTTTTACAGTTTTCCTTATTTTCAGAATTCACCATTTCCAAAATTTTTTGATAAGTTGATTTTACAATATCTAAAGATGGGGAAATTCCATTTTCTGCATTTCTGCCCTGTTCTAAAATTACATCAGTAAGTGAACGTTTTTTTCCATTATGTATTGTCAATGGTGCTGAAAAAACTGCAATAATTTTGGAATCTTTCTTCAAATTAGTAATGCGTTGAATAATTTTTGGAATAGTCTCACCATTTGGACCTATTGCACTACCACCAAATTTGGCAACTATCAACTTGGTCATAGTATCTTATCAAGACCAATTGGCCTTCTATTAAGCATTTGATTGACAACTCATCAATTTTTTAATAATATCTGATGCAATTTTAGCACCATCTGTATTTACTCGGTTCCTTTTTTCTTCAAGTTTTTTTAAAATCAATTCATCTAGTCTGTTTATATCCTCAAAAACAAATCCTTCCTCTCTTGCATTATCCTCTTGTTCAAAATGACCTTTGATTGGTATGAATATTGCAGGAGTTCCATATGTTCTGGCCTCATCTATGGTTGATTTTCCAGCCAAAGAAATTATCAAATCTGCGGCAAAAATTAATTCATGCAGATTTTCCACAAAGCCTAAATTTCTCACATTTTCAAACTTCCTATCTACTGCTGGCCCTGAGACTATAACTATTTCCATGTCTTGATTGATTTTTGAAATAACTTCTAATGCTTTTTCAATCAGGAATAATCCTGCATCTGTTCCGCCTATGCTGATAACTATTGTATTTTTTTGAAATGAAAACTTTTTTCTTAATTCTTCTCTTGTAAGATTTGTTTGTCTGACTATTGGGCCCACTTTTCTAATGTTGTCCTGATCATCTCCATTTTCAGGAAGAATAACTGTGTCACATTTTTTAATAATTTCTTGCATTGATTTATTCATCTTTTTTTCAATAAACGATGTCAATCCTTTAGTGAAATGGGTTTCTAAAATATCTGTAATCAATACAGTTGGAATTTTCATATTCTGTGCAACAGTTAGTGATGCAAAATCCTCATCACTTATCACCAAATTTGGATTATCTTTTTGAAGAATTTTCTGTGAAATATTTTTACAATCTCTATAGTATTGATAATAACTCCACAGCCATTTTCCAGGATTCTTTAATGTGCCATTTTCAATAATAAACGAAGGCGGATTGTATACATCTTGCACTTTCAGATTCATTTTTTTTAAAATCTTTGCAGCTCCACTTCCTGTTACAAAATTTGTTGAAATATTTTCAAAATTATTTGAAATTGCAATGTCTCGAGTAACGTGACCTAATCCAATTGGACTGGAAAAGAAGTTAAAAACATTCATGATTTTCTTTGGTTTTTTATCAAATTTCTATATTTTCCCTTGTCTCAAAGTTTAAATGGATTTTAACAAGGTAGGTTTCTGGGCTCATAGTCCAGGTCGGTTATGACGTCGCCCTTACACGGCGAAGATCCGGGGTTCAAATCCCCGTGGGCCCATGGATTTTTTTCCTTTAAGGGCTTATGCTATAGAATCGGTTTTGATCCGTATTCCAAACTAAAAACATAAACATCTTTTTGATTATTTTAGATTTACACAAAATATTTAATTTTTTTTATGCAATTTTGGTTACTTTTTACCCTTAGTAATAAGAACAGGGCATTTTGCATGTCCGACTACGTTGCTTGCAACACTTCCCAAAACAATCTTTCTGAGACCCGTTCTGCCATGAGAACCCATAACTATTAGATCAACATTGTTATTGTCTGCATAAGATACAATACCCTCAGCGGAGGATGGGTTATGAATTATTTTTATTGACAATGGGATATCTTTGGATTTTGCTTTTACTTCAAGATTCTTAAGCGTTGTAGTAGCCTCATCAATCTGCTCCTCCTGCATTTCCCCAAGGCGTTGAATGGAAACACCAGAAGAGTCTTCTAATTTTGCATGCAATACAGTTAACGCTGTCAGTTCTGAATCAAATTTTGATGTTATCTCCAATGCCTTTTCAAAGGCTTTTTCAGAGTATACAGAACCATCAAACGGGACAAGAATATTTTTCAATACAATAGGTATTTACTTTTTATGAATTTATATTATTGCATGAATATTTTTTTCAAGTTGTAATACTTGCGTTTCAAGTATGAAGGCAGTTAATTTGTTATGGAATTTAAGATATTTTCTAAATACTATTAATTTCTAACAAATGGATTTCCTATGAACCCCTCAAACAGACAGGTTCAAATCCACGTGGGCCCATATGAATTTCTTATGATATTATTTTTAGATATGACCCCCATTCAAAACAATAATTATACTCAGAATATCCTGGTAAAAATCAGAAAATGACTTACAAAAATTGTTAAAGAATTCAATTTAACATGAAATTTTATTACATTAGTTGAATTAATGATTATTTGGAACAGGAAAATGTAAAATATATCTTACCGTTGAATTAATTTATTGAAATCTCGCATAGTTGGACATTATCTTCACAAGGAAAGAAAAATTGTTGATACATATTTTCAAGATGGTAACGTGATACACTGGCAAATAGTTCCAGATAGTACTAGTAAACTAATGATTTTCTTAGAGATAAAAGAAAATGTTGACTGATCATTTTCAATATTCTTAATCATTTATCTTGTGTCAAAATTTAATTTTTTTTTTGAAAAATGGTTCAAACCAATTTTTTGTTGTTATTGAAAAAAATATCATTTATACTATTGCTGTCAAAAACTTCCTTAGTAAAACTAAATTTTCTGACAATTAGCGTACAAATTCTTCATCCTGATGTTACAGAATTTGATGCAAAAATCAATCAAATTTCTATGAATTTTCTTCTCTGCACAACCTGATTTTTACGGCTAAAAAATTTATCATTTTATTAGGCTGATCTAATTTACATATAGTTTAATTGTAATGAATTATGGTTTGAAAATCATGGTGGATGAAACAAAAGAAGAACCACTAAAAATAGTAGCCCTAGATAAAATGGGAGTATTACTTACAACTGCTTTTGGTCTAGTTGCAGCTTTGGCATGGAACGGTGCAATAATTGCAATCTTTAAAGAGATTTTTGGAGAAGCAGAGACTATTGTACCAATGCTGATTTATGCAATTGTTGTTACTATTGTAGCCGTAATTCTGATTATCGCATTAGCAAAAGCGTTAGCTAGTGCGAAAAAGAATATGTAATCCCTTTTACTCTTTTTTTATAAAATATTACAACTCGAATTATTTTTAGAAAATATGATATATTGAAATCTACGAATTCCTTAAATAGATAAGCACAAATCCCAATAAGCCTAAATTAACTTCATATATTATTATTTTTGAGTTGAATCTCTAAGAATTGAAATAATAAAAGATTGGGCCAAATTGCCCAGTCTTTGGACGATGGTAAACTAGTCGGTGACTCTTGCAGGAAACTATCATTCATTTGAAAAATTCCACTTAAAAGAGAATAGTAGAAATGATCAGTATGATCTAAATACTATTTTTTCAAACTAATGATATTGGAACTGTCACCAAACAACTAATCATTGTTGGTCTTAAGATCCAATTTTTATTAATTTTCTAATTATGCATACCAAATTATCTACAAAAATGGTTCAAACCTCTACGAATTCAGACTTTGCATGTTTTTTATTTCCAAATAAGATTCTGAAACTCGATATGCAACAGATGAAGATGCCAAAATGACACGACAAGCTAGAAAAACAAAATCTGACAGAGTTTTAAAAATTTCTTCTAGCTAATTTTATGTCTCCAAATCAGAAGTAAATTCTTTATCCATTTACCCTTTCGTTACTGCTTGATTTAATATGCAGAAATGTTTTCTAAAATTATGAAAATTCTACTCTTTTCTATTTTGAGTATCTTAATTTTTACATTGACAACTCTTCCTACCAATGTTTTTGCAGCTGAACATGATCAAATTTGTATTGACAAAGTTTGGATAGAAAGTAACAAAGGCAAAATTGCTTGTGTAACTACATCTACTGCAGCATCACTGATTGAACGTGGATGGGGAACTATCCTTGATGATTTTGATAATTTACAAGTTTTAGCCTCAATGTTTGAAGTTCATCCTGAAAAAATGAGAATAGCAGCTCCTCTTCCAGAAACTGCCATGGGGCCTCAAATTGATTTTACAAAAGGATATTTCGTTGAAGAAATTAGAGATGGCTTGTATTGGGTTACTGATGGTGCATACAATACGATGTTTCTAACAACTGGTCAAGGAGTTATCGCAGTTGATGCCCCTCCTTCAATTGGTGAAAATTATCTTAAAGCTATTGCTGAAGTTACAGAAGAACCTGTAACGCATATGATATACAGCCATACTCACAATGATCATGTTGGTTCAACCAGCATGTTTCCTGATGATGTGACTTTTATCTCACACCAAGAAATTGCAGATACTCTTGCAAAAAGAAATGATCCTAACAGACCAATACCAACTGTAACATTTGAAGACAAATACACACTAGAAGTTGGAAATCAAAAGTTAGAATTAGCATATTATGGACCAATGCATGAACCAGGAAACATCTTCATTTATGCGCCGAATCAAAAAGTTCTGATGTTAGTTGACGTAATATTTCCTGGATGGACTCCGTTCAAAGATCTAGCATTGGCGCAAGATGTGCCAGAATTTATTGCAGCACATGACAAAGTTCTAGAATATGATTTTGATACATTCATTGGTGGACATCTTACACGTTTAGGAACTCCTGAAGATGTACAAATTCAAAAAAAATACTTTCAAGATATTCAAACAAGTGCAGCTAAAGCCAACCAAGAAGTCTCCTTTATGGCAATAGGACAAGAAGTTGGATTTTCAAACCCTTGGCTGGTCTTCCAAATATACGCTGATTCTATAACACAACAATGCACTGATGAGATTGTTCCAAAATGGATTGATAGACTTGGAGGAGTTGATTTGTTCACTTATGATCACTGCTGGAAGATTTCAGAATCTCAAAGAATAGACTAATTTTCATGCCTATCTGACCTCATTTTCATCCCCAATTTGATGGGTGAATTCTGTAGAATTCTAGATTTAGAACTCATAAATTTTTGGAATTCAAATATTATCAATGAAGAAGAACAAAATGAATTATTTCAAATGAAATCCGAACTCTGTCATCCTAAAATTATGGTTGCTGATGGATGTGCAAAAACTAATTCATACATTAATTTATTTTATCAAAAATTTTGAGCTGATATAATTTCAGATTGGGATGAAATTCAATACATTGAAGATGACGAGGAATTTTATGAACAATCTGATCTTTTCTATGAAAAATTTCAAGATAGATTTGTTAGCAAATATTCATCTACAAATATTGATGAAGATATTGCAGAATCTTGGACTACTTTTGTTTTAAGGGATAAACCCACTGGTGAAACTATATCTGAACAAAAAATTCGCTTTTTCTATAATTTTTCTGAATTAGTTGACATCCGAGAACATATACGAAAAGGATTAGTTTAACCTGTATCCGGTCTTTTCTACAAAAAGATGCAAAGTCCACATAAATTTAGTCTGATAATCGCATCACTATTTTGTTTATCATAAACTTCTCTTCTTTCGTTTGTTTGGTTAATTCATTTTTAATTATTTAGTAGAAAATTTAGCATTTAACGAGTTTTTTTAACAATTTTATTTATGATAACTTAATCCAATGATTAATAAACTCGTTATTGTGACTAGTTTTAGTGAATCTTTATCTCCTATTACCTATAATTTTGTCAGTTTTAGTTATTGGAAATTCCGTTAATTCTTTTGCTGAAGTAGAATCTGTTGATGTAGTTGAAAATAAACTGGTAACTTTGATTGGTGAAGGGCATGACTCTGATGCAGAGGATCTTACATTCCAATGGACTCAGATCTATGGTGAAATTATGACTCTTTCCTCGTATACTGTTCCTGAACCTACATTCATGGCCCCTGATGTTGAAAATGGCGAAATCAAAGTTCTCACATTTGAGTTATTGGTAACAGATCCTTTTGGTGAAAGTAGTTCTGATACTGTTGAAATTATTGTAAACTCTGTAAATAATCCACCTATGGTTAATGCAGGACATGATATCTTTGTGGTTAAATCAATTAATGTAATTAGTATTATTCCTACAGTTTCTGATCCAGATGATGATATTTTAACTTACGAATGGGAACAACTATCTGGACAGGAAGTAAATCTCTCTTCTGTTACTCAGAAACACCTTACACTTGAACCAATTAACTTTGATTTTTCTCAAAGTGATCCGCTTACATTTCAAATAACCGTTGATGATGGATTTGGCGGAATTGCTAGTGACCAAGTAAATGTAATGCCATTTTCTAGTTTGATTGAAAATAATGCCATCTCCATCGATGCCGGACCTATTCAAATAGTAAATGAAGGAGAAAATGTGAGTCTTGATGTCACTGGAAAAACCTTGAATAATCAGCCAATTTCATATACTTGGATTCAAATTATCGGCACTCCTGTTAACCTTAGTTCATCTATTGGAGATCATGTTGAATTTATATCTCCTGAAATAGGTGATAATGAGGAATTATTATCATTCCATGTTACAGGATATTCTGAAGGACTTGGTTGGGCAAATGATTTGGCATTAGTGAAAGTAATTCCAACCAATGGTGCCCCAATTGCTGATGCTGGAGATGATCAAAATGTTTCTCCTACTGTGTTTGTAGACTTGGAAGGAACTGGATCTGATCCTGACGGTGATAATATTAGATATTTGTGGTCTCAAAAATCAGGCATTCCAGTTGAAATTTTTGAACATACTCAACCATCTGCATATTTTGTTGCTCCTGCAATTCAATCTTTATCTGAATCATTAGAGTTTGAACTTAAAGTAACTGATGTTTATGGTAATTTTGATACTGATGATACAGTAGTTACTGTAAATACTGCTAATAGTCCTCCACGTGCTTATGCCGGCCCTGACAAAAGAGTCTATGGCGGTGATGATGTTTTCATTTTAGGTACTGCAGTTGACTTGAACAATGATGATCTAAAAATAGTGTGGAAACAAATTTCTGGTGAGACTGTAGCTTTTGACGAGTCTGATCTAAAATTATCCTTTACCGCACCTGAAGTAACTCCAACAACTTCTAAACGATTAGCATTTGAACTCACAGCAACAGATCCAGCAGGATTATCTGATTCAGATCAGGTTGTAGTCTTTGTATCTCCTCAAAATAGTGCTCCACAAGCTAATGCCGGTCCTGATATGACTGTAAATGAAAATACCATGGTTCAGATACAATGTATCGGAACTGATCCTGATGGTGACAGACTTAACTATGCATGGACAACATCATCAAATGCTGTAATAGAACAAAATACTAGCGCTCAAACTGTAGTTATAATTCCAAATGTTGTCGGTGATTTGACTATGACATTTACTTGTACTGTAGATGATGGAACTTTTTCATCTTCAGACAGTATGGATATTTTGATTAAAAATACCCTTAGTCTTGACATTGTGGCTGATGCCGGTGATGACAGGATAGTTAATGAAAGTGTCAAAGTTTCTTTGGATGGAAGTGAAAGCCATGATCCTGAAAATCAAAAACTTTCATACGAATGGATACAAGTATCTGGAGAAACTGTGAACTTGTCTTCTACTTCTAGCGTAAGTCCTTCATTTACTAGTCCAATTGTTAAAAATAATGAAATCAAAATCTTAACCTTTGATCTCAGAGTCTTTGATGATAATGGCAGAGAAGATTTTGATTCTGTAGTTGTCACTGTAGATCCAATTAACTCACCTCCTGAGGCATTTGCATCTGCAAAACAGTAACTGATAATTTTTCAACCATCTAATCTATTTCCATCCCTACTTTGATAGCTTCATGATCAATGAAGAATTAGTACTTCAGATATTCCTAAAATTGATGACCTCAAAAAATAATCTTTCAACTAACAGGCAATGTTTTTTACTCTGCACAAATTTGTAAGTTTGAATGACAGATTATTCTATAAATGAAAAAATGATTATTGTTCAATATGGGATAAAAAAATATGAAAGTGAAAATATGCTTGTTGAAAAATTAAAATCTATTTTGTCTGAAAAAGATATTCAAAGGAGTATTGACACGCTAATTGGAACTCAAAAGGTCAGAAGAATTGGTCCTGAAGTAATTCAAAATAATGAAAGCCATACAGAACTTCCAGACATACCAGATAATCTAAAATTAGTAATTGATTCGCTTTAACAAATTTTTTAAGGTGTTCTAAATGATAAAAAACATGAACTTTAAAGTAATTTTATTTACAGGTATTTTTGTTGCAATGATATTCTCATTTACATCTTCTTTTGCATTTGCTCATCCTCATTCTGGTCAAATCATGATTGATGATCATACCCATGAACCACAAACTGAAACAATTCCACTAAATGGAGTAATGGCACTTGAAAAATCAACTATATTTTTCCATATTTCTGAAGAAAATTCTCTACCTTGGGGATTTGTTGAAGGGAATATTACAAATCATGTTGAAGGCTATCCAGTAGTAATTCAAATTTTTAAAAATGACGAAGCAGTACATTTTGCTCAGACAAACGTAGAGCAAGATGGCGATTATGAGTATAAATTCAGAGTTTTATATTCTGATAATGGATTCATCAATAAAATTTATGAGGGTAATTACTCAGTTAAAATTTTCAAAGTTGTATATCTGAATCCTGGAAACGTAATTTAGAAACCTCTCAATCCTTCCGGACGTACAATTTCTGGATGTTTTTTCATCCATTCTACTTTATCTAGCATCTCTTGCTTGTCTTGAGGAAAAGTACCTTTGACTGTGTATGCATTTGAACCATGATTTACTCTAAACACAATCTCATCTTTGGTGTCAATCTGATTGATCAAATCATAGAGTTCTTCTAATGATTCATCATCATTAATTCTGATAAATTTACCTTCATACTTGTCAAGAAATTCTTGCTTAATTCCATTTTCTAGATAAAGGGTTAATGCACCAACGTAATTTGGCGAACATGCACTAATCACTTCAGCAGTTCCTTTGATATGTTCTTTGGAATATGTTCTTCCACCTAATCCTAGAATTACCATACATGACATTACATATCCAGCTTCCTTTGCTTTGTTAACTGATTTGATAATTGTTTTTGCAATGGCCCCCTTTGTTACCTTTTTTAGAACTATATCTGAGCCACTTTCAATTCCCAGATAGAACATGTCTAATCCGGCCTCATTCATTTTCTTTAATTCTTCAGATGTTTTCTTTAGAATATTCATGGGCATTGCATAACAGGAAATTCTCTCAATACTTGCAAATTTTTCTCTAATGTATTTTACAATCTTTATCATGTACTCTGAATCAAGATTTAATGCATCACCATCTGCAAGAAATACTCTTGTGGTATTGGGTAAATAACCTGCCATCATGTCTATCTCTGCTTTGATGTCATCCCATGATCTCTCTGAATATTCTTTTGTTCTGTACATATCACAAAAAGAGCATTCATTAAATGAACAACCTAACGTTACCTGAAAAATTAACGATCTAGCTTCTGATGGCGGTCTATACAATGGCGCATCATAATTTAACATCATTTTTTAGTTCATTCAAATTTACATGATTGTGTTTTTTATACTTTCTATTATGATTCTGTCATAGAATACCTTTTAGCAATAAATTGGAAGAAATTTCATTATTTATGGCTAATGATACTGATGCAAAAAGATTACTTTGGTTTGTTTTTACAGGTTCACGTGGAGGACTAAATCGATTAAAAATTATTTCTAAATTAAAAAAAACCCCATTAAACATTAATCAACTTGCAAAAGAATTAAGCCTTGATTATAAGGCTATACAACATCACATTAGAGTGCTTGAAAAAAATAACCTGATAAGTAGGGTTGGAGAAAAATACGATATGATCTATCTTATCTCTACTTTTCTTGAAGTTAATATGGAGGCATTTGAAGAAATTGAAGAAAAATTGGATAAAAGTAAATAAAAGATCAAGAGGTGTTTTACACTAAATGGAATCTACCTCACTGATGTTATCTATTGTTTCAATTGCAAATATGGGTATTCTTGGAATTCTTATTGTAATATTTGGAAAGATGTATGGTAAAACTCGAGCACAGCTTCCATTAGGCATGATCGTTGTTGCAGGAATGCTATTCTTACATAATGTTATTGGTGCACTAGCTTATTTTTCCATGGAAGAAATTTTCTCTCATGAGATATTCCCATATATGCTTGGAGTAGGTATTGCAGAACTTGCAGGATTAATCATATTTCTAAAAATTACTTTGGACTAATCTTAGTTTATTTGTAACAATAAATGATAAAAACATGTTACAAGAATATCTAAAGCTTAACAAAAATGTTCTAGTAGCATTTGCAGCATCGATAATTATTTCTGCAATAATTGCCCAATTTTTATCTGATCAAGCTGACTATCTTAACACAACATATACAACAATTGCAGATTATGTAATTTATTTTTCAGTTTTTAGCGGATTATTCTATCTAGGTAATAGAAAAAAATATCGTTTAGAATCTGGTGGAATAGATACTGTAAAACTAAAGCAAGATCTAAAAAAATTAATCACATCATTAGGGATTGCTGAAGTTATCTACACTGTTGTCAGATGGGCTTTACAATATTATTTTCTAACTCTAAACTATGATCCATATTTGGCATCAATTACATCACAAGGAATATCTACAATTATTTACATGATAGTGCTAAATCTTATTGTAAAGATAACAAGGTTGTATAAAGATGGGAATTAGTGTTTATGTTGATGGCTCTGGAGGTTCTAGTAGTGGATATGGTTACTTTGTTAAAGAAACAGGAGAATCATTTTACGAAAAAAAACCTGAAATTACCAATAATCAGGCTGAATATATGGCAATAATTTCCGCATTAAACAAGTATGTTAATTCAAATGAAGAAATCACAATTTACAGTGATTCTAAAAATACCGTGAATCAATTAAATCATGAATTTGCAATAAATAATGAGCAACTTAGGAACCTAGCACGAGAAGCATGGGGCATTATTGCAAAATTTTCAAACCTTTCAATAGTTTGGATTCCTAGAAAAGAGAATTTAGCAGGAAAAATGCTTGGAAGCTAAAAATAATGGATCAGAAATTTTCAAGAATAACTTTATTATACAAAATCCCCGATGTAATTTAACATGGCAGAGTCTCCTATTTTATCTCCAAAATCAATTGCGGTAATTGGAGCATCTGATAAAAGAGGAAGTGTTGGAGCTACAATTACCTCAAATATCATGAATGGTTTTAAGGGAATAGTTTATCCTATTAGTCCTTCACGAGATACAGTTTTTTACAAAAAAGCATACAAAACTGTTTTGGATGTTCCAAAATCTATTGACCTTGCAGTTATTGTTATCAAAAACACTTTGGTTGCACCAGTTCTTGAAGAATGTGGAAAGAAAAAAGTCAAAGGCGTTATTATCATTACAGCAGGATTCAAAGAAGTTGATGAAGAAGGTGCAAAGCGAGAACAAGAAATCAAAGATATAGCTAAAAAATATAAAATTGAAGTCATTGGACCAAACTGCCTTGGTGTCATGAATCTTGATCCAAAGACAATGATGAATTCTACTTTTCTAAAGGTCACACCAAAGTCTGGAAAAATTGCACTTGTATCTCAAAGCGGTGCAATATGTGCAGCACTAGTTGAAGATGCTAGTGCACAAGGAATTGGCTTCTCAGCAGTAGTTAGTCTTGGAAATAAAGCTGTAATGAGCGAAGTTGATATTCTAAAAATTCTTGCAAACCATAAACAAACCAAAGTCATTGTAATGTATCTTGAAGACATGGGTGATGGTCAGGAATTCCTCAAAGTCTGTAAAAATATTACTAAAAAACTCAAAAAACCAGTGCTTGTTCTCAAATCCGGACGTAGTCCAGAAGGTGCAAAAGCTGCAATGTCTCATACTGGCGCCTTGATGGGCTCAGATGAAATCTATGATGCATTACTAAAACAATCTGGTGCCATCAGAGTCGATACAATGGAAGAGCTCTTTGATTACGCAACAGCATTTTCAAAACAACCACTCCCAACAGCAGGCGGCTTAGTTATTGTATCAAATGCAGGCGGACCTGCAATTATTTCCACTGACGCCTGCTCTAAAGCAAAAATTAGAATGGCCAAAATTGATAACATTCGTCCAAAGATAGATGAAGTGATTCCTCCCTGGGGAAGCTCTAGAAATCCAGTTGACATTGTAGGTGATGCTGATTTTAATCGATTCCATAATGTTTTGGAACGCGTACTTAAACATTCGAAAGTAGGCTCTGTTATTACAATGTGTACTCCTTCTGGAACTCTAAATTATGATAAACTCGCCGAAGTCATTGTTGAAATGTCAAAGAAATACAAAAAGACAATGCTTGCAAGTTTGATGGGATTAGATGAAGGAATTACCAATAGGGAGATTTTAACTCGAGGAGATGTTCCCTATTACACATATGCCGAAGGAGCAATTAGAACTTTAGCTGCAATGAAAAATTTTGCAATTTGGGTAAATACCAAAGAAGGAAAAATTACCAAATTCAAAGTTAACAAAGCTAAAGCAAAGAAAATATTTGACAAGGTCAAAAAAGAGAATAGACCAAATCTGTTAGAGGAAGAAGGACAAGAAGTTCTCAAAGCATATGGTTTGCCATTGCCTCAAAGCGCACTTGCCAAAAATGAATCTGAAGCAATAAAAATTGCCAAAAAAATCGGATATCCGGTTGTAATGAAAATTGCATCACCACAAATAATCCACAAGTCTGATGCAGGTGGTGTCAAGGTAAACTTGACAAATGATGCTGAAATCAAAAATGCATTCAAAGTAATTATCAAAAATGCCAAAAAATACAACAAGGATGCTGAAATCAAAGGTGTTCTGATTGTGGAGATGGTAAAAGGTGGGAAAGAACTCATCATTGGATCTAAACTAGAGCCTGGATTTGGTCCGGTCATTATGCTTGGAATGGGCGGAATCTATGTGGAAATTCTCAAAGATGTAACCTTCAAGCTAGCACCTGTAACCAATCTGGAAGCCGATGATATGATAGCCTCAATTAAAACTCAAAAACTCCTAAAAGGTGTAAGAGGAGAAAAACCATCTGATATCGCAAAATTATCTGAATGCATTCAGAGATTATCTCAGCTAGTTTCTGACTTTAAAGAGATCAAAGAATTAGACATGAATCCTGTACTGGTAATGGAGAAAGGAAATGGGTGTCGTATTCTTGATGTACGAATAGGCCTCTGATCACCATTTATTCCCAAATTCTTACTCATATAGAATTAGAATATTTATACAACATCGTTTTGATCATAGTTACATGGCTAGTGTTCTAAAGACAATCAGATCTGGTGATGATTACATCGAAAGTCTTAGAGGACGCGATCTTAAAGTTTACCTTTTTGGAGAATTAGTAAAAGAACCAGTAGATCATCCAATGATTAGGCCGTCAATTAACGCAGTTGCAGAAACTTATGATCTTGCTGTTCGTGAAGAAGCATTAGCTTCTGCTGATTCATCTATTACTGGATTGAAAGTTAACAGATTTTTGCATATTGCAGAAAGTGCAGAAGATTTAGTTTTACAAAATAAAATGCAAAGAAAACTCGGACAAAATACTGGAACATGTTTCCAGAGATGTGTTGGAATGGATGCCATGAATTCTTTACATTCTACAA
>Ga0224513_10000471_pt1 | contig 14976 bp, 15 predicted proteins | sample SF_May12_sed_USG_5_FD_169109 | JGI IMG/M metagenome (GOLD analysis project Ga0224513, IMG submission 169109) | Sediment microbial communities from San Francisco Bay, California, United States - SF_May12_sed_USGS_21 | ecosystem: Environmental > Aquatic > Marine > Sediment | place: USA... | reverse complement strand
CTTTAATACGCAGATCAATGTAATGATAACAATGAAACAAGAAATAATACATAGAGAACAAGTCGACGATTTTAGTCGAGAAACAGCCCTGATGGGAGTGAAAGAAACACTCCTTAACTAGGGGCGTAACACGTTTTCAACATTTAAGATTTAATTCGTATTTGTAGTTTTGATTACTATGATTAAACTTTAGGCTCAATTTTTCACCTGTCGACGTTCTCTAAGCAAAGTATTTGTCAAGCGAAATGTTTGCCTCTAGCATCAAAAATATCGTGTATTCCTTCTTGCCTTTAGCATACCCACTATTGCATAACATATTCCAAATTGCTCACCATCTGTGATTAACAAACACCTCATCATCAGATTTTCAAATAATCCGATTCCACCACTTGTTACGTTTTCTATACGGACAGCAGATATGGTACGATAATCATCAGATACCTCAAACATTTTATGAATTTCCTCAGTTAGCCAGTCTTCAACGATCAATTGGATCTCTTTTGATGATGACTATACAAACTTGTCAAGTGTTTCAATTTTTAAAATAGATCTAAAACGATCAAGATTCTTCAAATAATTTTCTTTTATCTTTTCACTTTTCAAACTTGCTAGAAAAATCCCAATATTACGTTCTAAGACTAACGTTTATGCATCGATCTATTAAAAAATGATTTCATTAACACAGAAAAACGTTAGACTAAGGGATATAAACAACATTATCAGAATGAAAAAGTCGATTCAAATGAAACTACCAATTTGTGGCTTTGATGCAAAAAATTCAGTACTATGTCCAAAGTGTGAAAACAAGGTTGAATCAGGTGAATTAACAAAAGCAGACATTGAGGCATCAATGAATCTTGCAAAAATTTCCAAATCAAACAAAGAAGTAGATAATTTCACACTGTATTCATGCAAGGAATTTAACGGGAATTTCATACTATCATTGGACAAAAAGGACATTATGATAATTAGACAAAGTCGTACCCTATATCGAACGTTGCAAGATGAATTCAAGGGAAAAATTTGGCTGGTGGAAGCTGATGAGACAGATAAACGATTCATAGAAGACTTGTTTTTTCCAACCAAAATTCTATCAATTAATGCAGTCTGGGCACCAGGCGGCGTTCAAAAGACTAAAGCCGTAATCGTAGGTAAATGGACTCCAAAGTTTCCAATTGATACTCAAAAAGTTGTACAAATTGTCAAAAATGCCCGAAACCTTGACATTGAGATAGAATTTGAGGTTAAAAGGTAGTCATGGTTTTTGTAAAAACTCACGATATTTCAGAACTAAATGAAGAATTAATTGGAAAATCGGTTGTACTAGGAGGATGGATTGAAGATCTTCGAAAATTAGGAAAAATGTCATTCATTACACTGCGTGATGTTTCAGGAATTTCCCAAGTCATAGTTAAAGGGGAACTAAATGATAACCTAGGTGAGATAAATCGTCAAAGTGTAGTGAGTGTTAAGGGAACTGTTCAAGAGACCAAAGCTCGGGATTTTGCATTTGAGGTTAAAGCTGATGAAATAGAGGTACTAGGAAAAGCAATCCATCCATTGCCAGTGGATCCAATAGGTAGACTGGAAAGCAATATCGACACAAGATTGAATCATCGTGCACTAGACATGAGAAATCAAAAGACGGCTTCAATTTTTAAATTACGTCACCATGTTTTGCAATCACTAAGAAAAACCCTATCCGAGAAAAAATTCTTAGAAATTACAACACCAAAAATTATCGGAAGTGCAAGTGAAGGGGGAGCTGATTTATTTTCATTAGATTATTTTGGAAAGACAGCATATCTTGCCCAAAGCCCACAACTATACAAAGAACAAATGACAATGGGATTAGAAAGAGTCTTTGAGATTTCAAACTTTTACAGAGCAGAAAATTCCCACACTGGACGACACTTAACTGAGTTTACCAGTATTGACATTGAAGCTGCATTCATGGATTACAACGACGTCATGAATGTTTTAGAATCATTGGTGCTAGCAGTTTACAAAGATATTTCAATAAATTGTAAAAAAGAACAAGAAACAATAGAGCATGTGATAGAGGTACCAACAACACCATTTGAGCGAGTTACATACACTCAATGTATCGAGGAATTGAAAAAAGAAGGTGAGCAAGTTGAATTTGGCGATGATTTATTAGATTCACACCTCAGGATAATAGGAAAAAATCATCCCGGGTTTTTCTTTTTGATTGATTGGCCGATGAAGCTAAAGCCATTTTACATTAGAGAAAAAGATGAAGATGCAACACTTTCGCGTTCATTTGACTTGCAGTATGGATTTTTGGAATTATCATCAGGCGGAACTAGACTTCACAATCCAGAGATGCTAAAAGAGAGATTAAGAGAACAAGGCCTAGATCCCATTCAATTCACAGACCATCTTAAGACATTTGATTGGGGAATGCCACCGCATTCTGGATGGGGCATGGGATTGGATAGATTGATGACCACGTTAATTGGAATAGACAATGTTCGTGAAGTGGTATTGTACCCACGAGATCCAGACAGGTTAAGCCCATAGAGGAGATATAGAGAACATGCCATTATTCTGTAAACAATGCAACGATAGGAGATTACCCATAGTTCAAACAACAGAAAAGATCACATTGTGGCTATGTGAAAAATGTGAGAACTTTGTAGATTCTCAAGACGTCATTGTTCGTGAATTAACAAAATCAGAAAAAGACGAAATGAATGCCAAACTGGAGAACTTTAAGAATAATGTGGTGTTGACAGGGGAAAAAATGACCAGAAGAAAAGGTGTGAATTGACTGACAATATTTTAAATTTCTATCATATCAAGCGGTTAGTCAATCATGATTGAACAAGGCGATGCAAAAAAAGTAGTCGAAGTAATCGGAAATAATCTAATTGGAGTATCACATGATTCAAGCAGTTTTGCAAAATTACCAGATTCTTTCTGGGGATACTTTGCTCGAGGACACGATAAAAAAGGAACATTTGGAGTGATAGTCACCTATTCTGAGGAAGGAAAAGACGTTGATGAATTAATTAAAATATATGAAGAATGGGCAGCTAAAAACAAAACAAAATCAGAAGAACCTACTTAGTTTCTTTGAGCAATTTGCGATATCCTGCACACTCTTTACAAACGGGTTTTCCTTTGTAGGCAGGATTGCCATCAGTAATTTTCAGTGTTCCTGGAACAAGTTTACAAATACAACATTGTGCCATAATGTTTTGAGTGGAATTGCATTTAATAAAAATTGATAGTTATTAAAATACAAATTTTTGGAAAAAATCAGACTCAGAATGTTCTAAATTAACAAGAACAACCGATCAATTTTTTTATGTCAGACTAGTCAAAATTAGAAATTATCACATGCTGTAAATGCAAATCAGGAAGTATTTTTCGGAATAGCACAAAACCGAAAAAAGAATTCACTAGAAACATACTCAGATAAGATCATAAAGATATAATTTTTCATTGTAATCAGATAGAAATTTGGATCATTTTTAAATATCATTTAGACGTAGTAGTAATAACGAGAAACCATTGTTCTGCGTCGTAGAATGATCGGTCTGGAAAACACATCATGTTAGGAATACGTCCTTGATTTTGCGTGTTTTCCATGTATCTTGTTGTTTCAAAACAACAGAAATTTGAGATATGCTAATCTAATAATATTTTTTGAGAAGATCATTTGCAGATATTCTTAAACATTTCAGTATTATTTAGAATGGAAATATGTTCATGCTGGAAAAAGGGCAACATTTGTTAGGTGAATAAAAATTAAAAAACTACAAAACACTACGATTTGAAAAAATATGCCCAAATGTATGTACATGCTTATTCAGAGATACATCGATAGGAATTGGCGCTACATTTGAACGCAGTAAGCCTAACAATTGATTTTTTGTAAACCATTGGCTGTAATATCCAAGTTTATTTTTAAATGCCAGTTTTTCCTCATCAAATGAATCTCCATCAATTTGTTTGACCATTTTTTCCATTGGGACATACATCCTTGGAGCTGCAAAAGAAAAATTGTCTCCATTAAATGCGGAAATCAATGCCAATCCATTTTTTCCTGCCAGCCTTATCATGTTATCAAAGAATTGCTGTCTTTTAGCGACATCTATTACCCCAACTGTATTGTACATACACATTACAATCTTTGTAGAATCATCATCAAAGAGTTCATCAATTGCAGGATTTGTCGCATCATAGTTTAGAAATGAAATATCACGATCCTTCATGTCAGATTGTTTATTTTTTGATAATTGTATCATTGATTTGGATACATCTAGACCGCAGTAGGATAGCGAAGTACCCAGAATTGAACGCAGCGCAAACAAAACCCGACCAGTACCAGAGCCCATATCAATTACTGTGTATTTTACATCGGGCTTGATAGTTTTCTTACATAGGTTACTTGTGATTTTAATTTCTTCTGAAAGATAGCCAGATACAACAGGATCAAAGTTTCCTTCAACATTATCATCATATTCAGAGGACATGTCATTCCATGCATCACCATCCATTAAGATACCACATTCACTTTATTCCAAACTAGCAAGTCATTTAATATTTTTATTATTTTTAATCAAATGAAATGACCACATCGTTGTTCTTTGAGAATATTCATCATGTAGAAACCATGTTTTCCTGTGTCATTACACCTGTTTTGAAAAAAATTGTGCTGATTGTTCAAACCCCATACTTTTATAGAATTTATGAGATTCTTTTCTGGTGTTACCAGATTCTAGTCTAATTCTGTAACAATTTTTCTTTTTTGCAAGTTCCATACAATACTGCACTAATTTTTTGCCAATACCCAAACACCTAAGTTTTTCAGTTACAATTAGTTCTGGAATATACATTTCTGTTTTGACACGATTTAATCTTTGTAAATAAATTATGCTAGCAACTCCCACAATTCTCTTATCTTTTTGTGCCACGATAATATTCATTTGAGAATCTAAAAAATAGTCACTGATCTTATTTTTGAATGTCTTAACCTCATCATCATCCAAAGGTCTTGGCCGGTCTAGATCATACAATAAATTAAGAATTTCCGGGATGTCGTCATGAGTAGACTCTCTGAGAAATAATTCCATAAAAATTACAATGTAAATTATGACGTTTAAATAATTTGTAACAAATAATTTTATGAAATTATGATAGCCCTCATCAATTTTTTACGAAACAAATTAGTGCTCATAATTTTAGATACCACGATTCAGTGTTCCATTTCCATATTAGGGAGCACTTTTCACACCGATTACAAGTGTTATTTCCAACATAGATGTGATCTTTTTTTAGATGGTTACAATGTTCGCACCTAGGATCACAATATGAACAAATCACCAAGTTTGTTTTTGCATACAGCAGTTTTGGCCTGCCACATATTTCACATCTTTGCTCTAGTGACATCTCTACAGTTAATCGGTTTAGGAACTATTTTAAATTCAAAAATTAATAGGTATAATTTTTAGAATTAATCCAGATCGAGATCATTCTTAAATATTATTCTGACGTACACGTAATAACGAGAAGCCGTTGTTCTGCGTCGTAGAATGATAGGTTAGGAAAACAATTCATGTTATGGAATGGTTCTAGTTCCGTGGGTTTTCCGCGCATTTCTCGTTGTTTTTAATTTTACAATAACGAGAGATGATTTTCAAATTCAACACATCCACAATTAAATTTTAAAGTCTTGTTATTTTTCTAACTGTTTAAGTTTTGTAGAAAAAACAAACAAACGTTAGGAATTTGCAGCACATGTTCTTGTATTGGTTTGACGTAACGTCATAATGGTATATTCTAACGCATTGTATTTTGCATCACACTCTGATAGGTCAACTGTCGAATCACTCTCTAGCTTTCGTGCAAAACAAAAATCACAAAAAGCAATCACAAAAGAACAATATCAATCCAAATAAAATCAAAGATTAGATTCCAAATTTGAGCCTAAGTCTGAAAATAAGCAAAAGGGTTTCATATCTACTCATGATACTATACTTAGAGACGTGTTTTGATGACATTTGAAAACTTCATTGTGACTGGATTCAAAAGAAGACAAAAAAATATCAATGAAGTGGAAAATAAATCTCAAAGGTTTAGGAATGAACGTAAAATTGCGGAATCTAAGAAGTTTGAAGATCATGCTTTATTTTTGAAAGAAGAATTAGGCAGATATTTCCAGCAATATCGTGAAATTCTCATCACCCATGGGATGATACCAATACACCGTGTAGGCGTTCCAGCTCTTACAGAAAAAGAACTACAAACAGCTGATGAGTATAATTCAATCCATAGACGTTTAACGTGGAGACGGGGAGATTAGATTTCACATTAAGGATGATTCCAAACTCCAATACGCTTAAGTTTATTTTCAACCCAGAAAATTTGTGAGTGAAATAGAAATTAGCGTTGAAGTCCAGCCAGAATTTCCATCAGATAAAGGCAAAGGAATTGCTAGACTAGATACTGATTCCATGAAACGCCTTGAATTGATTTCAGGAGATATTATCGAAATACAAGGTCAAAGAAAAACATATTCAAAATGCCTTGCAAGTCCAAAAGAAAATCACGCACATGGAATTCTCAAAATTGATGGATTAATTCGCAGTAATGCAGGAATTAGTATAGGGAATAGAATTTACATTAAAAAAATTATGGCCACAAGAGCAAAAAAAATAACAATTGCACCCTTAGAAATTATGCCATTTATTGAAGAGTCAGAAATCAAAGAAGCACTAACATTGTTTCCAATAATTAAGGATGATAATGTTGTGTTTGAGAATTTAGGCAAACATGTATTTTTTAGAATACTTGAATCAATTCCACCAAACAGTGCTTTGATCACCACATCTGAAACAGATTTTCAAATTAAAGAATACTATTTTTTAAAGAAGGATAAAAAATTAGAGGAAGGCTCAAAAAATCTAAAACAAAGTTATACTGATGACGAATTTACTGAGGAAGTGTTTCTTCAAATTAAAACAAATTTTGAAAGTTAAATTCTCAACCCCTTTTGTTGTCCCAGACAATATTCAGCTAAATTCTGAACTGCAATCTTTGTAATTGTAATCTCTTGAACTGATTTCAAACCATATTTCGTTTTCAATCCAAACTTCTAATCATATTTTCTTTCTTTCTGAAAGGTTTTTTCCAATAATTCCAAAAATACTCTGATCAAATCATATTCCAACACAATACAATCTAAGATTGACAGAAATAATGGCTAATTCATACAAAGTGTAATGAAAAAATATGTTATTTCTGGTGTCATAATTGGAGGACTTTGTATTTATTTTTTTATGGCACTTGTAGTTTTACCTCAAGAATACTTATCACATAAAGTCATAGAACCACAACCAACACAAGATGTGACACTTTCTAATGATGAACTTATTCTGGGGGAATCCTTCATAATTGAAATAGAAATAGAAAACAAGAATGATGTATCTGATATTTTGGTTACCTCTGTTGCGTTTCCAGGATTACAAGAAATTGGGGATGAGGTAGAGATTATCGGATATGACTATACACAAACGCCAACGTATACTGATCTTGGAGATAAATTAAACTCAGAGTATACATATGGAGAAGAAATTAGTGCCACGTATCCATCAATTGAGGCCCATAGTAGAAATGTTCCAAAAGATACTTCATATCAGATGGCACTTAGAGTTACTCCTCAAAATGTAGGTGTTTTTGAGACTTACATAAAGACCATATCTATACCCCATACAACTGAGCTATCTCACTATCCATATGAGGGCTTTTTGGATACCCAGGGGGAATATGTTTCAGTGTTTGTCGTCACAGTCAAGCCTTAATTATAAAATCAATGGATCTTGAGTATGAAAATACTACAGAGACGTTTTTTATCAGAAAATATTTCAAAGAAAATATTTTTTGTGTCTAATTTTGTAATTAGTTTTGGAATTTTATTAACTATTGTTAGTGGTGGATGGGATGTTACAAACCATCTACTAAACAAACCTGAAACCTTTTTCTCTACATCTCATCTATTACTGTACAGCGGAGTAATTGTCGCACTTTTTGGAACAATAATCATGATCAGTCAATGGTATAAGATGCCAATTGATGAAAAATTTTGTTATAGTTTTTCAGTAAAACTTGGAATGATTGGAATTCCAATATTGCTTGCAGCAGGCCCTGTCGATTTTTTATGGCATAGTAATTTTGGACTGGATGGGCTTCTTAGCCCACCGCATCTAACATTAATTTCTGGAATGTTTCTTTGCGCAGTGGGTTCGATGATCTCCAATCTTAGGTTTGGATTAGCATACAAGAAAAAATCTTATTCGATATATCATTTTTTAGTGCCTCTGGCCATATTGCCTGTATGGATAGTTTCTTCAGCATTTTTGTATTCGTTTTCTTTGCCTTTCTCTGAAACCGAGCATTTTGATTTTAATCCTGGAATTTATTTTGCCGCAGTTTTTGCAACCCTTTCTATGCCATTTTTGAACTCAACCATTCTAATTTTAACATCAAAACTTGTAAACTACAAGTTTGGAATATTATCAATTACCGGAATATTTTTGCTTATCATTAATGTTGCAAATTCGATTCTTCCAAATCCTGCACTAATTGAGACCATTCCATTTTATTTTTTAACCATAATTCCATTTATTGCAGCTGATGTCATACTATCTACTAGTCAGAGACGTTCAGCAATATATGCAGCAGGGATAATTGTAGCTTCAACGTTTTACTTTTCGTATTTTCCCTTGATTACACACGTATACAATGAAGTAATCTATGACAGAGTGGTATCTGGAAGCATGACCTCAAACGTGTATTTTGAGATGATGCCAGTTGTGTTCCCAATAATTATTGGTCCTGCAATTATTATGGGAATGGTTGGAACTGGCTTTGCAGATAAGATCTTTTGGAAAATTAAGAGGTGAAAATGGTTTTTTATTCAATGTAAAATAAATTAATATGATTATTATTCTTTAAATTTACGATCATATACATGACAGGAATTTCAGCTGAATATGTTGTACTAATTATTGGAGTAATGGCTGCAGGAATTACAATTCCAAAGAAATCATTTTGACTAGATGGGTCTTCTCCGTAGATGTATCGTGACGATGATTCAATGAAAGTTTTAAGGAAAAAGAGAACTAAATAATCGAAAAACTAGTTGAGTGGGGTTTGACAAGTACCCATCAGAACAGTTTCCCGGTCAAAAGAATCCGGATTGATTTTTCGTTTTAGAATTTGTTTCATTTCAAAATCATTATGCATGTTACACTAATAACTCGAACTTGTATAGCTACACGGTCTGATTTTAATTATTCTGCATTAAATGAGATCTTAAAATCACACATCTTCTCCGTAGATGTATCGTTTCAATGATTGTAAAAAACACTGAGAGAAAAAGAGAACTAAATCATGACTTTGTACAAATCTATAGAGTTGAGTACGATAAAACCCAGTGATAAAGGCAAAAATTACAGAATTGAATAAATTTCCAATCTTATGGTTTACGTTTTGTCATGTCTTGCCGTAGATGGAATTCAGAATTATTTTGATTGGCAATTGTAATGGATGGTTTAACTTTTTTAGTTCTAGTCTTTTCTGATACAGTTTTTGTATAAAATCAGGGTATTGATAAATACCAGATTCGTGTATGAACTGATAACTTTCAAGAATCCTGTAGAAGGTTGTACTTTCACAGGCTTGAAGTTCTGCTTGTGTTACATATGTTTGAAATACCCCACTAGGAAAAATTATCTTTTTATTATTTCAAAATGGAAATGATGAAATTATTTAATCTGAAATATTTATTCTGATCTTAAAGAATCCCAGCAAAGCATATTATCTTCAAACTTGACACAAAGTTATGCCATCATTTACGGTAAATACTCATAGAACAGATCCTTACAAGAACTTTAAGTTCAGAATAAAGTGTAATGGTAAATACGTTGCAGGAATCTCAAAAATTTCTCCACTAAAAAGAAGTACCGAAGTCATCGAGTACAGAGACGGAGCAAACTCAAATAACATACAAAAAATGCCTGGATTTACAAAATATGGGTCTATCACATTAGAACGTGGAGTCACACATGATGTAGAATTTGAAAACTGGGCAAATCAAGTTTTCAATCTTAGTGGAGGTAAAGGCTCAGAGATGTCTTTGAAGAATTTTCGGAGAGACATTGTTCTTGAAATGTTCAACGAGGCAGGAATATTAGTAATTTCATACCTAATTCACAGATGTTGGATTTCTGAATATGATGCATTGCCTGAACTTGATGCTAATTCCTTTGCGATTGCAATCGAGAAAATCACTCTAGAAAATGAGGGGTGGGAAAGAGACTTGTCAGTAAAAGAGCCTTCTGAATCATAATTTTTCTTCAAAATGTCTGTCAAAAGAACCACAAGCAGGATAAAAATTCTAAAACCCAGGAAAAAAACAAAATCTGAGACTAGAAATCCGAAACCAGGGGAAAAACTTCAAACAAGAATAAAAAACATAACGTCGGAGAAAAAACCTAAAATTCCACTGGGTATTCTGTCGGACAAAAACCCTGATGTGATAATAGATTTTGAATATGATGATGGGCTACTTTTCATAGGAATTGAAAACATAGGGGATGATTCTGCATATGATGTAGCAGTTAGATTCAACAAGAAAATTTTAGGAATGCAAAAGACAAAAAACATTTCTTCACTTCAAATTTTTCAGTCCTTAAAGTTTTTACCTCCGAGGAAGGAAATTAAAATACTTGTAGATTTATTTCAATTCTATTTGGCAGGAAAACAACCACTGTTGATAAGTACCGGTATTTTCTTTAGAAACAAGAAAAAACAAGCATTTCAAAATTTAATACAGCATGATTTATCAATATACAAAGACATTGCAGAAATTTATCATGTTAAAAAACCATCTAACAAATAAACAACCTGGTTATTTTATTTCCAAATCTACATCTTCAGTTGCAATTTCCAATGTCTCTATCACAACCTCATTACCTTTGGCATTTAGTGTTGAACCACTATATTTTGTAGGCCAACAATTTCTTAATTTCCATGTTACAAATGGCTCTTTTTCTTCATTTAGAATATTAACTGTGATGTCTCTTCTTTCAAGAGTTCCTTGTTTTGCTTGCTTGAACCAATCATATAGTTCTGATGACTTTATCAGACCACGTTTTAGGATCAGATTTGTATATTTTGTACGACCGGGGATTTTTCTTACATTTGATAAAACATCCGAACCATCCCTATACTCTATGACTTCAATTTCTGATTCTGGAAGAATCACTTCTTGAAAAGTAGTGGTTTCGCCTCCAAAATTTACTGTAAACTGAAAATTCGTTATTGGAATATTATCTGAACCAACCATAAACCAATAAAATACTTGTATTAATTAAGTCTAAAACAAAATTTTGCAAAAAATGTGTTTAACTTCTTCCAAAGAATTGGATTATTAATTTACTAATAAAATGGATTTTTGTCTTTATCACTGATTTTACAGTGCTCAATTGTACAATTTTGTGCGTAAACAGGCATAGAGCGAGATATTGTATCCTTTGCTACAGATTCTATCTGTACTAGTAAACAATTAGACATTGATTCAGATAAACTAGGTGATTTTTTATTTGACGGTTCCTTTGTCCCTTTACTGTCAATTATCTACCAACACCAAAACAGAAAACAAGATTTTGGTTCTTCAGTCATTTGTATCGGTGTTTCGTCAATAGATACTTGAATTTGTGATTCTAATTCTCGGTATGATTTTTCATGTTCATTTGCTATTTCTATATGTGCATCAAATTCTGTAATTGTCATATTTGCTTTTTTCAACATAGAAGCAGAATAGACAAATTTCCAGTAGGCCTTTTCATATTCATTACTTGAAATTAGTTGATTTCCTTCTTTTTGAGTCCATTCTGCTTTAGCGATAAATTCTTTTATAGAATTCAACGATTTCCATGCCTTATGATAGAATTCTTTTCCTTGCGCACTATCATACTCTGATAAATTTAGCAAATTTTGTTTTTCATAGATTAAATTTTTGAAAAGATCAATATCCGAATTGACTCCATTTTGAAAGTCTAGTGCTCGTATTAAAAATTGTTCAGAAGTTATTTTGCTAAATTTGGTTTCTTTTGTAGTTAATACTGGTGATTCAACATTTTTTGTTTCTAGTTCTTGGACTGATTTCTTTGAAATAAAGGATTTTTTGGACAGCCAAGTTTGATAGTCATAGATTGAAGGATACATGATACTATTTGGATTATCGCTGTGTCCTAACCCTATTGCATGACCTATCTCATGAATTGTAATTGCTAGAGCATACTCTTCATCAACTAGTTCAAATTTCTTGTTGAGTCCCTCCCCTATCATAAAACCCAAAGTGATGGCAACATATGGTTTGCCATATTGATTTTTTGTATTAGTTGTATAATATCCTAATTTTTTTGTATTAGTTTCTTCGTCTGTTTGATATTCACTTGCCCACTGCACAATAAAATCTGCATGCTCTAAGTTTGAAACTTGGTAAAAAGCGATGTCAGGAAATTGTTCTTGCCAATATTGTGTAGCATGATATAACAAGTTACCAAATTTAGGTTCCCAGTGCTTTGGCATATCTCCAGCAAATATTTTCCAATCCTTAGCTTCTGCATCATAGATTGGAAATACAATAATTCCAAAAAGTATTCCTATAATGACATAGTTTATTTTTTTCACTTGAATGATTTAGTGCATTTTTGTTATAATGATTTTCCAACAAATTCTACTTCGTCATTATCTAAGTTATATCGCGTTTTTTGTGACTGCGAGGGGGGTTTTCCCTTTTTAGAGATTATCAGTAATGTGTTTAGTAAATTCCAAAGTACTCTCATCCCCACCAATATCCTTTGTCTTTACCCCTGATTTAACCAAATCAAAGATTGTGGATTCCAATTTTGCTCCAACCTCAATGCATTTGGAATCACTGTGTTTGTTTCCTAACCAGTCAAGCATCATCTTAATAGACAACAAAAAGGATGACGGATTTGCAATGTTTTGCCCTGCAATGTCAAATGCAGCTCCGTGAACTGGTTCAAACAATGCAAAATCATCTCCAATGTTGGCAGCTGGTGCCATCCCCAACCCTCCAACCACTTGAGAAGATTCATCAGATAAGATATCACCAAACAAATTCGTGGTTACTATAACATCAAACTTTTCTGGTTGACGAATTAGGTTCATTGCACATGCATCAACATACATTTGTTCAAATTTAATGTCAGGATAATCCAGAGAAATCTCAGTGCAAGATTTTGCAAACAATCCATCAGTAATTCTCATCACATTTGATTTGTGAACACATGTCACTTTTTTCATCGAATTACGCTGTTTTGCAGTTTCAAATGCATATTTTGCAATTCTTTTGGAAGCTTTCTCTGAAATTATTCTCAATGCCACTGCGGAATCCCCCAAGCTAAACTCTTTTCCAGTGTAAAGATCCTCTGTATTCTCTCTAACTATCACCATGTCAATATCATCACGCAATGCAGGCATGTGTGGATATGATTTTGCAGGTCTAATGTTGGCATAAAGATCAAGCATTCTCCTTAACACGACAATGACATCAGCTGCACTCTCACCAACTGGCGCCTTCAAACAGACATCAGAATTCTTTATTGTAGTGATGGTCTCATCAGGAAGTGCTTTTCCGGTTTCAGACAAAGCCTTATCACCAGCTGATAATTTTGTAATGTCAAATTTTAAGTCAAGTTTATCATGAATTGTGGTTAAAACAGAAATTGCAGATTCTGATAATTCAGGACCAATCCCATCACCAGTGATTAATGATATTGTATACATGATTACACGTCACATAAAGGGAGATTTTAGGATTTAGTTGACTTGTTTTTCTTTGAGCATCTTTTTGAGCATGATTCTGTTAATTCCATCAATTACTGCTTGGACACTAGTGGTCACAATATCCTCACCGACAGATTTTGATGAAACTCTATTCCCCTGTGCATCCTCCACACTGATTGTTACTTCACAAAGGGCAGTAGAACCGCCGCTGATTGATGCCAAGCCATAATCTTTGATTCTCAATTCGGAAATTCTTCCAGTAATTGTTTGAATCGCATTTAGGGCAGCATCAACTGGACCTACACCATGATCAGTTCCAATAAACTCTTTTCCGTCAATGTTTAATTTTACAAATGCATAAGGCATTGTTCCAATTCCAGTAGATACTGAAAATCCAGTTAGCTGAACAATTCTTTTGATTCCTTTTTCACCCAAAACATCACTTGCAATAGATAGCAACTCCACGTCTGTGATTTGTTTTCCTTGATCACCTAGCACTTTGATTTTATCAAGAATCTGTTGTGATTGCTCTTCGGTTGTTTTGACCCCAAACTCTTCAAGCATTGCATCCATCCCATGAATTCCGGCATGTTTTCCAACACGAAGTCGTCTCTTTCTTCCAACTAATTCCGGACTGATTGGCTCATATGTTAAAGGATTATTCAATACGCCATGAGTATGAATTCCAGACTCATGACCAAATGCATTATCTCCAACTATAGCCTTGTTTGGCTGAACTTTAATGCCTACAATCTTTGAAACGTATCTGGATGTTTCATAGATTAATTCAGATTTGATGTTAGTTTCATACTTTTGCTCATATGGTAAACATTGCAATGCCATGGAAAATTCTTCCAATGATGCATTTCCTGCTCTTTCTCCAATACCATTAATCGTCACATGTGCACATGATGCACCTGCATGAACTCCAGACAATGCGTTTGCAACTGCCAATCCAAAGTCATTATGACAGTGAACACTTACGGGAAGCTTTGTTACCTCAACTGCATCGCGAGTTAAATCTGCCATATATTCAGGGGTTGAATATCCTACAGTATCAGGAATATTGACTCTGTCAGCTCCTGCTTTTGCAACCTCACCAAATACTTTTTTTAAGAATTCTCT
>Ga0224513_10000470_pt1 | contig 14979 bp, 13 predicted proteins | sample SF_May12_sed_USG_5_FD_169109 | JGI IMG/M metagenome (GOLD analysis project Ga0224513, IMG submission 169109) | Sediment microbial communities from San Francisco Bay, California, United States - SF_May12_sed_USGS_21 | ecosystem: Environmental > Aquatic > Marine > Sediment | place: USA... | reverse complement strand
TTCACATCCAACTGCCCTTCCTACGAGGTCCTCCAGCAACCTCCTGAGCCGGACATCCGGCCAGATGGTTCGGCCGATCCTGGTCGGCGGATCCTGGGTCAGTGATTCATGGGAGGACCAATTGATGAAACCGATCGTACTTTTGCTTGTCGCGTTGATTTCGGCGGGCGCATCAACAGCTGTGGCCGACGACGAGGCCCGGATTGCTGGAGTCGTGTTATCGGTCGCAGGTGACCCGGTCGCCGGCGCTGTTGTGTCTCTGCCGGAGCTTCGGCGTGAAACGACAACCGACGGGGATGGCCGTTTCGTTTTCGAAAATCTACCTGAGGGCGAGTATCTGGTCGGGGTGTCTTCTCTGCGCTTTGGTGGTGCTGTCGTTCGGACGGAGGCGAGCGACGGTCCGGCCGATATTATCGAAATAACGCTCGACAAAATTGTTCACTCGGGAACCGTTTCGGTCACGGCCGCCGGTGTGGCGCGGAGTCTTTCCGAGCTTACGACACCGGTCGATCTGCTGGTCGGAGACGATCTCCAGCGCCGCAAGCAGTCGACGCTAGGCGAGACCCTCGCCCAACAACCGGGGGTCACGGCAACCTCGTACGGGCAGGGCTCGAGCCGGCCGGTGATCCGGGGTCTCGGCCAGGATCGAATCCGCATCCTGGAGAATGGACTCGACACCGGTGATGTGTCGTCGATCGGGCCCGACCACGCAGTCTCGATGGATCCGTTGGCGGCCGAGCAGGTGGAGATTGTCCGCGGCCCGGCGACAGTGTTATGGGGCGCCAACGCGATTGGCGGTGTCGTCAACGTGCTCGACGGCCGCGTGCCGGATCGACAGGCATCCGCACCAGTGAGTGGTGCTGTCGAGCTCGAGTACGGCTCCAATTCCGAAAAGACCGCAGGTGCCGTGAAGCTCGACGGGGGAGGAGGAAGGTGGGCCTGGCACCTCGATCTCTACGCCCGCGACCAGGACGACTACTCGAGCCCAGCGTCGACCTCGAGCGGCGAAAATGGACACCATGATGACGGAGTGGAGGAGCCCGAGAAAGACGTTATAGAAAATTCCTGGGCGGAGGCCGTCGGCGCAACACTCGGTGGATCGTATGTGACTGAACGAGGCTTCGTAGGGATCGCATTCGGCGGCTACAGAACCGATTACGGTATTCCAGGCCATCACCATCATGAGCACGACATGGACGGACAAGGCGAGGTTGAGGAAGAAGAGGGTGTCCACTCGGAACTGGAGCAGAGGAGGGTGGATCTCCACAGTCAGCTCGACGACCCGTTTTGTGGGTTTTCTGCGTTGCGGTTGTCGGCCGGCTGGCGGGACTATGACCACGAGGAGATCGCAGGCGACGAGATCGGCACGCGATTCGAGAACCGGTGGTCCGAGGTGAGGCTGGATCTTCTCAACCAGCGCGTCTTTGGTTTCGAGGGAACTCTCGGCCTCCAGTACGTCAACCGGGATTTTGCCGCCTTTGGTGATGAGGCGTTTGTCGCACCCACTGACACCACAAAGTTGGGCGCCTTTGTTTTCGAGCAGACGGCCGCTGAACCGGTGGGTTTCGAGTTCGGTCTTCGCTACGACGACCAGGACACCAGAACGTCGGATGCAGGGCTACCGGACCGGGAATTCAGAACCTGGACAGGTTCGGTTGGTGTGGTGTGGGATATTTCTGACAATTGGGGGCTTGGCGCCAGCCTCAACCGGCCCGAAAGGGCGCCAACTCCCGAGGAGTTGTATTCGAACGGCCCCCACGCTGCCACCTTTTCCTATGAGCTCGGGAATCCATATCTCGACCCGGAGGTGGGCAACGGTCTCGAGACCTCCCTTCGAGTAACCTACGATCGCTTCGAAACGACCTTTTCCGCCTTTGTGACGAGGTATGACGGATTCATCTACCTCGCAGACACCGGTGAAGAAATCGAGGGTTTCGAGGTGCTCCAGTTCACACAGGGCGACGCCGAGTTCAAGGGTTTCGAGCTCCACGGACACCTCGAGATCCTCCACGGATCACGGAGTCATCTGCACCTGGGGTTCTCCTACGATCAGGTGGATGCGGAGTTCTGCGATACCGGTCAGCCGTTGCCCAGGATCCCTCCGCGGCGCGGGCGGCTGGCGTTGATCTACATGGCGGAACGGTGGGATGCCCGGATCGAGGGGTGGTGGGTCGACGACCAGTTGGAGGTCGCGGAGCACGAAACACCAACGCCGGGTTACGAAATGCTCAACGCGAGTGTTGGATACAAGATCTTTTCCGGCAGGGTGGTACACGAATTCCTGCTTCGGGTGCGGAACCTGAGCAACGAGGTTGCATACAACCACGTTTCGTTCCTCAAGTACCAGGCACCGTTGCCCGGGCGCGACGTGTCGTTGGTGTATCGAGTCTTGTTCTGAAGTGCCTTCTCGGTCTCTGAATGAGCGTGCGGCTCGGCTGGAGTCACGATTCCAGGTGCCTGAAGGTCGGCAGGACCTTTTCGAAGATCACCAGAAGCACGAACGGAATGAAGAAAATGACGGCCGCGGCGAGAATGCCCTCCTTTTCAAACATCCCGGGCACGTAGGTCTCACGAAATCCGGTCATGCTCTTTGAGAACATCTGGCCGCCGATGACGACATTCCAACGCATCGCCAGCACCTGCAAAAGAAGAAGAAGCGAGGAGACCATCGTGAGCGTGTTTCGGATCCGGTCGTCCATGTAGCGATCCATGAGGACGACAATGCCGAGCAGGATGAGCGGGATCAACCCGCCTCCCACCATTTGCAGCGAGATGAACGAGAACGAGAGCTGATGGGTGAGGAGGTGGCCAATCACTTCCCACTCCTCGGCCCGCTCGTAGGCCAGCATCATGATTTCAAGCAACTCCATGGTCAGCGACATGATCATGAACAACCACAACCAACGAGCCATTGCCGAGATCGCGAGTCGTTCGATCGGCATGCCCTTGAGCTTCATCGCAATCTGGTAGAGCACGATCAGCAACGCAATGCCTGAAACCATGGCCGAGAAAAGAAAAATCACCGGCATCAGGGGTGTCGACCACCACGGGTTGGCCTTGAGGGCGCCGAAGAGGAAACCAACGTATCCGTGCAGCAGGCAGGCCATCGGGATGCCGATGGCTGCGAGCACCCGGGTGATCTTTCGATCGATAGCCTGGGCCTCTGGAGAGGTGTCGTAGACGCCGAGGGCGAGGGCGGCAAAAAACCAACGCTTGAGACCCCGGGAGCGGGCGGCGGTGTCAATGATGTCGACCCGAAAGACAAACCACACCTCGAGGAGGAGGACGATGAAATACGAGGCGTAGAGGATTCCAAACCCCGCCATCGCCGAAGTGAAGTTGGGTGTGATGATGACATTGATACCTCGTTCAGGATGCCCAAGGTGGTTGAGCAGGGGCAGTCCGGCAACCGCGAGGAAGCACAGTGCGGTGGCAAGGGCGAAGCGACCGAGCGGCTTGAACTCCTCACGCCCGAAGACGTGGTAGAGCGACGAGACGAGGAACGCACCGGCAACCAGCCCGGTGATGTAGGGGTACATCACGATCATCAGGCTCCAGTGGATGTGGATATCGTTCGGAAAAAGGAAACCGGTCAACTCCGGAGACATCAGCGCACCTCCATATCGAGGCCGAGGTAAAAGGCCTGAGGACGGGTGAGCAGCTCGGGCTGGAGGACCTCGACGCGCTGTGTGGCGAGAATCTCGATGACTTCGTCGTCGGGATTCTTGCGATCGCCGAGCCGCCGCGCACCGACCGGGCAAATCTCGACGCACGCCGTCTTCCTCCCCGTGGTGATGCGGTGATAGCACAGGGTGCACTTGTCGGCGGTGTGGGTTGTGGGGTTGATGAACCGGCTGCCGTACGGGCATGCCTGGACACAGTAACCACAGCCGATGCAGTGTTCCGGATCCACCAGCACAACGCCGTCACGGGTGGCGAACGACGCGCCGACCGGACAGACCTGGATGCAGGGGGTCGCATCGCAATGGTTGCAGAGCTTTGGAACAAAGAAACCTTTGCGGACGCTGAGACCGGTGGCGACCGGCTCGAACCCATGCTCGGCGCCATCGGGAGAGTCGATGAAGGCCTCGCCTTCGGCGGGAATTTCGTAGCGCTCGACCCACGTCCGATACATATTTTCCGGGACCGAATTTTCGGCTCGGCAGGCGCGGACGCAGGAGCCGCAACCGATGCACTTGGTGGTATCGATGAGATAGACCCAGCGGTGGCGATCCCAATCGTAGTCGGCACCGGCAATGCCGGCCGAAGATCCCTCGGGAAGGATGAGAGCGATGACCATGCTTCCCGCAAGGGCGGAGCTCGATCGGTTCAGGAACTCCCGACGCGAAATCGGAACGAGAGGGCGGGCGGAGTCTTTGTCATGACGTGCCATGGTGTCTCCTCGTCATCAAATCGGTGAGTGGGGGTCGTGGCATTCGAAACAAGCGTCGGGCGTGAACTCGCCGCCATTGGAGAGGACGTGCTCGCGGACGTCGACCTGCGGAAAATCTGCCGGACGTGCTTCCAGCCGGAGGTGGCACAGCTCGCACAGCTCGCGGCTGCGGTGGACCGGCATTTCGGCCACCACCTCTCCTTCCTCGAGGTCAACGTGGAAGGCGACGGGCCCGTGGCACGATTCGCACTGCACCGAGGCATGCACTCCGCCGTCGTGTTCGGCGTACTCGGCGTCGTGGCACATCGCGCAAGAATCGTTGCCGCCGTGGCGAATCGGTTTGTCGCGGTGCTCGGCTACCGCTGCACCTCGGTACGGCCCGAACTCGCCCCAGGTCTCCGGAACGAATAGCGACCTTCCGAGGACCATGGCAATGAGTACTGCAAGGAGCAGAATGACCGCCCGGAAAACGTGTTTCGCGTGAATCAGAGGACTCTCAGGATTCATGGGGCGGGACCTCCTTGGTGGAGTGAAGACTCTCGAGACGATCGTGAGCTTCCGATGTCAGAAGCCAGCGGAAGAGTGATCGAGGTACGGGCGTTTGTTCGGTTGACACCGCAGGAAGGTCCTCGCGTGCAGTCACCCAGCCGAGAAAGCCAGGTTCATGTAGGGGAGCTTCCAGATGGTCTGGGAGTCGGTCCCGAGACGCGAGCCAGGGGAGGAAACCCAGTCGGCTGAGCCCTGAGCAGGCGCGGTTCGGGAGTAGATCGGGTGACGTCAACCAAGCCAACGGGGACGATCTCAAGCGCTGAAGCGACCGCTGTTCGTGGCCTCGCGGCACCTCCTCGCGCTCGATGATCCATTTCCCGAAAACCAGAAGCCGTCGCCAGAATCTGAGTCGTCCGGCGGCTGCTGGTGGTTGAGTGGTCACTCTGGATCGTCCTTTAATGAAGCCTATTCATAATCAATTGATCAATGTCGCAATCATGGTATCTTCGAAGGCGGACAGTTTCAAGACCTTTTCATGATTAATAGACTCTGTCTCAGGAGTGTATCATGGATGAGCGACTCAAAAAATTGGAAGAGGCGGTTGGGGCTCTCGAGGTTGCCGTCTCCCGTCAGGACCGTCGGATAGCAGCCCTCGAGGGTGTGACTGCCGAGGCTCCGGCCGTTGCTGGAGAGGTCACCGAAGCTGTAGCGCCCGTCGATCCGGCGGCTGAGGCTCTCCCCGACCAGTGGCCGATTACGGCAGTAAGGGGCACGCCCGCGTTGGCTGGACGAAGCCTGTTGATTCTGGCTGGTGCGTTCCTTTTACGCGCCTTGACTGAAGCCGGAACGTTGGCGACCGGCATGGGGGTGGTCCTCGGTCTGGCCTATGCCGCGAGCTGGATCATCGCAGCAGCCATGGCTGCTCGAAAGGGTGCGAGGGGGAGTGCCGGCTTCTTCGCGGTGTGCGCGGCCTTGATTGCGGATCCCCTGATTTTCGAGGCATCGACCGAGTTTGGGGTGCTGTCATCGACGGGCAGCGCGGTCACGCTTTCGATCATGACTGCCGCCGGCCTATTTGTCGCATCGCGCTGGCGCCTCCAGGAATCGGCGTGGGTCTTCGTCGTTGGCGCGATGGTAACAGCGGCAACGTTGGCGGTGGTGCGACCACCGGGCGAAGAGGCCACGGCCGTGCTGGTCGCCCTTGGACTGGCAGCCGTGTGGCTGGCCGGTCGCCATGGCTGGGAGTTCTTGAGGTGGCTGACCGCGGTCGGCGCCGATGTCGGAGTGCTTCGTTTGACAGCCATGGCTGCGGTACCCGGTGGGCCGCACGGTATCGACGCTCCGCATGGGCTCCTGGTCGCTGTGCTTCAGGGTGTCCTGCTTATTGGATACGCGGGTTCTTCCTTCGTGCGTGCCCTCAGGGGCCGCAACCCGATTCGTGTATTCGACTATCTGCAGACGGCTGTGGCGTGGGCGATTGGCTGGGGCGGCGCCGTCCAGCTTGCCCGGGCAAACGACTCCGGGAGTCGTGGTCTAGCGGTGTTCGCTCTCCTTGTAGGGTTTGCCTCCTATGCAGGGGCTTTCGGGGTTGTGGATCGGCGATACGGTAGGAACAAATCGTTTCTTTTCCTTTCGTCACTCGGACTTGCCCTCGTGTTACTCGGTCTCCTGGGATCCATCGGTCCAGCGAGTGCAGTGGTGTTGGCGGTGCTTGCTCTGATCGCCGCAGCTGCCGGCAGTCGTTGGGACCGGGTGACGCTCCGCGCACACGCGGCGTTGCTCCTCGCGGCGGCGTGGATTTCGAGCGGAGTTGCTGCGGAGGTCGCAGGAGATCTCAGTGGTCGAGCAGGGTTCGATGCTGTGCCGAGCGCCGTCGCAATCATCGTTGCCTTCCTGACTGTGATGACGACGCTGGTGGTGCTCTTTGCTCGCAGATTGAAGGCATCGGGCTGGGTGCAACGGCTGCCGCTCACCGCACTTCTCGTCATGAGCGGCGTCGTTGTCGCGGCGACGCTGGTTTCAGTGGCGGCAATGGTGGCGCCGGGCTCGACGCTGTGGATGGGAACGGTGGCCCTTTCGGCGCTGACCATCGTCGCCGCGGTCCTGGCGTCGCGATGGGGAATCCGGGAAGCCGGCTGGGTTGTGTATCCGCTCCTGGCCCTCACCGGATTGCGGGTCTTACTCACGGATCTCGCGTCGGGTCGAACCGTGGTTTTCGTGATCGCCCTCACCGCCTATGGTGCGGCCCTGATTGTGTCACCGAAACTGTTGCGATCTCTCCGCGCTCAGACACAAGACTGAATTGTCCGAACGGCGGTTTATCCGTCGGTTCTAGATTCAGCCTCCCGGCGAAGGTTGTTGGTGCAGTCTTGGTAGGCGTGCTGAACGCCCGTTTTGATCAGCGCCCGGAGATGGTCGTCGGCCAGGCTGTAGTAGACCGATCGGCCCTCACGCGTCGCCTGCAGCATGGCGCGGTCGCGGAGAAGCCGGAGTTGGTGGCTGATGGCGGAGATCGAGAGGCCGGTGTACTCGGCAATTTCAGAGACGTTGAGGCGGTCGGCTTCGGTGAGCGCGTGGACGATTCTGATCCGGGTATGATCGGAGATGGATGAAAAGAGTCGGCTCAGGCATTCGACGATCCAGTCCGGGAGTGCCTCGGGCACGGACGAAAAATCTTCCAATTTGTTCATGCACTCATATTCTCAAGGATTTGAAATAAGTCAAATCTTGAGATTGTAGAAGGTTTTAAGACTCGATCGCTGTGAATAGGCCTTCAGAAATCCAGGTTCGGAACCATCGGAAAACCTTCGCTTGCTGTCTTTGGGACTTCGAGGCGGCAGCGGTCGCGAGGGCTTCGCCGAGAGGTGCTCCCTCGACGATTGCTTTCAAGAGGTCGTACTCCGCGCGGCTCAGTTCGAGGCGAAGGACCGAGTAGTCGCGACGGTAGAGGACGACCCAAGTGGCGCGGCGGCGCGGCCCCGGCGACGGCCGGTCCTCGTGGTAGGCGACCAGATTCGGGATGACTGCGTGTTTGAATGCGAGCAGACGGAGGGCTGGGATGGGCCGGAGCCGCGCCTCTTCCCACGCGTCGGGTGGCACCGCTTCCAACTCTTCGCTTCCGAGTACTGGCGATTCCTCTTCGTCGAAGACCTCTGTCATCGCGAGTTCGAGGCGTGCAAGATCGTGGAGGAACGCGGCGTCGTGCCATTGGGGTTCGTCGAGGAAGAACTGCGGCAAATGGTCGCCGAGGCGGTTGAGGGTGTAGCTGGTGGACGGGTAGCGCTGAACGTACTCGCGCACCAGGTGGGAGAACTGACGGTCGCCGAGGTGATATCGGATCACCGGGTAGTCGGTCTCGAGAGCCTCCTCCATCCGCATCAGGTACATGCCGTGATAGACGCCGACACGTTCGGCGGAGGTCATGGAGTGCGACGGCAGAACCACATCGCTCAGCCGTTCACTCGGGATCTTCTGCTCGGCGCCATCGGACTCGATCGCCTCTTCGATGGTGCCGGGGTGGGCGACCACCTCCTGCATCCAGTGCTGCAGACGGGCAAGCTCAGGTCGATCAAGCGACATTGGCCACCTCCTGCCGGCGCCAATCGCCCGCCTTCAACACTTCCTGGTGGACGACCTCGAAGGGCGGGATGTCGGCATCCCATTCGAGCAGGGTGGCGCGGAGGCCAACGGTGCGGATCGTGTGCCCAAAGAGTTCCCACACCGGATCCACGACGTGGTCCGAGTGGGTATCGATGATGTGCGTGCCCTTGTTGGTGTGGCCCGCCAGGTGGTACTGGCAGACGCGGTCGGCCGGAATGGCGTCGATGTAGGCCACCGGGTCGTAGCCGTGGTTGTAGGCGGATACGTAGACGTTGTTGACATCGAAGAGCAGCCCGCAGTCGGCCTCTTCGGCCAGCCGTGCCACGAACTCCCATTCCTTCATGTCGTCATCAGCGAACTCGAGGTACGTGGAGGGGTTTTCGAGAACCAGGGGCCGTTCGAGAAAGTCCTGAATGACCTTGATGCGTTCGACCGAGTGGGCGAGGCTCTCCTCGGTGTAGGGGAGGGGGAGGAGATCGTGGGTGTTGCGGCCGAGGACCCCGGTCCAGCAGATGTGATCCGACACCCAGAGCGAGCCGGTACGTTCGGCGAGCGCCCTGACCTTGGCCAGGTATTCGAAGTTGATCGGATCGGTGGAGCCGATCGACATCGAGACCCCATGCATGACAGTCGGGTAACGCTCGGCGATCTGGTCGAGCATGAAGAGCGGCCGGCCGCCGGTGTCGAGGTAGTTCTCGGTCAGGATCTCGAAAAACCCGATATCGGGCTTCTCCGAAAGGATGTGGGCGTAGTGGGTGGTGCGAAGACCGACACCGAGCCCGAGGTCCGGCAGTCCCCAACGGTTGTTTTGCATATCAATCCCCCTCAAGGTGCCACGTTCCGCATTGATGCATTACGGAAGAATGGAGCGTTTGCGGCGCGCCACGTCTGTAATGCATCAATGCGGAACGTGGCACCTCAGTGGCTGCGGGCCCCGAGCTCACGCCCGGGGCCCACGACCGATGTTCCTCAGGCCTTCTCGCCCTTGACCGGAACAGCGCAGCCGCCTTTGCCCTTGCACGAGTTCTTGGCAGCGCAACCGTTGTCGCCGGATTTGCAGCCGCCGAGGCCCTTGCAGTCGTTCTGGCCCTTGCAGCCGTGCTTGGCAACTTCGGACGCGCAGCCGCCCTTGCCCTTACACGAGTTCTTTCCCGCACAGCCGTTGTCGCCGGATTTACAGTTGCCCTGGCCTTTGCAGGCGTTCATGCCCTTACAGGCGTTGCGCTCGGAGGCATTTTTGGCCTCGTCGCCGGACTTGCCGCCACAGCCGTCCTTGCCGCCGCAGCTGTTCTGGCTCACCTCGGACGGAGTGCTCGCCGAGCCCGCGGCGGGCACCATCACTCCGGCGCCCGCGATCATTCCCGCCATCGCCGCGTTGACCAGGAGTTTTTTCATTTTCGAGTTCATGCTGTCTCCCTTCGAACGGTTCGAATTCTGGTTGATTGATTCGACACAAAATGATTGAGTCTGCGTCTCTGTGTGTTTCTAAAGTGAAGTTGCTGTCAGAGCCACTCAAGGTTACAGACGGACCGAAAGATCAGGGGGATTCGGGGCTCAGGGAACCAATGGGCATCCGCTCCGAGCGCAGGATCCTGCGCAACAGAGCGTCGAGGCTCAGCTTGCCGGCCCCGTAGAACACGAGCCACAGTAGGAAGAGGAGGAAGGTGAAGGCGGTGACGTCGGTCGGTGACAGTTGCGAAGCGCTTTCCCACGAGGCGAGGAAATCCGATGTGTCGGCCGTCAGGAGGGCGACCACCATCGTCACGGTGAGGCCCGAGGCGAAGAAGCGGGTGAAGAGGCCGAAGATCAGCATCGCGCCGCCGACCGTTTCCATGCTGGCTACCAGACCTGCGTTAAATGCCGGGAACGGGATTCCGAGCGAGTCGAAGAAACCGACGACGTTTTCGAAGTTGCGGAATTTGCCCGTTCCGGCCTGGAAAAAGGCGAGCCCGATAACGACGCGCGTCGCCAACGGTGCGATGGATGCGAGCTTGTCGGTAACACGTTCGACCAGGCTGTTGGCACGACTGAGGGTGTCTCTGAATTCCATGGTTGCCTCCTTGGCGTGGATTCAGTCCCTCCTATGCGCACAAACCCTGAGCGGTTTCTCCGTTAGGGCTTGTGGCTTGAGGCTAGGGGCTTGGCGATGCTCTTATCGGTGTTCGGGTGGGATGGGCTAGCCTCAGGTCTCAGGCTCCAGGCCACACGCCGACCTCTTACTTCTTCTTCCGTATCTGAACAGCGCCGATTGCAGCGATGATGAGGCCGACCACAAAGCCCGTGATCTGCTTCCATCCGATGCCGGTTCCCTCACCGATGCCGAAGGCGTCGGCGGTCAAGCTGACGAAAAACAACGCGACCCCAACGACGATGAGGATTATTGGCTTGTTCATGGATCATCCCTTCTTGTTCGCCGCTGGAAGGGTACCTCAGCGAACGACCGAGCAGATCTGTCGCCCCCTTCGGGGGCTTGGAAAAAAGGACGGCGTCGACCCTGGGGCTCACGCCCCAGGCTATGCATCTGTCGCCCCCTCCGGGGGCTCGTTGGTATTTTATTCCCCTAACCCGGGGCTTACGCCCTGGGCTAAATATCTGTCGCGCCTCCGGCGCTCCATCGCCAGCATCATGCGTTTCGATGAGAATCACCTCCGGCGCTCCATCGTAGAAATCGTGGGCCTCCTTGGGATGCGCCTCCTCAATTGGGAACACCTCCAGGTTTCTTTTCGGTCGGCGATCAAACTGGTAACTGGCGTTCCGGTCTGTGGTCGCGCTGTTCGAGCCGCGGAGCGGCGACAGATGGTTAGCCTGGGGCGTGAGCCCCAGGAACCAGGAAGACAAAAATGATAGAGCCCCCGAAGGGGGCGACAGGAATTTAGCCTGGGGCGCGAGCCCCAGGTACAGGGCAATCAATCAACCAAAAGCTCCCGAAGGGGGCGACAGATGGTTAGCCTGGGGCGTGAGCCCCGGGATTGCGCGTATCAGCCTCGGAAAATCGCCCAGATGGCGAGCGCGGTGACGAGGTAAAAATAATGCCACTCGGCGTGCCAGATATAGGGTCGGACGCGTTCCGAATCGATGCTCAGTTTGAAGATCGAGGCGGAGAAGAGAACCGCGGCAACCATCGCGAATATCGCGGTGAATCTGATGTCCCACAACGCGAGTGCGGCGAAGAGCAGTGGGTTGATTTTGTGGGGCACGATCAGGCGACGGGAGTAGAAGGCGATGACGATGAAAACCACGACAATCACTGCGGCTACTACCGGAAGGAGCCAGCCCTGCGGGGCGATTCGAGCGCCAAACCAGTAGCCGTCTGGGGTCCCCGGACCCAGCAGCCGGGCCGCAGTGACGATGAGACCAACTGCCGCGCCGCCGATGACAGATCGGATGAGGATCTTCGTGGCACCAGGACGGTCGCTTCGAGGGCAGAGAATATAGGCTGCCGTGTATGCGAGGCCAACAATCCAGATTCCGTCCAGCCATGCCCAAACGCCTAGAATCACCGGTAGGAAGGCGACCTGTTGTGGCTTTTTCTCGAGGTAACGTTCAGCCGAGAAGACGGTCGCTCCAAAGAGCATCAACGACAGCGCCCAGTCGGCGTACAGCACCGCCGGCCGGGCGAGGAGGGCAGCGCCGAAGAGCAGCATCGAGCACATGAGGTGGTCACGGTTCTTCTTCTTCAGACCGAGGAAGAGAAAGAACGAACCGAGGGTCGCTTCGAGGGTCCGAAACCACGGGGGACCCCAGAAAATGATCACCGCGATGACGACGAAGACCGACGCCATGCCGATGTACTCCATCTTCAACCGCCGCCCGTAACGCTCTACAGGCCCCGGTTCGTATCCCTCGATGACAATGCCGTCGGTTTCCGTCACAAGCCCTCACACCTCACGTTGCGCCTGCATCCTGGGCATGCGGACCTCGGTTGTCAAGATGGGGTCAAACTCGAAGCTCAGGGTTGACGAAATGAAAACAAGTGCAATATTGTTCAAATGTGAGTATGACGCCTGGACTCTCCATCCGCACCGTAGCGATCGTCGCCCTGCTTTTGCCGGGTCTGGTGATCGCTGCGCCAATCGCGGGTGCTTGCGGTCTGTGCGGCGACGGGGATGATTGCCACATGCAGCGATCTCCGGAGCCTGCAACGGAGTCCCATTCGTGTTGTGACACCGAAACAGAGACCACCCCGGAGCCATCACTTGGCTCTTCGAGTTGCGAGTGCGGCCGAGATGTGCCGCCAGCGGTGACCGCCACGACTCCGACCACGCTTGAAACCGCATCTACGGCGACAACGACCCCGGAGACGATTAATCTGACTTCACCGGTCGGAGCAGCGTTCGCTTTTTCCACTCGCCTGGTGGCTCCACCACCGGCCCCACCCGCCTACCTCATCGACTGTGCGTTCCTGACCTAGGGCAATTCGCTTCGCGAATTGCTGACGGGGGAGAGGTGTATCTTCTTCCCACAATCAAAGGGGTCAGAAATGAAGAGAATTCATGTTTTTTCAAGAGCTCGCGTAGCACTGTTCGTGGCCGGCGTCGTATTGGCAGCGTGCCTCGTGGCCGCGGATACTGATGAACCGGCAGAGCTGACCGGCGCGGACGAAATCATCACCTCGGTGACCGATGTCCGGCTACGGTTGCTGCTCGAGGAAGTGCTCGAGCGCAACCCGCGTCTGGCTCGGATGGAAGCGGAAGCGGCGGCCTTCGAACAGCGCTCGCCACAAGTGAAGGCTTTGCCCAATCCTACGGCGACCCTGACATGGTTCGTGTTGTCGCCGGAGACGAGGGTCGGCCCGCAGCGAGCAGCTGTCAATCTGACCCAACAGTTTCCCTGGTTTGGAACCTTGAAGCTCGACGAACAGGCAACCCTGTGGGACGCCGTCGCGAGTCGAGCTTTGCTCGAAGCAGCCAGAATCAAGGTCCTGACGGATGCGCGGTCTGATTATCACGAGCTTCAGTTCCTCGAGGTGGAGAGTCGCGTAGTGGAAGAGGACCGCGCAACGCTCGAACACTATGGGGAACTCGCACTCGCTCGCTACGCATCCGGCGTGGGTATCGATCAGGCTGTGATCAAAATCCAGGCCGAGATCACCCGCACCGAGACCCGCCTGCTCAGTCTCGCAGCCCGGCGCGCGACGGTGGCTGCGCGACTCAACGCGCTGCGCGACCGTCCACAGGCGACTCCGGTCGTAGTGGCCGCGCCCAAACCAAAACCGACGGTGGCCTTCGACCTCGGTGAGCTCCGGCAACGTGCCCTCGACGGCCGCCCGGAGATCGCTGCCGCGAACGCGATGGTTGAAGCGGCCGACACAAGGGTGGAAAGAACAAAAAAGGCATATAGCCCAAAGGTCGTGGTGGGGCTCAACTATGGCTACGTGAGCCGCCGGGATGACGAGGCGGGCCGTCTCAACCCACCCGAGAACAACGGCCGGGACATTCTCGGTCTGACTGGTGGGATCAGCGTGCCGCTCTGGCGTTCGAGCCTCGAGGCCGGGGTCGAGGAAGGGGTGCAGAACCGTCTCGCCGCCGAGGAGGGTCGCCGCGAAGTCACGGCCGAGATCGATGGCGAGCTCGGCAATCTCGTACACCGTATTCCCCTGCTCGAGGAGCAGATATCGCTGTACGACGGAGTGCTGATTGTTCAGGCGGGACAGTCGCTGAGATCGGCAGAGTCCGCCTACGCCACGGGCACCGCCAACGCCCTCGACCTGCTCGACGCCGAGCGGGTTCTGCTCCAGGTCCGCATTGCCGCAGAGCGTGTCCGCTCAGATCTCGATGTTGCCTACGCGCAGCTCGAAGGCGTTATCGCCGGACCGCTGGAGAACGTCCGCGGGGAGGTGGACCGATGAAACACAAAAGACAGAGTGGCAATTCAGTTCTGAAAGCGATGGTTTGGGTTCTCGTTGGGGCGGTGGTGATGCTGGTTCTGGTGTTGGATCCGATGGGTGTCAGCCCGGTTGGTGGGTGGTTGGGACTCACACAGGCACCATCCGAGGAGGTCGGGCGCGGACGCGGACTCGGACGCGGGGTGGAGTTGTGGACGTGCGGGATGCATCCCGAGGTGATTCAGGAGGAGCCGGGGATCTGCCCGATCTGCCACATGGATCTGGTGCCGTTGCGGACCGAGAAAGAACACGTCGGGAACGGGGACGGGAACGGGAACGGGTTATATACCTGCCCGATGCACCCGGACATCCTCGAGGAGGAACCGGGTTCGTGTCCGATCTGCGGGATGGATCTGGTTCCGACAAAGGCTGACGCCGGATCGGGTGAGGATGATCGCGAGATCCTCTTCTACCGCAACCCCATGGACCCGAGCGTTAGGTCAGAGGTTCCCCGCAAGGACGAAATGGGGATGGACTACGTGCCGGTCTTCGCCGAAGAGGCGGAGTCTGTCGCTACCCAGGGTGCCGTTGTGACGATCGACGCCTCGGTCCAGCAGAACATGAATGTGGTGACGCAGCGCGTCCAACGCCGCGATATCGCCCACAAGATCCG
>Ga0224513_10000469_pt1 | contig 15019 bp, 12 predicted proteins | sample SF_May12_sed_USG_5_FD_169109 | JGI IMG/M metagenome (GOLD analysis project Ga0224513, IMG submission 169109) | Sediment microbial communities from San Francisco Bay, California, United States - SF_May12_sed_USGS_21 | ecosystem: Environmental > Aquatic > Marine > Sediment | place: USA... | reverse complement strand
CCGTCCGCAGGCACCGGAAACCTTGCAGCCAATGCAGGAACTTCAACTAACGGAACCGGCTGCGTAAACTAACTTTCAACCTGGACCAAAGAATGCGGGGAGGTCACGCGCTTCCGTAACGGCCTTTTAATTGCTTAGAACCGCAGTACTCTCCCTTTTGTGCTCAGCCAAGCCCAGGTGAGACGTAATTCCCTGATTTGCGGGTGTAGTTCAATGGTAGAACATCAGTTTCCCGATCGGGGTCGCTGAGATGGGTACTCCTGTAACCGCTTGATTTGCATGGTCCTGTGACCGCCGGTTTCAACGAGTTAGATCACCCAAATGTAACCGCCTGAGTCCCGCAGGCCTTCCGAGGATGCTCAGATTTAGCCTCACTTTTCGTGCGAGACGGTCGTATATTTGAGTGGCCGGACCGACAAGTAGCCGTTCGTCGAAGTGGCAAATTCGGGTCTAAACCGGCCACTGCACGGTGGGTTGATCGCTCTCGGCCATTGGTCGAAGCAGGTTGTTCAGAATATTGGCTATTGGGCCGAGAGAGGAACGCCGAGTACTCTCGGCGTTCCTCACGCTAACCTCAGTATTTCGTCTTGATCGTGACCTCGAGGATGCCTTCGGGGTCTGTAATGCCAAAGAACTCCCCCGGTGCCGGGCTCGGGTAGTAGGTCGTGATCGTTTCGACCGCCATCAGTTTTTGTCCTGCAAGATCGCCCATGCCCTGGCCCACAAAATTCAACGTCGAGACCCACTTGAATTCGAGGGGGGCTTCCGGATCCGGCATCAATTCCCGCTTGCCGGTGAACGTGCCTTCCCAGTAGGTATAAACATCGTCCCAGTAGTTTTCCGGGTCCATAATCAGGCCCATGTCGACGCAATCGCCCGGAACAATACGCCAGATTCCCGAGACAGGACCGGTGTTGAGGGAATCCCAGTTGGCGGCAAGGGTCCACCAGGCCATGCCTTCAAGTCGCGAATCCAGCGTCGCCGGCTCGGTCAGGCAACTCACTGCTTGAGTGTCGCGGATGTGAATTCCATTGCCATCTTCACACCCGATCGGGGCAACAGGCTCGCCGCCGCCCGTGCAGACAAATTCACCGGGCACAATGATATTTGGAACTAGCGTCCCGTCGGGCGCCACAAGAGGCAACCACTGGTCTTCCACGGTGAAATGCTCGAACACAGTTTGCGCCTGGGCCGCCAGGGCAAACATGCTTGCTATCAGAATAAGTAGAGTCTTCATGCTGTCCTCCTCTGTTGATTGAGCAGTTTGTTGAGGCACAGGGAAAGCGTATTAAGGTTGCCGTATCAATGCTTGACGAGCACTTGACGGAGTCTTGACAAAACCGGGACGAACAGGATTCAGGTGATTTCGCGGCCTGATTTGTACGTATTGTTCGCCGCCAGGCACGATGGAATACTCGAAATCGTATGCGCTCCTGTCGGCAGATAGATCGTGGGCCAACATCATATTTACTGTTTCGATGACTTCCTCGTAGATCCGGACACGTGGAAGCTCTGCAAGAACGGCGATGAGGTTCACCTCGAGCCGATCGTCCTAAAACTCCTCATTCACCTGATTTCCCATCGCAATCGGCTCGTGACACGGCAGGAACTGATGGACACTGTTTGGGGCGACACAGTGATCAGCGAAGCAGCGCTGAGCAAGGCCGTAGCCCGGCTTCGCAAAGCACTGGGAGATGATCCTGCAGCTCCGCGTTATCTTGAGACGGTGCACTCGCAGGGCTATCGTTTCGTCGCCGAGGTCGAGGAGAGCGATCTCCCGGATGATCGCGCGCCACCACGCACGACCGCATCGCTCCGTGGTCTAACGGTGGGCGTCGCTGCGATCATCGTTCTGGGCGTGCTTGCCGCCTTTTGGATACGTGCATCCTGGAATGATGCTTCACAAACAGATGGCATTGGGTCCCTCGCGGTATTGCCGCTGAGCAACCTGACCGGCAACCCGGAGCAGGACTATTATGTTGACGGCTTGCAGGACATCCTGATCACGGAGTTATCGCAGATCCGAGAGTTGCGCGTGACATCTCGGCAGTCGACAAAACGCTACCGGGACAGCCAGCTGCCCGCTACGGATATTGCACAGGAACTTGGCGTGGACGCCCTGGTCGAGGGCAGCCTGTTGTGGGGCGGTAGCAGGATCGAGGTCAGCATCCAGCTGATTCATGGTCGGAGTGACGAACATATCTGGGCGGGGCGGTACGAGCGCGAGTCGTCTTACGTATTTGACCTCGTATCTGACGTGGCGAACGCCATCGGCGCGGAAATAGTCTCGGCCCCGCCGCCGGGTCCCGAGATGCCGGGCTTTGAAATTACTGGACCTGTCGATCCGCGTGCTATTGAGGCTTACGCATTGGGCCTCATGTATATGGATCGATTCACCTCGGACGGAATCCGCTTCGCGATCGAGCAGTTTCAAGAGGCAGTGTATATCGAACCGAGCTTTGCGCTTGCCTGGGGCAATCTGGCGGTAGCACACGCGATGTACGCATTGCACGGTTTTGCCCCACCGCGCGAAACCATCGAGAAATCTCGTGCCGCCGCACTTCAGGCAATCGAATCGGACAACAAGTTCTATATCGGCCATTCCACCCTTGGGTGGGTTCGCTTGTGGACCGGGGACCACGAGGGTGCATGCGAATCATTCAGGGAAGCATTGCGGCTGAACCCGTCGGCCCCCTATGCATTGCACGGTGATGCCGACTGCCTGATGCTGGAGGGGCGCATGGAGGAGAGCGTCAGTCGAACGCGTGAGCTCTTGTTGATTGGCCCGTTCAGTGCCATGCACAATCGGCCGCTGGCGTTCCATCTCTTCATCGCGCGTCGCTACGATGAGGCCATTTCCGCAGCTCAGAAGGCGCAAGTGCGAGTCCCCGGGTTATCGATGAACTGGTTGCTAGCACAGATCTACTGGACGCAGGGCCAGTTTGATAAGGCGGTGGAGGCGGAGCGGCTGGGACTCGAGCAACGCGGCGATATAGTCCTGCTCGCGGCATTTGAAAAGGGTCTCAACGCTGCCGGACCGCGCGGTGCCATGCGCGCCGTGGCGGAGGCGCTGGTTGCGCGTGCAAGCGAGTCCTATGTGGACCCCTTTGATATCGCCGAGTTCTTCGCGAAAGCTCTATCGGTCGACGAAGCGCTGCTCTGGCTCGACACGGCTGTGGAACACGGCTCGTTCGAGACCACCTATATCGGGTTCCGGCCGGACTTTGACGTGTTGCATGAAGATTCGCGTTACAGGGATCTTTTGGAACGTGTGTACGGTCAGGGTAAGCCGGTTACGGCGCGTCCTTGAAGCGCGGCGGGAGAAGTATACGGGTATCGTCGTTGCCACGGTTGTCAGCACTATGTTCAACAGAGGATGAATCCGATGGAATACTCATGTTCGTGCGGATCCGCCAGTTTTCAAACGGCGGACGAGCCACTATTCCGGATCCTTTGTCACTGCACAATTTGCCAACGATTTCATAACGCTCCTTTTGCCGATGTCCTGGTTCATCGGACCGAAGACGTGGCGCTGCCTCGGGCAGAGGCCGTTGAATTCGAGACACATAAACCGCCGCCCAATGTTCGGATCGGACGCAGAACTGCCATCACCCGTAGCGCACATTTTCTACGACAGCCGATTATCGGATGCTGAAGACCCATACCCAAAGCACCACGGCTTTCTTCGGAGCCAAATCGCCTTCCTGAAACATCTCTGGTCGGCCAGACGCCGGTAAAGCAAGGCGTAGTGTGGAACATCGTCCAAACTTTGAAGTCCGTCGATTAGGTAATTACGTTAGGTTTGCAGTCATGGCTTCTCTACTTAGTAGAGTTCCCCTGACTGACCGCTTCTTCTGGCTATGCCTCGCCTTCACCACCTGCAGGTCGCGACGGATATTCCTGATCAAATGTTTCCGGTCAAGGAATTCGAACGGATTAAATCGGCGCTCCAATCGCCTGAGAATCGCTTAGAATCGAATTACTCTCACTTTTATGCTCACTAAGGCACAGATGAGAGCTAACTCCCTGATTTGCGGGTGTAGTTCAATGGTAGAACATCAGCTTCCCAAGCTGAGAATGAGGGTTCGATTCCCTTCACCCGCTCCAAACCCCGGGCCAACGGCCTGAAATTGTTGGCCCGCGAACGCAGACAGGTAATCCATGATCAAACTCATCGTTGCGGTTCGTAAGCGCGCGGATATGAGCGTCGAGGACTTCCAGGAACACTGGAAAACCCGTCACGCGCAACTCGTAAAGGACAATCCCGCAACGGAGCGGTACGTCAGGAAGTACGTGCAGTGTCACACTCTGTCCGATCAGTACGAGCAGGGTGAGGTTGCGTTCGACGGCACCGCCGAACTCTGGTTCGACAGCGTTGCCGACAAGGATGCCTTCTTCAGTGACCCCGATTACCTGCGGGACATCCAGCCCGATGAAGCGCGGTTTGCCGACATGACCGAGACCGTGTTCTTCGTTACCGAAGAAGACACGATCGTCGACAGAATCTGATCTGCCGTGTCAGCCGTCGCGCGATTCTTTATTGCCATTTCTCTCTGCCTGGTTGCTGCGGTGGCAGTCGCAGACGCTGCTCCCGTTGCTGGCGACGCCGCGAGCATCCGGCCCAACGCCGGCGGCGATCCCGATGTGATAACGGTGCGGCTGGGCGTGCTGGATATCGCCGAGATCATTGACCGCGAGCAGGTGTATGTGGCCGACCTCTTCGTCGAAGTCGAATGGCAGGATCCCCGTCTTGCGGTGGACAGCGATGCGGGCGCTGAACTGCGGACTTTCCCGCTCGACAAGATCTGGAACCCGCGCCTTACGGTCGTCAATAACCGAGGCCTCAATTTCCTGCTGCCGGAGGTGGCGACGGTGGACCGACAGGGCAACGTCGTCGTCCGTCAGCGGCTTTCAGGGCCGTTGGCCGTCGACCTCGACCTGCGCGACTTTCCCTTCGATACGCAGCGCTTGCCAATTGACGTCGTCTCGTACCAGTACTCGCAGTCGGAAATCGTCTTTTCGGAAAAGAGTGAGCTCGTGGCCAGGCTCGATGACCTCGGCGACGAAGGCTGGACGTATGACGCCGTGGAGCCGGAACGGTCCGTGTACCGCCTCAAGGAGGGCGGCCGCGGCGGATCGCAGATCTCTTTTGCCATCATGGCGGAGCGCCGGGCCGGGTACTATGTATTGACGCTCGCATTGCCGATGACGCTGATCCTGTTCCTCGCCTGGATGGCCCACTGGCTGCCGGTCGACGTCGTCCCCGCCCGCATGGGCACGGCAAGTGCGACAGTATTCTCGGTGATCGCGTTGGGCGTCAGTTTTCGCCTTACATTGCCGAAGATCGCTTATCTCACCGATGCAGATCGTTTCGGCTTGTATTCGACGCTGCTTGTTCTCGTCTCGCTTGCGGTTGTGGTCGTAACCGTTCGGTGGGCGAGCACCGACCGTAAGGATGCCGCGGAATATCTTTCGCGGCAGGCGCGACTTGCATTTCCCTTCCTCTATGGCCTTATTGTCCTGCTGACCTTCACTACGTAAGTGATCAATCGACTATGAGTAACGCACAGAAGACGGCCGGCGTGCTCGGCGGCATGGGCCCGGAAGCGACGGTCGATTTCATGGCCAAGGTAATCGCGCTGACGGATGCGAATCGCGACCAGGACCATGTGCGCATGCTCGTCAACCACAACCCGCATGTGCCGAACCGGCAGGACGCGATCCTCGGCGATGGCGAAGACCCGGGTCCGGTACTTGCCGCCATGGCGAAACAGCTCGAGGCCAGCGGCGCCGACTTCCTCGTCATTCCCTGCAACACGGCCTACGTATTCGAGGACGCGATCCTCGCGGCGACGCACGTTCCCCTGATCAGCATCATCGGCGTCTCGATCGCGGCGGCGCAGGAAGCCGCGCCGGGGGCGGAGCGCATCGGCCTGCTGGCCACCGACGGTTGCCTGCAATCCGGCATTTACCAGTCCGGTTTCGAGGCAGCAGGCCTCACGCCGGAACTGCCGACGAAAGAAGAGCTGCGGGAGCTGATGATGCTGGTCAAGGTGATCAAGGGTGGCACGCAAACGGATGCGACGCGCCGTGCGATGGCGGGGCTGGCGGAAGCCCTCGTCTCCCGTGGTGCCGGCGCGATCATCGCGGGCTGCACCGAGATCCCGCTGGTGCTCGGCGAGGACGCGGTGAGCGTACCGCTGATATCCTCGACCGATGCGCTCGCCGAAATAACCGTTAAGCTTGCAACCGGCGAGATACCCCTGCCGGACTGCCTGTAATCTTCAAACGAGAATACGTATGCATCTATCACGATTCCCGCGCGTATCGCTCGCGCACCTGCCGACGCCGCTCGAACACCTGCCGAGATTGAGCGAGCACCTCGGCGGGCCGCAGATCTGGGTGAAGCGCGACGACTGCACCGGGCTTGCCACCGGTGGTAACAAGACGCGCAAGCTGGAATTCTCGATGGCTGCGGCGCTCGAAGCCGGGGCCGACACGATCGTTACCGTTGGCGCCTACCAGTCGAATCATGTGCGGCAGACGGCGGCCGCCGCCTGCAAGCTGGGGCTGCGCTGCGAGGTACTGCTCGAGCATCGCGTCGACAAGCCCACCGACGATTACCTGAAGTCGGGCAATGTGCTGCTCGATCACCTGTTCGGCGCCAACATTCGAGAGTACCCGGCGGGCACCGACTTTGACGCGGCGATGGAAGAGGTCGCCGCGGAAGTGACTGCGTCAGGCGGCAAGGCCTACATCATCCCGGGCGGTGCTTCCAACAAGATTGGCGCGCTCGGCTACGTCAATTGCGCACTGGAACTCCTGAACCAGGCCAACGAGCGCGGCCTCGTCATCGACCACCTGGTCACCGCGACGGGCAGCGCGGGAACACAGGGCGGGTTGATCGTGGGCCTGAAAGCCATGAACGCCGGCATTCCCCTGCTCGGCATCGGCGTGAGCGCACCGAAGGACGTGCAGGAGCAAAAGGTTTACGAACTCGCCTGTGAGACCGCCGATTACATCGGCGCCCCGGGCGTGGTTGCACGCGATGACGTCGTCGCGAACTGCCACTACGTCGGCGAGGGCTACGGCATCCCGACGGACGCGATGAATGACGCGGTATTGCTGCTGGCTCGCCTCGAGGGGCTGCTGTTCGACCCCGTCTATAGCGGCAAGGCGCTCGCGGGTCTCATCGACCTCGTAAAGACGGGTTATTTCGAAAAGGCGAAAAACATCGTGTTCCTGCACACGGGCGGGTCGGCGGCGTTGTTCGCCTACAAGAGCCAGCTCAGGATGGACTGATTGCATTGGCGGAACTGATAGACGACATCATTGGAATCGTCGGCGCGAAGGGTGTGCTGACCGGGGCCGACGTGGCCGCGCGTCCCGCGTCCTGGCTGCGCCCGGAGCCGAGCAGGGCGAAAGCGATCGTGCGCCCCGCGAACACGGATGAAGTGTCGGCGGTCATGAAGCTGTGCCACGCGGCAGGCCAGGCCGTGATTCCTGTCGGCGGCAACACCGGTCTTGTCGAAGGTGCGACTGCCGGCGAAGACGACATACTGCTTTCGCTCGAACGCATGAACGCAGTCGAGTCACTCGACGAGACCGGCTGCACGATGACCGTGCAGGCCGGTGTGCCTTTGCACACGGTGCAGGAGCGAGCGGCGGATGCGGACCTGATGTTTCCCGTCGACTTCGGCGCGCGCGGCAGTGCGCAGATCGGCGGCGCGATCTCGACCAACGCCGGCGGCAACGCGGTCATTCGCTACGGCATGATGCGCGAGCAGGTGCTCGGGCTCGAAGCGGTACTCGCCGACGGCACGGTCGTGTCGTCGATGAATCGACTGCTGAAAAACAACGCCGGCTACGACCTGAAGCAGCTTTTCATTGGCACCGAGGGCACGCTCGGGATCATTACTCGCGCGGTGCTGCGATTGCGCCCAGCGCTGCGCAGCCGCAATACCGCCTTCGTCGCGGTCGACGACTACACGAATGTGCCGCTGTTATTGAAGAGTCTCGGCAGTTCGCTCGGCGGCAGCCTGACCGCGTTCGAGGTGTTGTGGGAAGACTTCTACAACACGGTGGTCGTCGAACGCGACCGGCATGCGCCGCCCGTGGAAGCCGGGCACCCGTGGTACGTGCTCATCGAGGCGCGCGGCGGCAAGCAGGAAGAGGATGCCGAACGGTTCCAGGCGGCGCTCGAGGAAGCACTGGAGGAGGAGCTGATCGTTGACGCGGCTTTTGCGAGCGGTGACAAGCAGCGCGAAGCAATGTGGGCGATCCGGGACGATATCGACGGTCTTGCCGAGATTCTCGACCCGGTCATGGCGTTCGACGTCAGCCTGCCCATTGTGCATACCGCGGACTACGTTGCGGCCGTGAAACAGCGTTTGAACGAGCGCTGGCCGGAGACGTTCCGCGGCACTTCGTTCGGGCATCTCGGCGACAACAACCTGCATTTCCTGCTGACCGTGGGCAGCCCGGATCACGACGAGCAGCGCGAGGTCATGGAGATCATCTATGACGAGCTCAAGCCCTACCGCGGTTCGGTCTCCGCGGAACACGGCATCGGCCTCGAGAAGCGCGCGTTCCTCGGAATAACGCGCAACGACACCGAAGTCGCGCTGATGCGTTCCTTGAAAAAAGCCTTGGATCCCAAGGGCTTGCTGAACCCCGGCCGGATTTTCTGACCTCTGGATCACAAAAATTTCGACGTTGGGGTAGACAACGCATTCCGGGATCGTTATATTCTTGACCGATCAGTTATAAATACACCCGGATTATGGTCCAGCCTGCACAAAAACGATCGGTCGGACGACCACGAGAATTCGACGAGGAGCGCGCCCTCGAGGCCGCCATGGACGAATTCTGGAAGAAGGGCTACGAGTCGACCTCGCTCAACGACCTGTGCTGCTGCACCGGGCTGCACAAGGGCAGCCTGTACCAGGCCTTCGGCGACAAGCACAAGCTGTTCATGCGTTCCCTCAATCACTACGCCGACCGCGAGTTCAAGGACGTGGCCGCGGTGGCATTCCAGCAGGACTCGCCGCTCGACAGCATCCGCGCCCTGGTGCGGACCGTATGCGACCACGCGGCGGAAGGCAGGGGCTGCCTGATGATCAACAGCATGGTCGAGCTTGCGCCGCACGATCCCGAGGTCAAGGAAATGCTGATGAACGAAGGGCAGCGGCGCATCCAGGTGATGACGGAGCTCCTGACGAAAGCCCAGGAGGCGGGCGAGGTCCGCCCCGAGCTGGACCCGGCCAGGCTCGCGCAACAGCTGATGGTCGGCCTCGCCGGGGCTGCGGCGCTGGTGAAGGGCCTGATCACGACCGAAGAAGTGATGCACCTGCTGGAGTCCATGATCGACCTGTGGACCTGACATTTTTTTGGCTAATTAATGACCGATTGGTAATAAATTAATAACACTTGGAGAGAGAACATGGGTACCTATTTCAAGGCAATCGACCGCTTCGCCGCTGCGCTGACACGCACCGTGATCGCGCGTCGCTGGTGGGTCATTACGGGCGCGGTGGTACTCGCAGCCATTGTCGGCACAGGCGCCGGCCGGCTCGAGTTTTCGACCAACTACCGCGTGTTCTTCTCGGAGGCGAACCCCGAGCTGCAGGCGTTCGAGAACCTGCAGGACACGTACACGAAGAACGACAACTTCTTCTTCGTGATCGAGCCGCGCTCAGGCGAAGCGTTCGACGCGGAGACGCTCGCCGCCGTCGAGGAACTCACCGAGGCTGCGTGGCAGATTCCCTACGCCATCCGCGTCGATTCCGTCAGCAACTTCCAGCACACCTACGCGACCGAGGACGATCTCATCGTCGAGGATCTCGTCAGCGGAGCGACCGGCAGGGGCATCGACTACCTCGCCGAACGGCGCGGCGTGGCCCTCGCGGAACCGCTGCTGCGCGACCAGATCGTGACGGCCGACGCGGGCGTCACGGCGGTGAACGTCGTGCTGCAGTACCCGGAGAAAGGCCTGATGGAAGTGCCCGAGGCCGTCGGCTTCGCGAGAGACGTCAAGGCACAGATCGAGGCGGACTTTCCCGACGTGCAGATCCACCTGACCGGCGTGTCGATGCTCAACAACGCGTTTGCCGAAACCGGCATGACGGACGCGGGCACGCTCATGCCGCTGATGTTCGTGGTCATATTCGCGCTGACCTGGCTGATCATTCGTTCCTTCACGGCAACGATATCGACACTGGTCGTCATCATGCTGTCGACGATAGTGGGCATGGGCGCCGCAGGCTTTGCCGGCGTCAAGCTGACGCCGATCGCGATGTCTGCACCGGTCGTCATCCTGACGCTCGCGGTGGCGGACTCGATCCACATACTGCTTTCCTTGCGCGGGCTGATGCGTGAGGGGCTCGGCAAGACAGAAGCGCTGGTCGAAGCCGTGCGTATCAATTTCCTGCCGGTCTCGATCACGTCGTTGACGACGATCGTCGGCTTCCTGTCGCTGAACTTCTCGGATTCGCCGCCGTACTGGCATCTCGGCAACATCACCGCCGTCGGTATCGCGGCCGCGTGGCTCTATTCGATCACGCTGCTGCCGGCCCTGATCAGCGTGCTGCCGTATCGCACGAAGCAGGCTGCCGGTGGGGACTGGTCGCAGCGCGTCATGGATCGCCTTGCCGATGCCGTCATCGGCAACTACCGCAAGCTGTTCGTCGGCGTCGGCCTGGCCTCGTTCGCGTTGATCGCGTTCATACCGACGATCGACTTCAACGACCAGTGGGTCGAGTATTTCGACGAGCGCATCGAGTTCCGCAACGACTCGGACGAGGCACAGGAGTTCTTCGGCCTGTACCCCATCGAGTACTCGGTGCCGGCCGCGGGTCCTGGCGGCGTCAGCGAGCCGGAGTTCCTGACCAACCTGGAGAGCTTCGCGGACTTCCTGCGGGCGCACCCGAGCGTCACCCACGTGTATTCGCTGTCCGACATCATGAAGCGCCTGAACCGCAACATGCATGGCGATGACGAGGCGTACTACCGGATACCGGGCGACCGCGAGCTGTCGGCACAATACCTGCTGCTCTACGAGCTGTCGCTGCCCTACGGACTGGACCTGAACGACCGCATCAACGTCGACAAGTCGGCGACGCGCGTCACGGCCACCGTGAGTCGCACCACGACCGCGGAAACGAAGCAGTTCTTCGCCGACGTCCAGCAGTGGATGAACGACAACTGGCCGGCCTACATGCGCACCGAGCCGACCAGCGCCGCCGTGATGTTCACCTACATCAGCGAACGCAACATGCAGAACATGATCGCGGGCACGATTCTCGCGATCGCGGCTATCGCCGTCATCATGATGTTCGCGCTGCAGAGCGTCAGGCTCGGCGTGCTGAGCCTGGTGCCGAACGGCCTGCCCATCCTGACGACCTTCGGGGCCTGGGCGCTGCTGGTGGGCGAAGTCGGCTTCTCGGTAGCGACCGTCGCGTCGATCTCGCTGGGCATCATCGTGGATGACACGGTGCACCTGCTGTCGAAGTACGTGCGTGCCCGCGACGAACGCGGTCTGAGCGTCGAAGACTCGATCCGCTATGCGTTTCACAACGTCGGCACTGCGATTGTCGTCAACACGATCATCCTGACGGCGGGCTTCCTGGTCATGACGACCTCGGCATTCAAGATGAATGTCGACCTCGGGCTCATGACCGTGCTCGCGATCGCGTTCGCGCTGATTCTCGACTTCCTGTTCCTGCCTGCGCTGCTGTTGCTCGGCAAACGCGACCGCGAGCCGCGGGTCGCAGCGCAGCTCGAACTGCAGGCTTCGACGACCTGAATGAATTTATTTACGTATCAAAGAGGAAAGACAATGAAACTCAAGACATCGATAGGCATGATCCTGATCGCGTCATTCGCGTTCGCTTTTGCCGCGCGTGTTGACGCGGCGACGCCGGAAGAAAAGGGCTTCGAGATTGCGGCCCGCGCTGACCGTTCGGATCTCGGCTTCGGCGACAGCGAAGTAGAGCTGCAGATGATCCTGCGCAACGCTGCCGGCCAGGAATCCACGCGGTCACTCAAGATCGCCACGCTCGAGAAGCCCGACGAGTCCGTCGGCGACAAGAGCCTCGTCCTGTTCGACACGCCGCGCGACATCGAGGGCACGGCGCTGTTGTCGCACGCGAAGATTCTCGATCCCGACGACCAGTGGCTCTACCTGCCGGCGCTGAAGCGCGTCAAGCGCATCTCGTCGAGCAACAAGTCCGGCCCGTTCGTGGGCAGCGAGTTCGCGTTCGAGGACTTCACCGCGATCGAGCTGAACAAGTTCGACTATAGCTACGTCGGCGAAGAGGCTTGCGGGGACCTGACCTGCGACGTGATCGAACGGACGCCGCGATATGAGGCCTCGGGATACACGAAACAGGTGTCGTGGGTGGACCAGGCCGATTTCCAGATCCGCAAGGTCGAGTTCTACGATCGCCGCGGCGACCTGCTGAAGGTGCTCGAGCTCAAGGATTACCGGAATTACGACGGTGTCTGGCGAGCGCACGTGCTGAGCATGAACAACGTGCAGACCAACAAGCAGACGGACCTGGTCTACAGCGACTTCCAGTTCGGCGTAGGCCTGTCCGAGAACGACTTCGTCAAGGGCCGGCTGAGCCGGCTGCGGTAAATCGCCATGAGTATACGCACAGCACAATTCACGGCGCTGGCCCTCCTGCTGGCCGCGACGGCCGCAATGGCTGACGGCGCCTCCTGGGACCGGGCGGGCAACGTCGAGTTGCAGTCGCGACTTTTTGCCCGGGATGCCCTGTGGCCGGGGCAGGGATCGCAGGCGGCACAGCTATCGCTTGCTGCGACGGCCGAGCTGCGCTGGCGCAATGCGGAAGGCGACCAGCGTGCCTCGATCATTCCGTTCCTGCGCCGGGACTCGGTGGACGAGGAACGCAACCTGGTCGATTTGCAGGAGGCCTACTGGGCGTGGGAGAGCGACTCGATCGAGCTGCTCGCGGGCGTCAACACGGTGTTCTGGGGCGTCACCGAGTCCGCGCACCTGGTGGACATCGTCAACCAGACGGATGCCGCCGGCGACATCGACGGCGAGGACAAGCTCGGCCAGCCGATGGTGAATCTCACCTGGCAGCAGGATTGGGGACTGTTGAGTGCCTACGTCATGCCGTATTTCCGGGAGCGTAACTACCCGGGTGTCGACGGCCGGCTGCGAGCGCCGTTGCCGGTCGACAGCGATCGTGCCGTCTACGAATCTTCGAGAGATGAGAACCACGTCGACGTGGCGCTGCGCTACAGCCACTACATCGGCGATATCGATGTGGGCCTGAGTGTCTTCAGCGGCACCAGCCGCGAACCGCGGCTCATCCCGGCGGATGACGCGCCCGTGCTGCTGCCGCATTACGACCAGATCGACCAGTTCGGCGTTGACCTGCAGTACACCCGCGACGCCTGGCTGTGGAAGCTGGAGGCGATTGCACGGAATGGTTACTCCGAGACGTTCGCGGCCGCGGTGGGTGGCTTCGAATACACGTTCTACCAGGTGGCGCAGTCCGGCGCCGATATTGGTGTCTTGCTCGAGTACCAGTATGACGGACGCAATGAACTCGAACCGTTCACGACTGCGGACAACGATGTCTTCGCAGGCTTGCGGCTGGCGTTGAACGATACACAGGACACCTCGTTGCTTGCGGGCATCGCTTACGACACCGTGACGGGCGAGACGTTTTTCAATGTCGAGGCCGAAAGGCGCATTGGAAACAGCATCTCACTGGAAGTGCGTATGCGAGCATTCTCGGGCGCCGGGCCGCAGGACATGACCTACGCGGTCGTGCGCGACGACTACGTGCAGATCCGGCTCGCGAAGTATTTCTAGCGCGCGTACCATTCGCGAATGCAGTCGATACTCGATGTCAGAAACCTCAACAAGACCTACGCGGGCGGCTTCGAGGCGCTGAAAGACGTCAGTCTCGAGATCGAGCGCGGCGAGATCTTCGGCCTGCTCGGTCCGAACGGCGCCGGCAAGACCACGCTGATCAATATCGTGTGTGGCATCGTCAATGCGACGAGCGGCAGCGTGCGGGTCGGCGGTAACGATATCGTTACCGATTACCGGGCCACGCGGGCAATGATCGGCCTGGTGCCGCAGGAGTTGCCGGTCGAAACATTCGAGTCTGTGTGGAACACGGCGAGCTTCAGCCGCGGCCTGTTCGGCAAGCCGCCGAACCCGGAGCACGTCGAGAAGGTATTGCGGTCGCTGTCGCTGTGGGACAAGAAAGACAGCCCGATCATGGGTCTCTCCGGCGGTATGAAGCGGCGCGTGCTTATCGCGAAAGCGCTGGCGCACGAGCCCGAGCTGCTGTTCCTCGACGAACCGACGGCCGGCGTGGACGTGGAGCTGCGCCAGGCCATGTGGAACGTCGTGAGTGAGCTGCGGGAATCCGGCGTCACGGTGATCCTGACCACGCACTATATAGAAGAGGCCGAGCAGATGGCCGACCGCGTCGGGGTGATCAACCACGGCGAAGTGATTCTCGTGAGGGAAACCGAAAGCCTGATGCGTGAACTGGGCAGGAAGCAGCTGTGCCTGATGCTCAACGAGCCGCTGGCGGAGATACCGGCAGAGTTGTCGGAATTCGGGCTGGAGCTGGGAGAGGGTGGCAACGAGCTCGTGTATACCTACGATTCGCAGCGTGAGCGCACCGGGATAACCACGCTGCTCGGTGAACTCGAAAGGGAAGGCATCTCGTTCCACGACCTGAATACCTCGCAGAGTTCGCTGGAGGAGATCTTCGTCGACCTTGTGAAGAGAGAGCGATGAATCTGCGGGCCGTAAGTTCGATCTATCGATTCGAGATGGCGAGGATGCGCCGCACCGTCGTGCAAAGCATTGTTGCACCGGTGCTGTCGACGTCGCTGTATTTCGTGATCTTCGGTGCAGCGATAGGCTCGCGCATCACCGAGATCGACGGCGTGAGTTACGGCTCGTTCATCGTGCCGGGACTCATCATGCTCGCGATCCTGACGGAAAGCATTTCGAACTCGT
>Ga0224513_10000466_pt1 | contig 15045 bp, 10 predicted proteins | sample SF_May12_sed_USG_5_FD_169109 | JGI IMG/M metagenome (GOLD analysis project Ga0224513, IMG submission 169109) | Sediment microbial communities from San Francisco Bay, California, United States - SF_May12_sed_USGS_21 | ecosystem: Environmental > Aquatic > Marine > Sediment | place: USA... | reverse complement strand
TCGCGCTTTAAAAAGTTGCACCTCGGCCATCGAAGCTGCTTCGCGCTGCGAATGGATGAAAGTCAGCTCTCCTGCAGCTACGGCGGTGGAAGATTGATGCTGGACTTCGGCATCGCTGGGGCTCCGCGACCAGGTTCGTCGCGATCAGGAAAACCACCATCCAGCCGGGCCTTGGTAATGGTTGGCCCGACGTGCCCCAGAGGCGTCGGAAGCGGGGTCGGAATCTGACCACCTCCGCGGTGCCAGACATAGGCAACCAGGTTCGCAAGATCGGTGAGCGCCCGCGACAGAGATACGCCTGCGACCCCGAAGGTCACCGAGCGATCGTCGAGGGTTCGCCAATTGCGAAGCTCGCCAGTGCGATAAAATTCCTCACCGACAAACGGATACAATGATTCGCTGCGTGCCAACGCCGCCGCAATGGTGTTATTGAAAGCTCCGCCATTGATAAGGGCGTGATCCTGGCCGTAGTAAACCAGTCGCACCCTTTCGAGAATTGAATCCACGTAGCTTCGATAGGCCGCCGAATATTCCGCCTCGCGTGAATCGTCGTGGGCCACCGCCAGAGGGTCGTTGGCATCGAGCACCAACACCGCAAGCACGCCAAATTCTTCGACAAGATCCTCCAGCGGTACCGGTTTACGGAGATCGGCCGCACATCGGCGAATCTGGGCGTCGAGCGCCTGCGAAAGGCTACCCGGCGGGCCCGCACGCCAAGCGGGTGGTGCCGCGAGGCCGCGGTTGATGCCGGCATCGAAACGCTTTTCATTCTTGCGCACCTGGCGAGCGAAATCGGGTGGGAAGAAATCCACCGCTGTCCAGGCAACGTGGCGAGCGGTATCGCCACCCCAGCCAATGCAGGTGATCGCCGCGAGAAGTGCGAGCAGCGAGCCTCCGCGACGTCTTGTCATGGCTCGTCCGAACCATCGGGAGCGCCGTCCATCTCCAGCACGAGGCGGCGGATTTCGCCAGGAACCCCTGGCGAATATCCCCTCAGGATCATGACGGGTCGGCCATCGCGATCGAGGAGAATATTGGTCGGCAGCGAAGCCAGACCGAGGGCAGTCAGCGTCGCCCGATCTATCCGATAGACCGGAACATCAATGTTGTACTTTTGCAGAAACCTGGCGCCGAGGATGGCCGATTGGTCAGTGTTGATGGTGATGAGTTCAAATTTCTGGTCCGCCAGCTCGGTGTAAAGCTTCTGGAGTTCCGGCAACTCTTGACGGCACGGCCCGCACCAGCTCGCCCAAAAGGTCATCAGCACCGGTCGTCCCCGGAACGACTCGAGATCGATTTGCCGCGAGCCATCAAGCGATGTGAACGCGATATTCGGAAACAACGGGACTTCGTCTTCCGGGTCAGCGGCTGACACGGTAAGACCGACTAACGCATGAATAACGACAAAAACAGCGAGAACTCGTCTCATACAGCCATCATACACCGTTCCGAGATGTGGGAGAAATCGCACCTGTAAAGGCTTTGTGAAATTAAGCACAAAATGGGCGCCGGAATCATTCTCATCTGTTACACTCCCCCGCATGAGTTGGGAACTGCACCGCGTCACAATCGTCGGCGGAGGGATGATGGGGCGATCTTTGGCAACCAAAGTCGCCCAGGAAGGCATCAACGTCTACCTCAAAGAGGTTTCGACACAGGCTGTCGAGAGCGCTCAGGGGGAGCTCGAGCGTTCGCTCGACCACTCGATCGAGCGATTCGCTCTCACCGGCTCCGAAAAAAAGGCGATCCTTTCACGAATCACCTGGGTCACTCATTTTGATTGCGCCACCGATAGCGATCTTGCGCTCGAGGCCGTCCAGGAGGACTTCGGTCTCAAACGGCAGATCCTGCGCGAACTCGACCGTCGGATGCCACCCGACCACCCTATTGTTCTGACAACATCGACACTGTCGATCACAGAGCTCGCCGCTCAGAACAACAGCCCCGAGCGCATCGTCGGAATGCATTTCATTTACCCGGTCACCACCACCCGAGTGGTCGAGGTCGTCCGAGGCCAGCTGACAACCGAGGCGGTCTACGACCGGGCGATCGAGTTTGCCCGCCTGCTCGGGAAAATCCCGATCAAAGTCTTCGAAATGCCAGGCTTCGTCACAACCCGGGTGCTGCTACCGCTGATCAATGAAGCAATGCACGTTGTGATGGAAGGCGTGGCCGAAGCTGCCGAGGTCGATCTGGCCATGAAGATGGGTTTCGAATTCCGAATCGGGCCCCTCGAATGGGCGGACCGTACCGGGCTCGACCGGGTTCTCAACTGGATGAAGCACCTACACCACGAGAGCGGCGAGCCTCGTTTCCGGCCGTGTCCGCTCCTCAAGCGTCTGGTACGCGCCGGTCTTTTCGGAGCCAAGACCGGTCGCGGCTTCTTTGAATATGACGAAAACGGCCGAAGAACTGATCGCCTTCCGGACGACAAGCCAGGCCTCGGTTAAAATCTCTTCTCGGAGAACTCCATGAAAATTCTCGTCCTCAACAGTGGATCTTCGTCGGTCAAGTTCCAGATCATCGAGACCGACCTCGAACGGATGAATGCCCATCAGGATCTGACCCTGGCTGTCGGTATGGTCGAAAAGATCGGGCTGTCAGATTCTCGCCTGGTCCTCGAGGTGCCCGACCGCAAGGCCTACCAGGACTACCGGGAGATCCTCGAACACCGCACCGCTATCGAGTGGGTTTTGCGGATCCTGGTCGACCCTGAAAACGGCATTTTGGAATCGGTGGAGGAAATCGGTGCCGTCGGTCATCGGGTCGTTCACGGCGGTGAGGCCTTCGCGTCGTCGGTCCTCATCACACCTGAGGTGGTCGACAACATAGAGGCTTGTTCGGTGCTGGCTCCGCTTCACAATCCCCCCAACCTTCGCGGCTACCACGCCGCACACGCTGCGATGCCGGATATTCCGCACGTCGCGGTCTTTGACACCGCCTTCCACCAGACGATGCCGGCGCACGCATTCCTCTATGGGATCCCCTTCCAGCTATACAAGAAGCACCACATTCGGAAGTACGGCTTCCACGGCACCTCGCATCGCTATGTCACCTTCCGCGGCTGCCAGATTCTGGATTGGCAGCGTGAAGACAAAAAGCTGATCAGCGTCCACCTCGGCAACGGCTGCTCGCTGGCCGCAGTCGACCACGCTAAAAGCATCGATACCTCAATGGGATTCACACCTCTCGAAGGTCTCGTCATGGGCACCCGGTCGGGAGACATGGATCCAGCAATCATCCCCTGGCTGATGGCGATGGAAGAACTCACCCTGCACCAGGTCAACACCATGCTCAACAAACACTCCGGGCTTTACGGAGTATCGGGCGTATCGTCGGATATGCGCGAAATCATCGAGGCACGGTCCAGGGGACGGGTGCGCGCCGACGTCGCCTTCCGGATGTTCTGCTATCGCATCAAAAAGTACATCGCCGCTTACGCCGCAGCGATGGGCGGAGTCGACGCTGTGCTCTTCACCGGCGGCATCGGCCAACGGTCGCCAGAAGTTCGTGAGGCGGCGCTCGAGGGCCTCGAGTTCATGGGCATCGAGCTTGACCACGATCGCAATGCAGCCGCCATTGGCGACGAGGCTGAAATTACGACGGAAGCATCACGGGTTCGGGTGTTGGTGGTGCCCACCAACGAGGAGAAGACGATCGCCCGAGACGTCATCAGGGTGTTGAATGGGATCATGCCGGAGTTCACTCCGCCGGAGACGATTACCTAGCCCGCAGGTTTGAGGTTTGAGTTTTTGACGCCCTTCGGCCATCGTGACTCGGCCGCCTCGCCGACTTCGAAGCGCACTACTCTCAGCGCCCTTTCGATGAGTGCCCCCTCTGACGATCTTTGGGCCCCAACGCCCTGCTCGCAGGAGGCATTCGATTTCCCAAAATCGTCAGAGACGGCACGTTTTGTTGCGCGCCCTTGCCTCGCAGATCGCAATGTCGGTGGGTGAGCGGGTGGTAATTCCGAATTCCGAATTCCGAATTCCGACCTCCGAATTCGAAATGCGCTACTACTCCTCTTCGGCTTGCTGCTCCTTCGCGAGTCTCGCTTCGTCGACAAACCGACTCACCCGGTAGATGTAGTTGAAGGCCGACACAATCACCAAGGCAAAAGAGCCAAAAAAGCAAATCTGCGGAATCCACCACGGGACCGGGATCACATTGGCCAGCAACACCACCGCGATCGTCAATACCTGGGCAAAGGTCGCCGCCTTGCCGAGCGGTGATGGTGGGAATTCGCGAAGCCCCTCGACAATGTAGAGCACCCCTGCGACGAGCATGATCACGAAGTCCCTGAACAAGGCCAGGATTGTCAGCCAAAGAGGGATGACGACCTCCTGGCCGAGAGGAATCGTGAGGGCGATATAGGCGACGGTAATCAGCATCTTGTCGGCGATGGGATCGAGGTAGGCGCCAATCAACGATTGCATGTCCATGCGCCGGGCGAGGTAGCCGTCAAACGCGTCGGTGAGTCCGGCGATTACGAAAATCCAGAGGGCGAGGCTGAAGTCCTGATCGGCGACTGCGAGAACAAAGAACGGGACCATCGCCATTCGCATGAGAGTAATGAAGTTGGGCAGGGTCAGCGGGCGCAGCTTTTCCTCGACCCGAGTACGGATCTTTTCCCGGGTCTCGGGTTTCATTCCCTTCGCAGTCAAGTTGTAGTCCCCCGGTTGAGCAGCCACAGGATGCGGAGTCCGTGCAGGGTCAGATCCGGTTCGACGTGCTGGATAAGATCGGTGTGGCTCGCAAAGGCCCGAGCAAGACCGCCCGTGGCGACCACCGTCGCCTCGCCCAGTTCGTCGAGGATGCGGCGGGTTACTCCTTCGATCAGCCCCAGATAACCGTAGAACATACCAGACTGGATGCTGTCCACCGTTCCCTTGCCGATGACCCTCGGCGGCGGCGCCATCGCCACGCTCGGCAGCTTGGCAGTCTTCAGGCTGAGGGCCTCGGCTGTGACGCCCGGACCCGGGGCGATCGCTCCCCCAAGGTATGCACCATCGGCAGACACCACCTCCCATGTAACGGCGGTGCCAAAATCGAGCACCAGACACGGGCCGCCATGTTCGGCATAGGCCGCCACCGCGTCGCACAGACGATCAGCACCGAGTTCCTGGGGTGCATCGACCTCGAGCGGCATATCGGATCGGATCCCGGGTTCGACAAAAAAAGCATCCTTGTCGAGATAGCGCCGGACCCCCTCCTTGAGCCGCGGATCCATCGGCGGAACCACCGAAGAAATCGCAACGTCGACGAGATCTTCGGGATTCACCTGCTCCCAGTGCAAAAGCTGGTGAAGCCACATCCCAACCTCGTCAGCGGTGCGTTCGGCGTGGGTGGTCAAACGCCAATGAGTGCGCAGTTTTTCGCCCTCAAAAAGACCCACCACGGTGTTGGTATTCCCCACGTCCAGCGCCAGCAACAGATCCTGCAAATTCACCTCCGAGACCGCCACCGTACAATTACGCGCGCCAACTGTCTAGATTCCATAGGCCTTCAAAAACCTTGACAGTCCAGTGCCGTAGTATCATCTGCGCGCGTTGTACGCGGTTTTCATCGGTGTTCTCAATTCCCGATCCAAATATCGGGCCCGGAACAGCAGATTCCGTAGATGCGGCGAAACACTCACGGCACGGATGGAAGGAGCCCAGAAATGAGTCTTCGGCGACGATCGACGATCGCCCTGATGGCGGTAGCCGCACTGTTGTGCAGCCTCCCCGCCATCGCACAGGACGCTGAGGTGCCGGTCAAGGAAACGTTCCTCGACAACGGCATGAAACTACTGATGGTGGAGCGACACGAGAGCCCAACCGTCACAGCCGGTTGGGTCACCCACGTCGGCTCGGTGAATGAGGAGGTTGGTGCTACCGGGATCGCACACCTCTTCGAGCACATGATGTTCAAGGGCAGCCCGACCATCGGCACCTCGGACTACCAAAAGGAAACCGAAATCATGGCCCAGCTCGACGAACTTCGCCTCGAGATGGAGGCCGAGTACGAGGTCATGCGTGAAGCCAAACGCCGCGGCGAGATCGAGGGCAGCATCTACCTGCCGGAGAACCAGACCGAGCATCTCGCCGGGCTGCGCGAGAAGATGAAGGTCCTCCAGGATCAGCAGAAGGAATTCATCGTCAAGGACGAGATCGACCAGATCTACACCGAGGCCGGGGCCTCCGGCCTCAACGCCGGCACTGGCGAGGACTTCACCCTCTATTTCATTACCGTCCCCGCCAACAAGCTCGAGCTGTGGTTCTGGATGGAGTCCGAACGTCTCCTCAACGCGGTCTTTCGCGAGTTCTATACCGAACGGGACGTGGTGAGAGAAGAGCGCCGCATGCGGACCGAATCAAACCCCACCGAGAAATTCCAAGAGCAGTTCGATTTCATGTTCTGGGGCTCGGTGCCCTACCACCACCCTGTGGTCGGCTGGCCCTCCGATGTCGAGTCCATCACCCGCGCTCAGGCGCAGAAGTTCTTCGAGACCTACTACGCGCCCAATAACATCACGGTGGCAATGGTCGGCGATTTCGACTCCGAGGAAGCGCTCGCCCTTGCCAAGAAGTACTTCGGTCGCATCCCACGCGGCGAAACACTGCCGCCCCCGGTGGTCACCGAAGAGATCGAACAGCTGGCCGAGCGGAGAATGATCGCCCATGCCGACACCAACCCGTCGGTGCATATCCGTTGGCACACCGTGCCGTTCGCCCACGGAGATTACTTCGCCTTGGGTATGATGACGTCAATCCTCTCCGACCGGACCGGTCGACTCTACAAATCGCTGGTCGAGGCCGAACAGATCGCGACCGGAGAGCCCTATGCGGACCACTCACCGCTCAAGTACGCGGGCTACGTCGAGATTGGCGCCGAACTCGCCGATGGGGTGGATCACCAGCTCGTCGAGCAGGCCCTGCTGGCAGAGATCGAGCAGCTCAAGAATGAGCCAGTGCCCGAGCGCGAGCTTCAAAAGGTCAAGAACCAGTCCCTGGCGAACTCATTCCGCCGTCTGCAGTCGAACTTCTATCTCTGGCTCCAGCTACTGTTCTACGACGTGTGGGACGACTGGCGGTTCCTCAACGAGTCGACCGCCGAGTATGGGGCCGTGACCGCCGAAGACATTCAGCGGGTCGCGAACACCTACTTCACCGACACCGGACGGAATGTCCTCTGGTACTTCCGCAACGCAGGCTCGGAGGAAGACCCCGAGCTGGCGGCACTCAGCGGCCAGGCCAAAGCAATGGCCACGCAGGCGTTGGCCCAGATCGCCCAGGTTGAGGACCCGGCCGAGCTGGAACAGGGTCTGCAGCAAATGCAGACAATGAAGAGCCAGGCGCCACCCGAGTTCCAGCCGGCGATCGAACTGATCATCAAGAGGGCGACCGAACGGATCGAAAAGCTCCGGGCGGCCGCTGGGGAGGAGGAGTGACATGCGTCGAACAACGACCCTGACTGTTTTTCTCGTTCTGATCGCCGCCACCACGGCGTTCACGGCGGACATCCCCGACCGTCCCGAAAAACTGAAGTTCCCCGAGCTGACCTTTGACGTACCGGATGCCGATGCGCTCCGATTCGAACTCCAAGATGGCACCCCCGTCTACGCGAAGCAGGACAAACAGTTTCCGCTCGTCACCATCACTGTCTACTTCCACGGTGGGCGCTATCTGGTGCCTGCCGGCAAGGAAGGTCTGACAGGCATCACTGGCGCGGCATGGCGCAGTGGTGGTGCCGGGGAACGCACCGCCCAGGAACTCGACGAGGAGCTTGACTATCTGGCCGCAAATCTCGGCACGAATATCAGCGACGTCTACGGTTCAGCGAGCCTCAACGTGCTCTCCAAAGACCTCGAGGAGGCGATGGCGATCTTCATGGACGTCCTGACCGCACCCCGCTTCCAGCAGGACCGCTTCGACAAGGCCAAGGAAAACGTCCTGCAGGCGATGAAGCAGCGCAACGACGACACCGCCGATATCGAGGCCCGAGAGTGGAATCGCCTGATCTTCGGAAATGACTTCTGGCAGAACCGGCTTGCAACCAAAGCCTCGGTCGAGGCGATTACGGCCACCGATTCGAGAGAGTTCGTGAATTCACTGATTCGTTCGGGCAATCTCGTGGTGGCGGTAGCGGGTGACTTCGAACCTGCCGAACTGGAGGCGCTGCTCAACAAGACCGTCGGTTCCCTCGAGCCGCTCGCCGAGCCACTACCGGCCATTCCACAGCCCGAACACACTCCCGAGCCCGGCGTCTACGTCGTCAACAAACCCGAGGTCAACCAGGGCCGGGTGAGCATCGGCCGGCCGGGCTTCCGGCTCGGATATCCTGACCAATTCCCTCTGGTGGTCGGCAACGACATTCTCGGTGGTTATGGCTTCACGGCCCGCATGATGAAGCGCATCCGTTCGGATGAAGGCCTCGCCTACAGCGCCTATGCGAGCCTCGGTTTCCCGGTGACCATTCCCGGGGAATTCCGCGCCTTCTATCAATCGAAATCCTCGACCTGCGCCTATGCGGCAGAGATCTTTTTTGGGCTCCTCGACGACATGCGGACTTCAGAAGCGTCCGACGAGGAAATCAAGACCGCCAAGGCTTCGTTCATCGAGACCTTCCCGAACCAGTTCGCCTCGGCTGCACAGGTCGTCGGCCTCTACGCCATCGACGAGATCCTCGGCCGAGACCATTCGTACTGGCTCACCTACCGCGACAACTTCAGAGTCGTGACCGCAGACCAGATCAAGGCAGCGATGCAAAAGAACCTCGACCCCGAGACGATGATCATGCTCGTCGTCGGCAACATCGAGGAGATCATCGCCGGTCACCCGGAGCACGACGCCAGGCTCACCGACTTTGGCGAGATCAAGATCGTCCCGCTGCGGGATCCGATGACGCTGGAGCCGATCGTCGAGTAACGCATCACCTCGAAACGAAAACCGCCCGGACCTCGTGTCCGGGCGGTTTCGTTTCTCGAATTAGGAATTAGGAATGAGGAATTAGGAATGCCGCCCACCCACGTAGATCCCTCGATTCGCTCCGCTCACTCGGGATGACAGTTGGGGGAGGCTCGATTCGCTTGCGGCTTCGCCTTCGGCTACGCCATCACAAGTCGCTCACTCGGGATGACATTTGAGGGAGGCTGACTGTGCGGGCGGGACGCCCGCACCACAAAGGGAACGACCTTAGGAACGAGAGTCGTGGGAATTCCTCATTCCGCAATCCGAATTCCGAATTCTCAGTCGAATCCTTCTACCAATTGATGAAAACCAGGCCTTGCGGCCTTGTGAATTCGGGTGCACAATAGCCCAGCCCGAATGCACCTGTGTGCGGGCGTATCCCAAGGAGGACACATGAAGATCCACGAGTATCAAGGCAAAGAGGTGTTGGCCCAACACGGGGTCCCGGTGCCTCGTGGCATTGTCATCACCGAAGCTGAGGCGGCACGAGCGGCGGCCGAAGAGCTCGGCGGTCGGGTCGTCGTCAAGGCCCAGATTCACGCCGGCGGACGCGGTAAGGGCGGCGGCGTCAAGCTCGCCGACAACCCTGACGAGGCGGTCAAGCTCGCCAAAGAGATCCTCGGCATGACCCTGGTCACCAAACAGACCGGCCCCGAGGGCAAGCTGGTTCGCACCGTTCTCATCGAGGAAGCACTGCCAATCGACCGTGAGCTGTACCTGGGCGTGGTCCTCGACCGCTCTGAAGGATTTCCGGTGATGATGGCTTCGAAGTTCGGCGGCATGGAGATCGAAGAGGTTGCGGCGGAGAACCCCGACGCCATCCTCAAGGCCCACTTCGACCCCGATGTGGGGCTCCACCCCTACCTGAGCCGCAAGCTCGCGTTTGGTCTCGGGCTTGAAGGCGAAGCCTTCAAAGCAGGAGCCAAGTTCATGCACGCGCTCGCCAAGGCCTATGGTGAGACCGACGCATCGCTGCTCGAGATCAACCCGCTTGTGACCACCACCGACGGCAGGGTGATCGCTCTCGACGCCAAGATGAATGTCGACGACAGCGCGCTCTACCGGCACAAGGACATCGCCGAGATGCGCGACGTTCACGAAGAGGAACCGCTCGAGGTCGAGGCCTCGAAGTTTGACCTCAATTACATCAAGCTCGACGGCAACATCGGCTGCATGGTCAACGGCGCCGGTCTCGCCATGTCGACTATGGATATCATCAAGCACTTTGGCGGCGAACCTGCCAACTTCCTCGATGTGGGCGGAGACGCATCCCAGGAACGGGTGGCCGCGGCCTTCCGTATCCTCCTCTCGGACCCGTCGGTCAAGGGGGTTCTCGTCAACATCTTCGGCGGCATCGTGCGCTGCGACATGGTTGCTCGCGGGGTCGTCGCCGCGGCGGAGGATGTCAATCTCAGCATTCCTCTCGTCGTTCGGCTCGAAGGCACCAACGTCGAGGAGGGACGCCGGGTTCTGGCTGAATCCCGCCTCGACCTGATCGTCGGAGAAGGAATGGCGGATGCCGCTGAAAAGATCGTAGCCGCGGTCGGAGGTGCATCATGAGCATCTGGGTCAATTCGGAAACCAAGGTCGTAGTCCAGGGTATTACCGGCAAGGAAGGGCGCTTCCACTCCGAAAAATGCCGCGAGTACGGCACCAAAATCGTCGCCGGCGTAACTCCCGGCAAGGCGGGCCAGGACGTCGACGGAGTTCCGGTCTTCAATACCGTCGAGGATGCGGTCTCCGAGACCGGCGCCAACGCGTCGTTGATCTTCGTGCCGCCACCATTCGCGGCCGACGCCATTCTCGAGGCCGCGGACGCGGGCATCGAGGTCGTGGTGTGTATCAGTGAAGGCATCCCGGCGCGTGACATGGTGCGGGTGCAGCGCATCCTCCAGGGTCTGCCGACCCGGCTCATCGGCGGCAACTGCCCCGGCATCATCACTCCCGGGGAATGCAAGCTCGGCATCATGCCCGGTCACATTTCGATTCCGGGCCCGATAGGCGTCGTCTCGCGCTCCGGCACCCTCACGTACGAGGCAATCGGCCAGCTTACCGCCCTCGAGCTCGGCCAGTCGACCTGTGTCGGTATCGGAGGCGACGCTCTCCCGGGAACCAACTTCACCGACTGTCTCGAGGCTTTCGAGGAGGATTCGGTGACCGAGGGGATCGTGATGATCGGCGAGATCGGCGGATCCGCCGAGGAGGACGCCGCGGATTTCATCAGCCAGTTCGTGTCAAAACCGGTGGCAGCGTTCATCGCCGGCCAGACAGCGCCTCCGGGGCGTCGGATGGGCCACGCGGGCGCGATCATCTCGGGCGGCAAGGGCACCGCGGCCGACAAGATTGAAGCCCTCCAGGCTGCCGGTATCGCGGTTGCTGCGACGCCGGCCGAGATTGGCACCACGATGAAGAAAGCGCTGGAATCGCAGTCGATGGTCTAGGAAATTTCGAAAGGGAGGAGATAAACCCCTCCCCTACAAAATGTAGAACCTAGGGGCGGGGTTAACCCCGCCCCTTATATTTTGAACCACTGACTGAGACTGCATATCCAGAGAATTTCCTTGATTTTTTGAATTTCCGGATATAATGCGAGCTTCGCAGCGAAGGAGGAGGAGTTTTTCTCTGCGGCGACCCGGCGGTTTCGCCGGGTTTTTTTTGGCCGAAGCCCCGGAGGGGCGATAGATGCATAGCCTGGGGCGTGAGCCCCAGGGACCCGGTGCTCGTTAATGGTATGAGCCCCGGAGGGGCGACAGATCGGGGCTGCAGCGTAAGCCGCAGCCATCGACATTCATTTTTCTGTCGCAGCTCCGCAGCTCAATCGAAGGGATCCGGTGGGACCCTGGGGCTCACGCCCCAGGCCAAATACATGTCGCCGCTCCGCGGCTATAAACGGACGATGCGGTCAGCGGCGAGGAACCAGAGTTCCACGTGCGGCTCCTCATCGAGATCAAGCGCATCGCTCAGAATCTTGGCGTAGGTACGAACCTGCGGTTCGTAAATCCGGATGCGCTCCTCGAGCGACGCCTCGTCATTGAGGGCATCGGTCTTGTAGTCCGCGACGACGAGGCGGCTATCGTCGGGGTCGCGATACACAAGATCGACAATTCCCGAGACCACTGTGCCGGGGGCTCCCTCGTGCTCCTCCCATCCGAAGACCGGCAGCTCCCGCGCGATGACAGCCGGAGCGAGGACCGAGAGCCTTTCCAGACATGGACCCGCCGCAATCCTGGCCAACAACTCGTCGACGATTTTCGCCGCTTCCGAGGTCTGAACTTCATCCATGCCGCCGACCACCTCGGAGACAACCCGATCTCTACTCTCCCCCACCTGAGTTTCGAGTTCGGCGCCGAGATCCACTCCTTCGAGAAGTCGGTGAACGGTTGTCCCGAGAGCCATGGCGAGATTTCTGGAGACGTAGGCCGTCGGTGCAAGTCCGCCCTCTTCGCCGTCAGCGCGCTGCATTCGATCGTGGGCTTCGGACGAGGCGGAACGAATGACCGGCTGTGCCATCCGTTCGGCAGCCGCACGGCGGGCACCAGCCAACTCCACCGCCCGCCGTAGTGCTGCTTCGGGGCGTGACCACTCCGCACCGCTGACGCTCCCAGACTCGACCGGTTCCGGCGAATCCCCGAACACCGGCATCACGCGCACGACGTGGGGCGCGTCATCATCTTGCCGTTCGGCGCCGGACTCCTTCTGTAAAGCCACTGCCGCGGGGTCCAGGCGGCGACCCAGGAGATCCGCAAAATCCACGGCCGCTTCCCAGGGCAGCTCTTTCCCGGCCTCTGCCCACCCCCCCGACACCACGAGCCGTCTTTTGGCCCTGGTGGTTGCCACGTAGAGCAGGCGCACGAGCTCGGCCCGGGTCTTTTGCTCCTGCTCCCATGCAGCGGCCTGAAAACCGGGAGTGAACCAACCGAAGAGCCGGTACTCAGGGCGCCCGTCGATCCACCGAATCTTTGCAATATCCCGGTTTCCGCCGCCGCGGCCGCCCTTGTGGATCTGCGCCACGTAGACATGTTCGAAATCGAGCCCCTTGGCACGGTGGATGGTCATGACGTGGACGGCGTCGGTTTCGAGGTCGGGCGGCACCGGCACCCGGCTCTCTTTGCCCTGTTCGACAGCGAGGCGCAGGAAGCGCGCAAGCTCGGCATCACCGCCCTCGCCGGACGCCAGGGTCTCTTCGAGATCGGTCAAGAAACGATCGATCCTCGCCCGTCGGAACCCCCCGAGATAGCGCGCGGCCGCGGTCACCTCGGCCAACCACAGGGTTCTGGTCTTTTCGACAAAAACATCGGGCGGATCCTCGCGCAGGGACAGCCGCAATTCCGCGATGATCTCCACCGCGGCCTGAGCGGCAGCAGCCCAGTTCGGGAGGACGCCGCTCCCGGGAAGCCCGGAGGGCGTCGCGGCCCGGGCAGTGTTGATGCTCGCCGCAACTGCGTTCGCCTCCGCAGAACCCGGGTCGGTCAGCCGCGCCATCCGCCCCGGGAAGCCGGCACCCCAGAGCGGAGCCAACGCGGCGTCAGGCACCCCCACGACGTCGCTGCGAAGCACTGTCAGGAGAGCCAGTGCGTCGGTGGGTTCGAGGACCGAGCGGATCAGAGCCGCCACCTCCACCACCTCGCGCTGGCGGTAGTAGTCACGTTCCCGCGCCACCTCGTAGGGGATGCCAGCCTCTCGGAACGCCGCCAGCAGCTCTTCCTGAGCTGTGGTGACCCGCAACAGCACCGCAACGTCGCCCCACCGCTCGATCACATCCTGGTCGTGGAGCCGGCGGATATCGGCGGCCAGCGCACTGGCCTCGAGAGCCGTGGTCTCACGGTCCGAATTTCCCTTCTCGGGGCCAACGCCCTTGTCTCCCTGCGGCCATGCCACCCAGTGTTCAACTGTTTTCCACGGCCCTTCCTCGATACCGGGCACACCACGTCGTTCATCGGTGGCCTCGAGCCTCTGGAACGGAGGTTGGATGCCGGGTTCCGGACGCATGACCGGCGCCACAAGCCGCTCGACTTCATCGAGGATGGGCGTCACCGAGCGAAAGTTACGCACCAGATCCACCGTGATGCCACCGGCTTCGACGATTCGTTCGACGAAACCGTCGTAAGCTGCAAGATCAGCGCTGCGCCATGCATAGATCGACTGTTTGGGATCACCGACGATAAAGAGCGAGGGACGCGACGCCGGGTCGCCGCTCAGGGCCAACGACTCTACCAGGCGGCACTGCACATCATCGGTGTCCTGAAATTCGTCCACCAGGAGGTGGTCGATTCCGGCCACGACCTCACGCCGGATTCCCGGCGAACTCGCGAGAAGCCCCGCGGCGCGACGGAGCAGATCGGAAAAGGTCACCAGACCCGCCGCGCTCCTCCGCTTCTGGACGGTCTCCAGAAGAGATCCTACGAGGGCACGCGCCGCCGTCAGCTGATCCCGGCAAGGAGTCGTCAAAGGTCCGAGCACGGCGGCAAGCCGACCCGATGCCGCCGCCACTGTGTGCTGCGCCTCGCCGAGACCCTTTTGCTCGGTCTTGTTGAACTTGAGCCTCGACCAGTCCTTGAGCCGCGCCACCACCCTCGGATCTACGGTCGCTGCGGCCTCGGTCATTTCCACTATGGTTGGCACGGTGGAGCGAACCTCCGATACCGCCGCCAGTTGCCCAGCTACATCCCGGGTCAGCGCGACGACCTCGGCCTTGACGCCGTCGAGACGATCGCCCACGGCGACCCGATAATCCTCCACGGCGGACCTCAGACGCGCCGCGACAGCGGCGGCGTCGCCGAACGGGTCCTCGGCGAACAGATCCGGCCCGGCCCCGGCCTCGACCAGCTGAACCAGGGCCTCGACAAGCTGCCCCGGCGACACTCCGTCCACCGCCAACTGTTCCCAGCTGTCACGGTTCGGGCCCTGGGCGAGACCACGAAGCGCCTCTTCCACCGCCTCTTCGGCCAATGCTTCGATACGCTTACCCTCTGCGTCAACCTCGAAACGCGGGTGGAGCCCAGCCTCCAGCGGGTAGGTGGCAAGCAGCCGTTGGCAGAAGGCGTGGATGGTCGACACCACCAACCGGTGGCTCTCCTCGGACAGGGCGCTGGCG
>Ga0224513_10000463_pt1 | contig 15093 bp, 15 predicted proteins | sample SF_May12_sed_USG_5_FD_169109 | JGI IMG/M metagenome (GOLD analysis project Ga0224513, IMG submission 169109) | Sediment microbial communities from San Francisco Bay, California, United States - SF_May12_sed_USGS_21 | ecosystem: Environmental > Aquatic > Marine > Sediment | place: USA... | reverse complement strand
CGAGGTCCTGCCGGGGACGGCGCTCGAGAGGATTCGGGTCGGGGATCGGATCATCGCGCTGGTGGTGAGACGCTCAGGAGGGAACGGTGAGGCCGATCGCCGTTCGGCGTGGCGGGAGTGGGTTCGCGAAAAGAGTTGGACCGAGCTCCGGAAACTGACTGGTGTGCCGACCCTTGAACGACTGACCGTGACCCAACGGTCGCGGTCCGGAAGGGTTGTGGGTCTGGTTGCGGTTGGTGCGGGAGGGGCGACCACCGAGTGGACAGGATTTGACATCCGGAGGGTCCTCGAGTTGCCTGAGACACTCTTTGCGATGCACCTCAGAACCGATCCAGACGGCGAGAAAATGGTCCACTTCCTGGGTCGCGGGTGGGGTCATGGCATCGGACTGTGCCAGAACGGGGCCTACGGATTGGCGCGGGCCGGGATGACGTTCGACCGGATTCTCGGCCACTATTACACCGGTATTGAGATCGTCCGTTGGGATGGTCTACAGACGACGCAGTAGCGGGAGAAGGGGGATCGCGTGGACTTCCAAATGGGTCAGGATCAGCTGGCTATCCGTGAGATGGTGCGCGATTTCGCGCGCAAGGAGATCGCGCCAAATGCGCTCGAATGGGATGAGGCTCAACACTTTCCTCGGGAACTCTTTACCAAGCTTGGTGAGCTCGGTTTGCTCGGAGTGGTCATCCCGGAGGAAGACGGTGGTGCAGGGCTCGGCTATATCGACTATGTCACCATTCTTGAAGAGATCGGGGCCGCCGATGGCTCGATTGGCCTCTCGGTGGCGGCGCATAATTCTTTGTGCACCAACCACCTCTACCTCTTCGGCTCGGATGATCTCAAGCGCGAGTACCTGCCCAGGCTCGCGTCTGGCGAGTGGATCGGAGCGTGGGGCCTGACGGAGCCGCAAGCAGGGTCGGACGCCGGTGGTACCCGGACGACGGCGGTAAGAGATGGCGATGAGTGGGTGCTCAACGGTTCCAAGACTTTTATCACCCACGCGACGGTCGGCGACGCCGCGGTTTTGGTGGCGCGGACCTCCGCCGAGGGCAGCCACCACGGAATATCGGCGTTCTTCGTTCCTTTTGACCGCCCGGGCGTATCGCCGGGTAAGAAGGAGAACAAGCTCGGGATGCGGGCCTCCGATACGTCCTCACTGGTGCTCGAAGATTGCAGGATTCCGGAGGATTATCTACTCGGCAATGAGGGCGAGGGGTTCGTGCAGGCGATGAAGGTCCTCGACGGTGGACGTATTTCTATTGCCGCCCTGTCCGTGGGGATTGCCCGTGGCGCCTTCGATGCGGCTCTGAGCTATTCGACCGTACGTGAACAGTTCGGCAAGCCGATCTCGTCCTTCCAACTCACCCAGGCCAAGCTCGCCGACATGGCGACCAGCGTCGATGCCGCGCGCCTCCTGACTCAACGCTCGGCAACAATGAAGGACGCCGGGTTTACGACAACGCGCGAGTCGGCGATGGCGAAGGTCTACGCGTCGGAGGTCGCGGTGGCGGTTGCCGAGGAGGCGGTGCAGATTCACGGCGGCTATGGTTACACCAAGGAGTACCCGGTGGAACGAGCATGGCGCGACGCCAAGCTGTGCACCATCGGCGAAGGAACCTCCGAGATTCAGCGGATGGTCATCGCCCGCGAGCTGCTGAAGAGCCTCGGAGACCCGAAATGATCGAGAAACCGGAGCTCGATCACATCGGCATCGCAGTCGATTCAATCGACTCCGGCCTTGCGATCTACCGGTCGCTCGGAATCGAGGTGCAGAGTGTCGAGGAGGTAGCTGATCAAAAGGTGCGGGTCGCATTTCTACCCGTTGGTGACACCCGCATCGAATTGCTGGAGCCTACCGACGACACTTCGCCCATTGCCCGTCACCTTGAACGGCGGGGCGCAGGACTGCACCACATCTGTCTCAGGGTGGCGGATGTTCGAGCGGCGATGGCGCAGCTCTCCGAGGAGGGATACCGGCTGCTTTCGGAAGAGCCGGTCCAAGGAGCGCATGATTGTCTGGTGTGCTTCGTCCACCCGAAGTCTACGGGTGGCGTCCTGATTGAACTTTCCGAGTCGATTGCCTCCTACGAAAGCTGATAATCTCGAATGGTGGACGGCATCGAAGTAGGCTCGCTGGTCATTCTCCACTGTGGCAACCCGCGCGAAAAGATGTGGGGGCTGCTGGTGCGGCTCGATGGGGTGGGAGTCGTGGTTCGAGGTCTCGATCTCGACTCAGTGGAGGACTGGTTGCGCCAGGAGAAGGTCGGTGGCGAACGGATGATCGGGCCGACGACATTTTTCCTGCCGATGAACCGTGTCCTGCGCATCGACCTCGATGAAAGCACCACCGTTATAGACAGTTACGGTGACCGGTACCGAACAGCTTGCGGGCGAGAAGTTCGCGATGCTCTGATTGACGACGGCGGAATCGACGCGTGACGCAACACCGGGCCCTCCTAATGATCCTGTTCGCAGGAATATGTATGGGGAGCGTGCCGGTCGAAGCCCAGTACGAGGGACGTGTCGACGTCAACGCGGTTGTCGTCACGGTCACTGTGCGAAACAAGGCGGGCCGAGTAGTGAAGGGTGTGGCGCCGAAGCGTTTCACGCTCTACGTCGACGGGTTCGAGGTCCCGATCCGCGATCTCGATCTGGAAACCGACCTCCCGATCAGCCTCGGCTTTATTTTCGATACCTCGGGTTCGATGATGGGACGCAAGATGAGCGGAAGCCAACAGCTCATTATGGCCTTTCTGCAACACCGACGCCCGGACGATCAGCTCGCACTGTGGACCTTTGGTGACGATCGGGTGATGGAACGATTTCCCTTCGGCATGGGTTGGTACCTCTTGCCCCGAGTCTTGGAGACCCTCAAACCGTGGAGCACGACGGCGCTTTACGACATGGTGTTGCGAGTGCCCGAGGTCCTCGAAAAGGCGCGCCACCATCGGCGGGCGGCGATATTGCTCACCGATGGTGTTGACAATGCGTCAACAATCGATGCCGATCAGGCGGCGGCGGTTGCGCACCGAATCGAGACCCCGATATATGTCCTCGGAGTCGAGCCTCCGCCGGCGCCGGCTTCCCCTGATGGTCCGTCCTTCGAAGAGATCCTGACCCTCATCGCTGATGCCTCGGGCGGCCACTATCGCCGGATTCCGCAAGCCGAGCAGATGCCGCAGGTGGTCGACGAGCTCCTGGAGGAGCTGTCGTCGCGCTACATCCTGACCTTCGAAACGTCGGGTGTCGGTGCCCGCAAGTGGCGCACCATCGAAGTCACTGTGGACGGTTTTCAGGCCACCACGCGTTCGGGGTACACCGGCACGCTGCCCTGACGCGATTCAATTCCGGACGCGACGGTCGCTATCGCTATCGGAATCGCTATCGCTATCGAAAAAGGCACCCATTCGATTCAGGATTTTGATAGCGATCCCGATAGCGATTGCGATAGCGACGGGCCGAACCAACCAAGCGGATCGCGGTTTCCTTGACAGGCTGAGACGCAGTCTGCATAGTGGTTCAACCTGGAAAACACAACGAGGAGGTTCCCATGAGTTCTTTCAGACGAGTCGCTCTTTTCCTGTCCATTCTGGCGTTTGTGGCGCCGTTCTCCCCGGCCGCCGATTTTGAGGCCGACACAAACGGCCCGTGGATCAATGTCGACGTTATCGATCTCGCCGACTATGGGGATGCCACCTATCTCGACTATCTGGGAGAGGGCTATATTGCGATGCTTGATGCCCTCAAGTCCGAGGAGATGATCCTGGACTACGGCGTGATGATGAAAACCACGGGCAGCACCAGCGAGGGCGACGTCGTCGTCTGGTGGTCAGTCAAGAGCCTGGCCGATTACGAAAAGGCGCTCGAGCGGATGGGAACTCTGGCGGGCGAGCTGTGGACCGAAGGCGAGCTGGCGGAACTCTGGCCAAAACTCGAAAAGGTCCGGACGATCAAAAGCTCGAACCTGTATCGTGCCGTGCTCTGGAACAAGGTTGCAGAGTAGGTTTTACAAAAAGACCGCCGATAATCGGCCTTCGGTGCGTGGATTCCGCGCCCCGGAGGCGATTGTATTTTGCCCAAGAATCAAGGCAAACTGGGCTAAAGTAGTAGATTTTGTGCGCTGTATCACGATCGAGGGCTATGAGTAAGTGACGAAACCTCAAGGTCTTGGCCGATTTCGACCGGCAGATTTTGAATTTTTGGGTTACAATATTCAGCAGGGAAGGAAAAGCGATTTCGATCGATTAGCCGATGGAATTCCCGTGGAGGTATGCATGCGTAAGGCTCTTTTAGTTCTTGGAATCTGCATCCTGGCGATCCCGGCCTGGGCCGGTGGAGGGTACAGCCTGTTTGGCTCTTATGGCAGTGTCGACAACCATGAATTTGCAGTCGGCGCCGGAATGAGACTGACCCTCGGTGGTGAAAGATGGATGGGCGATCTCACCTGGACCTGGTATCAGGAGGTATCCGGGGTCGGCACCATTGCGGGCTTCGACGACAATATTCAGGTCATCCCTACCGAACTCGGTGTACGGTTCCTGATGAACCCCACGGGTAATATCATCCCCTACCTGGGCGGTGGACTCACCTTTTTCTACGTCAACCTGAATGACGGTAACGCCAGCAATACTGTGGGTGGCTACGCCATGTTCGGCATCAATTTCGGTGCCAAACAGACCAAGTTCTTTGTCGAGGCGCTGTATCGCTATGGCCAATCAGATGTGAGCTATCGGAATGGGGGCGCCGCGCCATGGACAGGAACCATGGATGTCGGTGGTTTCGCAGCCAACGCTGGCGTTGCGTGGACCTTTTAAAAGCCGTTAGCCGTTAGCTCTTAGCTCATCGCAATTCAATTGGTCGGCCCTTTTGGGCCGGCCAATATTTTTTCAAGAATCGGGAGAGCACGACCAGTGTTGAAGGAGAAGCTAACAGCTGACGGCTTATCGCTGGTCTCAAATGGCGAAAAATCGATGTGAAGACGATCACTCCTCTTCAATGACGACCGCTGTCCCATACGCCAGCAACTCCGCTGCACCCTGCATCAACATGGATGTTGCGAAGCGCGTGCTGATGACCGCGTCGGCGCCGAGTTCCTCGGCCTCTTCGACCATCCTGTCGAGGGCTTGTTCCCGCGCCTCGGCCATCATCTTGGTGTACTCGGAAACCTCACCGCCAACAATGTTCCGAAGGACGGCCATGACGTCCTTGCCCAGGTGCCTGGCGCGGATGGTGTTTCCACGAACCAGACCGAGGGTGCGGACAACGCGCGTTCCGGCGATCTTGTCATCGGAGACGACAATCATTTCTTTACCTCCCGATAGGGATCGGTCCTTGCTGCCCGCAATCGATCGAGCAGCACTGACGTAAAGAGTAACGCCAGAGCGCTGAGACCGCCGAATACCAGGATCCGTTGGAAGAGGTCGGTAGATCCCTGCCAGAATTGCCACAACGTGTAGCCGGCGAAGAACACAGCCCAGACAATGGCAATGATCCAGCCGCTTCCCATGGCGACGAGACTCAGCCCGGTCTGTGGGCGTTCATCCCACTGGGAATCGGCGGGTGTGTGAAACGCCGTCGACATGGTGGTTTCCCGCAGTGTCCGAAGTTCCCCGAGCACTGTTCGGCAGTGGGCGCAATCCTCGAGATGAACGCGGACCTTCTGCTCGGTGGCCTGCGTCAACTCCCCGTCGAAGTGACCGGAGATCATCGTCTCATCAAAGCTTGTGGGGCAGTGATCAGCCATCCCTTGCCTCCTCGCTGCTGCACCGGTGCTTCCGTACCTCCTCCTGCAGGAGGCGACGGGCCCGGTGCAGGCGCGACATCACCGTTCCTCTCGGGATCTTGAGGGTCGTCGCGATGTCCGCGTAGGACAGGTCCTGGTAGTCACGCAGCACCAAAACCTCGCGATATCTAAGTTTGAGCTCTTGGAGGCATTTCCAGACCAGGGCCTGCAACTCACGGCGGGTCGCCTGCGCCTCGGGATCGGGAGCGTCGTCGCGAGGCTCGAAACGCAGGGCGTCGTCGTCGGCCGGTTCCAGCGACTCGGTTCGACGGACCCTGAGTCGCCGTGCCCGGTCCCGAACCAGGTTTCGCACGATCCGCAGCAACCAGGGCCGCACCGGCCGCGAGGGATCGAAGCGTTCGAGTGAGCGGAAGAACCGCACCATGGCGTCCTGCGCGACATCGAGCGCATCGTCCGGGTGGCCGATGAGCTGGAGCGCAAAGACGAAAGCCTGCTGGCGGCAGCTGCGGGCAAGTTGGTCGAGCGCATCAGCCTCACCCTGCTGGGCAAGAATTACCGTCTGTGCTTCGCTTGGAGGCGGCACAGCAACGGGTACAGGTGCGGACCGGGAACCGGTCATGGCAATGCTCACGCCCTCTCTTACGTGCCCGATGGGGTCTTATTCCACTTCTCCTCGAGAAGTTTCACAATCAACTCGTAACCCTTGCCGTCGACCTCGTTGAAATGGTCTTCCTTGTGCGAATCGATGTCGAGGACACCGATCGGGCGACCATCGGCATCTCGAATCGGAACCACGACCTCGGATTTGGCGCGGTCGTCGCACGGGATATGGCCGGGGAAGGCGTGGACATCGCGGACGATCTGGGTCTGGTTGGTGTCGATGGCGGCCCAGCAGACACCAACGTGTTGTTCCAGTACAAGACACGCCACCGGCCCCTGGTAGGCGTCGACCACCAAATCGCCGTCCTTGAGGTAATAGAATCCGGTCCATGAGACACCGGGAATCTTGTGGTGGAGGAGAGCGGCGGCAGTGGCACGATGGGCCGCCGGATCGTCAGTCTTGTCGATCAGCTCTGCGAGCTGATCGACAATTCGTTTGTAACGTTTGATGCGTAGCTGATCGTTCAAAGCTGCCCTGCCAATTTCGGATTTCGGATTTCGAATTTCGGATTTCCACCCACCCGCACGAATCGGTTGTGGCGCCTTGGGTGGGAATTCCTAATTCCTAATTCCTCATTCCTCATTATCTTGCCTACATTTCTTCCGGCACTGGAATCCCCAGCAGCTGTTCAAGCAACACCCTCATCTCCGAATCGAAGAGAGTGAAAACGGCTCGCCGGAGCCTCCTCGTTTCCGAGTTCTCTTCCGGCACCACCGGATGGGCATGGTAGAGACGGTGGAAGAGCTGCGCGAGCTCGTGGACGTGTTGGGCGAGCAGCGAGAACTCGAGATTCGCGACTGACTGGCTGACGACGTCGCGCCGGCGGGCGCATTGGAGCACCAACTCCCAGAGATCGTCTCCGATCTCCGCGCCAACCAGCTCTGCGATCTCCTCTTTCTCCAGCCGGCCTTCTCCGCGGCGTTCGGCGAGCTTTTCAAAGATCTTGCCTGCTCGGACCGTGGAGTATTGCAGGTAGGGCCCGGTGTCGCCCTCAAAGGCGAGAGCCTCATTGAAGTCGAAGGCGAGCACACGGTTGCGCGACTGTCGTGCCATCAGGTAGCGGAGCGCACCGACCGCGATCGCCTTGGACCGACCGGCGACATCCGCCGGCTCACCGCCGCCCTCGAGCCGTTTGACGATCGAATCCTCGGCGGCATCGGTCAAAACATCGAGGAATTCGTCCGCCTTGACGCCGATGCCCTTGCGGCCCGACATCTCGATGTAGGCCTTGCTCATGGCCTCGTCATCGAGCCCGAAGGAGACCTCGGTACGACGTTCGATCTCGTGCACCGCCCCGGGGGTCAGCGCCACCATTTCGTAGGAGAAGTGGATGGAGTTGTCGGCGGCCTCGGGGTGGCCCAGGACTCGCACTGCCTCTTTGACCACCTTTTGCGGGTACGCCTGGCGGACGTCAATCACGTTGTAGACCTGTCGGCCGTCGCCGAAGGCGGCAGCGGGGACGCTATCCCCGGTGTCGGACGTCGTACGGGTTAGGAGGTTGGAGCCCGAATTGTAGGTCACAGGCTCCGCCGGGCCGGACTGCTCCCAGGCGGCAAAGGGACGGTAGCCGAAGTCGTGTTTGGCTCCATCGTTGTCGAGCAGAAGGCCCAGCTTCCACAGCTGGTAGGCGATGTCCTTGCCGGTGTATGTGACGGTGCCGTTGGAGCGCACCAGGATCTTGTCGGGGTCGTCCATGTCGGCGAATTCGGGGCTGGCCTCCAGCGACATGACCCAGCAGCCGGCGTTCTTGCCCACGTCTTCCAGCCGGATGGCCCCCGCATCCCGCAGGATCTCGAAAGCTCGCTGCCAGAAACCGAGGTGGAGGATGTCCGACTCATGCGTCAGCAGGTCGTACGCGATGCCGAGCCGGGCCATGGTGGCCTGGTGGCAGCGCACGTTTCCGTCGGCCACTGCAGCCCCGAGGCACGCCACTGCGCGGCCGTTGAATTCCTCGCCCGCCACCACCGATCCGTGGAGGAGCTGCAGCGCTCCGTCGAGTTCGAGCTCGCCGAAACCCTCTTCAATAGCGTGAAGGACCTCGGCCCGGTGCTCGGCAAAGGCCGGATCATCGGCGTAACGGTTGGTGACTCGAGGGTAGATCTCCCAGCAGAGATCGTCGAAGTCCGTCGTCGAGGCCGGCGGAATGCCGGCTTCCGGCAGCCGTTCCACCACCTTCTCGATGAGCTCGTCGCGTCGGCACGGCTCGATTCCCAGGCACTCGGCGAGCTCGGTCTCGGGCAGATAGAGCATCCCCACGACAACGTCGGCCACCTGGACCCCGGTGTCGTCGATGTAGTTCTGGATCTCCACCTCGGCGCCGAGGCTGCGCAGGCAGCGGCCCAGGATGTCGCCCAGCACCGAGTTGCGGAGGTGGCCGATGTGGGCGGCCTTGTTGGGGTTGATTGCGGTGTGCTCAACGATTGTCTTGCTGCCGCCTGAAGTATCGGCATCGTGAACGCTCGAGAGAAGGTCGGCGAGCAACAGGTTGCGATCCAGGAAGAGGTTGAGGAACCCGGGTCCTGCGATCTCGACCCGGATAATCTCTTCCGGCCAATCGGCCACGTCTGCTACCTTCTCTGCGATCTGCCGGGGAGCGGTTTTGAGGTCTTTCGCCAGCGGCAGGGCGCCCGGCCACGCGAGATCGCCCAGTTCGCGCTTTGGCGGCACCTCGAAGAAGACCTCGTCAGGCCGCTGGCCGAACGCCGTCTCCAATGCTGAAGCGAGTGCATCAGCAGCGCGTTCTCTGATGGAATCCAGGGACATTACCGCTCCTCCGTTCGTCGACGCGCGATTCTACTCGATTTAACCCGAGTCCGCGCCCGAGTCCGCGTCCGAGTCCGAATCGCTATCGAAAATCAGAGTGAGCGCGAAGAGCGTCGATAGCGATACCGATAGCGATAGCGATAGCGATTTTCTTCACCTCTGTGATGCGACTCACGCTTGGAGGATCTCCAATTCGGTAATGCGAACCTACGGATTCTCCCCGGCGCCTTCGACTTCCAGCGCCGAATAGGCCATCCCGTCGGGCTCGCGGCCGGCCTCGAGCAGGCGCACGATCTCCCAGCTTTCGAGATCGATCTCCACGACCACATCGGCATTGGTGTGGGCCACCCAGGCCTTCTTCCCACTTGGGTGGATGACGATGCCGATTGGAACCGAACTCTCGCCAAATTGGTCACCGAAGAGCCGGTCGCCGGTGTCGACTGCGCGCAGGTCCTGGGGAATTCGCCGCACCTCCTTGCGGGAGGCGGCGTCGAGGACGGCGATATCGGCGGAGCGGGCGCAGCTGACCAGAACGTGTTTGCCATCTGGAGTGGCCTTTGCCCGGATGGGGAACGAAGCGCAGGGAATCTGTTTCAGGATCTCCAGGCTTTCGGCGTCGATCACCGAGACCGTGTCGGCGCTGCGGTTGGTGACCCAGATCTCCTTGCCGTCGATACTGGCGGTGATGCCCTCAGCTCCGGCGCCAGTCTCAATGGTGCGAACGATGATGCCCTTTTCGAGGTCGATGACGCTGACCGAGCCCGATCCGATATTGGCGACGAAAGCCTTGCGACCGTCGAGCGCCACCTCGACCATGTGCGAAACATCCTGGTCAGTCTCGAAACTCCTCTCGATGACGCCCTTCTTCACGTCGACCAGCAACAGTGCGCGGTTGCCCTCGGCGGTGACCAGGGCTCGACGTCCATCGGGCAGAAAGAGCAGACCGTGCGGCCGACGGTACTCACCGAGATCGATGGTTTTGACGACCTTCGCCCCCGGCACATCAATGACGGTGAGCGAAGACCCCGGCTTTTCGCGGCTGCCGTAGTTGCCAACCAGGGCGAGCCGGCCGTCGGGTGACGTCGCCGCCTCGTGTGGACCGAAATCGGTTGCCAGCGTGGCTCGCACTTTCCCACTTTCGAGGTCGATCAACGAGGCCGTGGCCTCGGATTTATTGAGGACCACAAGGGTGTTGGCCTGCAAGAACGTTGGAGTGGTGACCGCAAAAAGCAGTGCCGCTAGGAAAAAACTGAGGTGAAGACGGTTTTTCATCGGGCCAGTTTAGCGGCTACTCGACGAGGATTTCGTCAAGGAAGAGTGCGATACGTTTGCCAACAGGTGCGAACCGCCGTTCCGAGGCTGCGTCGACAGCAGAATGACCAAGCCGGCGAGAGTTCTCCGGATCGTTAATCAGGGCGTTCACCGCCTCGGCCAGGGCGGCGGGATCGCGGACGACGACCCGTCCATTGACACCATCTTCAATGAGGTCCTCGACTCCTGGAAACGACACCGCGACAACCGGTCGGCCGCAGCCCTGGGCCTCGGTAATGGAGCGGTGGCCCCAGTCGGATCCTGGAGCGGTGAAAAGGAAGACGTCCATGGTCGAGTACAGGTCGGGGAGGGCCGCATCCTGGTATCCGGTCCAGTGAACCCGAGCTTCGAGTCCGTGGTTGACGGCCCTTTCTTGCAACCGAGGTAGGGACTCACCGTGGCCGACCACCACCACGTGTGCTGGTGCTTCGAGCCGGGCTGCAGTGTCGAGGAGGAGTCCGAATCCCCGCCCCTCCGCAAGCTTGCCGACCACGCCGATGACGGGAGCCCCGGACGGTACTCCGAGACGTTCCCGCCATCGGGATCCGTCGCCCGGTTTGAAACGATCTTCGAGCGGTACCGGCAGAACGGCTACCGGTAGGCTGGGTGTGGCACGCCGGAGATCGCTGCCGAGGGCGGAGTGCGAACACAGGGCCGCGGTAAGGCGCCGATCGAGATAACGGTGGTAGGGGTCGGGGCGGATGTGGCGGGGGTTACGGAATGCACGGATCAGCGGGGCTCGGCGATGAGCGCCGGCGGTGACGCACAGGAGGTGGTCGTGGGGGAGGTGACAGATGAGGGCGTCGCACGTGTCGGCCAGTGACGCCACCGACTGGAGGTTTGTACGAAGATGGCTGGGATTTCGCTCTTTGACCAACCCAGGCGTGGCCCAGGGGTGCCCATCGAGACGTCGTTCGAAGTTGCGACCACCGACAAAGAGCAGCCGTGCGTCGATCCCTATGCTGCGCAGAGCACGAAAATTGAGCTCCGCCACGGCACCCGCGCCGGTCCACTTGTTGGCGAAGACGACCAAGCCGACTCTCATGTCTGGAAAGTAATCTATTTTTTAAATTCTCGCCCGACCACGTCAGACGTGGGCGGGCGAGAATTTGAGACAAACAGAAGTGCATCTTGGCAAAGTGAAGCGCAAAGAGTAGTATTCGCCCGCGCGAATTCGTATCTGGAGGCGTCGATGACCATTGATCTGAAAGGACGCTCGTTCCTCAAGCTTCTCGATTTCACACCTGACGAGATTCGCGAACTGCTGGCGTTGGCGGCGGATCTCAAGGCCAAAAAGAAGGCCGGCGTCCGGGAACGCAAGCTCGATGGCCGGAACATCGCTCTGCTCTTCGAAAAGCCGTCTACCAGGACACGCTGCGCCTTCACGGTTGCCTGCATCGATGAGGGAGCGCATCCGGAGTACCTTGGCAAGGGCGACATCCAATTCGGAAAGAAAGAGACCGTAGCCGACACTGCGAGGGTGCTCGGGCGAATGTTCGACGGCATCGAGTTCCGTGGTTTTGCCCACCAGACGGTCGAGACCCTGGCCGAGTACGCCGGCGTTCCCGTGTGGAACGGTCTGACCGATGATTGGCACCCGACTCAGTTCCTGGCCGACGTGCTCACCATGCGGGAGGAGTTTGGCGACCTTGCGGGCCAAACTCTGGCCTACGTCGGCGACGGCCGCAACAACGTCGCCAACTCGCTGATGGTGGGTTGCGCCAAGCTCGGAATGCACTGTCGAATCGTCTCACCTGACACGCTGCACCCCGAGCATGACCTGGTGGCGGCGGTCGAGGAAATCGCGGCATCCACCGGAGGATCGCTTGTCGTCACTTCGTCGATAGATGAAGGCGTCGCCGGCGCCGATGCGATCTACGCTGACGTCTGGGCGTCGATGGGGGAGGAAGACCTCATCACAGATCGGATCCGGACCCTCGGGCCCTTCAAGATCACCGAGAAGATGATGTCCTCGACCGGCAAGTCCGGCACCATTTTTCTTCACTGCCTGCCCGCCTTCCACAACCTGGACACCGAGGTCTCCAAGCAGAACCCGGGTATTCAGGAGGTCGAAGACGAGGTCTTCGAGGGACCGCAGTCGCGGGTCTTCGACCAGGCCGAAAACCGCTTGCACACCATCAAAGCCGTGATGGTTGGGACTCTTGGGAACTGAAGCAAAATCACAGGGATGTGTGGCCTCGAGTAGCCACTGAGAAAGGACTTTCACATGAAACGAGTAGTAGTTTTTGGAGCCGGTCTGGTGGTCCGCGCCCATGTTCGATATCTGCTTGATCACGGCTTTCACGTCACCGTTGCCAGTCGTACGGTGAGCAAAGCGGATGACATCCTCGATGGACACCCCAACGGCACGCCGATGGCCTTCGACGTTACGGTCGAGCCGGAAAAACTAGAAGAGATCATCGCCAAACATGACCTGGCGGTGAGCCTGCTGCCCTGGCAGTTCCACCCACAGGTGGCGAGAGCATGCCTCAACCAGGGCAAGCACATGGTCACCACTTCCTATGTCAAGGAAGAAATGGCGGCGCTCGATGCCGAGGCGAAAGAAAAGGGTGTGATCCTTTTCAACGAGCTCGGAGTCGACCCCGGCATCGACCACATGACGGCGATGCAGGTCATCGACCGAGTGCAGGGAGAGGGCGGAGAGGTCACCACCTTCCAGTCCTACTGCGGCGGCTTGCCGGCACCAGAAGCCAATGACAACCCCTTCGGCTATAAGTTTTCGTGGAGCCCGCGCGGAGTGCTACTGGCCGGCCTCAACAATGCAAAGTACCGCCGCGACGCGAAGGTCGTCGAGGTGCCCGGACAGGAGCTCTTCGATCACGTGTGGCCGGTCACGGTTGGCATCGAGGGCACGGAGACTGCCCTCGAGGGTTATCCGAACCGCGACAGCATGCCCTACACCGAGACCTACGGCATCGATCCGCGCGACGTCATGTTCCGCGGCACGCTGCGTTTCCGGGGCTGGTGTGCGGCCATGAAACAGGTGGCACGGATCGGTTGGTTGCGGACAGATGGCATCGAGGGCCTCGAGGGGAAGACATTTGCCGACCTGACAGCGCTGCTGATCGGCGCCGACAATACCTCGAATCTCGCAGACAAGCTTGCGTCGCACCTCGGGATCGCGGCCGACGGGCCCGAGATCTCGAAAATGGAGTGGCTCGGACTCCTCGGCGACGGCCCGCTGCCGGACGAAAAAGCGCCGGTTGACATTCTCACTGCGCACATGCTCGAAAGAATGTCGTACAACGAGGGCGAGCGCGATTTGCTGGTGCTCCAACACACCTTCGTAGCGGAGTTTTCCGATCGCACCGAACACATAACATCGACGATGATTGACTTCGGAATTCCCGGCGGTGACTCTTCGATGAATCGCACCGTCGGTCTGCCGGCGGCAGTGGCGGTCCGCTTCATCCTCGAAGATCGGTTCAACCAACCGGGCGTGGTCGTGCCCGTGATGAAAGACTTCTACGAGCCGGCGATCGAAGAGCTCCAACGCCTTGGCATTCAATTCACCGAAGAAGTTAAGACAGTTTGAATTGGGAATTAGGAGTTAGGAATTAGGAATGCCGTCTACCCACCCATAGCAGCGGTAAATCCGGGGGGATGGGTGGGAATTCCTAATTCCTCATTCCTAACTCCTCATTTTCGCCCGAAGGGCGAGTGCCGCTGTGAATGAAGCACTCCGTTACCGCGAGTTGATGGTCTCAGGATCCATCGACAGGGCTATCCTCCACCTCGGAGCGCCGGCGGCAATGGCCGCTCTGCTGCAGGCCGGATTCCTGGTGGTCGATACCTTCTGGCTCGGGCGGGTCGGGCCGGTGGCGTTGGCAGCTGCTTCGACCGCCGGATTCACGATGTGGCTCGCTCAGACTTTGGGCGAGGGTGCTGCGGCGGGCTCGGGTTCGGTGCTGGCGCGGGCCATCGGCGCCGAGGACTCGGAAGGCGCCGTCCGGTCGGCGGCCGCCGGGCAGGCCCTGGGCGTGTGGGGATCCGCGATGGTTTCAGCGGTCGGCCTGCTCGTGAGTCACGCCACCTTTGCTTTCATGGGCACCGATGCCTTGGTGACCGCAGAAGGAATGAAGTACATGTGGGTAATATTTGCCGGCATACCGCTGTACTTCCTCTTCGTCTGGATGTCGGCGGCCTTTCGAGCCGTCGGTGATGCGCAGACACCGCTGAGACTGCTGGCGGTTGCCGCCGCAGTCAATCTCCTCGTTGATCCGATTCTGATCTTCGGTCTTGGGCCGCTGCCCGCGCTTGGTGTCGCCGGGGCGGCGCTGGCCACCGTCGCCTCGTGGTTGGTCGCCTCGGCGTGGGGCTGGGTTCTGCTCGGACGGCTCGGCATCCGACCAAGGGTCTTCGCGTTTCTGCGCCCACCGTTGAATGAAACCTGGCGGGCGCTCAAGGTCGGTCTACCTCTCGCTCTCGAAGGGGCGTTGTTTTCGCTTATCTACATCCTGCTGACCCGGGTCATTACGACCTTCGGAACGCCCGCGGTGGCCGCCCTCGGAATCGGACACAAGCTCGAGGTGCTCAACTACTTTGTCTGCGCCGGCATCGGGGCCGCCGCCACGACATTGGTGGGGCAGAA